>WNGL01006991.1_pt1 | contig 15241 bp, 12 predicted proteins | sample 5400591 | NCBI WGS metagenome assembly WNGL01 (sample SAMN13153377, study PRJNA577476) | soil metagenome | isolation source: 80 cm soil or saprolite under Garry oak tree replicate 1 | place: USA:California | collected 2016-06-15
CGCCGTCTGGTTTGGCGATCAGGCCATGGAAGTGGAGCCGGCCGCCATGGAGCGTCGCATGACCGGCAATCGGCGTGCGGCAGGAACCATCGAGCACCGCCAGAAAGGCACGCTCGGCCGCAAGCGCCACCGCCGTTTCGGGATCTCCGATCGGGTCGAGGAGAGCGCGCGTCCTGGCATCGTCCGCACGCGCTTCGATGGCGATGATGCCCTGGCCGACCGCCGGAATGAATTCGTCGATCGCAAGCACGGCCGTCGCAGCGCCCGCGAGCCCGAGGCGTTTCAATCCGGCGAGGGCGAGCAGCGTCGCATCGACAACGCCCTCGTCGAGCTTGCGCAGGCGCGTCTCGACATTGCCGCGGAATGAAACCACTTCGAGGTCCGGGCGCAACCGCTTGACCAGGGCCTGGCGCCGCAAGGACGCGGTGCCGATCACTGCGCGCGGCGCCAGCTCGCGCAGCATCTTCACCTTGCGGCTGATGAAGACATCGCGCGCGTCCTCGCGCGGCAGCACGGCGGCAATCGTGAGCCCGGCTGGCAAGACCGTCGGCATGTCCTTGGCCGAATGCACTGCAAGATCGATCGCGCCCTCGAGCAGTGCGTCCTCGATCTCCTTGGTGAACAGGCCTTTGCCGCCCACCTCCGCCAGCGGCCGGTCGCGGATCATGTCGCCGCTGGTGCGGATGATGTCGAGCTCGATCCGCTCCGGAGCCAATCCATGCGCCGCCGCAAGCCTGGCGCGCACCATGCCCGCCTGGGCGAGCGCGAGCGGGCTCCCGCGGGTGCCGATCCGCACAACGCTTGCAGGTCCCGAGGATTGCACCACCTGACCTCGCAATGCTACGCCGGTTGCTGCCGGCAGCAGATGCGGGCGATCATAGGGATCGCGCCAACGCAGGGAAAGACTTTGTTTCCCAAGCGCTTGCCGTTGGATGGGGCTCCCGATGGTGGTGCTCGGGATCGAGACGACCTGCGACGAGACCGCCGCCGCGCTGGTCGAGCGGCCGGACACCGGGCGCGGCAAGATCCTCTCCAACGTCGTTTTCTCGCAAGTGAGCGAGCACGCCGCCTTCGGCGGGGTGGTCCCGGAGATCGCCGCCCGTGCCCATGTCGAAGCGCTCGACCACATCATCGCCAGGGCGATGACCGATGCAGGCCGCAGCTTCGGCACCATCGATGGCGTAGCCGCCGCCGCCGGCCCCGGGCTGATCGGCGGCGTGATCGTTGGCCTCACCACCGCCAAGGCGATCGCGCTGGTCAGCGAGAAGCCGCTGATCGCGGTCAACCATCTCGAGGCGCACGCGCTCACCGCCCGCCTCACCGACGGCACGCCCTTTCCCTATTGTCTCTTCCTCGCCTCCGGCGGACATACTCAGATCGTCGCGGTGCTCGGTGTCGGCAACTATGTGCGGCTCGGCTCGACCGTCGATGACGCCATCGGCGAGGCCTTCGACAAAACCGCAAAGCTTCTCGGCCTCGGCTATCCCGGCGGCCCCCAGGTCGAGAAGGAGGCGCAGAGCGGCAATCCCGCCCGCTTCGCGCTGCCGCGGCCGATGGCCGGAAAACCGCATGCCGACTTCTCCTTGTCGGGCCTCAAGACCGCGCTTCGGCTGGAGGCGGAAAAAATCGCCCCGATCAGCGACCTCGACGTGTGCGACCTCTGCGCCTCGTTTCAGCAGGCGGTGGTCGACGTCGTCGCTGACCGGCTGCGCATGGGCCTCAAGGCGTTCCGCGAGCGCTATGGCCCCCCGACCGCGCTGGTCGCCGCCGGCGGCGTTGCCGCCAACGAGGCGATCCGCAAGGTGCTGCATCGGCTCGCCTTCGAGGTCGGCACCGTGCTGGTCGCGCCGCCCGCGGAGCTGTGCACCGACAACGGCGCCATGATCGCCTGGGCGGGCGCCGAGCGGCTCGCGCTCGGATTAACCGACACGCTCGACACTCCGCCGCACGCGCGCTGGCCGCTCGCCGACGTGACCTCGCGCCCTGCGCCCGCGGGGTCACGCAAGCCGGAACGGCCCGCGGCGGGCAGCGCATGAGTTTCGAGCGCATCGCCGTGGTCGGAGCCGGCGCCTGGGGCAGCGCACTCGCGAACGTGATCGCACGCGCAGGCCGCACGGTGACGCTCTTTCCTGCTCGCGGCGCCGGCGCAGCACCTGCGCGCCGCCGCCGTGATGATCGCGCCCGCGCTCGCCATCGGCGTGCCGGTCATCGCCTGCGCCAAGGGCATCGAGCGCGGCAGCAAGAAGTTCATGACCGAGGTGATCGCCGAATGCGCGCCCAGCGCGCTGCCCGCGATCCTCTCGGGCCCGAGCTTCGCCGCCGACGTGGCGCGCGGCTTGCCGACCGCGGTGACGCTCGCTGCGCGCGACGAAGCGACGGCGGCGGCGCTCGCCCGTGCGCTCGGCTCGGCCGCGTTCCGGCCCTATCATTCCACCGACGTGTGCGGGGTCGAGATCGGCGGCGCGGCCAAGAACGTGCTTGCGATTGCGGCCGGCATCGTCGCTGGCCGCGGGCTTGGCGCCAGCGCCGCCGCCGCCCTCACCACGCGCGGATTCGCGGAACTCTTCCGCTTCGGCAAGGCTTTTGGCGCGCGGCCGGAGACCTTGACCGGGCTGTCCGGGCTGGGCGACCTTATCCTCACCTGTTCGAGCGCGCAGTCGCGCAACTTCTCGCTCGGCGTCGCGCTCGGCCAAGGCCGGACGCCGGACGAGGCGCGCGCTTGCGGCAAGCTTGCGGAGGGCGTTTTCACCGCCCCGGCGCTGGTCGAGATGGGAAACGACAAAGGCGTGGAAATGCCGATCGCGACCGAAGTCGCCGCGATCCTCGACCGGCGCGTGAGCGTCGAGGAGGCAATCGAGAACCTGTTGACGCGGCCGTTCCGCGCGGAGGGATGACCTATGGCCTATTGGCTCCTCAAGACCGAGCCCGACACCTTCTCCTGGAACGACCAGGTGAAGAAAGGCGCTGCGGGCGAACCATGGACCGGCGTGCGCAATTTCACCGCGCGCCGCCATCTCAAGGCGATGAAGAAGGGCGACCGCGCCTTCTTCTACCACACCGGCGAGGAGCGGCAGATCGTCGGCATGGTCGAGGTGATACGCGAAGCCTATCGGGATCCGACCGACGAGCGCGGCGTCTTCCTCGCCGTCGACGTCCAGGCGCTTCGGCCGCTGCGCACGCCGGTGACGCTCGCGGAGGTCAAGAGCGAGCCGCGGCTCAAGGATATGGCGCTGGTCAAATACTCCCGTCTCTCGGTGCAGCCGGTGACAGAGAAGGAATGGGAGCTCGTTTGTGGAATGGGAGGGATGGGACACGCGAAGCGGTAGTCGCAAGGTGGCCGATCCGCTGGCCGGCTGCGCCTGCTGCCGCACCCCCTCGCCTCGCCCTGCGCGGCAGGGTAGGCTTCTGCCGAAGTTCGGGGAGAAGCGCCATGACCTTTGCCGGGGTGAGCTATCTCGCGATCGTGGTCGCCGCCGTGGCGGCGTGGCTGGCGGGCGCCGGGTGGTACATGGTCTTCGGGAAGACCTGGATGGCTGCGATCGGCACCACGCCGGAGAAAATGCAGGAGATGAGGGGGCAGCCGGGCGCCTTTCTGCCGTTCATCTACGCGTTCGTCGCCGAGCTGGCCATGGCCTGGGCGCTCGCCGGGATCCTGGGCCATCTCGGACCCGGTCAGGTGACAGTCAGGAATGGCGTCATCTCCGCAATATTCTTGTGGCTCGGCTTCGTTATCACGACCATGCTGGTCAACAACAGTTTCGCTCACCGCGACTGGCGGCTGATGTTGATCGACGGCGGCCATTGGCTGGTCGTGCTGGTGCTGATGGGGGTGATCATCGGCGCGATCGGAGTATAATCGCCGCCTGACCCACCGGGGCGACAGGCAAATGAAGGGAGAAACCATGCGAAAGTTCGTGTTCCCGCTGATGGCATCGGCCGCGCTCGCGGCATTCATTGCGATCCCTGCGCTGCAGGCTCCGAGCCGCGCGCAGCAACAGCAGCAGCAGCCGCCGGAGGAGCCGCGCGCGGCCGACGCCGAGCCGGCGCCCTTCAATCCGCAGATGAGCGCGATGATGAACATGATCATCCAGCCGCGCCACGCCAAGCTGGGGCTTGCGGGAAAGGCGGAAAACTGGGCGCTCGCCGGCTACTATTTCAAGGAGCTCAAGCTGGGTTTTGCGGTCGTCTCGAGAGCGGTCCCGCGCTGGAAGGGCTTGCCGGTACCGGACCTGTTCGAAGCGGCCTTGAACCAGTCGTTCGCGGTCCTCGATTTTGCGATCAAGGCCGGGGAGCCTCGGCAATTCGCCGAGTCCTATGACAAGCTGACGCAAGGCTGCAACAACTGCCACGCCACCGCCGAGCATTCCTTCGTGGTCATCAAGCCGCCCGATGCGTCGGCCTGGCCGAACCAGGAGTTCAAGCCAAGCCGGTAGGTGGCCCGATCGAAACAAGGGTCGAACGACCGGGGCGCTGGTATCAGTTATCCACCTTCACCCCGATCTCGCTGATCACCTTGCCGTAGTTCTCGTGATCCCTGCGGATCATGGCGGCGAACTCGTCGAGCGTGGTGATCGAGGGTTCGCCTGATCCGCTGTTGATCAGCCGCTCCGCGACCTCGGGCTGCGCGAGAATCGTATTCACCTCCCGGCGCAGCGTCTCCACGATCGCCGGCGGCGTGCCGGTAGGCGCCATCAGGCCCTGCCAGATCGTGACCTCGAAGCCCGGATAGAACTCGGCGATGGTCGGCAAGTCGGGAAGCGCCGCCGAACGCCGGCGGCTGCTCACCGCGAGCGCCCGCAACTGCCCCGACCTGACCAGCGGCACGACCGAGCCGCCGCCGAACATGGCCGCGACTTCGCCCGACATGACGGCAATGCCCGCCGGGCCTCCGCCCTTGTAGGGCACGTGCGTCAGGTTGATGCCGGCCCGGCGTTTCAGCATCTCCATCGCGAGGTGATGCTGGCTGCCATTGCCGATCGAGCCATAGAACATTGGCGCGCTCGCGTGGCGAACGAAGGCGACGAATTCCGGAAGATCCTTGACCGGCACCAGTGACGGATTGACCGCCAGCACGAGCTGGTTTGCCACCAAGGTCGCCACCGGGATGAGGTCCTTGAGCGGATCGATCGGCATCTTGGCGTAGAGGTGCGGATTGATGCCGACCAGGCTGTCGGACCCGAGCAGCAGCGTGTGGCCGTCGGGCCGCGATTTGGCGACCAGCTCGGCAGCGACATTGCCGTTCGAACCCGGCCGATTGTCCACCACGACCGGCTGGCCCAGCCGCGCCGCCAGCGGCTGCCCGACCGTGCGCGCGATGACGTCGGTCGCCCCGCCGGGCGGGAAGGCGAGAATCATCCGGATCGGCCGGCTGGGATAGGACTGCGCCAGCGCGGCGGTCGCAGACATGGCGACGGCGGCCGCGAGGACGAAGCGCGCCAGGGCAGACATGCTCGTGAGTCCTCCGGCCATTGCATTTCGACAGTTGATTTGTCGCAGTTGGAGTTCCAAATCCGGCTGCTCCCGTTCAGCGTTTCGGAGCTCGGCCTCCTTCGATCGTTGGGCGATTATACACGGTCGGGGATCGCGCATCTCCAGCCATCCGGGCGGTCAGACCATTGGGTCGCGGTGCGAGGCGGCACGCGACCAAAGTGTGATATCCCTGGTCTTGTCGGTCGTCGGAGGGCCGTCGCATAATGGCTCTCAGGACGAGAAATTGGGCATGGAATTGCAGCCCCTGCGCCGCGTGGGAGAACAAGACAGATGTCCGAGAAGATTTATGACGTCCCGGCCGAGGTGAAGAAGCGCGCCTACATCAAGGAGGCCGACTATCACGAAATGTACAAGCGCTCCATCAGCGACCCGAATGGCTTCTGGGCCGAGCAGGCCAAGCGTCTCCACTGGTTCAAGCCGCCGACCAAGATCAAGAACACGTCCTTCGGCCCCGGCAAGGTCTCGATCAAATGGTACGAGGATGGCGTCACCAACGTCGCCTACAACTGCATCGACCGGCACCTCCACCAGCGCGGCGACCAGGTCGCGATCATCTGGGAAGGCGACGACCCCAAGAACGACAAGAAGATCACCTATCGGCAACTCCACGACGAGGTCTGCCGCTTCGCCAACATTCTGCGCAACCGCAATGTCGAGAAGGGCGACCGGGTCACCATCTACCTGCCGATGATCCCCGAGGCCGCCTATGCCATGCTCGCCTGCGCGCGCATCGGCGCGATCCATTCGGTCGTGTTCGGCGGCTTCTCGCCCGACTCGCTCGCCGGCCGCATCGAGGACTGCCAGTCGAAGGTCGTCATCACCGCAGACGAGGGCCTGCGCGGCGGCCGCAAGGTGCCGCTCAAAGCGAATACCGACGCCGCCATCGCCAAGGTCGGCGGCGTCGACCATGTGATCGTCGTGCGCCGCACTGGCGCGCCGGTCGACATGGATCCCGTGCGCGACGTCTGGTACCACGAGGCCGCCAAGGTGGTGACCGCCGAGTGCCCGTGCGCGCACATGAACGCGGAGGATCCGCTGTTCATCCTCTACACGTCGGGCTCGACCGGCAAGCCGAAGGGCGTGCTGCACACGACCGGCGGCTACCACGTCTATGTGGCGATGACCCATCAATACGTTTTCGACTACCACGACGGCGACATCTTCTGGTGCACGGCCGACGTCGGCTGGGTGACCGGCCACAGCTACATCGTCTATGGCCCGCTCGCCAACGGCGCCACCACGCTGATGTTCGAAGGGGTGCCGAACTACCCGTCGATGTCGCGCTTCTGGGAAGTCATCGACAAGCACAAGGTCAACATCTTCTACACCGCGCCGACCGCGATCCGCGCGCTGATGCAGGCCGGCGACGCTCCGGTGAAGAAAACCTCGCGCGCATCGCTGCGCATTCTCGGCACGGTCGGGGAGCCGATCAATCCCGAGGCCTGGGAGTGGTACTATCACGTGGTCGGCGACGGCCGCTGCCCGATCGTCGACACCTGGTGGCAGACCGAGACCGGCGGCATCCTGATCACGCCGCTCCCGGGCGCGACCAAGCTCAAGCCAGGCTCGGCGACCCAACCCTTCTTCGGCGTGATCCCGGTCATCGTCGATGCCGAGGGCAAGGTGCTCGATGGCCCGGCGACCGGCAACCTCTGCATCGCCGATGCCTGGCCAGCCCTGATGCGCACCGTCTACGGCGACCACCAGCGCTTCGTCGACACCTACTTCAAGGCCTATCCCGGCAAGTACTTCACCGGCGACGGCTGCCGCCGCGACGAGGACGGCTATTACTGGATCACCGGCCGCGTCGATGACGTGATCAATGTCGCCGGCCACCGGCTCGGCACCGCCGAAGTCGAGAGCGCGCTGGTCGCGCACCCGAAATGCTCGGAGGCGGCCGTGGTCGGCTATCCGCACGACATCAAGGGCCAGGGCATCTATGCCTATGTGACCCTGATGGCCGGCGAGCAGCCGTCGGAAGAGCTGCGCAAGGAGCTGGTCGCCTGGGTGCGCAAGGAGATCGGTCCGATCGCCTCCCCCGACCTGATCCAATTCGCGCCCAGCCTGCCCAAGACCCGCTCCGGCAAGATCATGCGCCGCATCCTGCGCAAGATCGCCGAGGACGAGTACGGCAACCTCGGCGACACATCGACGCTCGCCGACCCGGCCGTGGTGGATGATCTGGTGAATAATCGGCAGAACCGGAAGCGCGCGTAGGCTGTTAGCGCAACTTGAGGCCCGCTGTTATTGCACACAATCGGGAGCGCTAGGCCATGAAGGTTTTTATTAGCTGGTCGGGGGAAAAAAGCCGGTGCATTGGAGAAGCGTTTCGCCAATGGCTTCCGAATGTGCATCAGCAAATAGAGCCCTTTTTCTCACCCAGTGATATCGAAAAAGGTGCGAGGTGGACCACTGAGATCGAGACTCAGTTACAGGACACTCGCTTCTGCGTTGTTTGCCTCACACCCGAAGCGCTGGTCAGCCCATGGATAAATTTCGAGTCGGGCGCCATCTCCAAAGGTATTGGAAGAAATCGGGTCGCGCCGATCCTTTTTAATTTGTCAAAGATGGACGTTTCTGGGCCACTTTCACTTTTTCAGCTGACGGATTTTGTCCAATCCGATGTGAAAGAAATAGTGAAAGCGATAAACAACTCCTTTGAGGAAGGACAAATACGAGATGACCTATTGGAGCGCGCCTTTGACCGGTGGTGGCCGGATCTCGAAAAGGCGATCGATTCAATAAACTTAAAAGTACCACAGAAAATATCTGCCGCCAAATCCCCTGAAGAAGTTATTGAAGAAATATTGGGAAACACTAGAGAAATAATGCGGCAACTTTCTCGATCTGAGAGATCACAGGAGCGTGCAGCTTTTCCAACGCTTGTATCTCTTAACAATGCCGTGACTAAAACCAACACGCTTGTTCAATCCGAAGAACTTTCCGAAATGATTCCATTATTGCGTAGAATATCTCGCAAAGTGCTTGATCTCAACGAGCTCTTGGGTAAACGGTCCGGAGGAAGTCTCCAGAAATTGAAAGGATCGTTTTTCAAACTCGAACAAGAGATCGATTCCGAAACTAAATCGGACCCGTCGCTTGGAGACATTCTTGGTGCGGCACTCAAGCGAGCGAAAGAACAGGCTACGATCGAATCAACTCGCGAAATCGACGACGATAGCTCATCACCTTGAGACCGCGGGGCAGGAACTCTATTGGCGCTGACAAAGTCGCGAATGACTATCGACGAATTCCTGCCCTGGGCCGAGGGCAAGCCGGGACGCTACGACCTGTTCAAGGGCGATGTCCATGCGATGTCTCGGAGGGGGCGGGGCATTCGGAGCGAAAGGCTGCCATTCGCGCCGCGTTGCTGGCGGGAATTCGCGCAGGTGGCCTTCCTTGCTACGCGTTCCCGGACGGGATGGTGGCGAGCTCGGCGAGAAACAGCTGTCGACCGGGAACCCGTTGTGGATGCGCTTTGCTTGCGGCCTTGCGTCGCATTCGGCCTGCCTTGCTGGCGCTGCCGAAGAAACGTCATCTTGATCTGTGCGCGAAAGTCTGCTCATTCGGGCAGCGTCGATGTAGGGGTATGGTAAAAAGGGAAGGGCCAGATGAGTAACTTTTCAGCGTTTCTGAACGGGGCCGGCCAGCTCGTCACCAACGATGGGGACGATTTTTACGCCGCAATGGTCAGCGGCCGAATCTCGCTCCAGCTGACGCTGGCAAACGGAAACTACAACGGCACGGCCACGACGAGCGCGGCGTTTTCGGCCGACTTCTCCGCCGACCCCGATTTCAATAACGAAGCCCGGGACGAAATACCGAATCTCGATTTGGCTTCCAGAACCGTTGTCGAACCGGTAGCTGCCGCTGCGATCGCCGGAGGCGTTAACAATCTCCTGGTCTTCAATAATGGCCCGGTGTCGGCCTTTTTGACGGGCGTATTCAATGCGCAACAGAACCAGATCAACGGGACGGTCAGTTTCGTCGATGCGCAGCTTAACGGGCAAGTCGACATCCCGGTGACGCTGATGGCGCTGCCGCCGCTGGTCCAGATCGACAGCTTTACCGGGCACATTGGCGAAAAGCACGGGCCGGCGACCGTCACGCTCAGTCGCAGCTTCGATACCAGCGGAACCTCGACCGTCCAGATCCAGCTCTCGCCAGGCACTGCCAGCTCGCCGACGAATTATGGAGCCGCTACTCCTGCATTGGTCACATTCAATCCCGGAGACACGACCGCAGCGGTAACCATCCCCATCAACGATGATCTCATCATCGAGCCCAATCTTGATTTCGAGGTCCGCCTGGTCAATCCCGTCAACGCGACGCTCGGGTTGAACACGGCCGACATCACGATCGTGGATGAAGACCAGCCGGCCGGCTTTCCGCCGCTTCCGGTCGGCACCCTCGTCATTCCCGCGGGAGTGACGACCTTCACGGTGCCGAATCCCGGGCAGGGAACTGTTCTTGTGGTGGCAGCCGGAACGGCGGCGCGCGCGGTCATTTCGTATGGCAGCGGCAATCACATTACCTTTGCTGGCCCCTTCACCGGCGGCATCGGAAACCTGTTCCATGCCGGTTCGGGTTTCGACCGGTTCATTGCCGGGTCGGGGAACAACGCCTATGTCGGCGGAACCGGCACCGCCAGCGTCGAGTACAGCTCCGCGCCGGGTCCTGTTGTCATTGACGTGGCGAACGGCATTGCCGCGAACGGGTTCGGCGGCTTCGATCAGTTCTCCGGTATTTACCAGTTCGTCGGGTCTCCCAAGAACGATACTTTCAGAGGCGGCCCCGGCAATCACAGTTTCGACGGCGCAGCCGGTTTCGACACGCTTGATTATTCCGCGGCAACGACACCGGTGTTCTTCGCCTTTTCAACCGCGCGTGCCTACAACAATCTGGGCGGCGCCTCCGTCAATGTCGATCAGTTTGCCAATATTGAGATTTTCAAGGGCGGCAGCAGCAACGACACCTTCATCGGCGGACCCGGCAATCACTTCCTTGTCGGCGGCGGCGGACTGGACACGCTCGACGATTCCGCCGCCACGACGGCGGTATACTTCGCTCTTTCGACCAGCTTGGCCTACAACAACTTCGGCGGCGCCGCGGTCGGCGTCGATCAGTTCTCCGGCATCACGGTCTTCAAGGGCGGCAGCAGCAGCGACGTCTTCATCGGCGGCCCCGGCAATCACATCTTCATCGGCGGCGGCGGATTGGACACGCTCGACTATTCCGCCGCCACGACGGGAGCGTTCTTCGCTCTTTCGACCGGCTTGGCCTACAACAATCTCGGCGGCGCCGCGGTCGGCGTCGATCAGTTCTTCGGCATCGCGGTCTTCAAGGGCGGCAGCAGCAACGATGTCTTCATCGGCGGGCCCGGCAATCACTTCCTTGTCGGCGGCGGCGGAGTGGACACGCTCGACTATTCCGCGGCCACGACGCCGGTATTCTTCGCTCCCTCGACCGGCTTGGCCTACAACAATTTCGGCGGCGCCACGGTCGGCGTCGATCAGTTCTCCGGCATCACGGTCTTCAAGGGCGGCAGCAGCAATGACACGTTCGTCGGCAGTATCGGGTCTCATACCTTCATTGGCGGCGGCGGGATCGACACGCTCGACTTCTCCGCCAACACGGCGCCGGTGGCGTTCGATGTCGCTCATGGTCTGGACGATAAGCTCATTCAAGTCACTCCCCAGCCTGTTCCGTCCTACATTTTAGGGGGCCGGGATCAGTTCGCCGGCATCACGGTCTTCAAGGGCGGCACCGACAACGACACGTTCGCCGGCGGGCCTGGCAATCACGCCTTCTTCGGCGACGGCGGGATCGACACGCTCGACTACTCCGCTGCGACGACGTCGGCGACATTCGACATCGGGAATGGCCTCGCCTACAACAACTTCGGCGGCTCCGCGGTCGGGGTCGATCAGTTTTTCGGCCTCGCGATCTTCAAAGGCGCGAGCAACGGCGGCAACACCTTCTTCGGCAGCAACACCGCCAAGGCCGGCGATCCCGTCTCCTATGCTTTCATGGGCGGCAGCGGCCAGGATACGTTCGAGTTCGGCGGGATCGGCCCAAGCATCAAATTCGGCAACGCCGTGATCGGCAATTTTCAGAGCAGCACGGACGTGATCGATCTCAATCACATCCAGTTTGGCAGCTATGCCGCCATACAGGCCGTCTCCCATGTCGTCAACGGCAGCGAGGTCATCACCCTCGACGCGACCGATACGATCACGTTGCTGAACGTGACCACGTTGCCGCCTTCGAGCGTTTTCCATCTCCTGTAATAGCGACGGCAATTATCTCTGCCTCGTCATGCTCCGAAGGCGGAGCATCCAGTAACCGCAGATCCCGATGGTTACTGGATCGTCCGCCTTCGCGGACGATGACAATCATGGAAGCATGTCCACCGCCGTTGGTATAAGGCGGCGGGCTCAGCCGGTTCTGCGGTATTGATCGCAGTCTTCGAGGCGAGCGCCGGGCCGGCGAGCGCGCGGCCTTGTCCGGGTCCACCTTCGTCATTGCGATGGTGCCGCAGGAATGCGCCCCTTCGGGCGGGATTCTGTGGCGTCGGTGGCACAGCCCACGGATTTTTGTGAAAAAGTAACGCTATTGCGAGCATTCGGCTGAGATGGCGGCGGGTTTCGATTACACTCCTTAACCATGCGACCCTGGCCGGGGCAGCCTCTCGCGAGGTGGCCGGGGCTCGTCTTGGGGAAATCACGCGCTAGTGGGTCACACATGTCGGACATGTCTCGATGGCTGGCGGCCGCGTCGGCCGCCGTCGTTTTTGCAATCGCTGCGGCGTCGCAGCCGGCGCAAGCAAGCGGCAATATCGTCGCCTTCAACGGTTATTCTCCCGGCACCATCGTCGTGAAGACGAACGAGCGGCGGCTCTATTACGTGGTCGATGCCGGGCATGCCATCCGCTATCCGGTCGGCGTCGGCAAGGCGGGCAAGCAATGGGCGGGCGTCTCGCGCATCGACGGCAAATACCTCCATCCGGCCTGGTCGCCGCCACCCGAGGTCAAGCACGATAAGCCAAGTCTCCCGGACGTGATCCCGGGAGGCTCGCCGCGCAATCCCATGGGCGTGGCTGCGATGACGCTCTCAGGCGGCCAGTACGCCATCCACGGCACCAACATGCCGGGCTCGGTCGGCGGCTTCGTCTCCTACGGCTGCATCCGCATGTACAATGCGGACATCACCGACCTGTTCGGCCGCGTCAGCTTGGGCGCGCCGGTGGTCGTGACGCACTGAGCAGGACGACGGAGGACAGACGACGGAGGACGGACAAGATTTACCGTTCCGTCCTCCGTCGTCTGTCGTCCGTCGTCTGCCTTCAGCACCAGGACTCGCGCCGGCCACCCGCATAGGCGCGCGCCAGACCCTGGGCGAGCATTGCCGCCGAGACGTCAGGGATGGTGCGGGTGGCGGCCGCTGCCAGCATCCGGCCGCCATATTTGTCGAGGGCGAGCCGCCCGACCACGACCCCGCCGTCCGCAAGCATGGTCCGGAGCGCCTCGCGCGCGGCTTCGGCCTTCGCCTGCTCCTCCGCACAGCGGGCCCTGAGCTCCGGGGCGTCGATGCCGCGCAGCCGCACCTTGGTGGTGATGTCGATGCCCGGCCACACGTGCACCCTCGCCTCGAACGTGTCGCCATCGAGCACGCGCAGTACCTCGGCCTCATGACTGCCGGGCCGCATCTGCAGTTGTTCGGCAACCAGCGCCTCGGCCGGAGCGGGATTCGCCATCACCCGCCGGCCGGTCACCTCCGGACCGAACTGCGCCCCCACCACGAGCCCGAGAGCCAATGCCCCCGCCACAAGCGCGACGCTGCGGGAGGGTCTGGGAGACGTCCGGCTGGCTAGGAGCATGATCCTATTAATAGGCGATTCGTCCTAGGAAAGGCAATCAGCAATTTAGAAGTCCGACGCCATGCCTTTGACCTCCCAATCCCCGTAACGCACGGGGTCGGGACCCCCACGGCCGGCAATTTCCTTTGGCCGCTCGGCGGCGGTGCGGTCGCGCTCGGCGCGGCGGGCGGCCGCTTCCGCGAGCGTGCGCTCGGCCGCGGGCGACAGGGGCTTCTTCGGCGCCGCTCCCGCCGCTGGGGTCGCCTGCGCCGGTCCTGCCGGACCCGGGTTGCTGTCGATCCTCGCCATGCGGATCATGAAAACCTTGCCGCCGCGACCGTCAAGGCCTCAGCACGCGGTGTCGCAGCTGCCGTGGCAGCCTTGCAGCAGGTCGACGCTCACCCAACATTTTCCCGCGAGTGCCGGCGCTTGGCCACGCATGTTCACGCCAAGATCCCGGCCGCGGAGACAACGATGAATTACTTGCGTACCGCCATTTTGCTCGCCGGACTGACCGGCCTGTTCATGGGCGTCGGCTATCTCATTGGCGGGCCGAGCGGCGCCATGATCGCCTTCCTCATCGCCGCCGCGATGAACTTCTTCAGCTATTGGAGCGCCGACCGCCTGGTGCTCTCGATGCACGACGCCCGCGAGGTCGACGAGCGCACCGCGCCGGACCTCGTGCGTCTCGTACGCGAGCTCGCCGGCCGCGCCGGCCTGCCGATGCCGCGGGTCTATCTGGTGGACAATCCGCAGCCGAACGCGTTTGCCACCGGGCGCAACCCGGGGCACGCCGCGGTCGCCGTTACCAGCGGGCTCCTCGAGAGGCTCAGCCGCGAAGAGGTCGCCGGCGTGATCGGGCACGAGCTCGCGCATGTGAAGAACCACGACACGCTGACCATGACCATCACCGCGACGATCGCCGGCGCGATCTCGATGCTGGCGCAGTTCGGCCTGTTCTTCGGCGGAAATCGCGACAACAACGGCCTCGGCCTCTTCGGCACGCTGGCGATGGTGATCCTGGCGCCGATCGCGGCCATGATCGTGCAGATGGCGATCAGCCGAACCCGCGAATACGCCGCCGATGAGCTCGGCGCCCAGATCGCCGGCCGTCCGGCCGCGCTCGCCTCCGCGCTGGTCAAGATCTCGGGCGCCGCCGGAGCGATCGAGAACGACAGCGCCGAACGCCATCCCGCGACCGCGCATCTCTTCATCGTCAATCCGCTCAGTGGCCAGGCGATGGACAACCTGTTCGCGACCCACCCCTCGACCGAGAACCGCATCGCCGCGCTCGAGCAGGTGTCGCTGCGAATGGGCCAAGGCGGATTCAGCACCCGCGCGGTCCGCCCTGCGACGCAGGCTGTGGGAAGCGGGCCTTGGTCGAGCGCGCGCGGCCCCTGGGGCTGACGCTCCTGGAACTGCCGCGGCGCCAAATTCTCGCGCCATAGACGGGACAGCCCGCCATGATGAATGACTGAACCCCTGCATGGGCCGCGAGCGCTCGGCAGCGCTCCTGTTTCGTGCCACATGAGTCGGATGGTCACGGACGCAGCTTTGCCCGAAGTTCCCGGTCTCCCCGCGCGCCGCCTCGCCGCCGAGCTCATCGAAGGCGTGCTGCGCCGGCGCCGGCCGCTTGACGAGCAGCTCGACGGCGCTGCCGCCCCGCCCGGGCTTGCCACGCTCGGCGAACGCGACCGCGCGCTGGCGCGGCGGCTGGTCGCGACCGTGCTGCGCCGGCTCGGGACGCTGCGGCACCTTCTTGGCCTTTTCCTCGACCGTGGTTTTCCCGCCGACGCGCCGCGGGTCGAGACCGCGCTGCTCCTGGGCGCCGCGCAGATCCTCTGGCTCGACGTGCCCGACCATGCCGCCGTCGATCTGGCGGTGCGGCTCGCG
>WNGL01005366.1_pt1 | contig 15240 bp, 14 predicted proteins | sample 5400591 | NCBI WGS metagenome assembly WNGL01 (sample SAMN13153377, study PRJNA577476) | soil metagenome | isolation source: 80 cm soil or saprolite under Garry oak tree replicate 1 | place: USA:California | collected 2016-06-15
CAGACATCTCGGGAGCAGCATTGTGGGTAGGCCCGATGATGAAATTGCCGTCCACATTCGCAGGAGGGTTTGAGCTGTCGGGCAATTCCTTCGCCGTTACATAACCGGGAGTGTGTGGGTCGGTTGGCGACGTTGAGCGTTCTGTGTGTTGAGCTGGCGGAGCAGACTGGCCGAAGACTGGATTGAGAACTGTAATTAGGGTCACCGAGAGTGAAATACTCAGACAACGCAGGATTGAAGTGATGTTGTTACTTTGCGGCATTTTGAATTCCTGATTTGTCAGTGTCAGTAACGAGAGGCCGGACAGCATGATAACCGCGATCGGGGTTCGTCACCAATCGTCCAATTCGATCCTCGAATCAACCCACATTGAAAGCCTGGAGCCCGTTCCAACTTAACGTCATCGATGAAATGATGACCGCTCCAGAGAGAGGATGACGGGTAAATCTGGAAGGAGTTACTGCCGAATGGCAAAAACAGCCGATTACACCACGAGTCCGAACCTGATGAGATCGCCTGCTAGACTCCCAGGCGCAAGCGCTCGATGGGTTCCCGCTGCATCTGCTGGCGCATCTGCAGGTGTTTTTGGCGGAAGTGCGCATGAGCGCGTTCTCCCCAGCCGCGAACGAAATAGTAATTCAAGGTTGCGCCGATCACCGAGCTCAGGACAGGTATCAGGCGGCCCGTCCATTTTTCCACGAACTCAGCACTGGCCTTGGCAGCAATGCGCTGGATGATCTTCGGCACCAGACGGTTGACAACGTTCTTTTCCAGCAAGTCGCGTCCGAGATCAACACCGGCGGCACTGGCGGCAGCAATCCAGAGCTCTGAAGTCTCTTCCTCAGTGTTGAATTCGAAACCGTAAATCAAGCTCAACTTCTGGATAGTGCGCAGGGTGATACCAGCCAAAATGCTGAAGTCCGGAACAATGGTGATAAAGCCCCCAAGGCCGAATCCAGCGCCTTCCGCGGCTGCCATTTTCATTCCACTGCGAATGACTTGTTCCGCCACTGGGTCCAGCACCGGCGGCTCGATCGTGTACATTCCGTGGAAGTTTGTAACTGGCAATCCGTAGGCTGAGCGCAGTTCCAGAAGGAAACGGTCGGGATCAACCCGGACCGTCTTGTACGCGCGCATGAGCGCTTTGGAGAGCGCGTTCTCAACTCTACGTCGCAACCATGATGGCTGAAGGGACATTGGCGGCATGACGAGCTACACCAGCTTCAGTGCGGTGCTGAGCCTGGCGATGTGGTTCCGTGAGTGGCCGCAATATCGTCACGTGCCTGCTGGTAACTTCTGGTCGCCGGGTTATCTGCATTCACCGTGCCGTCAGACTTCGGAGACGCCAGGTTTCGCTGGAACACGTATTCATTCTGTGCTTTCAGAAGTTCTTCTCGCGTCGCATCCGCATCCGCGCGGACCAAGTCGGCAGCGGGATTGTACTGATCGAGCTTGTCACGCGCTTTGTCGGGATCAGGATGCAAGAAATGCTTATAGATCCCGTCGCTGATGCGCGCGTTCATCTTTTTGGCATCGGATGCTATGCGTTTCCAGTCAGCCCGCGAGGCATTTGCAATTTCCGGCATGGTCTTGTGAAGGCGGAGCTGTGCAGAGATGTCCTGCATGTTGGACCCGGAGAGGATCATCTCATGGGCGAGGAACAATGCCCCGTAATTCAGGCCCAGAGACTTGCGTTCCGCGGTCAGCTGGGAACGCTCAATCTTGAACACGTCGGAAAACGTCCGGCTGATTATGGCGCGAGCCGTGTCATCGCGCGACATAGCGGTCATCATGCGCACTTGCTTTTCGGCTTTTTGTTGATCGCCAGCGAACGCGGTTGCGGCGGCTGTAATCACAAAGAAGATTGCGAGAGATCGGCCAACTCGGCTCATAATGTCCCTCCTGAGACTCGAGTCCCCTAAGCGAATTCTAGTCCAGTTAGGATGCCAAAAAGAAGGCCTGATTTGTCAAATTCGCTTCACGTTGGGTCCCGGTACGGGAGCGGTTCTGCCCTAAAGCGTGTGCTACGATCATGTTTCTGATGCCCTCTGGAAAACTCCACTTAGTCCCCCTCGGCGGTCTCGGCGAATTCGGCATGAATTGCATGGCGGTGCGCTGGGGCGATGACATTATTGTGGTTGACGCCGGCATGATGTTCCCTGAAGCAGAGTTGCTGGGCGTGGACATTGTCGTCCCCGATATCTCCTATCTGATGGAGAATCGGCAGCGGGTTCGCGCCATTGTGCTCACCCATGGGCACGAGGACCACATCGGCGCCTTGCCATGGATTCTTTCGGAGTTGAATGTTCCAGTCTGGGGCACCGAATTCACCCTGGCTTACGTAGAAGACAAGCTGGATGAGCACGGCCTGCTGGATGACGCTGAGCTGAGGGAAATCCGCCCGGGTGAGCGCTTTAAGATCGGCCCGTTTACCATTCATTCCATCCAGGTTACGCATAGCCTGGTGGATTGCGTTTCCCTCGCGATTCATACGCCGCTGGGAGTGGTGATTCACACTGGCGACTTTAAAGTTGATCCCACGCCCACAGACAACCGCTTGTTTGATCTACACGCGTTTGCAGAGTACGGGAAAGAAGGGGTGCTCGCGCTGTTGCAAGATTCAACCAACGTCGAGCGCAGAGGCTACACACCCAGCGAACGTGCCGTGCGCCGCAAGTTTGACGAAGTCTTTGCACGCACTGAGCGGCGGCTATTCATCTCCTGCTTCGCGTCTTCCATTCATCGCATCAAGCTGGCGGTCGAGCTTGCCGCGGAGCACGGAAGAAAAGTTGCGTTCATCGGCAGGTCCATGAACAACTCGTCGGAGATCGCTGAGGATCTGGGTTATATAGAGATCCCCGATGGGCTGCTGATCAATCCCGGCGAAGTAAAAAACTTCGCGCCGGAAAAAGTTTGTGTTCTGATCAGCGGAACCCAGGGCGAGCCCATGTCCGCTCTCTCGCGCGCCGCGGTGGACACTCACAAACACGCCAAGATTGAAAAAGGCGACACAGTGATGCTTTCGTCGCGCATCATTCCGGGGAACGAGAAGGCGATTTACCGCATGGTAGACCACCTCTTCCGCCGCGAAGCGCACGTTATTTATGACGACGGATCGACGCCGCCGGTGCACGTAAGCGGACACGCCAGCCAGGAAGAGCTCAAGTTGATTATCAACCTGGTCAAGCCGAAATATTTCATTCCTATTCATGGCGAATATCGCCAACTCAAGCTGCACGCGGAGCTGGCAGGTTCAATGCATGGATCAGTCGGCAACGTAATGCTGATTGAGAGCGGCGACATTCTGGAATTCGACGAACTAGGCGCACGCAAGGCCGGCCGTGTGAATGTGGGACGCATCTGCATTGATTCCGGATCTCGAACCGACGTAGTTGAAGACCTGGTCATCAAAGACCGCCGTCACTTGAGCGAAGATGGATTTGTACTACCAATAATTGCGATCAACAAGCTAACTGGCAAGGTGGAAATCTCACCCGAAATTGTCACGCGCGGGTTTTCCGGCGGCGAAAATGGATTTATGGACGAAGTCCGCGGGATTGTCGTCCAGACATTGGCACAGTCGAGCGACGAAGAACGGGCGGATTACGGCGTAATTAAAGAAAAGATCCGCGCGGATTTGAAGCGATATATTTCCAAGCAAACCCAGAAACGGCCCTTAATTATGCCGGTGATTTTGGAGATATGACTAGGAATTGTTCACCACAGAGACACAGGGAAAATCAGTGAAGACACCCGCAGTTGTGCTGATTAACCCGAAGTCGCCACACAATGTGGGCAAAGCGCTGCGGGCCGCATCGATTTTTGGCGCAAAATCGCTGGTGTGGACTGGTACTCGAGTTGACTTGAGTCAGTACGACCGCTTGCCGCGTGAAGAACGCATGAAGGGCTACGACTCGGTTGAATTCAGGGTCGACGATCGACCATTCGACTTGTTCCCCGAAGCCACACCAGTGTGCATCGAACTTCTTGAGACTGCCGAGTGTCTGACTACGTTCGCTCATCCCACTAATCCCGTGTACGTCTTCGGACCGGAGGACGGCAGTGTGCCTCAGGTCATTCGACGGCACTGCCACAAGTTCGTGCACATACCGGCATACCATTGCCTTAACCTGAGCGCAGCGGTGGATGTCGTACTTTACGACCGCATGGCAAAACGCCAACTGGCCGGAGAAGAACCAATGCAGTCAATAAGTAAGATGTTGCACGAAGACCGGGGCGTCAGCGAGATTCTAAGCAAAGTAGGCTGGGAAGGCGAGTGATCCTCGGTGGTCACGCTAAATGACATCCGCGAGGCCCGTTCTCGAATTGACGGCATTACCGTCCGCACTCCGCTACTGACGCTCGAGCACGAAGGCCACACTCTGTACTTGAAACCTGAGAACCTTCAGCCCATCGGCGCCTTCAAGCTGCGCGGAGCCTACAACAAAATCGCCTCCCTAAGCGAGGAAGAGCGTGCCCGAGGCGTAATCACTTACTCCAGCGGGAATCATGCCCAGGGCGTCGCTTACGCAGCCCGGGCACTGGGAACGAAAGCGGTCATCGTCATGCCGCGCAATGCGCCTGCAATCAAGCGTGATGCCACGGCTGCGTTAGGTGCCGAGATTGTTTTCGTCGGGCCGAGCGGGCCGGAGCGTCAGATCAAGGCCGAGGAACTTGCCGCCGAGCGTGGATACGTCATTGTTCCGCCCTATGACGACGACAAGATCATCGCCGGACAGGGGACAGCCGGTCTGGAAATTCTGGAAGATCTGCCTGACGTCGAGCTGGTGCTCGTGCCGGTCGGCGGAGGCGGATTGATTAGCGGAATTTCAACCGCGATCAAATTGTCAAAGCCAACTACAAAAGTCATTGGAGTGGAACCGGAGCTGGCGGGCGATGCCCAAGCCAGTTTGCGAGCTGGGGAAATTGTGAGGTTTCCGCCTGAACAGGTTCTGCAAACCTGCGCGGACGGATTGCGCGCCCAGTACATCGGCACCATGACATTCGAGCACATCCGCCGCTACGTGGATGACATCGTCACGGTCTCTGAAGACGAAATCATGCGAGCGGCGCGCATTCTTGCGCAGAATCCAAAGACTGTGGCTGAGCCTAGCGGCGCGGTGGCAACAGCGGCATGGCTATTCCACGGCGACTCGCTGCCGGCCTCGAACTTTACAGTGGCGGTGATCAGCGGGGGAAACATCGACCCCGCACTTCTGCAGCAGATTCGCTGATTTTGATCATGAGCCATAGCTGTACCACAGTGGAATCCTGCTGCGGTTGAACGGCAGAGCCCCCGGTGGAAGAGGAAGGTTGCTGCTTGTACGATAGCTGCATGCTAAGTTTGCGAAATATCAGGGCACGCCAGATGGCAGGGCTGCTTCTTCTGCTGGTTCCCACATTCGGGTTCGCCGATGTCATCCGCGCCACCACCATTCGGGTCGCGGGAATTTATCTTTCGCCAGACAGCGCTTCGACCAAACTGGCCGATGTGGACCGCGGGCGCGAAGTCATTTTCCTCGAAGCCAGCGGAGACTGGGAGAGAGTTGAAGCAAACTTAACGGAAGAACGCCTGGTAACCGGCTGGATGCAGAGCAAAGGCCTGGTGCAGGCTACCACTCCAGATGGCGACAAAATTTTGTTTGGCGAAGCCGCCGATGCTGAAGACCAAGCCAGCCAGCGCAACGGACGTCGCTACGCCGCGCAGGACGCGTTGCGACTGTACGCCGAAGTGGCAGAACTATTTCCGCAGTCGCCGCTGGCGGGGGAGGCCATGTACCGCGCGGCTGACATTCGCTGGCAGATCGAGAAGACGGATGTGATGTCATTGCCCTCGGCCAAAGAGCAGGAGTCTTATCTACGCAAGGGGATGAATGAGGATTACTTCAAGAAAGTGATCAAGAAATTCCCCAATACTAAGTGGGCTTATTTATCGGCCTTTCATTTTATAGACAACAAGCTTTGCGGCGATTGGCAGGGACAATCGAAGTGTCCTGCAAAGGAAGCAGAGATTTATGAGAAATATGCGGCCGAGTATCCTCAGTCACCAGCAGCGGCCCAGGCGCTTTTTCAAGCTGCTTATCGCTGGTCGGCGCTGATTGAGATTTACAGAACTGAAGAACAGCAAAAGAAATCTGACGAAGCTAAAGGCCGGGCTATTGCTGTGGCAGAGAAGGCGATCGCGCAGGCGGGCCAGAGTGATTGGGGGCCGCGTGCGCGTAGGCTCCTATATATGGTGCAGCAAGGGATTCCGACATATGGAAATGGACAATAAAACATGAACACGTAGCGGCAGATGTCCTCATCTGCCCAGAGGAGCAAAGATCCGAGCGAGCTTCGGGTCGCCTGGCCAGACGAGGGCGTTTGGGCCTACATGTCGTGACATAGTGAGGTCATATGCGTGAAGCTGTAATCGTATCTTCCGTTCGCACACCAGTCGGCCGCGCTTTCAAGGGCACACTGCGCGCGACTCGTCCGGATGATCTGGCGGCCACTGCCATCAAAGGTGCGCTGGAGCGCGTGCCAGAATTGGATCCCAAAGAAATTGAAGACGTGATCCTCGGCTGCGCCATGCCCGAAGGTGAGCAAGGGATGAATGTTGCCCGAACCGCCTCGCTGCGTGCCGGGCTGCCGGTGGAAGCTTCGGCGATAACCATCAATCGGTTTTGCTCGTCGGGCTTGCAGGCAATTGCGATGGCGGCGGAGAGGATTATGTCGGGCGGCGCCGAGGTCATTGTCGCCGGAGGCACGGAATCCATGACCATGGTACCGATGGGCGGCAACAAACTTTCGCCGAATCCCTGGCTGGTGGAGCATTATCCCGATTCCTATCTGTCTATGGGATTGACGGCGGAGAGGCTGGCGAAAAGATTTGGGATTACGCGCCAAGCCGCAGATGAGTTCTCGTTGCGCAGTCACCAGAAGGCGCTGGCTGCGATCCAGGCGGGAAGGTTTGACGATGAAATTGTGCCCGTGCCCGTGAGCTTCACTACTCCGAATGGATCAAAGCCGAAACGGCAAGAGATCGTCTTCAAGACCGACGAAGGCCCTCGCGCCGACACTTCGCCCGAAGCCCTCGCTTCGCTCAAACCGGCTTTTCATGTGAAAGGCACAGTCACAGCGGGTAACTCGTCGCAAATGTCGGACGGTGCCGCCGCGGCGATCGTGATGTCGGCAGAGCGGGCGCAAGCATTGGGAATCAAGCCGCTGGCGCGCTACGTTTCGTTTGCCACCGCCGGATACAAGCCGGAGGAAATGGGACTAGGCCCGGTATTCGCGATTCCGAAAGCTTTGAAGCTGGCGGGCTTGAAGCTTTCCGACATTGACGTGATCGAGTTGAATGAAGCTTTCGCTGCACAGTCGTTGGCAGTGATTCAAGAAGGCGGACTCGATCCAGAGCGTGTGAACCCGAATGGCGGGGCGGTTGCGCTGGGACATCCGCTGGGTTGCACAGGTGCGAAACTAACCGCGACAGTCATTCGCGAGATGAAAAGAAGGAAAGCACGCTACGGGATGGTAACCATGTGTGTCGGCGGCGGCATGGGAGCTGCCGGTATTTTTGAGAACTTGAACTGACGTTGCGTCATTGCCGCGGGAGAAAGAGACACCCTTGTCGTCTGTGATGGACGATCAAACTCCTCCGCCGACGAAGTGAACAATTTCCAGTTGGTCGCCGTCCGAGAGTCGTGTTTTGTCCCAGCGCTCTCGCGATACAAGTTCACGATTGAGTTCTACGGCAACACGGTCGGGCTTCATACCGAGCTGCTCAAGAAGAGCAGAGACCGTAGCTATCGAGCTGAATTCGCGGTCTTCGCCGTTGACGATGAGTTTCATTCTCACGCCTTAAAAGGTCGGTCGGGAGGACACGGCTTCCAGCCGTGCCGATGAGCTTCGTTGCGCCTTCCAGCTTCTGCCGCTAAGGGCAGGTATTTGAGTGCGGTAAACCTGGGCTAAAGCCCAATTAGAGAATCATCTTTCGGCGCGGCTTGAAGCCGTGCTCTCCCAAATTCCCTCGACGCACACAAGTGGTTCCAGCCACGACGCAAGAACGAATTCCGCGTTTACGCTCCTACTCTCCGCAACTGAAACTTCCTCGTAGCAGTCCGCCCGCCGGAATTGACCTGAACCAGCACCGAAGAATCTTCCAGCGAGGCTTCCTCGACCAGAAACTCTAGTTCCGCATCGCCCGACATGTCGGTCGTAACTTGGGTGTAGAACGGGTCGGCGTTGGCGCGGGCGAAGCGGACTGTCAGGCGGGCGCCAGCAATTCCCTGACCTGCTTCGGTGGCGCGCAGCTTCATCGAGAGTTTGTCTTCAGCGTGGACCGACGTCGAATTCAGCCACTGGATATCGAGTTCTTTCTCCACGGCCAGGGTCTCGGGGGTCTCGCGCTTGTCGAAGACTTGCTCCAGGCGGCCGTCGCGGATGGCGTCCAGCACCAGGCGGTGCTGCTCACGCAGGATTTGCTCCTTCTGCTGATCGGTGAAATCTGGGCTGGAAGCCTGCTCGGCATAGGGAGTTGCACGCTTGCCAATGCAGCGTCCGCGGACGAAGACCTGGGTCTGCAAGAGCATTTCGCCTTCACGAGCCTCGCTCTGCACGTGATAAACAGTGTCTTCGTGCTTGATGTCGGTATTGAAGCCAAAAATCATGTGATTGTGAATAACCAGTGTCGTCGAAAATATCGTCCGGCGCAATGATTACGGAAGTTCGGTTGATTGTGAGCGTCGGAGGCGCTGGATTGGAGCTCGCGCGACCGGGAAGCAGCTCCGAAGGCCATGCAAGAATGGGGTTGACATTCGTTCTAACATCGAGCGTTGGGTGAGGCGGTTGAATTCAATCGTCAACATTGCGAGTTCTGAGTTCAAGGCAAATCCGTTTCCGTTTTACGCCCGGCTGCGCACCGAAGCTCCCATTTATCGATTGAAGCTGCCCGATCAGCGCACCGCTTGGTTGGTCACTCGATATGGAGACGTGGTAGCCCTGTTGAAGGATGATCGCTTCAGTAAGGACAGGGCAAAGGCCCACAAGCAGCCTTGGATGCCGGGCATGTTCAAGCCCCTCATGCGCAACATGCTGGATTTGGATGCGCCAGATCACACTCGGCTGCGCGCACTCGTGCACACGGTGTTCACACCTCGAATGATTGAAAATCTGCGCCAGCGCGTCCAGGAACTCACGGACGAATTGCTGAACTGCGTACAAAACCGAGGGCAGATGGATTTGATTCACGATTACGCCCTGCAAATACCGACGACCGTAATCGCTGAAATGCTGGGTGTCCCAGTGATGGATCGTCTTAAGTTCCACCGGTGGTCGAGCGCTGGTGTGTCCTCCAGCTCCTCGCGCTTTGGAATGTTGAAAGCGGTGCCGTACATTGTGGCGTTCATACGTTATATTCGCTCACTCGTGAAGTCTCGGCGCGTGAAGCCAGAGGATGATCTGATCTCGGCGCTGGCGCGCGCCGAGGAGGCCGGCGATCACTTGAGCGAAGATGAGCTGCTAGCGATGATCGTCTTGCTACTAGTTGCAGGGCATGAAACGACTGTCAATCTGATAGGTAACGGGGTGTTGGCGCTACTGGAGAATCCCGTCCAGTTGGACAGACTTCGAAACGAGCCCGCGCTTATCAAGTCCGGAATTGAGGAATTGCTGCGCCACAGTGGCCCGCTCGAAACAGCGACCGAACGATACCCACTGGAGGACACCCTTGTCGCGGGGGTCAGGATTCCGCGTGGTGAGTTGGTCTTCGCTGTCCTGGCTTCTGCCAATCGCGACGCGAAGCAGTTCGAGAATTCAGACCGGCTCGACCTCGGGCGGGAACCGAATTCGCACGTCGCATTTGGGCTGGGAATGCATTACTGCCTTGGCGCACCGCTCGCCCGTTTAGAGGGGCAAATTGCAATTTCGACACTGCTCCGAAGAATGCCAAACCTGAGGCTCGCTGTTCCGCCTAATCGACTGCGCTGGAGACGGGGTCTGGTCCTGCGGGGACTTGAGGCTCTGCCAGTGGAATTTTCCAAACAGAGCTAGCGCAGAATCGTGACAGCACACTTCTCGCAAAAGACGCGAGAAATGGGGCACCCCGGCGGTCGGGCTTCCGGGCGGGCGGTTCACACCGCCATCACGAATCGAGCGAACCATTTCTGCATCTTCCGCTTTGTACGTCCTCGCGATATCTTTACCTTCATCAGGTCTGGTGCGCAGTTTGGAGGAGAGTGCTATGCGCGAATCATTGAACGGTCAAATCATACCCGGGCCCTGGGGAGTAGCGTATGGAGTGTTTTGCCTGCATTCATTGTCATTTTTATCAGCCGCCGCGCGAAAATCCCTGGTTGGAAGCGGTTGAGTCGCAGGATTCAGCCAGTCCACATCATGATTGGAACGAACGCATCGCCAAGGAGTGCTATCTTCCTAACGGCGCGTCGCGGATTCTCGATTCCCAACTCCGCATTTCGAAGATCGTCAACAACTATTCGCGGATAAGCTTTAACTTTGGACCGACATTGTTGTCGTGGATGGAGGAACGTGCGCCCAATGGCTATCAAAGAATTCTCGATGGCGACCGCGAGAGCAGGCGCCTGTTTTCCGGACATGGTTCGGCGTTAGCCCAGGCTTACAACCACACGATCCTGCCTTTGTCGAACTCACGCGACAAGCGCACTCAGATCCTTTGGGGCATCAAGGACTTTCAACGTCGTTTTCAGCGTGACCCCGAAGGCATGTGGCTCCCCGAGACCGCGGTGGACTTGGAAACGCTGGAAGTCCTGAGTGCCGCGGGCATCAAATTCACCATTCTCGCTCCTCACCAGGCAGGTCAGTTGCGCGTTGAAAAAGAATCGCCTTGGATTGATCTGGAATATGGAATTGACTCGCGACGAGCATATGAGTGCAGTTTGCCCTCGGGTCGGAGCATCGGTCTCTTTTTCTATGACGGGGCCCTCTCTACTGCGGTGGCGTTTGAAAGGCTGCTCCTCGGCGGCGAAAATTTTGCTCGCCGCCTTCTCAGCCGTTTCGATCCGGAAGGCGATTCCGCGCAACTTATGCACGTCGCCACCGATGGAGAAACGTACGGGCATCACCACTCTCACGGTGATATGGCGCTTGCGTATGCTCTCCATTACATCGAAGAGAACAAACTTGCGCGCCTCACAAATTATGGCGAATACTTCGCTATGCATCCGCCGACGCACGAGGTCCGAATTCACGAAAACACTTCCTGGAGTTGCATGCACGGTGTTGCCCGGTGGGAAAGCAAGTGTGGTTGCAATTCGGGTGGGCGACCGCACTGGAACCAGGAGTGGCGGCAGCCCCTGCGCGAGGCTCTCGATTGGCTGCGCGACGACCTTGCCCCGATTTTCGAGGTTGAGGCGAAGAAACTCCTGATTGACCCCTGGTTGGTTCGCGATGAATACATCGTCGCTGTTTTGGACCGGTCTCCGGCCAACGTGGAGCACTTCCTGGCGAAACACGGGGCTCACGATCTGTGTCAGAACGAGCAGGTGCGCGCTCTCAGGCTGCTGGAAATGCAGCGTCACCTGATGCTGATGTTCACCAGTTGTGGCTGGTTCTTCGACGAACCCACCGGGACTGAAACTGTTCAGGTCCTGCAGTACGCCGCTCGCGCCGTTCAACTTGGTCAACAGCTATTTGGAGTAGATCGGGAAGAGAAATTCCTGGAACGACTTGAGGCCGTTCACAGTAACATCCCCGAATTCGGAAACGGCCGGAACATTTATGAACGGTTCGTAAGGCCTGCCATGCTCGACCTTTCTGGCGTTGCCGCTCATTACGCCATCAGCTCTTTTTTTGATGGCTATCACTCATCCGATTCAATCTACGCGTATCAGACGGATTTGCAGGACGTACGGATTTTCGAAAGCGAAAAGCTAAGAGTTGCGGTTGGAACTGCCCGTATCACCTCCCATGTCACGCATGCCCAGTTCGAGTTCAACTTTTCAGTGCTTCACGCTGGAGGCCACAACCTGCGCGCGGGAATTTGCCAGACACACGATGACTTTGCCGAGTTCATCGAAGCGGCGAGTGATTACGTTTCAATGTCGGATTTCGCCGGTTGTTTGTGCATGTTTGACCGTTACTTCGGCAGCGAAATTTACTCGCTCAAGTCCCTATTCCGTGATGAACGCCATCGCATCGTGAACCAGATCGTCAACTCAACTCTGGAGGACATTGACAACCTTTATGGCGACGTCTATGAACAAAATTCTGCGCTGATCGGTTTTCTTCGCGACCTGCAAATGCCGCTTCCGCCTATCCTCCGAGTCTCTTCTGAGTTTGTGCTCGGCAACGAGATTCGGCGTTGTCTGACGTTTGAAGGCAACGATATCAACCGGGTTCGGCTTCTGTTGGAGAAGGCAGGACAGTACGGCATCAGTATCGACTCTTCGATTAAATCGGCTTTTCATGAGCGGCTGGATCGAGTGATGGATCGTTGGTCACGAAACCCGCTTGAATTGGAAGCGCTAGCTCAACTAGAACCGCTGGTGGCTCTGGCGCGGGTTGCGCCCTTTGAGGCAGACCTGTGGCGGGCCCAGAACACGTATTACGAAGTAATGACTACGGTCGCTTCGCTGAAGCTTTCTCATCTCAGTGTTCCATGGCTTCGGGAATTCTGGCGGCTTGGAGATTGTTTGGGAATTTCGGTGTCCGAGCCGTTAACAGGAACAATCGTGTCAGCTTCTCTGGGGGAGAAGCTCTGGAGTACACCTACTCCACCGGCTCCGCAAACCCCGACGATCACCACCCGCTCTCTGGAAATCCGAAATTAGACTGGGTCCCCTGTTTTTATGTCAGTCCGGACGATGCGGGCGTTTCCAACTTCTGCGCTTATCAAGCGTGATTATTACTTCGGCCAAAATCAACTCCCCGTCGCTTGACACTACTCCGCGTGAACTCTAATCTAGAACGTTTACTCAAAGCTTGGCGCGAATTATATAAAGCTCTGCTATGCCCGACAATTATTTCGCCAATTATCTGCCCTTATTGATCCATTTTCTGTTGGCTGGCGCTTTGGCCAGCGCTCTGGTGCTGCTTTCCTGGCTGATTGGCTATCGCAAACCGAGTCGGGCGAAATCGTCTCCGTATGAATGTGGTATGACGCCAGTAGGGGACGCGCGTGAACGCTTCTCGGTAAAGTTTTATTTGGTTGCGATGCTCTTTATTCTTTTCGACGTTGAAGCGGTGTTTCTTTATCCCTGGGCGATTATCCTGAAAGACCTCAAGAGAATGGGGCAGGGTCTCTTCGGAATTTCGGAGATGTTTGTGTACATCGGAATCGTACTCGTCGGCTTCTGGTACATCTGGAAAAAAGGCGCACTCGATTGGGGACTCACCGTGTCCTCACCCCAACAGACGAAATTCGCACGGGCCGCGGCTGGAAAGGGTCAGCTCTGATGGCGCTCGCTCCAGCCGTTACCGATCTTGAGCAGCTCAAAGGGCATCCGGCAATTTCGCGGCTACTTTCATGGAATCCACACTCGGTCGAAGGTGTGAAGTTCGATCGCGATGAGATGACGATTTACGTTGATCGGTCGGCGATCCGTGAGGCCTGCGCATTGCTGAGAGACGACGCAAGCTGTCCTTTCAATTACCTGTCCGACATCACCTGCGTGGATTGGTGTCCGTCAGAGCCGCGATTTGAAATTATCTATCACCTATTGTCGATTCCCAACAAAGAACGTGTGCGGCTGAAGGTGCGGCTCAGCGGAGAGACGCCTGCACTAGAATCTGTGACCTCCGTTTGGCCGGGAGCAAATTATTTTGAGCGCGAAATTTTCGATCTATTTGGAGTGCGATTCTCCGGGCATCCTTATCTGCGCCGCCTGCTGATGCCGGAAAATTGGGAAGGCCACCCGTTGCGCAAAGATTATCCGGTGGAGGGTTACCGGTAAGCTCCTCCTTTTCTATGGCCCACCTCACGCCCACGCCCGCGCTAGAACCCGGTCAGGACAAAACCATGATCCTGAACATGGGGCCGCAGCACCCGTCCACGCACGGAGTGTTGCGATTGATTCTGGAAATTGATGGCGAGACGGTGGTGCGGCTGCTGCCTGATATTGGTTACCTGCACACAGGGATTGAGAAAACTTGTGAGGCCAAGTTCTACCAGCAAGTTGTGCCGCTGACCGACCGCATCGATTACCTGTGCCCGATGACCAACAATCTCTGCTACGTGCTGGCAGTGGAGAAGTTGCTGGGGCTGGAACTACCGCCGAAAGCGCAGTGGCTGCGGGTAATGATGAACGAGTTGACGCGCATCAACTCGCACCTAGTGTGGCTAGGCACCCATGCCCTTGATCTTGGCGCGATGACCGTGTTCCTCTACTGCTTCCGCGAGCGCGAAGACATTCTGCGTTTGTTCGAGGCAGTCAGCGGCCAGCGCATGATGACGTCTTATTTCCGTGTGGGAGGCGTTGCCCTCGAACCACCGATTGGGTTCTTCGACCGAGTGCGTAATTTTGCCAATCGTTTTCCTTCAAAGGTGGATGAATACGAAGGGCTGCTTACAGGTAATCCCATTTGGGTGATGCGGACGAAAGGCGTTGCGAAACTTTCTGCCGAAGATGCGATTGCACTCAGCGCCAGCGGCCCAACTCTGCGCGGAAGCGGCGTGGACATTGATCTACGGCGCGACATGCCCTACTCGGGCTACGAGAATTTCAAATTCAACGTGCCGGTGGGCAAAGACGGCGATGTGTTTACGCGTTACATGTGCCGGGTGCAAGAGCTACGCGAGTCTATCAGCATCGTGCAACAGGCGCTGGACGGAATGCCGGAAGGCCCGATCAAAGCCAACGCGCCGAAGGTCGTCCTGCCAGACCGCGAAAAGATGAAGACGGAGATGGAAGCGCTGATCTACCACTTCAAAATCATCACCGAAGGCTTTGCAGTCCCTGAAGGCGAGGTGTATCAGGCGGTCGAATCTCCGCGCGGCGAGATGGGATACTACATTGTGAGTGACGGCTCGGCCAAACCATATCGTGTTCATATGCGTGCGGCGTGCTTAGCGAACCTGCAGACGCTGCCGAGCATGTGTGAGGGTCACCTGATTGCCGATGTGGTGGCGGCGATTGGCAGCATTGATATTGTGCTGGGAGAAATAGATAGGTAAGGCGTCGTTGGCCGTTGGTCGTCGGTCGTTGGCCGACACCAAAACCAACCGCGAAGCGGCGGATTAATCCAGCCCAGGGCGTAAGCCCCTGGCTGAGCTCAATCAAAATT
>WNGL01005367.1_pt1 | contig 15239 bp, 5 predicted proteins | sample 5400591 | NCBI WGS metagenome assembly WNGL01 (sample SAMN13153377, study PRJNA577476) | soil metagenome | isolation source: 80 cm soil or saprolite under Garry oak tree replicate 1 | place: USA:California | collected 2016-06-15
TGCAATAATCCACGTTCCTGAGCGCCGGGCTGACGATTTGAGCGTAGCGACCGCTGTCCTCGCTGACCACGTCCACGCTGGTTTTGACGCCCGCCGCCTGCGCCGCGGCCAGCAAACGGGCGGCTTTGGTGCCGAACCTTCCATCCGCCTCATCCAGCGCGTCGAGCAGCAACAAGTAACCCAGATGGAAAATGCGTGGCCGCGTTTTTTCGAAATCCAAATCGGCTCCGCGCCAGAGCGAGTTGGCGCCCCGCGCGTGAAAAAAGGTTCGCCGCCCGCCGGCTTGCTCGGTCATCACGTCGGTGTAAGACGTTGGCGCGTGGGCCGTGGCGCCGAGGTGTCGAATGTCGATCTTGTGCTGGCGGCAATCATCAAGAATTAGGCGGCCCAACGAGTCCTTGCCGACCAGGCCCGCCCCCAACAGCGGGAAAGGCGCGCCCGATTTTGCCAAGTCAATCAAAACGTTGTAAGGCGCGCCACCGGTCCCCTGGGATTGGCCGCGAATGTTCCCCAACTGTTCGGGCTTTGGGTAAACATCTATCAGTTTGACCTGGTCAACGATCCAGTTGCCCCCGGCCAGCAGACCACGCCGGGAATTGGGGCTGTTACTTTTCATGTCATCGGAGCCGCAGTGTACGCGACCAGTGAACGAAAAGAACCGCGTCCAAGGCAAGCCATTTCTGCGCCTTTGGCGCGGTCAGGACTGCGCTGGGAAATATCCGCGTCAGGAGGAATCCCAAGGGCTATAACAGGGAACCCGGCGCCAACGGCAAGGCGAAAAGCTACTGCCCTTTCATTAGGAAGCTTGGACCGGCTGTGCCGCTCGGCTGGCGAACCTCGCGAAGCGCTTGGAGTGCGTGGAGCTTGCTCCCGCTTTGGGGCGCGGTGGGTGGCCCGAAAGCGCCAGCAAGCTGGCCGCACTCCAAGCGCTTCGCGACATTCGGTTGCGGCTTAGCTGCGCTCTGCGCCTGGAAATTTCCGGGTTAGCGGTTACACCACATCTTCCAGCCGGCCTGTCGAGTCGCCGTGCCTGTCCAGGCGTGTTCCCATGCGATCTGCCATGGTGAGGAACAGGTTGGTTAGTGGCGCAGGTTTAGCCGTCACGTAGCGGCCCGGCTTGAAGCCTCCGCCACCCGAACCCGCCAGGAGAATCGGCAGGTTCACATGCGTGTGGCGGTTGCCGTCGGCGTTGCCGGACCCATACATGATCATCGAATTGTGCAAGAGCGATCTGCCATCGACATCCTTGGTTTGCTCCATCTTTTCGATGAACTTTGAAAACTGCGCCACGTACCACTGATCAATCTGCTGCACCTTGGCGATCCATTCCGGGTTGTCCTTATGATGCGTTAGATTGTGGTGCCCTTCGGAAAAGCCCAGATCGGGGAAGGTGCGGTTACTGCCTTCGCCGGCCAGCAGCAGGGTGGCGACGCGGGTCGAATCGGTCTGGAAGGCGAGCAACATCATGTCGAACATGAGCACGACGTGCTCCCCGAAACTGGGTGGGATGCCCGCCGGCGTCTCGGTGTCCGGATTGGGCACCGGCCCCAGCCGTTCGGCTCTTTCTATCCGCTGCTCGATTTCGCGGACGCCGGAAAGGTACTGGTCGAGCTTCTGGCGGTCGCGTCCGTTTAGTTTCCGTTGCACGGCTTGGGCATCCTCCAAGACGAAGTCGAGAATGGATTTTTGCTCCTGCTGGCGCCGCTTTAGGTTCTGTGCCCGCTCGCTGCGGGAGCCGGCGCCGAAGAGCCGCTCGAACAACGGGCGTGGACTGGGTTCCGGCGCCAGCGGTTGCGTGGGTGAGCGCCACGACAAATTGTATCCGTAGGCGCACGAATAACCCGAATCGCAATTGCCGCTCTTGCGCACCGCGTCGCACGTCAACTCCAATGAAGGGAACCGCGTGAGGTGCCCGATCTGTTGCGCCACGGCCTGATCGATCGAGACGCCCGCGTGGATGTCCGACCCCGCCGTCTTCTTGATGCGCACGCCGGTCAGGAACGTGCCCCCTGCCCGCGCGTGGTCTCCGGCCCCGTCCGGGCCCGGTTCCGCGCTGCGATCTCCCAGGCCGGAGAGAATTTGCAATTGGTGTTTGACCTTTTCCAGCGGCTGCAAGGTTGGCGACAGTTCGAACTGGCCCCCTCCATCGCCCGCCGGCCACCAAGCTGACGGGATCGCCCCGTTGGGGACATAGACGAACGCCATTCGCACAGGCGCCACCTTGGCCAGCCCCGCTTTAGTTAGCGCGCCCGGCGCGGAAATGGCACTGAACGGCATGAAGGACTCGAAGGCGGGCAGGGCCAAACAGGCGCCCACGCCGCGCAGAAACTGACGCCGGGTCAGGCTGGCTTGGCGTTGGGCCGCCAACGTCTTATCGGATGGCAAGTTCGTTTTCATAATTTCTTCCGGCGTTATTGAACGTGTGCGACTGAAACCGTCGGTCGCGCAGGTGGCTGCCGGCTCAAGCCGGCGTTCCGGCCGCGCTCGGAACGCCGCCTTTAGGCGGCAGCGGCACGATGTGACCGACAGTCTTAATCGCACCCTTTTCGGATCTTTTCAACGCTTTCACTCTTTGACGTTTCAACGCCTTCACCGCTTCAATGCTTTCCCTTCACTGGCCGAGGCGACATCTGCGGCTTGGGCAGGCTTGGCCGAGGCCAGCGCCGCCGGGTTGCGCTGCTTCTGGAACGGCGCCGACTCGATGATGCCCATCAGCAGCGCGGAGAATCGCCCGTTTTCCCGCTCCAACCGTTCCACAATCTGATCCATCGTCTCGGCGTCATAATACTCCATGCCGCGTCCCAGAGCATAGGTTAACAGCTTTTCCGTCAGGCAGCGATAAAAATCCATCCGCCGTTGAGTGACCAGGATGTGCTTCAATTCGCGAACGCTGTTGAAGGTTTCGCCCGTAATCAGTCTGCCCGCAGTATCAATCGGCTGGTTGCGCTCCATCTCCCGCCACATGCCCATCGCGTTGAAGTTCTCGAATGCCAATCCGATGGGGTCCATCCGCGCGTGGCAGGAGGCGCACAACGGTTTGTGGCGGTGCATCTCCAGGGCTTCCCGCAGGGTGGGCTCGTGGTCCTGGAATTCCTTCTCGGCTTCATCCAGTAGAGGCACGTCCTGCGGCGGTGGCGGCGGCGGCGTGTTCAGAACGTTGTCGAGGATGAACAGTCCCCGCTTGACCGGCGAGGTGCGATCAGGGTTGGAGGTGACAACGAGCACGCTGCCGTCCGTGAGCACGCCGCCGCGCGGGTTGTCCGGGGGCAGCGCGACACGCCTCATCTCCGCGCCGGTCACGTTAAGGTTGCTGAGCCCGTAAAAATTCGCCAGCTTCTCATTCAAAAACGTGTAGTCGCTTTCGATTAGCTCCGTCACGCTGCGGTCTTCCCGAACGATACTGCCGACGAACAGTTCAGTTTCGCGTTGCATCGCCAGCCGCAGCTCCGTGTCCAGTTCGACGCTCGGTGGCTGGAAGAAGCGCGGCCGATTCAACGGGCGCTCCGGATTGGCCTGGGCCTGCAGGTTGGTTTGGCCCGGAGCATTGGTTTGGGCGGCCCGCCTGGCTTGCGCCTCCCGTTGCGCAAGTAAGGCGTGGAATTCCTCTTGTTGCCGGTGCAGTTCCTTTTCTCCACCGCTATCCCTGGCCAGCACAACCCGCGCATTGATCGAGACGCCTTCCACGTCCCGCGTCTGCAACCATTGCCCGGTGAAGTTCCGGATCATCGCCTCCGATCGCGGGTCTGCCAGCATTCGTGTGACCTGGGCCTGGAGGTTGCTGCGCAGTTCACCGCGCTCGGCCATCCTGAACAGATCGTCGTCAGGCATCGTGGACCACAGAAAATAAGACAGACGCGATGCCAACGAAAATTCGTCAATCAACGCAGGGCCTCCCGGTGGCGATGACGCCGCCTGGCTCTCCTCCAGCCGGAACAAAAAACGCGGCGACGACAACACAGCAACCATCGCGTGGGCAATGCCGGCCTCGAAAGTTTTTCCAGGCTGGCCGTAAACGCTTTCAGCCAGGGCAACCAAACGACCCACCGTTTTGTCGTCCGCCGGACGCCGGAAAGCCTTGGTGGCGAAACGGCCCAGCACTTCACGGGCGTATTGGCGCCTGGCCTGAGTCGCTTGAGGCGCGTCCCTGGTGAAGAAGCGCTCGTAATTCTTTGGCCGATCCCGATACCGTTCCTCCAACGGCCCTTGGACCACCAACGACACGATGCGCAACTCCAGCTTGGTGCGCTTGGCCTCAGGCGCGGCTTGCGGAACAAGTTCCAGCGCGAGTTGGTGCTCGCCGGCCAGCCACTTTTCCCTGAACTCAAATGAAAATCGTTTGTTGTCGTTCCACCCGAACTCCCGCCGCAGCCGTTCCTGCCCGTCGGCGCTGAACACTACAGTGCATTTGCTGGGATCGAAGTCGAACGCGCCTTTGACGTTTAACTCCAGCGTCAGCCGATAGGTTCCCTCGTGCGCAGCGTTAAACACGTTGGAAACCGCCGCCGGCTCGTAATATGAAAGCGACAGCATGCTGTCCTTTCGGTTGTGCTCGCCGCTCGAGTCCCCGGTGGCGCCACGAAAACGAGCCCCAGCAATGACTTTCTCCGGGATCACGCGCGAAACCGTAGGCACAGCCTCCGCCACGATGGCCTTGGATGCCGCCAGGTATTTCTCCAGCAGCATCGGCGATACGGTCAGCACGTCGCCGATCACGTCGAAGCCATAACCCGTGTCGTCCGGCGGAAACTCGACTTCGGTGTTGAAGTCAATCCCCATCAGGTCGCGGATGGTATTGCGGTACTCGATCCGATTGAGCCGACGGACGGTGACACGGCCAGGATCGGGGTTTTTGGGGTCGAGACCGAACGCCTCGTATTTGATCCATTGCTCCAAACGCTTCTGTTGTTCGGCAGGCGGGCGTGGTTTTTTCTGCGGCGGCATCAGCTCGGGCCGCAGGTTCTTGAGCACCTTGAGCCATAGATCATGGTTGAGGACGGCCTCGTCGGTCTTTAGCTCGTCGAAGGCGATCCCGCCTTTGTTCATGCCGTCCCCATGGCAGTCATAGCAGTATTCGGCCAGGATCGGTTGAATATTGTTCTTGAAGTGGGTCACCGCCTCATTGCCCAACAGCGGAGCGGATGTCCAGACGCAGCCGAGCGTCAGGACCAGCACGCGCCACGAGCAAAAGTGCCGTGCCGACACGTCATCCGACGCCCGTGCAGGTAAAGATTGGTTTGCATACCCGCGCATGAAATATCGTAGCCAAATTTAGCACAAATTGCGGCGATAGAAAGGCTTATGTTTGTGCGAGTTAACCGGGATTTTCAGCGCATTGGGAGGCAGGCCGGCGTCCTGGCGCATCGGTGGGGACAGCCCTGCTTTTTCTTGGCCGTTCAGCACAATGGAGAAAAGTTTTTGGTTTAACTAGGTTTAACTAGGTTTAACTGACTTTAACTGGCTTTGACTGGATGGCCGGCCAAAGCTGGGAAGCAGGGCATGGCGCAAGGGAGCCAGGGAGGCTTGAATCATTGTTTTTTTGGTTATTCTCACGTGTCCACCTTACGCGCAAGGGAGGCGGCTGTCCAAGACTCAGAAAACTCAGTGTACAAGATGCACGAAAAAGACTCAGAAGACTCAGTGTACAAAATGCACGAAAAGAACTCAGAAACCTCAGAAAACTCAATGTCGAGTCGAGAGGGTGGGTCTTGCGTGGCGAAAAGGGAAGTTAGGTAAACTCTCACTCCTTGGCGGGGCCGCCAGCCGGCATCACTGAGGATCGCGCAGGGCGGACGGCGCTGCGTTTGGGGCGGATCTTGTCAGACAATGGCACAGAGGTCTCCTCCGGAACCCGGCGTCGATTCTGCTTGTCGGCGACGGAAGGCCTGGCTATTCAGGTTCTCCGACAGAGCTGGGACAGTAAAGCGCAATATGTCAAATGTTGTGATGTGGAGCCGAATGGCACTTACCTAAACGCTCGAAGAATCGTGCCAGAAGACGGGTTGGGAAATTGCTGAAACTGAACGGAAACTAAATGCGAAGAGTAGATGTCACAATTCCAGGACTAACCCTTGTGAAGGTGTCGCACGAAAATTCAGGTTGCAGGAAAACGGAAACGTCGGTTCGCTTGTTAGTGTGCCCCGCGACCACCGCTGCCGAATCTGGCCTTGGCAAGCAAACGAAGCCGAATGGAATATGCTGTATCATTCGACCTTCAAAATTGACGAGTTTATGGAGCGGGACGATTGGCATAGGTGACACCAAACAAGCCTCTAATTGAAAAACGGGCCGGAGGCCGATTTTAATTTAAGGCGGATTCAAGTAACAGCGGGAGGCGGTCAGGAAACAGCAGCGATGAAATTGCGCAAAGCGCTGCGCCCTCTTTAGGAAAACCAATCGTGTCAGGCGTAAAACTTTCTTTGATTGCTCGCTCAAATTCTTTGTCGAAATCGGACAACGACCATAAACCAAACCCAACTTGCTGCGTGTAGTTCATGCCTTGTCCAATCACTTTGCGTCCAAAATCACGATAGTTTTTCGGAATAAAGAATGCGCCGAACACACGATCTAGCGCGCGCAAATCCCAAACAGCACCCAATCTAAGTTTTTGCCCGAATAGTAACAACACAGGTAGCAAGTGTGAGGGATTGGCTGGTCGCCAATCTTGCGGGCGAAATTGCTCAGGTCCAAGCGAGAGGATGTAGCGATACGCTTGAACTCCGTCTGTTCCTGCGCGATTAACATTTCCCTTTTTGTCGGCAAAAGTTGCGAAATAGCGAGTTGTGACTTGTTCTGCCAATTCTGTCTGATTTTTCAAAAGGCACGCCTTCAAAAACACATACAACGAAGAGGCCTGCTCATCGGACACCGCCACAAGCGAATCCCTATAACGATTCACAAGTGCAGAGGCCAGCGAGAAGCGCAATGAGTCATTTCCATCATTGAGTTCCGGCATTAGCGATTCCGCCACGACTGATAACCCAAGCCATCCAAAGATTCTTGTTATCCGCATCGGCAGATAATATAGGTCGGCCACGACATCAATTCTGTTTAGGAGAGTGTGAGCTTCAGATTCAACCGTCGTTAGCAGTTCTCTCCAAACCGCCATGTCCAGTGCCATGATTTCTCGAATAGCGGCGAGTGTGTAGCTTTTGACAATTTCGGACTCGATGTTTGGCAGAAGAGAGACAGCACATGTTGCCAGACATTGTGATGGAGCCAAAAGCTCCGATGATTCACGCGCTCTCGTGCTCAAAGTGCGTGCCAGACCTTGACTTGATGTAGCAATGCCTTGAACATCACCATTTGCCTCTCGAAATACAGAATCCAAAAGATCGAGCAGCCGTCTTGGATTCGGGTCTTCTTTAATCGTGCGGTATTCGTTCCAAAGGGCAGCAGAGTTCAAGCGGATTCGCTTGCCCAGTTCCGATTGCGGGAGAACTGACCCTGTGGGAAAGATTCGTTCCGCTGCGCCAGAATCAAAATGTGGGTTTTGTGAAAAACGCCCATTTCCAAACAAACTCAACCCCCATGATATTGGTTTCTGCTTTGGATGGTTCACAAGCACGTCCCGACAAACTGTCGCGCCAATTTCGATCAAGTCCAGGAATGGAGATTTGGTTTGGATTTCTGTTTCGCCGGTCATGCATTTGATTAACTGCCTCGTAAGAATGCCACCATCTTGCGTCTCACCTGCAAATTGATCGGAAGAACAAGCCCCAAGAAAAGTGATGCTGGATGCGTCCGAATGGCCAACAACTTCAGGTTTCAACAATTGAGCCAAATCGAATGATGCCCCACCTGCCTCACACGCATCCACGACGATATTTACCTGTCCCGGCTGAAACTCATTGATGATTGAAAATAAAGAGGCAATCGGAAACGCGGTTGTCGAAAGCCGTTCAGATTCTGATTCCCGCGCGCAAAGATAAAAACTGCTAGATTTGACGGCCGCATGTCCGGCAAAGAAAAAAGTGAATACATCAATTTCCTTGCCAACAGGAAAAACTTTATTGAGCGCATCTATAATTGCGTTTGTGGTAGGGGAGAGAAGAATCGATGACAATTCCTGGTCGTAAAATCCATTCTGCTTGGAAAGAAAATCAAAAACTTCTTTCGCGTCCTTTTCAGCCCCTTCGAGAATGGGGCGAAGATGATCGTAGGTGTTGCAACCGATGCAAAGCAAAGCATTCATTCCAAATTGTCGTATCGTGCGAGACGCTCTGCCTCTCGCGCCAACGCCTGTTGATCTTGTTCGTTGCGGGCAACATCGATTTGCTTTTGAAATTCAGGCCCACGCTCAATAAGTTCGCGCTGAAGTTTTTCAATAAAGCTAGGGTCATTCAGGAAAAGCGTCGGTCTTGAAACATTGCCGTCACGACCAATGCCCGCTTGCGTCGTCCTGATCATTTCAAGAAAGGCATCAGCCAACGAGCCTCCTTTTGGAATGGAAACCGTATTTCCTGTTTCCTTGGCTACAGAAGCCATTTCCTCGGTCAGCTTGCGGACGAGGCCTTCTTCCATGCGACTAGCTGTTTCGAGAATGAAATCTGAAATAACGGCCATATCGTTTGCAACAATCCGGTCAAGCTTGATCTCGCAACCTGTGCTTACCTTTTCCAACTCCCTTGAATGTGGCTTAAATCCCTCTTTTTCCTGTCTCTGAAAATTCCAGCCAATTCCGTGATGGAAAACCTGAAAATTTTCCGTCGAAACATACTTCATACGTCTTTTATCAAATTCTTTGATGAGCAGTCGGATGACCTCTTGAAAAAAGAGATTTGAATCCTTTTCTGCGGCAAAAGGCAGTTTTTGTTTAGGTTGGCCGTCGCCATTCATTTCGTTAGGGCTGAATGCAATCCTCCGTCACCAACTTTTGCGCGTCTGGATAATTCTTTGGCACGCCGGGGGCAATCACGGATTCGCCCTTTTCAATTTTCGCGGCTACTTCTTGGTTCAACGCAAGAAGTAGCGTGAGCAAATCCTTTTTGGGATTGAAGCCGTAGGCGGCGAGGACTGCGGTGTCAAGCGCGGCATGGGCGTCTTTGAGCGGGTTCGCGCCGGGGAGTTCGAGCGTGCGATAGAGTGCGCGCAAGCCGCCCTTAATTTTTGGTAACGCCTCGGCGCGCACTCGGCGCACCTCGCGCGCCGCCGCAGCGAGGGCGTCGATCTGCTTCACCGTCGCCGTTTGCGGCCAGGGAAACGTGTTCCAAATTCCCTCTCCAAACCTAAAACGCTCTGTCAGCTTGGACGATTTACACTGAAACCATCGCCAATGAACCTCGGAAGAAAGCACTCCAAAACTGTAATCATCAGCGAGGACAAAAGCTTGAAGCAAATTGCTTGGTCGGATTTCTGAATTTACAAAGACAAAGATAGGTCTCTTGCTGACCAACGAAATGACAAGATAACGCGGCAGCTTTTCTATGAGTGAAACAAGTTCTGGACGGCCAAAGGAAAGTTGCCACCAACGCGCAAGAAATGCTTTATGATGCGGGCGCATATTCCCTTCCTTATCCGCACCTTCTTTCGCTTTGCGTTCACGATCGGGTAGAACTTGGGTTTTCACCCACTCGAAGGCACTGCGATACGCAGCAGCTTCAAGCTGGTTTTTCGTCCCAAAGTCCAAGACAAAACGATCCGGCGTGCCGCCAGTCAACATTTCTTCTCCGTTGAGATAGGGGAAAATTACTTCCTTGGACGTATGGTCTGTCGAAACGATGTTTTCTCGTTGTTCTGCCGTCAGAAGAAATCCTTCATGGCCAAGCATCTGGCCGTTGAAAGAAAGTGGAGGTTCAAGATTACATTTTAGCGTCTTTGCACCACTTACGTCAGTTTTGTATGACAGTGCAGAGTTGATTTGGTCGCACTCACGGACATCAAGTTCATATTCCTTGGTCGCCGGGCCGCTACCGCGTTTTCGGAGTTTCTTTGCGGCGGCGGACGGTTCGACTTTGAACCAAAGCTTGCGCTTCTTTGGCAGAAGCGCGGCGTCCTGCGTTTTCTCCCAATTGGCGATGGCGACGCTGACGTTGGCTTCGCCCGACCACGGCTGGTTTTCCACAGCCTCCACGATAGTGCCGGTCTTCACAACATAATCGAGGCCGCCGACGCGGGATTGATTATTGCGAATGTTCTGCGTGCCGACGAGTCCAGCCCGTCCAGCCACGGGATCGGCGGCGGTGCAAGCAGGCAGATGGTCGTGCGCCTTGCGAATCCAATAAACGCAATAATCAGCCATGCCCGGCACTTCGGCGTAGGCACGTCGCAGTGTGTTCACATAGTCCGGCCCGCGTTCCGGCTTTAGCAGTTTTGCGCCGAGAAATGGCGGGTTGCCAATGATGATATCGGCCTTCGGCCATTGCGCGGGCAGTCCTTCGGGCGTAAGCAGCGCGTCGGTGGCGATGAAATTCTGGTTTAGGTTGTCGAGCGGCAGCGCCTTTTCCGTGATGTGTAGTTCATCAATCGCCAGCTTGCGCGCAATCATCATCGTGACTTTGGCGATTTCGACGGCAAAGGGCAGGATGTCCAGGCCGTAGAAATTCTGCGCGCTCAAAAAACTTAATCTCATCTGGCTGGTTTGTTTGGCCTCGGTCTTGAACTCCTTTTCCATCCGCTCAAAAATCCGCGCCTCAATCCGTTTTAATTCGCGATAGGCGATGTAAAGGAAGTTGCCGGAACCACATGCCGGATCGAGCACACGGAAGTGATGAAGGCGGTCGGTGAGTTGGTAAAGTTCCTTGAGGGTCTTGGCTTGCTCCACCTGCGCCCGCCACGGCTCCACTATGGTCGGCCCGACAATTTTCATGATGTCGGACGGGCTGGTGAAATGCGCGCCGAAGGCACGGCGCTCGTCATCGTCCATCGAGTGCTGGAACAATGTGCCGAAAACTTCCGGCTGAACTTTGGACCAATCAAACGCGGCGGCTTTGCGAAGCAAAACCAATTCCAAGCCTTGCAACTCCAAGCGTGCTGGTTCGTGGAACAGGCCGCCGTTGAAATAGCTGACGCCTTTGAACCGGCCCCCGGCCTGCGGCGGGTTGGTGTTCATCGCCTCAAACAACCCGCCGATGAGGTCGTAGGCGTTGGCGGGCGTGCTGCAATCTTCCAAGATTTGAGTGACAAAATACTTGGGCAGCAAATCAATATCCTCGGCAAAGAGCGCCACGAGCATTTGCAGGATGAACCGTTGCGCCGTTTCGCGTGGCACGCCGCGCTTGATGAGTTTGCGAAAACATTCCGCCAGACAATCGGCAGCCTGCCGAGTGACTTTTTCGCGGTCGTTGTCAAATGTTGGTCTGGGCGAGCCGGGCGCGAGGAACGCCAGCGGCCCCCAGCGTTCCGGCAAATGCTTCAGCGCGAGGGCGTCCTTGGGCGTGTCGAGGTCGGTGTCGAAATCATAAACGCGGAACTCGTCAAAGTTGCAGAGGACAACATAGCGCGGGCGATTTGGGACAAGGCGTGTCCAATAATCGAAAGCCTGGCGGTAGTGCTTCTGCAAATTCTCGCCGCGCTTCTTCATTTCAATCAGCACGACGGGTTTCCAGACATAATCGGCAAAGGCGGTGCCGCCTCCATCCTCGTCGGCCTTGCGGATGCGAAATTCCGTCGTGCCGCCCACGTCGAGGCAACCGGGCTGGCCAAACGCTTGAAAGAGGCGATCCAGAAAGATTTGCGCCTGACCCTTTTCATCGCCGGTGATGTGCTGCTGACACCACGCGGTAAATTCTGAAAGCTTGTCCCAACTGGGCATGGGGAGAAAATAATAAACTTAAAGTCTCTTGGCAGCTAAAATGTCCGCAGTCGCACCGGTGCGCATCCACTCAACTCCCTGGGTTTAATCTTGTAGTGCTTGGGGTAAAAAGCACAAAATACACCCGGCATTGAATACTAAAATAATTCCCAAAATTTGCAAAATTACTTGCTATGTAAATCATACAGACAATCACCTTTGCCTGGAGGTTTACCACCGCCGCCGCCACGTCCGGTCAGGCGCCCGTGGTCAAAGGGTCAGTCCTAGAATTGTGACAGTTTTGACTTTACACGCTCCAGAAGATCGTGCATCCCTGCACGGCGAATGGCCAGACCCTTGCGCAAAGAGTACCCGGGAGCGGTGTACCACGTCATGGCGCGCGGCAATCAAGGCCGTCCCCTCTTCAAGGATGACAAGGATCGAAAGCGCTTCCTCCAAACGCTCGAAGAATCGTGCCAGAAGAGGGGTTGGGAAATTGCTGAAACTGAGCGGAAACTAAATGCGAAGAGTAGATGTCACAATTCTAGGAGTGACCCTTGCGACGAAGCGCGGGCGAGAAAGCTCACTGGACGTGAATGCGATAAAAGCGCATTGGGTCAGTGGGAGCTAGTGCGCCGACGGATATTACTCCACCGGTGCTATATAAGCTCTGATCCGGTTGCCAGTTCGAGGGGACACTCAAGTTGGTGGTGCTCTCAAGCTGATAAGTCAGCCCAGGTTGCCCAATAAACTGCAGAGAGAACAGGCCATTGGAAAGGTCTAAGGCGCTCAGGGTGGGACTGATCAGAGCCAGAACATGGACTGTAGCCCTGGCTGTTACTCCCGTGGGATAATCCAGGTTGAACACCGATGCAGTGATCGAATAATCCCCCGGGTTGGTCCAGCTATGTGAGGTGCTGAAACCAACATTGGTAACAATCGTGCCGTCACCAAAATCCCATTCGAGCTTGCTCGCTCTTCCGGAGATGAAAGCGGCAACCGGCATGAGCCCACCGGCGGCGACTTCAGGCCAGACACTCAATTGGACTGAGAGAGAGCCGACAAACTCCGAGTCGAGGATCTCGTCGCAGCCAATCGTGGGCGGCATGTTCCAGAACTCCGCGTCGATATCACTGAAGCCGCTTATCCCGAGGTTCATACCCGCACCTCGGCACGGCGAGGTTGCCGCACAGTGTTCCAGGTCAATTAACTGGGGATCCTCGGTAATGCCGGAGACCTGCGACCGGTACGGCGCGTAGCAAACATTGTAGTAATAGCTCGATCCTCCAAGATTGGCGAAGGTTGAGCCGTACTGCGCGCTTACGGGAGCTACATTGAAATAGACAATGCTATTCCAAACGAAGCAGAAATCGACGCCCGCCACTAGGGTTGGAGAAATATTGCTGACAACCGTGGACTGGAAGACCTTCGCGTTGTAAATACCTCCGTCGTAGAACGCATCATTAAGGGCGACCGCGCAACCTTCCAACACCGTCGGGCCAGCAGCGCCCCCGCCTTGCTGGGCTGCGTGGTTGGCGAGAATGCGACTGCGTCGAGCAATCCCCTGGAACACCCCGGCACCGTTCACGGCTGAATTCCCCTGCACGAGGCAGTGATCGACAAACGCCATAGCTGTACCGCCGCCCTGGCCCACGGTGGTGTTGCCCACCACCACACAATCGCGCAAGCGGCCCTGAAAGGCCCCGCCTCCATATCCGCCCGAAGAGCAGTTGGTGATTACACAACCTACCGTTGTGTCCTGCAGCCCTATTCCCGCACTCCAAGCTCCACCGCCATCCAAAGCCGCCGAACCGTTCCGCAGCGTAAAGCCGCCCAACACTGCTCCCTCTGCAATCCACGCACAACGTACTGACCCGGGCCCATTAGTGCTCGCCGGGTCCCAGGCCCCTTCAATCACCGTCTGCTCCGGCCCATTGATACTCATCACGGTGAGCGGCTTGTCCAGCACCACCCGGTTGGTTGTGCTGTCGCCCGGTACCAGGCTGCCTCCGCTGCCATAAACGCCGTTGGTGACCAACACCACCGTGCCGTTGCCGCTCGCATCGACCGCGTCCTGGATGCTGGTGGCTGCGCTCTGCCAGGTGCCGTACGGCGCGGTGGGATTTGCGCTGGCCGAATCCACGCAGGCCACGCTCACCGTCACCACCGCGCTGGTCACTACTCCAAAACTGTTGCTCGCCACGACCTGGTAGTCTCCCGCATCAGCCACGTTGAACTGCGACACCGAAATAATGTTGCTATGGGCGCCGCTGTAATGCCCACTGTCCTCAAGGGCTGTTCCATCCTTCGTCCACCAGCAAAAGGCTGGTTGGCCGGCCACTTCGAAGACGACTTGCGCCTGGCCCGGAACGCTGCCGGGCACCACGCGTGGCTGGCTCACGAGCAGCAGCTGCGGGTTCCATTCGTCGCAACCAATCGACGGTGGGTTGGCCCACGGTTGCCCATCGATGTCCGCACCCGCATTGCCTGTGTTGAGGCCCCGGCCGATAGCTGGAGAATCAGCCGACAAGTGAAGGCCGTCGGAGAGCAGATTTGGGAAAAGCCACCACGGATTCGAATCGATCGTATTGGAGATCTCTTCGGGCTGTAGCAGACAGTTCACTTGGACTCCGCCACCGTTACCCAGCCCCCCGGCTCCGTTTTCAAGGAAAAGGCAGTTTGTACTGTAGCCACCCGTGGTGCCAGTGGCGTTCTGCACAAAAGTGCAGTTCAGGTTCGTGCAGAAAGACGCACCCCAAGCCGCGTTGCCGCGAAACAGACTCCCTTGCACAAAGCTCGAAGCCGCGCCGCCTCCGCCGTTCCACAGCAGACGACAGTTACGCGCGAACATGAAGCGCAAGCCCGGTCCAGTGTTGGTCGCCACCAGGCAGGAAAAGGCCTCCCCGCCCACGGCTGCACCCTGGCTGGAGGAATTCAGAGTGAGTTTGCAGGCGTTCAGGTGACTGTGATACGCGCCTCCGCCGGTCCCTGCAGCGTTGGCTGTTAACGTGGATGTATCGGCAAAACCCAAGGCCAAGCCCCCGCCACCGCCAACGGCACTGTTGCCCACCACCATACAATCGCGCAAGCGGCCCTGAAAGGCCCCGCCTCCGTTTCTGCCTGCAACACAATTGGTGAGCACACAACTGACCACCGAGTCTTGCCGCCCTGTTCCCACACTCCAAGCTCCACCCCCATCCAAAGCCGCCGAACCGTTCCGCAGCGTAAAGCCGCCCAACACGGCTCCCTCTGCAATCCATACGCACCGGATCGACCCGGGCCCATTAGTGCTCGCCGGGTCCCAGGCCCCTTCAATCACCGTCTGCGCCGGCCCATTGATACTCATCACGGTGAGCGGCTTGTCCAGCACCACCCGGTTGGTTGCGCTGTCGCCCGGTACCAGGCTGCCTCCGCTGCCATAAACGCCGTTGGTGACCAACACCACCGTGCCGTTGCCGCTCGCATCGACCGCGTCCTGGATGCTGGTGGCTGCGCTCTGCCAGGTGCCGTA
>WNGL01008293.1_pt1 | contig 15235 bp, 14 predicted proteins | sample 5400591 | NCBI WGS metagenome assembly WNGL01 (sample SAMN13153377, study PRJNA577476) | soil metagenome | isolation source: 80 cm soil or saprolite under Garry oak tree replicate 1 | place: USA:California | collected 2016-06-15
CTAATCCGAGCGGCTTTACCCTGAGACGGTGGTCGCGACGCTGGTGAACTTGGCCGCGATTGCCGTGCCCAGTGGCCCCACGGCCACCGCGACGACGACCGCGATGAGGGCCACCATCAGACCGTACTCCACCATCGTTGCGCCTTCCTCGTCCTTCCACAGCCTGCTCAGCAGCTTCGTCATGACGTTCCCCCTGGTCGCCCATGCGGGCGCCTGGTTACCTGGCTGGACTCCGGCCCGCCCACCGGGCCCTCGTCTGTGCGCCAGACCAGACCCTGTGTAGGACTCCGCCGTCCGCAAAGTCTCCCGATATGGGTACACGCCATGCGGGGAACACGAACGAGGACTCCCTGATGCGGTGGGTATGGGGGTGACGCCGATGGCGATCCGCCCCATATCACTCGCGACTTCAGGGGGGCGCTGGATGGGACGCCTGGGCCCCGGTCAGGCTCGGGCGAACATGCCGGGCGCCGGTAAAAGGGGTGTCCTGGAACTGCGTGACGCGCTATCGGGACCTCTTCAGCGCTCGCCGTCCCACGCGCCGCTGACCACGTCTAGAGGGACAGAGCGATCGAAGTTGGCCGATCAGGAAGCCTGGACGGCAGATTGGTGCGGCCCCGCTCACAGCTCCCGGAGCGCGACGCCCGCCTCGCGCGCCGGGCCGTGGCCGCACCCGCCGCGACCCGCTGGGCTGGCCCCGCTCTCGCGCGACCCGCACGTCGTCCTCATCGCTGCGGGCGCGCCGCGCTTGGGGGTCTTGGGTATGAGGACCGGCGTGGCGGACGGTGGGCTTACCGCGTCTTGGACTGACGACTTGCTGCCACCGTTGCCGCCTCACCACAGCGCCGATCCATGCCCTATGGACGGGTTTGGCAGGTACGTCTGACGCGACCTCGAAAGGGCGCGCTCATCCGGGCACGCGGGTCCCGCGCGCGCGGGTCACTCCAGCAGGATGAAGCCCGCTTCGTCGAGGCGGAGGACCCGAGCGGGGGAGGGTGGTGGCGGGCCGCGCGCCGTCGGGTGGCCCTCCCTACGTAACCCCAACCTCTTCGGGTCGAGCCTTCCGCGCCGCACTCCGTAACGTCTCGCCGTGCGCTGTCGCTGGAACGTCGGCGGAGGTTGGCGCAAGTCGCACGTCCAGGGCGCGGGTTGTGGCTCGGGACGAGTCCGTCACCGGTCGGCGGGGCGATCGGGTGTGAACGACGCAGAAGACCAGGATGAAGGCTTCGCCGCGGACGGGGGTACCGCACCCGAAGAGCTTGCCCAGCTGCTCCGTGAACGTCTCGTCGCCAGCCTACCCGGGCTGTTCGACGGTGCGACCCCCGCCGCGAGGCAGGACCTCCTGCGACTCGGCCACTGGTTGAAGGTCGCCGGCGGCGGTTTCCTCTATCGACAGGGGGATCCGGGCGACAGCATGTACGTCGTGGTCGCTGGCAGGATGGCCGCGGTCTCCGACGGCCGACCGGGCCTTTCGCGCGTCCTATGGGAGATCCGTCCGGGCGAGAGCGTCGGCGAGATGGCACGGACGCGACGTACCGGCGCGCGCCGGCCGAGAAGGCCCGGAGCGTCGCGCTCGTGCCGCTCAGGCCCGACGATCGGTGGGGGTCCTTCGTCGACCGCCTGCGAATCGCTCTCGAGCGGCGCGGCCCGACGCGGGTCGTTCACCTCGGCGATGCGCGGCGGGCCCTGACGGGAGAGGACGTGACGCGCGAGACGCGCGCGGGGCCCCCGGACGCTCGCGATCTGTCGCTCTCCGCATGGCTGGACGCGCAGGAGCTGGGCCACCAGTGGATGCTGCTCAAGGCGGAGGAGCCCTCGGGGTCATGGGCCAGACGCTGCGTTCGCCAGGCCGACACGGTCCTGCTGGTGGTCCCGTTCGACGCTCCACCGGCACCGGATGACCGCGAGCGCGCCCTGCTCCGGGCCCTCGAGCACTCGGGCGCGAGGTGCGAGCTCGTCTTCCTGCATCCGCCCGGCACGGTGGCGCCTACCGCCACGAGCCGCTGGCTCCGGGCGCGGGGCATCGAGAGACACCATCACGTCCGGTTGGATCGTGACGGGGACTTTCGCCGGCTCGCGCGGTTCCTCACGGGCGACGCGGTCGGCGTGGTCATGGCGGGAGGCGGTGCACGCGCCTTCGCGCACATTGGCGTCATCAGGGCGCTTCGCGAGGCCGGGATCGCCATCGACGCAGTGGGGGGCACCAGCCAGGGGGCGATCGTGGCGGCGATGCTGTCGCTGGACTGGGACGACGCCACCATCGAGCGTTCCCATCGCCGCGGCTACACCGAGCGGAACCCCATCGGCGACTACTCCCTCTTCCCGCACCTCTCGCTCGTCAAGGGCAGGCGTCTCGACGCGGCCCTGACCGAGTGCTTCGGCGATGCCGAGATCGAGGACGCCTGGCGACCCTTCTACTGCATCTCGACGAACCTGACCCTGGCGCGGCCCGAGGTCCATCGACGCGGGCCGATGTGGCGGGCGCTACGCGCGAGCATCTCGCTCCCCGGGATCCTCCCGCCGGCGGTCGTCGGCGAGCACCTGCACGTCGACGGGGGGCTGCTCGACAACCTGCCGGTGGAGGCGATGCGCGAGACGGGGGTCGGCCGCGTGGTGGCGCTCGACGTCGGCGTGAAGCAGGAGCTCCGGATGAGCAAGGGGGCGTTGCCCTCCGCGGGCGAGTTTCTGAAGCAACGGCTCTCGCGCGGCGAGCAGCAGGCCACGCCCGGGTTCGGGTCCATCCTCGTCAAGTCGTTCATGATCCCGAGCATGCAGCGGACGGCGCAGGCGGTCGCCGGGGTCGACCTCTACCTCAACCCGGAACCCGCAGACATCGGGTTCCTCGAGTGGAAGGCACTCGACCGCGCGGTGCGGCTGGGCTACCAGTACGCCAAGGCGCAGCTCGGTCGCCGGAAGCTGGACGGCCTGCTCGACACAGGCGCCACCGTCGAGCTTCAGCGAACCCGATGGGACCCGCGAATTCGCAAATACGACGAGTGACCATGGGCGACGCCGATCGTGTCCAGACCTGATCGCGTGGAACGCGCGATGACCCTCGGCGAAGGCGTCGACATCGCCTCATCGCTCGATCCCTCTACAGGCCGTCCTCTGCCCGGCCAACGGGGACGACGGCCATCCGCGGTCGAGTCGTTTCGGGGAGGCCGGTTCGCTCTGACGGAGAAGGTTCACGCAGAGCCGAGCGCAGCTTCGAGCGTCCGACGCAGCTCTGGCACCTTGTTTCGAACGGCATCGAGCACGAGGCGATCGTCGGGAACGCAGCCTGGAGGTCCGGCGGGATGCGGCCGGCTGCTTCGCCGATCACGACGATGCTGTAGAGCAACGCGTCCCGGACGATCTCGTCGGACATGAGTTGATCGTCGTCGCGCCCAGAAGCGATCCGTTCGATCTTGCGACACGCCTCGACGATGTCGGCCAGATACAGCTTTGGGTCACGCGACACGTACGCCCTCGCGGTCGACTTCGAGCTTGAGGCGCGGCTTGAGCATCGCCGGGGTAGCGAGATCGACGCGGGCCCCGAGGAGCTCCTCGAGCGCTTCCTTAGCCCCGAAGTACCCGTCGAAGGTGGTTGGCCCGTCGAACTCGACCAGGACGTCCACGTCACTCGTCGCGCTCGCCTCGTCCCGGGCGACCGAACCGAAGACCGACAGCCCTCGGATGCCGAACCTGCGGCGGAGCTCAGGCAGGTGGCTGCGGATCAGAAAGATGGCCTCGTCGCGACGCACGAAAGAAGAGTACCAGCCGCCAGCCACACCCGCACCATGAAGCGGGCAGGGGTGGCAGGGTTCCCGCCCTCCCCTTTCAGAAGGCGTGTAGTGGCCCGCCGGGCGTGGCCGGCAGCGGTCCGCTGCGGCTTCATTCACCCGTCTCGTCTGTCTCGTCCACGGGCCCTCCCTGATCCCGTAACCGACCCGCGAGCCCGCACGAGCGCGCGCGTCACCGCGCGCCGCGGACGGCGGTTGCGGCATCCGCGGCGAACGCGTCGACGTCCTCGGGCGCGGTGTCCCAGGCGCACATGAACCGCACGCCGCCCGAGCCGATGAAGTCGTAGAAGCGCCAGCCGCGCGCGCGGAGCGCCTCCGCCGCGCCCTCGGGGAGCGAGGCGAACACGGCGTTCGCCTGCACCGGGTACAGCACCGTCACGCCGGGCACCGCCCGCAGGGCGCGGTCGAGGCGCGCCGCCATCGCGTTCGCATGCGCCGCGTTCCGGAGCCAGGCCCCGTCGCGGAGCATCCCGACCCAGGGAGCCGCGAGGAATCGCATCTTCGAGGCGAGCTGGCCCGCCTGCTTGCACCGCCACTCGAACTCGGCGGCGAGGGCGCGGTCGAAGAAGACGATCGCCTCCCCCACGGCCATGCCGTTCTTCGTTCCGCCGAGGCAAAGCACGTCCACGCCGGCCTGCCAGCTGAGCTCCTTCGGCTTCACGCCGAGCGCCGCCACCGCGTTCGCAAACCGCGCGCCGTCCATGTGGATGCGGAGGCCGTGCGCCTTCGCGCGTGCCCAGATCGCCTTCAGCTCGTCGGGCGAGTACAGGGTGCCGAGCTCGGTGGGCTGCGTCACCGAGACGACGCGGGGCTTCGGATAGTGGATGTCGGCGCGACGCCTCACCATGTAGTCGATCGCGGCAGGCCCGAGCTTGCCGGCTTCGCCGCGGACCGTGAGCACCTTGGTGCCGTTCGAGAAGAACTCGGGCGCCCCGCACTCGTCGGTCTCCACGTGGGCGGTCTCATGGCAGAGGATCGAGTGGTAGGACTGGCACAGCGAGGCCAGCGCGAGCGAGTTCGCCGCCGTGCCGTTGAACGCGAAGAAGACCTCGCACTGGGTCTCGAACGTCTCGCGCAGGAGGTCCGCCGCCTCCGTCGTCCAGCGATCGTCGCCATAGCCGGGGGCGTGGCCGACGTTCGCCTCGCCCATCGCGGCGAGCGCCTCCGGGCAGATGCCCGCGTAGTTGTCGCTCGCGAAGTGGCGGAGGGGACTGGAGGAGGTCCGGTCGGTCATGGCGGCGGAGTGTACGCTATCGCGGAGCCTACGCTAGCCCATCCGTCATGACGGACGACGGCGATTCAGCACCACCGCGCTCCAGGCAAGGCCGTCGCCGACGCTTCACCCCGGCCCCGGAGTCTTTCCCGCCCAGGCGCGCGTCGTTGTAGACAGGGCCATGCCGACCGCCCTCTCCAGCCTGGAGCGCTGGTTGCCGCCGCCCCTCCTCAGGGCCGGTCCCTTCGACATCGTCTGGTGGCAGTGGCTCGCCTTGCCCGGCATGCTCGTCCTCGCCTGGGCGGTGGGGAAGTTGCTCGGCTGGCTCACGCGCCGCCTCGTCGGCAGGCTCACGGAGAGGACGAGCACGCAGTGGGACGACCTCCTCCTCACGCGGCTGGGTGCGCCGCTCACGCTGTTCTGGTCGGTGGCCGCAGCCTGGGCGCTGAAGCTGCCGCTCGGGCTCAGCGAAGCGGCGCAGGGGCGCGTCGACCGGGTGCTGCGCCTGGCGGCGGTCGCCACCCTCTTCTGGGCGGGCGTCCGCGCCGTCGACGTCGGGTTTCGCATCCTGGCCGAGACGCCTACCGCCAAGGCGAGCGGCATCGGGCGCGGGCTCCTCCCCATGCTCCGCCGCGCGACCCAGATCGCGGTGATGGCCATGGCGATCGTGGCCGTGCTCACCGACATCGGCTACCCCGTCGCGAGCCTCCTCGCCGGGCTCGGCATCGGCGGCCTGGCGCTCGCCTTCGCCGCCCAGAAGACGCTCGAGAATCTGTTCGGCTCGGTGTCGATCAGCGTCGATCGACCGTTCCAGGTGGGCGACTTCGTACGGGTCGAGGGTGGGCTCGTCGGTACCGTCGAGGAGCTGGGCCTACGCTCCACCCGCATTCGCACGCTCGACCGGACCGTCGTCACCATCCCCAACGGCAAGCTCGCCGACCAGCGCATCGAGACCTTCGCGGCGCGCGATCGCTGCCGGCTCTTCTTCGCGATGGGGCTCGTCTACTCGACGACCGCCGACCAGATGCGCGCCGTCCTGTCGGGCGTCGACGCGCTCCTGCGAGGTCACGCTCGCGCCTGGCCCGACGGCATCGGGGTGCGCTTCGTCGGCCTTTCGCCCTCGTCGCTGGACGTCGAGGTCGTCGCCTGGTTCGACACCGCCAACTGGGACGAGTTCCAGGCCATCCGGCAGGACCTCCTGCTGGGCGTCATGGACGTCGTGGAGCGCGCCGGGACCGCCTTCGCGTACCCTACCCAGACCGTGTTCCTCGAGGGGAAGGGCGGTCCAGAGCACGACCGCTAGCCTCTCGCGACCCGCTGCGCGAACATCCTCTGCCGGTGGCTGGATCGATCGAGCGCCAGGAAGAGATTTCCTCGAAAGACCATCGCGACGTGTACCGCTCCGCCGAGGAGGATGGTCGCGACGATCGACGCCTGAACGTACGCGGCGATGAGTGACACCGCGCCGAGCAAGGGGAGGTTCGCCGCGAACCAGGGGATCCACTGCGCCTTGAGGAACTCCCAGCTGGCCGAGATGGTCTGCATCCCACCATGCATCCCGCGGAGGTAGATCACCTCGGGCACGGCATTCAGCGCGACGATCGCCACGATCCACAGGGCGTACAGCAGCGCCGCGCCGTTGGCGTTGCCCCCGACCAGCAGACCGAGCGCGAGCGACGTGAGCCAGACGACGAAGAAGACGTTCACGACCGGCCAGAGGTACGCGCCGAAGCTCCGCTGGAGGTCCCGCCGTGAGATTCGCCCCCCTTGCACGAGCTCGCCGACGAAGTACAGGTACGAGCTGAAGAGCGCGGCTGTCGCGAACGTCACGACGATCCCGGCCAGCATTCCGAACGAGTACGCCAGCCCCGACGCCCACTCCCGGGCGATCAAGACGACTCCGGGCAGCAGCAGCGTCCAGGGGTTCTTCGCGACCGCGGCGAACGCCTTGCGGAAGCACTCGGAGTACAGGTGGAGGTAGACCTTCAGCGCCGTCATGCGCCCGTTGTACTGCAATGAGGTCTTCGCCGCTGCCGTGCCCTATACGTGCGGGATGGCGCGCGGTCGGCACCCCTCTCCGGGGACTCGAGGCGCGGGCGGCCGCGTACCGCGGAGCCCGCGCCGATGACCTCGTTCCTCGCCGCCGCCGGCTCGATCGTGGTCATCGACCTCCTGCTGGCGGGCGACAACGCCGTCGTCATCGCGATGGCCGTCCGCGGGCTCCCCCCCGAGCGCCGACGGGCGGGGATCACGCTGGGAGCCCTGGCCGCCGTCGTGATCCGGGTGATGCTGACGTTCTTCGTCGCGCAGCTCCTGCGGATGAGCTACGTGCGGCTCGCCGGCGGAGCGCTCATCCTCTGGATCGCGTTCAAGCTCTTCGCCCAGGGCGGAGCGGAGGACGAGCGCGGTCGCGACGCGACGAGCGTGCGGGAAGCGATCACCGTGATCGTCGTGGCGGACGTCACGATGTCGCTCGACAACATGCTGGCGGTGGGTGGCGCCTCGCACGGCGACCTCGCCCTGCTCGCGTTCGGCCTCGCGCTCAGCATCCCGTTCATCGTCTTCACGAGCGACCTGCTGTCGAGGCTCATGACCCGGTTCCCGTTCATCGTCTACGCCGGCGCCGCGATCCTCGGGAAGGTCTCGGCCGAGATGATGCTGACCGACCCGGCGACGGAGGCCCTCATCCATCCCAGCCGGCGGCTCCTGTACGCCACGGAGGCCATCTTCGCGACCGCGATCGTGGCCGGCGGCCTGCTCTGGGCGCGGGCGAGCAGAAGCGAGTGGGGAAGACACGATCGGTGACACGCGCGCGATGGGGCAGGCCGGTATGGAAGCGTGCGTGACGTCTTCCGAGGAACGGTACGGGCGCATCCGCTACGACGGGGCCACCACCATCGGCCTACACCTGTTGCCGGACCTGCTCCCGCTGTACGAGCGCGCGGGCCACGGCGTATCGCACGTCGGCGAGCGCGGGACGAACCGCGGGCTCGACGCCGTGCGCGCCGGCGAGGTCGACGTGGCGGGCGTCATGCGCGAGATCAGCGGGTCGGAGCGCGCCGAGCCGCTGAGGTGGGCGCTCATCGGCTACGATGCGCTCGGCGTCTTCGTGCACGCGGCGAACCCCGTGCGGAGCCTCACCCGCGCCCAGCTCAAGGGCATCTTCACCGGCACGCTCCGGAGGTGGTCCGCCGTCGGCGGCAGCGACGCGGAGATCGTGCTCTTCACGGAGCTGCGCTCGGGTGGCCGCGGCACGGTGGTGGAGTTCCGGCGGCTCGCGCTCGACGGTGCGGACTACGGCGCGGGGCGGGAGCTGGAGGACGCCCCCGATTGCCTGCGCGAGGTCGCGGCCGATCCGGGCGGAATCACGGTGGCCTCCATGTCGATGGCGGTGGACGGCGTCCGCGCCGTCGCGATCGACGGGGTGGAGCCCACCGCTGCGCAGGTGCGCGCCGGCGTTTACGCTCTGGGTCGACCCATGTACCTCGTGGCACGGGCGCCCGCATCGCCGGAGGCCGCCGCCCTCCTCGACCTCGCGCTCTCCGCCGCGGGGCAGGCGATCGTGGCGAGAAAGTTCACACCGGCCAGTTAGCGCCGCGCGGGGAGGCGAGCATGGCGACGAGAAGCGGACGGCACTTCCTCCAGATCCCCGGCCCCACCAACGTCCCGGAGCGCGTCCTGCGCGCGATCGGACGGTCGACCATCGATCACCGCGGGCCCGAGTTCGCCGAGCTGGGCCGCGAGGTGCTCGACGGGCTGCGCAGGATCTTCATGACGCCGGGGCCGGTCGTGATCTTCCCGTCGTCGGGCACGGGCGCCTGGGAGGCGGCCCTGGTGAACACGCTCTCGCCCGGCGACCGCGTGCTGATGTTCGACATCGGCCACTTCGCGAGCCTGTGGCGCGAGATCGCGGTGCGGTTCGGGCTCTCGGTCGACGTCGTGCCGGGCGACTGGAGGAGCGGCGTCGCGCCCGACGCGGTGGAGGCGCGGCTGCGCGAGGATCGCGGGCACGCCATCAAGGCCGTGGCGGTGGTCCACAACGAGACCTCGACCGGCGTCACCAGCCGCGTCCCCGCCATCCGCGAGGCGATCGACCGCGCCGGGCACCCGGCTCTCCTGCTCGTCGACACGGTGTCGTCGCTGGCGTGCATGGAGTACCGGCACGAGGCGTGGGGCGCCGACGTCACACTGAGCGGCTCGCAGAAGGGGCTCATGCTTCCGCCGGGGCTCGGCTTCAACGCCGTGAGCGCGAAGGCGCTGGCGGCGTCGAAGACCGCCAAGCTCCCGCGCTCGTACTTCGACTGGCAACCGATGCTGCGCGACAACGCCGCGGGGTACTTCCCTTACACCCCGGCCACCAACCTGCTCTACGGCCTCCGCGAAGCCATCGCGATGCTCCTGGAGCAGGGGCTCGAGAACGTCTTCGCGCGCCATGCGCGGCACGCCGAGGCGACGCGGAGGGCCGTGAAGGCGTGGGGGCTGGAGCTCGTCTGCCGGAACCCCGAGGAGCTGTCGAGCTCGCTCACCGCGGTGATGACGCCCGAGGGCCACGACGCCGACGTGCTGCGCAAGGTGATCCTCGAGCGCTTCGACATGTCCCTCGGCACGGGGCTCGGCCGGCTCAAGGGCAAGATCTTCCGCATCGGGCACCTGGGCGACTTCAACGACCTGTCGCTCATCGGCACGCTGGCGGGCGTCGAGATGGGCCTCGGCCTGGCCGGCGTCCCGCACCGGAAGGGCGGCGCCCTGGCCGCGATGGAGCACCTCGCCGCGACGTCGTCCCCCGCCGTCGGCGGGGCGTGAATGATCCCACACCGTGACCGGGAGGTGAGGCCGTGACCGTCCCCGTGATCTCGCTCATCGCGTTGCTCATCGCGATCCTCATCAGCTGCTTCACGACGCTCAACATCGGCACCCTGTCCATCGGGCTCGCCCTCGTCATCGCCTACCTCGGCGGCGTGAAGATCCCGGCCGTGGTCCAGGGGTTCCCGACCAGCCTGCTCATCCTGCTGGCCGGTACCACCTATCTCTTCTCCATCGCGCAGACGAACGGCACCCTCGACAAGCTGGCCCGGTACGCCGTCGCGGCGGTGCGAGGGCGCCCGGCGCTCTTGCCCATCGTGCTCTTCTTCGTGGCGTTCGCGCTCTCGGCGCTGGGCCCGGGCCAGATCACCGTTTCGGCGCTGCTCGCGCCGACGGTGATGCTGATCGCGGACGAGGTCGGCATCAACCCGCTCCTCATGGCGCTCGTGGTGGGCAACGGCGCGCAGGCTGGCGCGATGTCGCCGCTCGCCCCGCCGGGCATCATCTCGGCCAGCATCCTCTCCAAGCAGGGGCTCACCGGCGTGGGCGGCGTCCTCTGGCTCAACATGCTCATCGTTCACGTGGCGGTGACGATCCTCGCCTACTTCCTGTTCGGAGGCCTGAAGCTCTGGCGCTCGGGATCGCTGCAGGGGACCGGCGCCGGGGTCGGCGCCGTGCGCACCTTCGAGCTACAGCCGTTCGACCGCGCCCAGCTCGCGACGCTCGCCGGCATCCTCGTGCTCGCCGCCGGCGCGCTGTTCTTCAAGCTCGACATCGGCTTCGGCGCCTTCTTCATCGGCGCGCTGCTCTCGCTCTTCAAGCTCGTGGACGAGAGCAAGGCCATCAAGGGCATGCCGTGGAACACCATCCTCATGGTCACCGGCGTCACCGTGCTCGTGAACCTCATGAGCAACGTCGGCGGGATGGACCTGTTCGCGACGCTCATCGCCAGGATGTCCAGCGCCGGGACGGTCACCCTGATTGCCGGGTTCTGGGCCGGCCTCGTGTCGGCCTACGCGAGCACCACCGGCGTGATCCTGCCAGCCTTCCTGCCGATGGCGCCGCCGCTCCTGAAGCAGCTCGGCGCGTCGAGCGCCGACCTCCTGCCGCTCGTCTCGTCCATCATCGTGTGCGGCTTCGTGGTGGACCTCTCCCCGCTCTCCACGACGGGCGCCGTGTTCATCGCCAACGCCGGCCCCAAGGCGAACAAGAACAAGCTCTTCCGGGACATGCTGATCTGGGGCCTCTCCATGTCCGTGGTCGGCGCGATCGTGAGCTGGCTCGCCTTCACCGTGCTGCACCTACCCTGAGGCAACTTCTCCCGCGCCTGGCGCGGCAGGCGAGCACCCCATCGCTCGCTGCAGTCGACCTGCGGCGTGTCGAGCTTCTGGATGACGCACGGAGAGGAGGGATCTGGCATGGCTGGAAGAAAGCGTGAGGCGGACAAGGCCGATCGGCCGCGCACGGATCTGCCGCCGAAGAAGCTCCCCTATGACAAAGACTACTTCGGGACGGGAGAGGAGGAGGGCGTCGTGAGGGAGCGCGAGGCCCCCGAGCGCAAGGGCGGGCCACCGGCCGATCGCGAGGGCCCACCCGCCTGACGCGCGCCCCGCTGATGGCCCCGTCGGGTAGGTTGGTGTGCTGCGGCAGACGCACCGCTAGGTCCCTTCACAGGGAGGCGGTCATGAAGGGATGGGTGATCGCGGCGTGTGTGCTGGGTGGCGGCGCGACGATCGCGCAGGAGGCGGTTCCCACCATCGCGTTCGAGTCCGTGCCGGACGTGCTGAAGCTTCCTCCGAACCTCTATCTCGGGGAGGTCACCGGGGTCGCCCTCAACTCCAAGAGACACATCTTCGTGCTGTCTCGGGGCAACACCACCGGCCCTGCGTACGCCGCCGCGGCATCCCAGCTGCTCGAGTTCGATCCGAGCGGAAAGTTCCTCCGCGAGATCGGCAAGAACCTCTACGCCTGGTCCTTCGGGCACTCCGTCCGGATCGACAAGGACGACAACATCTGGGCCGTGGACAAGGGTTCGGACATGGTCGTCGAGTTCAACCCGCAGGGGAAGGTGCTCATGGTGTTCGGGCGCAAGCAGGAAGCGTCCGACGAGGAGACCGGCCCGCTCGAGCACCCCTCTCCGCCGCTGCCGGCGGAGGACGGCCGCTTCCGACAGGTGACGGACGTGACCTGGGATCCGGCGGGGAACATCTACATCAGCGATGGCTACATCAACTCGCGGGTGGCGAAGCTCGACCGGAACGGTCTGTGGGTCAAGTCGTGGGGCCAGCGCGGCGACAAGCCCGGCGATTTCAATACCCCGCACAACATCGCGGCCGATGCGCGGGGCAACATCTACGTCGCGGATCGCTTCAACCGGCGGATCCAGGTGTTCGACGGGGACGGCACTTTCCTGCGCGCGATCACCATCGACGTGCCGTTCGACCCGAACACCCCGCCCGCGATCGGCAACAAGCCCGACCCCAACGCGAAGACGGGCACGTTCGCGCCGGGCGCGCCCTGGACGGTATGCATCACGCCTGGGCCGCACCAGGTGCTGTTCACGTCCGATGCGTACCCGGGGCGCATCTACAAGCTCAGCCTGGACGGGAAGGTGCTCGGCGTGCTGGGCCAGTCGGGGAAGCAGCCGAAGCAGCTGGGATGGGTGCACGAGATCGCGTGCCCTTCGGAGAACGAGATCTTCGTGGCCGAGCTCCTGAACTGGCGCGTCCAGAAGCTGCTCCTCCGTCCATCGAAGTCCGCATCCGTGCGCTGAGCCAGGCTCGGCGTATGCCACTTCGCAGCACGACGTCACGCCCGGTCAGAAATCGTAAGTCACTCCGACCGAGAAGGCCTGGGGACTCGTCCCCGTGAAGCACCCGGTACCGTTGCCTTCCAGCCCGATTCCGGGTCCCGCGCTGGCCGTGGATGGGCCGCCGCCGTCCTTGCAATCCCAGGTCACGCCATGTCCGCCCGGCCCCAGCGCATAGTGCGCGCCCGGGCCATTGCTCATATGGGCGTAGCTCAGAATGACGGTCGTCTTGGGGTTGAACCAGTGCCGGTACCCCACCGCGAACATGTCGGCGCTGTTGTCGATGGGACCGACGCCCGGATCGCCGGGCGTCTTGTTCGCGTGCGCCCAGCTCCCCATCACCTCGTCGTGCTCGCCGAGCTTCTGCAGCGCGGACAGGAAGTACCCGTCCCGATCCCGCTCGTCGAAGGCCTTGACGTCGTTGCGCCGCATCGCCTCGTAGATGCCAGCTACCGTCGTCCCGATCGGCTCGAGCGTGTACTTGGCGCCGACCTTCCACGCCCATTCGTTGACCGTACCGACGACGGAGGTGCCCGCCGCCGTGTCCTGGCCGGCGTCGCCGGTGCGATTGGTCTTCCGGTGCATCTCGTAGCTGCCAATGAGCTTGAGGCCATAGCCCTGCCATTCGCCCGAGAGCCCCAATCCGTCGCCGAACGAGCCGTCGTTGCACGGCCCCGCATTTCCGCCCGCGCAAACATTCTCGCCGATGGCGAACCCGATGTTGTCGTCGAAGCGGTTCTGGCCGGGCGACCAGATCGCGTTCACCCGCGCCCCGTAGACGTCCGGTGATTCGTACCAGATGGCGTGTGGGAAGCGAGCGTCGAACTCGGTGCGGTTGTCGCCGCCGGTGTTCCCCATGATGCTGTTGTAGTCACCGGGCGTGTCGGCGAGGAAGTCGAAGTCCGCCGTCACCGCCTTGTGGGGAGTGTCGTTCTTGCCGAGCTTCAGCGCGCCGAAGGGCGTGGCGAAGCCGACGAAGCTGTTGCGCGAGGACAGCGCGCCGGTGACGGCGGTATTGCCGGGGTTGATGGTGTCGTTGTTTCCGTTCGGCTTGCTGCCCGGGGTGGCTGCCACGTCGACCTGCGTCTCGAGCTGGAAGACGACCTGGTACTCCTTTCCGCTCAGGTCGTGGTACCCCTTGATGCCGAAGCGGGAGAGGTTGCTGGCGACGTCCGGGAGCCAGCGCAGCTGGCCCTGCGGCGGCGCGCACGGGCTGGCGGCGGTGATGCACGGGGCCGTGTTCAGCTCCTGGTTGCCGACGTCGAACGAGACATTGACCCGTCCGTAAACGGTGAAGTCGGACGCCTTGCGCGGGGTGGCCGGCTCCTTGCCGTCTGCCGCGATGCCCGGACCTTTCGGTGGCGTGGTCGCGCTCGCCTTCGCCTGAGGCCCAGCGGCGAGCTCGTCGATGCGCCGCTGGAGCTCGGCAATCCGCTGCTCCAGCTCCTCCATTCGCTTCGACTCGGGCTCGGCAGATTCAGCATAGGCGCGGCTTCCCAGCATGGCGCTCGTCAGGGCCGCAGCGATGACGCATGCTCGGGCAGCGAGGTCGAGTTGCATGGCGTCGTCCTCCTCATGGGTGGCGACCGGCGTGACACCTGAAGCGCCGGGCGTCTTCCCAGGACCTGATCGAGGAGGTGCCGGACGCGGGGCGTACCGCCAGGAGCAGCGGGCAGCGGGCGCTCGCCAGCCCGAGCGCCCGGTCTGGCGCGGCGCAACGCGCCGGGGCGACCGCGCTTCTGCAGCGGCCTGAGCCTTCTGGGTCTCGCCTCCGACGCCGAGACGAAACGCACCGTTGATCCCATGTTTCACACGCCACGCCTCGCAGAGAGTCGCATCTGCGCGGCCCCCAATTTCAGCGGCGTATTAGGCTATGGCGCGCCAATGCTTTTCGTCATTCCCCGCGTGCGGCGAGACGGACAGTAATTGGGGTATGCCGAGTGCCCAATCGCTCGCACTGCGAGCCGATGGCCGCCAGCTTGCGCTCGTCCCCGCTAGTCCGCCAGGCTCAGGCCTTCAGGGAGGCGGTGGAGGCGGGGGTGGCTCACCCGGCGGGGGCGGAATGGAGGTCTCTGGCGGCATCGATGGCGGCGGTTCCGGAGCACCACCGGGCGGCGCGGCTGGAGGTGGCGCGACGACCGGGCCTCGCGGTCCCTGCAGCCTCGCCGCGAGCACGCGCCCCGAGAACCCGTCGAGCGTCACGACCGCCCGGTCGCGCCCTCCAGCACCGCCGAGGTCTACGTGCCAGCGCGCATGCCGATCGAGGCGGGCGTCGTGGGTGAAGTCGATGAGGAGCCCGCGCGAGCGCGCGAACTGCGTGGCGATGGCCACTGCCTCGGCTTGCGGGAGAACCCTGGGCGGTGGACGTGGAGGCGCCTGCACGACGCACGCGCAGGCGAGCAGCAGCAGGATGGCAAGACGCGGCCCCATGCCTGCTGGAACACCTGCCGGCCCCCGAACGTTTCTCAGTGCCGCGCTCTCTTCGCCTCGCGCTCGTCTGCCAGCGCCTCTCGGTACTTTTCGGCGACAGCGCGGGCCCGTTCGCGCTGAGGCTCCTGGAGCAGCGCTTCCGCGTCGAGCCAGGCTGAGGTGTCGGCATCGTCGATCTCGGCCTGGAGGTCGGAAGCG
>WNGL01005373.1_pt1 | contig 15228 bp, 9 predicted proteins | sample 5400591 | NCBI WGS metagenome assembly WNGL01 (sample SAMN13153377, study PRJNA577476) | soil metagenome | isolation source: 80 cm soil or saprolite under Garry oak tree replicate 1 | place: USA:California | collected 2016-06-15
ACGTCGTCCTTCGCCAACTGCTCAGCCTGCGCGATCAATTGCCTCCTGTTGCGAAGAGAGCGCCATGTTGATAGCTGCTGGGCTAACGTCCGGTACTGTTCCGCTGACGCGACAGCACTCTGCCCGTCGTCCTCAGAGGCGCGATCCTTGTACTGCTTCATGGCGGCTTGGCGCGCCGCTAGTTCCTGTTGAAGCTTGAGTCTCTGATCTCCGCTTTCGCGGGCGAGATCCTCGATCGAATCGGCCAGCTCGGCTTGGTCGAGGCCAAGTTGCGCCTTCGCAATCTCCAGGTCGCTGCCATTGGAAATTGTGCCTGCTGATTTCGCGCCCGCGGCTGCATTGAGTGCCGCGATCCGAGCCTCATCGTTCCTGACAGTTTCCTGGAGCTCGTTGACCCTTTTCTGCAATGCCAGCGCCTGATCGCTAAGCTTTGGTTGTGCAAGGCTTGCCTGCCTTAGTGATTGCGAGAACGCCTGGTCGACCTCGTGATCCGCAAGACGCTCGGCGTCCCTGGCAAACTTCTTTTCCTCCGCCGACTGTGCCAGGGCCGCCAGAGTCGCCGCAGTCTGCCAAGGCCGTTGATCCACAATGCCAAGAGGCACATAGGCTCCCGTCCAGCTCCCCTTCCGGGCTTGCAGGAATGGAAGATCTGCCATCACCCCGCGAGTCAGAAACGCACCTGTCAGAGTGACGGCTAGCACAATCAGCATGACTAGCACACTCACCGTGCGGGCTCTACTCATACACACACCTTTCGTCTAAACCTCTGGTTGACTGTATCTTAAACGGATAACAAAGGTACGTTTCAATTTCATATGACAGGCCAAACACATTAATCACGGCCTGGAAGCAGCCCGTCGAAACCAAGAATGCTCACCACAAAGAAATCTCGCTAACAAACATAGCGCGGCGAAGAAGCCGTATATCACGCGCCGCAACGGCGTTCTGTCGCCTTCATTTAATTAAGGAGTACCCCATGCAAAAGATCCTGATAATCGGCTATGTCCGCGATCGGAATTTCTCTCGCGCACTCTTGATCATCGTTCTCAGGGCTACCATTGGGAGTGCTGTTCGGAGAAGTGATTTAGAATCAGTGAAGCCCTCAACGCGGGCGGTTAGCTCAGTTGGTTAGAGCGCCTGCCTTACAAGCAGGAGGTCGCAGGTTCGAGTCCTGCACTGCCCACCAGGTTTCCCCCGAGTGCTATGAGCTTGGGGTGCTCGTTACGGTGCAGGCGAAAGATTCCACGACTTACTACTTCCAGTCCACGGAATTACATCAACGTTCAGTGATTCCGCCGTGCGTTGTGGATCTGCGGTTCTCAGCAATCCGACTCGCAGTTGCGGTGGCCCTCGGCCATGTTTTACGCGCGTCTGTGCGTCGAAAACTTTAGGAGTTCTTCCATGCATAAGCTCTTCATACGCTCGGTTCGGGTCCCCCTGTTGCTTCTTGCTGCTGTTCTCAGCATGCCATTGCATGCTGCCGATCCCGCTTCTTTGCCAGCGCCGCCGGCCGCCAAGAAGGTTCCAAAGGTTACCGAGATCAATGGCCGCAAGCTGGTAGATAACTATTTCTGGCTTCGGGATAAGCAGAATCCAGAAGTCAAGGCGTACCTGAAGGCGGAGAACGCGTACACCGACGCGGTCATGAGGCCAACAGCTTCTTTGCAGAAAAAGCTCTATGACGAGATGTTGGGCCGCATCAAGGAAACCGACGTGGATGTTCCGTACAAGTATGGCGAGTACTTCTATTACTCGCGGACGGAAGCCGGCAAGCAGTATCAGATCCGCTGCCGGAAAAAAGGCAGCCTGGACGCGCCAGAAGAAGTGTTGCTGGATGTGAATGAAATGGCCAGAGGGCAAGAGTTCATGTCCGTGGCTGCCTACCAAATCAGCGATGATGGAAATCTGCTGGCCTACTCCACCGATAACACTGGCTTCCGCCAATACGCGCTGGCGGTTAAAGATTTGCGGACAGGTAAAGTGCTGTCCGATCATGCAGAGAAAGTCGGATCGGTGGCCTGGGCAAATGACAACAAGACCTTGTTCTACACCGTGGAAGATCTCGCCAAGCGGCAGTACCGGCTCTACCGTCATGTGCTGGGAGCATCGGGGCCGGACGATCTCGTTTACGAAGAAAAGGATGAGCGCTTCGAGGTTAATGTCGGCAAGACGCGCAGCAAGGCATACATTTTCTTGATTTCAGGCAGCCACACGACCACGGAAGCCCGCTATCTTCCAGCGGACCAGTCGATGGGTGAGTGGAAAGTAATCGAGCCGCGCAAACAGGACGTGGAATATTATCCCGACCACAATGGCGACTTTTTCTACCTTCGTGTGAATGATGCCGGCCGCAACTTCCGGCTGATGAAGACCCCCGTCAGCGATCCAGGCAGCCATAACTGGCAGGAAGTGATCGCGCAGCGTTCTGCGGTCATGTTCGATGATTTTGACATGTTCAAAGACTATTACGTCGTATATGAGCGCGAGAATGGACTGCCCCAGATACGCGTCTCCGATCTGCACAGCGGCCAATCGCGCCGGATTGGCTTTTCGGAAGCGGCCTATGACGTGAGTCCGGACATCAACCGGGAATACGATACCAACAAGTTTCGTTACGACTATCAATCCGCCATAACCCCGCAATCCATATTCGAATACGACATGGAAAAAGGAACCTCGGCATTGCTGAAGCAAAAGGAAGTGCCCGGAGGATACGACCGCACGCGCTACCAAGTGGAGCAGATTTATGCGACGGCCTCGGATGGGGTAAAGATTCCGATCTCGGTCGTCCATTTGAAAGGTGTCAAGCCGGACGGCAAGGGGCCGCTCTATCTCTATGGATACGGTGCGTATGGCATCTCGATTGACATTGGCTTCAATTCCAACATTTTCTCTTTGGTGGATCGTGGTGTGGTCGCTGCCGTGGCTCATATTAGGGGCGGCGGAGAGCTGGGCAAGGCATGGCACGATGATGGCCGCATGATGCACAAGAAAAATACTTTCGCGGACTTTATAACTTGCTCCGAATACCTGGTCGCGCAAGGCTACGGTTCGAAAGATAAGTTGGTCATCGAAGGAAGAAGCGCCGGCGGGTTGCTCATGGGTGCGGTCCTCAACATGCGGCCGGATTTGTTTCATGCAGCGATTGTCGGAGTTCCATTTGTTGACGTGATGAATACCATGCTCGACGAATCCCTGCCGTTGACCGTGGGCGAATTTGAAGAGTGGGGTAATCCCAAGGAAAAAGCGGCATTCGATTACATGATCTCGTATTCGCCTTACGACAACATCCAGGCGAAGCCTTATCCCAATATCCTTGTGAAGACGTCGTTCAATGACAGCCAGGTTATGTACTGGGAACCTGCCAAATACGTCGCCAAGATGCGAGCCACCAGAAACGACCACAATTTTTTGATCTTAAAAACGAATCTGGACCCGGCGGGACATGGGGGATCATCCGGAAGATACGACAGGCTGAAGGAAGCCGCGTTTGATTATTCGTTCATCCTGACACAGATGGGGATCACCGATTAGGAGCGCTCTCAGGCTACAGCTTCGTTTGAAGGAAACCGACTGCTTCGAGGCGTTAGTTCAGTTGGTAGCGCCTACCTTACAAGCAGGAGGTTGCAGGTTCGAGTCCTGCACTGCCCACCATATACAGTCTGTTCGCCACCCTTGAATTTGCCTCAAAGATGACTTTGCTCTGACATTTTTTGCCGACGGTCAGGTGTACAATTCCGGTTATTGGGGAACTCAACAATGATTAGCCGGAGGGCTTCCTCGGCGAATCAGAGGCTCGGGTCAAGCATCTAACCTGATGTGGGAGGGACTGAAATGAACAGAGCCTTTTGGTTGAGAATTTCTTTCGTATTCGCCTTGTCGGTCGCGCTCGTGGCCTTGCCAGAATCCAGTTTTGCCCAGCGTGGCGGTTTCCACGGTGGGGGAGGTGGGTTCCACAGTGGTGGAGGCGGCTTCCACGGCGGAGGCGGTAGCTTTCACGGCGGAGGCTCAGGCTTTCACAGTGGTGGAGGCTTTGGAGGCTCCCGAGGAGGCGGAGGCTTTGGTGGCTTTCGCGGCGGACGAAGTTTCGGCGGCTTTCACAACGGAGGCTTTAATGGCTTTCGCGGTGGCCGAGGCTTTGGCGGTTTTCGCGGCGACGGAGACTTTGACGACTTTCGTGGCGACCGCTTTTTCCGGGGCTTCGGCGGTTTCCCGTTCTTCGCTGATTTCGATTTCGGATTCGGCTTCTGGCCCTACTGGGGTGGGTACCCCTATGGGTACGGATATGGCCCGTGGTGGGGGCCTTCCGCCTATTACTCTCCCTACGACTACCCTGACTATCCTTACGACGCTCCGCCTGATCGCTATCGTGATAATGATCGTCGTGATCGTCGTGATCGGGACAATCGCTGCCGTCCGGACTATCGCCATCCCGACAACGGGTGCAACGACGGTTCCCCGGACACCTCTAAACCAAGCAGCGAGAACCCTCCCCCAAGGCCTTCAAATACTTTTGAGCCGGAGAGCTCTCCTGACCGGAATTATGTGACCACCAACTTCGCGGACTACAGGCATGCGGCTTCGAGTTCGAATGATTCGCCCTCGAATGACCGATCTACCCAGACGACGACCGTCGCGACGACCGCTGTGGCAAGCAACTACCAGCTCGCGAATTCCAGGTCGCAGCAGCTTCCTTCGACAGTGCGCTCAGCCGTGCGGAATGTAATTGAGGCTCTACGCGCGATGCCGCCCGAGGCTCGAGAGCGACAACTCAACTCGGGGCGCTACGATAGCTTCTCGCCAGAGGAACGGGAGCTTCTGAACAACACCTCGCAGTCTCCACAGGCGGAATGATGGGTCGGATGACGTCAATTGCGGCTGCCGACTTTGAGCGCAGTCATTGAGCTGTGGAAAGGCCTATCTACCGGCGGGTGCGGGAACCACGGCTCCGCCCTGAATTTTAGGAATGCCGAAGTGTCCGGCGAGATGCAAGAGGTCAATCGGACTTATCGATCCGGAGACCGCGATAAAGTTGAGCTGAGTCTGTCCGGCGAAGAGAACGGCGATGTTTCTGATGACGTTGTTCTCGGAGCGGATCCACAGATCGGTTGCCCCTGAACCACCATTCTTGTCGTGCGTGCTGACCATGTGCTTCCAGCCTGCCGCATGGTATTGCTGGCGCACCGAGCCCAGAAGTTCCGGATCATACATGGCAGGCGTCTTGAAGCGGAAGCTATGGACGGAGACGCCATCCACGCCTGCGATTACGCGGCGCAGATCTTCATCGTCCTGGTCCATCTTGGACGCGAGTACCAGCATGGAGTGGTCCAGGGTGAACTCGGTCCGCGAGGAGGCATTCTGCCCCAGGCTTTCAATCCCCTGCGGAATCCAATCCTGCGGCGGCGTCTGTGTTTGGGCTAACGCGATGGAAGTAGCGATCAAAACCAGAAAGACGATCCGGGAGAGTTTCATTGCGCACCTCGAGATTTAGATAGTCAGGGGCCTGGTGGCTGAACTGGCACACCAGACCATTGAATGTAACCCGGCTCCTGGAAAGTAGTTCCGCGCTGCTTTCATGCGCTGGTCTGACATTTTGAAGAGAACAGGTTTTGGGTGGAGCAGGCCTTCAAGGTCTGCATTAAGAAGCCAAGAAGCATGTGGGCTTTAGCCCTAAGGTGCCTGCGGTAAGTACCCAGCGGCTGAAAGCCGTGATCGTATTCACCGCAGGAATTGCAGGGCTAGAAAGCCCTGTTCCACCATCAATATTACTGTCCCGTGTACGGGGGAAAGGCGGGCTGCCCTACCCCTTGATCTTCCTTGCCGCCGCATCCCACACCGCTGCTGTCTCCTTGAAATACGAATGATTCGCCAGGTGGCATCCGATCGCGGCGTTATTGCCGAACTCCTCGTTTTCTACGACTTTTTTGCGCGAGCGAACCGCGTTGAAGAAGTTGGCTTCGTGGTCGACAAGGTCGCTGTAGCCGGCGGGCGCGCCGAAGACTTCGGTCCCTTCCGACACTCTGGCCTCAAGCGCTGTGGGCAGCGGGTGCTCCTGCTGAAATTTCTGCAGATACTCATTGCGCAGTTGAGCGGGCCAGCCAAAGATCGAATAAGCCTCGGGCTCTGGGTGCGTGTCTTGCGGGGTATAGGTCAGAGTCGAGCCTTGCAAGGTCAGCGTGCCCTTGGTGCCATAGAAGCCGATGTAATCGCCCTGATCGTTATTCAGATTGCAGCGCAGATAGGAGCGGAAGTTCGGATAATCGTAGAAGGTCTCGATAAGATCCGGGAAGTCGCGGCCGTCCTTGAAACGGAAGAGTCCGCCGGTGGACTGAGCTCGCTTTGCCACCGTATTGGTGCCGGTGACGAAATGAATACCCGAGATTGCGTGGACAAACAGGTCTCCTGGCAAGCCTTCTCCGTAGTCGGCAAAACAGCGCCAGCGGAAGAACCGTTCAGGGCTGAACGGACGCTTGGGCGCGCCATCGAGGAATGCGTTCCAGTCGATGGTCTGCTCGCTCGCGTCCGGCGGAATGGGATAGACCCAGGCCCCGCTCGGCGAATTGCGGTCCCAGTGGGCCTCAACGTGACACACCTCGCCGAGCTTGCCAGAATCATAAATTTCCTTAGCCTGGGCATAAACAATGGAGCTGACCCGCTGGCTACCGACCTGCACAATGCGGTTGCCCTTCTGCGCGGCGTCGATCATGGCGAAACCGTCTTCCACGGTGTGCGACATCGGCTTTTCGCAATAGACATCTTTGCCCGCAGCGCAGGCATCCACGAAAACTTTGCGATGCTGATGGTCGGATACTGCGATGATGACGGCGTCAACGTCCTTGCGATCGAGAATCTCTTTGTAGTTGCGCGTGGTGGGGACTTGTTTGTTGACGGCCTCCTGCGCGGCGATATGACGAGAATCGTATAAGTCACATGCCGCAACGCACTCAATTCCAGGCACGCGCGTTGAGGCTTGCAGCAGCTCGCAACCGCGCACGCCGGTGCCGATGGAGGCGAAGCGCACAGTGTCGCTAGGGGCGACTGGGCGAGGTGATGCCCAAAGCGGTTTCGGCTGCAGCAGCGTAAATTTCCCAGCTGCTCCAACAGCGGCAGCTCCTGTTCCGATTCGGATGAATTGACGACGAGTCCACGAATTCTTTTTCATTGTTCCCATCCTTCCTAAGAGGTTGGCAAAACACCCGCCCAGGCAAATTATTTGCGGCGGCAATTATCGCACACGACGAGCGTGGTTTTCCTCCAAATCTCGATCCGCTCAATTGAAACAATCGCAGGCTGAGACTGCTAGAAGGAACTAATGATAGATAGCGGTCACTGAACTTTCGTGATCTTCGCTCTCGACTGCGACTGCGGTACCTTGTCCCAACCGGCGGACGGATGATTCTCAAACGTAACTTCAAGCAAAGCACGCGTCGCTCACAGCGCCAATGGTTGAATACTTCCGTGGAAGTACTCGCTGGTTCGGCGCATATGGATGCACTAGGCATCAATCTCAGCGAAGGCGGCATGTGCCTGTTTACCCTGGCAAATCTGCCATTGGGATCTCAGATCCAAGTGGAATTTCTTCCGCCTCGATCCGAGGAACGAGTGCGAGTTTATGGGACGGTTCGTCATCGCGCTCTGTATCTTTACGGGATCGAGTTCCTCTTGGGTTCACACGAAAGTCAGGAAAGTCGGGCAGGAGCAGATACAGTTCCCGCTTAAGCCACTCGTTCCTAACCCATCTTCGCGAGGGTTCAGTGCCCGCTGCCCCGGCGAGCGGGACGAAGGCCCCCTTTTTTCTCAGTAGCGAATTGCGGATAGCCGCAGCCTTGGTGACGATTTCCGAGGGGGCGCGACGAGTTTGCCCGGCCCGAGCAGTTGAACGACTACGCCTCAGAGATGGGAGTGGACGTGCAAGTTTTCAAACAGTCCTGGATCGCGGAAAGTTTAAGATGGTTGTGCAGAAAGACGAGACTGAGGGTGCAGGCACAGCGATAGTCGCTTCAGACCGACGGGAAATCGCCCAGAACTTGATCTTATCGGGTCAATCCGGGAATCCAATGCTGAAGTTTTACCTCTGCGTATTCCTTACGTTCGCCTCCGCGATCGCAGCCGCCCAGACGGCCATAGAAGGCACGCTTCACGACAACACTGGAAAACCCGTTTCAGGCGCGATCCTCACGCTGAAACCCGCCGAGGGCAACATTGCGCATGAAACCTCGGATTCTGCCGGCGAATTCCACTTCGGCGTGTTACAGGCCGGCACCTACACTCTGCAGGCCGAAGCACCCGGGTTCTACCTGGCCACTTACAATTTCGTCCTCCGGCCGCGGCAGTCGATTTCGCTCACCATCGAGTTGCAGCCGAAGCACTCAGCGCAGCAGACGGTCGAGGTCCATACTCATTCGCTGGTTGTCGATCCCGAGAAAACTGGCAGCTCTTATACATTCACGCAGCAGGATTTGGACAGACTTCCCGATCTTCTGGTCGAATCCACCAGCGATCTGGTCAACAACCTCATGCCTGGCGCCAGCGATAGTCACGACAATTTTCTTGCCGTGCGTGGCACCGAGTTCTCGTTGCATGAGTTCATCAACGGCGTTTCGTTTCTCGACAACACGCAGCCTCAGTTCAGCCCCGGCATCAGCCCGCAGATCTTTGAAACGGTTGACCTGATGACTGGCGGCTTCACTCCCGAATACGGCAACCGTTTCGGAGGTGTGCTTGATATCGCCACGCGTTCCGGTGCGGATCTCGACGGCCATGGCGACGTGAACTTTCGTGGGGCGACGATCGATAACTACGATCTCAATGCTGACTACGGCGGCCAGTACCGTGGCCTCGGCCACTACTTTTTCGTGGATGGATTCACCTCTGGCCGGTTTCTCGATCCTCCTGCGCGCCACGAACTTTATGATTTTGGCAAAGGCTCCCGCGCAACCGCTCAGTTTGACTGGCACGCTGGTGCTAAAGACGCTCTCAAGTTGCTGCTAATGGGCGGAGGCGACAACTTCCAGCAGCCAAATATTTCAGACGATCAGGCAGCAGGCCGCGACGCCCAGCGTCACCTGCGCCAGCAAACCGCAATTCTTACCTGGCTGCATATGTTTTCCCCGCAGACGCTGATCTCAACCTCTTTATATGAGCGCACCAGTTCCGATCGCGTACTGCCCACCACCGACCTGATCACGCCGTTTTCCGAAGCTTCGCGTTCCCCACTCACCTTGGGCATCAAGAGCGATCTCTCTCATTACTGGAACGGACATTTCTTTAAGGCAGGAGTTGATCTAGTTCGCCTGCGGGAGAACGAAAGCTTCTTCTTCGACAGCCGCGGCGATCCCGACGTCTTTCCCACGTTCAGCGGCGGATTGCATGGCGGTCAGGCCAGTGCATATGTGCAGGACCACTTCTCTCCGATTCGCAACCTGACACTCGATCTCGGCCTGCGCTACGACTATTTCGACTTGGTGAATACGGGCGTGCAGAGCAGTCCGCGCGCGGGTTTGGCCTATCACTTCACGAAGACAAACTCAGTCCTGCACGCGGCTTACAATCGTTATTTTTCTCCGCCACCGATCGAGTATTCGTTGCTCGCCAGCTTCCTCGGTCACAATGCCGTCGATCCCGATCAGCGCGTGGGCAACGTGCGCCCATACACACAAAATTATTTCGAAACAGGATGGACGCAGGAACTGCACCCGCGTGTGAGCCTGGAATTGAACGCCTACCTGCACACTGGTCACAATAGTTTTGAGAACCACGAAATTTCGATCAGCCGCATCTTTGTTCCCATCAACTTCCACACCGCCCGCTCCGAAGGCGCCGAACTGGTGCTCGACATCCGTCAACTGGAGCGCATCGGAATCAGCGGCCGCTTCCAATACGCTCTGCAGAAAACCTTCTTCTATGGCCCCATCACCGGTGGTTTTGCCGGAGACGAACCGCTGGTGCCCGGCGAGCGTATCATTCCTGCTTTCGACCAGACTCACACCGGAACCGCGCAGGTTTTCTACCACACTCGATGGCGCGCCTTCTGGGCAGGCAGCGCACTTCGCTACGGCAGCGGCACAATCATCGAGGGCGGCAATCGCCTGCCGCAGCATTTCACGGCCGATCTTGCTTCCGGAGTCACGCTCTGGAACCCGGAACCGAGGCGTTTAGATATTGAGTTCGACGTCACTAACGTCTCCAATAGCATCTACCAGATCGCAAAAGAGAGCGAAGAAATTCCCATTCAGTACGCTCCCTCGCGAACCGCAGGCGGCAGCTTAAAATTTCATTTTTAAGGTATTTTGAGGAGGCGCAATTTTGGACTTGCTGAAAAGATTTGGCTGCCCCCCAGGGATTCGAACCCCGATATGCTGATCCAGAGTTTGTGAACACCAATCGGCGGAGTGGTTAGGATCTGCTTCGGCATCAGTCACTTGCACAAACTAAAGCCCGCACGGAAGCATCGTGGTCTGGTATTGAAAGGAATCGATTTGGCGCGACCTGGATCAGAGCGCACGGCACACATGTGGCACACCTCGCCATTATGAATTGTGGCTGACCGAAACAGTCGGTCGACCGTACGCCAGAATGCTACCGTGCCAATCGACCGGTGATTGGTAACTGATAGAAAATTAACGGCACGGATGGCGCTGAACATCGGTTTTGGAGCCCTGCGGAAGGCTTATCGGACAGTTATTTCTCACGTCGGCTGATAAAGCCATAGCCCTTGGCGTCGTTAGACCATTTCACTGTTCCTTGTTCCATTGTGATACCTGTCTCTATATTGAATTTCTGCTGAGAAGAATCGCTGCGGGTGAGAGGGCTGACGCTAATGCGGAACCAACTGTCAACTGACGGTGAATCAAACTTAGCTGATGCTGGCTTGGATGTGCGAAGTCGGGTAAGGATTCTTTCGGAGACTAATCCTGATGACGCTCTTGCCGTTTCCCCACGAAGACAAAGAAGAGTACGGCGGCCACGGTCGCAATCAGCCCGACAACAATGAATAGGGCTGGATGTGCATGCTGCGAAATGAAGGCGAGTATTTGTCGTCCATAGCGGGCGGCCAGGAATGCTAGAAGTGTGTACCTGACGATTCGTCCCACAGTGAGTGCGAACAGGAATTTTCTCATGGGATATTGCATGGCGCCCGCCGCAAACAGAAACGGAAGCATGGGCACCGGTGGCGGTAGCAGGGCCGGAATAGCGATTGCGCCCAAGCCCCAACGCTCAAACCTTTTGTATACCTTGTCCAATGTCTTGGGCGGAAACCTGCGCGCGAGCGTTTCTTTTCCCCCTTTGCGCGCAAGCCTGTAAGTGACAAAGCCCCCTGCCACAGAACCAAACGTCGCCATCAAGGCGTAGTAAAGCCACAACTGTTCATTACGAGCCGACAAAAAAATCGTCAGCACGTCCATGCTTCCAGGCAGTGGAATGATGGAATTGTCGAGGAGCCCAAGAGGAATAAAACCTAGGCCACCGAGTTGGTAGATCCAGTGCCTGACGCTTCGCGCCACCGTGGGTGCCGCGCTCGCAATAGTCTCGAGAATGGACATTTTCTTTCAAGGCCAGCATCCATTTTTGCATCCAAGCTGCGCTCCCTGCGGCGACTCCGGGTCGATGGATTCTCCACTGATGCGCACTGAGAGGAGAGTGTATGCGGGCCACTCGCGTCACGTGAGGTCTTCGCCTCTCCCATGGCAGTTGCCGCCGCTGCCTGGAGGAGAACAGTTCGGAATTGAGCATTGCTCGCGATTGGGGAAGCGACAACCCGTCAAGCTCACCATGTTCGTACCTAATCCGGATTCCGCCAGCCACCCAAATCTGTGGCCAGACGGTCGGCTTCATGAGGTCCCCACGACCCGATCTCATAGGAATGTAAGCCGCTGTTATTCCCGAGGATTGGCTCGACTATGGCCCAAGCCGCTTCCACTGCGTCCTCTCGCACGAACAGCATGGCATCTCCATGCATGGCATCTCCCAGAAGGCGCTCATAGGCATCCACCTCGTCTGCGGTTTGCTGTTCCACTGCGCTGAGCTTTGCCGGCATGGACACGAGGTCTTCGCCGGGCCGTTTTACTTGGGCGGAGAGGCTTAGCGAAACATCGCCAGGGCCTAAGCGGAAGTGGAAATAATTGCGGGCATGGCCGGCCAAATTGTCAAGCGGAGGCTTTCTAAGTTTGACGATCACTTCAGTAGCGGTAACCGGGAGGCACTTTCCGGCGCGAATCAGGAAAGGCACTCCCGACCACCGCCAGGATTGAATTTCGAGACGCACGGCAGCGAAGGTCTCGACCTGGGAATCCGCTGCGACTCCTTTTTCTTTCTTGTAACCCTTGAACTGTCCGCGAACCAGATGCTTCGGATCCAGCGGCGGAATCGTACGGAAGACCTTGACGGTCTCATCGCGGATGGAATCATAATGCAGGCCGGTAGGGGCTTCCATGGCCAGAAAGGCTACGACCTGAAGCATGTGGTTCTCGACCACGTCCCGGATCGCTCCGGTAGCATCGTAGAATTTCCCTCGCCCATCAATCCCAAACTTTTCCGCCATGGTGATCTGCACACTTTCAACATAATTCCGGTTCCAGATTGGCTCCAAAAAACTATTGGCGAAGCGGAAGAACAGCAGATTGAGGACCGCTTCTTTGCCGAGGTAATGGTCAATACGAAAGATCCGCGATTCCGGAAGGACGGTGTGAAGCGCGGCATTCAACTGCTGTGCCGAGGCAAGCTCGTGTCCAAAAGGCTTTTCAACAATTACCCGTGCATTCTTCATGCAGCCCGAGCGTGCGAGAGACTCGACAACATTGACAAAAAGATCGGGAGGAATCGCCAAATAGTGAATCGGACGGATTGCTGGGCCCAGCGCTTTCTTCAACCGATCAAAGGTCGCGACCTCTCGATAATCACCACCGACGTAGTGAAGCAAGTTCAACAGCTTGGCCAGGGCACCTTCATCGATGCTTCCGCCTTGTTGGTGCACGCTGTCGCGAGCGCGCTCTTTCAGATGCTCATCGCTTCGCCCAGCCTTGGCAACACCGATCATGGGCAAGTCCAAGTGACCACGTTCAACCATATGGTAAAGGGCGGGAAATATCTTCTTGTGGGCGAGGTCCCCCATCGCTCCGAACAAAACCAAAGCATCGGCTGGCCTCGTGTCTTCCGAGGACTCTCGCGTCGTGCGACCATGTCTGAGGTTGGGCATCAACATCTCCTCGTCTTGCGGGAGGCAGAGCAATCTTAGCAGCCTCAAGTAATATCAAGCCGATCGCCGAATCCTCGGGCGAGGCGACCCCCTGATAAAGTTCTTCTCAATCCGATTTTGAGAGCGACCCGCGAGGGTGCACAGGTAGGAGGCGCGAACGATGGCGAGGAACATCCCAAGGAAAGTGATCCACGGATATGGAAAAGCTCGTGAGCATCGCGTCTAATCCGGTGCGGCAATAACATCGCACCGTGTTGATTCTCCACCCGAGAACGGTCTCACCGGAGGTCCAGACCAGTTCGCCCAAAGGGAAAGGAACGACGCAACAGCAGTAACTAACTCCCAGACTGTAAAGTGCAGATTGCCACCGGGCCGCAAAATCACGAGGCGCAACCTCCCCAATCGCGCAAACCAACGCAGAACTATTCTTGCGTTGGCGGGTTCCACCTATCAGATTCTTGGCTCCAGTGCGTGGAAAGTAGCCAAAGATAACGTTCGCGAGGAGGCCGTATGGCAACACCTTCAAACTCCCAGCCTGACAAACAGCCACAATTGCACGGGGTATTGCTCCGACCCGAACTGCCAAAGCTGTAAGGAGCTACGGGAAATGCAAGAGCTGATTAGGTTAGGTCAACCAATTCCAAGCAAGAGAAGCTAGCTGGTGAAGCAAATTGAAACGCCCTCACGCCTATCGAATCCACATCTGTCACACGCCCGAATCATCGCGCGAGTTCAGGAAATATGCCGCAAGAGCGGAGCAGATTGCGAACGTATTAGGCCGTCGCTCTGTGCATGTAAGCGAAACGGAACCAACTCACGTGAGATGCGAGACGAGTTTTAATATTGATGCAGTTTTGAGTTTGCTGCATTCTTTGGATGTGAAGCGGAAAGATGTCACACAGGAAAGATGACTTGGCTTCTGAATCCCCCGTTCTGAGTGGCCAATTTTCATGCTCTTCCTATCCGCAGATACAAAATACAAATTCAGCGGGTTTTTCAGGAACCTTCATACAACAGAAGAACCCCACTGTGCCCAACGCTGTACTACAGTGGGCTGATTTATCGCGAAGCGAAACCTGAACGCGTAGAGGCGAGATGGCGTTTATGGTGGTAGACTCTAGAAGTCCCTTTACACATCCCTCCGTTGTGCCCCCGTAGGCGTCGGTCTTTTGTGCAATCTGATGATTCGCATCAGGAGGCCAGTATGCTGCTCAGCAGCACGGGCGTTATCCCCAGCTCGCAACATGAAAAAGAGTTTGCCTACAAGGTGGAGGAACTGAACAAGAATACTGACGCAATGAAGAACCGTCTGGATGACTTGGAGAACATCAAGCTACTCAGTCCAGACGATCTCGACATCATTGACGAGAAACGAATCCTTCGCCAGAAAATAGCTAAAATGGAACACGAAGATTCTGATGGTCACGAGATGGCGGCCTGACTAACTATGAAGTGAAGACCCCTCCATCTTCAACTTTTCTTCCGCTTGGTGTAGGTCTTTGCAATACGCTGCACCCTATTATAATCGTGGTACGCCGATTCTGCCTGTGAAACGGGAAAATCTGCTCATCCCCGGCGGGAACGCTTTCTGACCGGCCCGAAATACGCTGCCGCAACCCCCTGTTATTGTGCCGCTTAAGGGGCTCTCTAAACGTGGCCGAATGCTTGCAATAACCCATCTGCCTCGCAACCTCCGTCCAACGCTTGCCAGAGAGCCGTTTGTGCGTTTTAACGCGCGAGGGCATGGCAAGATTTTCAGCCTCGAACCAGAGCAATTTGAGTATCATTAAGCGTCCACGGGTGTGGCCATCTAAAATAGAAAGGGAAACCATGGGAACTGATGTCACACAAGAACGCCAGCAGGCCCACGCGCTGCTCGATATGCTGCCGGAAGAGAAGCTCACTGCCGTGCGCAGCTTGCTCGAAGTGATGCTGGAACCGCTCTCGCGTTCGCTGGCTTCCGCTCCGGTGGAAGAGGAGGAGATCACGCCCGAAACGGCAGCAGCGCTCGACCGTGCCCGCGCTTCGCTCGC
>WNGL01018924.1_pt1 | contig 15226 bp, 17 predicted proteins | sample 5400591 | NCBI WGS metagenome assembly WNGL01 (sample SAMN13153377, study PRJNA577476) | soil metagenome | isolation source: 80 cm soil or saprolite under Garry oak tree replicate 1 | place: USA:California | collected 2016-06-15
TGGCGATCTCACTCTCGACCGAAAAGATGTCAGTCAGTTTGCGATCAAACGTATCAGCCCAAAGATGCGAATCAGTGGCTGCCCTGATCAGCTGCACGTTCACACGTACTGCGTCACCGCTCTTCTGCACGCTGCCTTCCAGGATGTGGGCGACGCCAAGTTGCTTTGCGATCTCAGGCAGGTTTTCCGGCACACTTTTGTAATGCTGCGTGGACGTACGCGAGATGACTTTGAGATCGGCAATCTTCGATAATCGCGTCAGAATCTCGTCTTGAATTCCGTCGGCAAAATAAGCATTGGCTTTTTCTTCGCTCCGGTTTTCAAAAGGTAAGACAGCGATGGATTTCTCAGCGACCGGGGGATTCAAACCTAAACTCTGGGTGTGCAGTGAGCGAAAAGCGAAGAATCCAGTCGCGCCAAGAATCAGGATAAACACTGCTGCAAGAGCGGCGCGCGCGCGTCGCAGGCTGCGCGCTTCTGGGGAACAACGTTCCAGGCGCGCTGCTAACTCGCTGGTATCGGGCCGTGATGCCGGTTCGAACGCAAGCATCGATTCAAGCAGCGATTTCAGGCGATGCGGAACGTGCGCTACTTTGAGTTGCTCGGTAGGAAGCACATTTGATTTTTGAGCGCTGTGGATCTCAGAAGGAGTTCGCCCGGCAAATGGCGTTTTTCCGGTAAGCGCGAACCAGAGCGTTTCGCCCAACGAGTAGATGTCGGAACGCACGTCGAGTGCAGAATGTTCAAATTGTTCGGGACTGGCGAATGCTGGCGTACCGACAAATTTGTCATGGGTCAGCGACATCGGATGCGTTGCGCTGTGAAAAGCTTTGACCAAACCGAAATCGATTATTTTTACCACCGGAATACCGCTCTTCCGGAGCGCGCGTATTCTACTTCGCTTAGAGCGAGCTTGATCGTTCTTCATCACTTCCGGGTCGTCCGGATTTACAAGCATCAGATTTGCGGGCTTTAAATCGCGGTGGACTAACCGGTGTTTTTCTGCAGCGGCGAGAGCAGAGGTGACTTGCTCTGCAATTCCGATGGTGGTACGCGCATCGAGCGGCCCGGCGCGACGAACGCGTTCCTCGAGGGTTTCGCCCTCGATCAGTTCCATCGCGTAAAAATATTGGCCTGTCTCGAGACGCACCCCGAATTGATAGACAGTGGCGATGTTTTCGTGTCGCAGTGCTGCAGCCGCGCGCGCTTCGCGGAGAAAGCGTTCGCGGGCGTCGCCGCTTCGCTCAGCGATATCGGTTTTTATGATCTTTAAGGCGACTTTGCGTTGGAGCGATGTGTCGGTGGCGCGATAAGTGACCCCCATCGCTCCCCGGCCAAGCTCGCAGAGATTTCCATCCGCGTGACAATCGATTTCATAGACACCAAAACGCGCGCTGCCTTCAATAGGGGCTGGCGTTGAATCCTGCGCTGTTTCTTCTTCACTCCTGATTCCCGCCTGCAATAGACAGAACATGCAGCCCGGTTCGCCACCGGGTGTTTGCTCGATCACACCGCCGCAGTTCGGACACGTCGAAATCTGCTGAGAGGGAGATTGCATGTGTTTGGGCTAGGCGCGGAGCCTGTTTCGGCCAGACCGGGGCAACGATTGCCTAATCTTGCGTTCACTCTCTTCTTGAGCCTCGGGGGACATGCGGAGCTACCTTGCGACAAGATTTTCATAAACCCGCTGCCAGGCTATGTCGAGAATAAAGCTGGCACTCCTGAAAGTCGCTTCCCGTCTGCGATTACTTTTGATAATGCTTCGCTATGAGCATACCCTCGGAGGAAGGTGCCTGGCTGGAAGCGGCCGACGGTACACGCCATTTGATCAAAGGCAGTTGTTCGGTAGGACGAGCCGGTGCTAACACAATCGTGTTGGAGTCGCCCAAAGTGTCGCGGCGGCACGCGCTAATTCATCTGCAAAATATCGGTGAGCTTTGGCTGATCGATTTTGGCAGCAGCAATGGAACGTTCTTGAACAAGCGCCGAATTCATCACCCTATTCGCCTAAGGGACGGGAATTACATCACAATCGGCGATCAGCTTTTCACATTCCGGCAGCCAGTGACCATTTCGGAAGAGCACAAGACGGAAATAATGCAACGGACGCTGCGGGAGATCGAGAATATTCCCTGCTGGCTGCTGGTCGCGGATATTCGCGGTTTTACGCCTCTGAGCCGCCAAATGCAGAGCGAGGACTTGGACGTCCTTGTCGGAGCGTGGATTTTTAGCTGCAAACAGATAATCGAGAATCAGCACGGCATAATTAACAAATACCTCGGCGATGGTTTTCTTGCTTATTGGCCCGAGGCCGCTGCGAGTCCTGAGGGGATTGCGGCGGTAATCTCAGGGCTCAAGGAACTGCAACGAAATGAATCGCCGGCTTTTCGCGTGGTTAGCCACTTTGGGCCAGTCGCGATCGGGGGGGTCGCGTCGATGGGTGAAGAAAGTTTGATGGGGCGCGAAGTAAATCTGATTTTTCGCCTGGAAAAGCTGGCCGGCTCGTTAGGCGAGCCGTGCTGCCTGAGTGAAACAGCGCACGGGAAACTCCATGGACTCGTTGCCACACGATTGCTTGGTGAATTCGAGTTAAAAGGGTTCGAGGGGAAGTGTGCATTCTTTGCTCTTTAGGAACGCTTCGGCGCAAAGATCATTCGCGACGTTCGCTTCCGCGTTGGCTGATAGAGATCCTCCCGGATTCGTCCGTTGCCCCTGAAGGCGAAACCGGTATTGTCGAAACCTTAAAAGCGTGAACGCGCCAGATACGTCTGTAGAACCAACGCCTGATCTCCAGCTCGAGATTGCGCATCTCCTGTTAATCGACGTTGTCGGTTACTCGAAACTGCTCGTGAACGAGCAGATTGAAGTCCTGCAAGAGTTGAATCAAATCGTCCGCGCAACGGAATGTTTTCGCGCTGCGGAAGCAAGCGACAAACTTATTCGAGTGCCAACAGGCGATGGGATGGCGTTACTTTTCTTTCGCAGCCCGGAAGAGCCGGTGCGATGCGCTCTGGACATTAGCAAAGCACTGCAGGTTCATTCGCAGTTTCAAGTAAGGATGGGGGTTCACAGCGGCCCGGTTAATCGGGTCACCGATGTCAACGACAAAACCAACATAGCCGGATCAGGAATTAATGTGGCCCAGCGGGTGCTGGATTGCGGCGATGGCGGGCACATCCTTTTGTCCGCGCATATAGCAGAGGATCTGGTTCACTATCGGCACTGGCAACCATACCTGCACGATGTCGGTGAGTGCGAAGTTAAGCACGGGCGGCGCCTGCACCTGTTTAACCTCTACAAAGACAATCTTGGCAATCGACAGGTCCCTGAGAAACTCAAGGTACAGAGAAGACGGCGGCAGCAAGCTGCCTGGATTCGTCCATTTAGTGCGCCCGGCTGGCCCAAGGTTGCGCTTACGTTCGCTTTACTCGTGTTGGCAATCGCCCTGGGTATTAGCTCGTTGATGTTCTTTCATCGAGCATCGCCACCGAAGATCATATCCAGCGCTGCCGAGCCGACAGGCAGTGTGGCAGTTCCTATTCCCGCAAAAAGTGTCGCCGTTCTTCCCTTTGAGAATTTTAGCGATGAGAAAGAGAATGCCTACTTCGCAGACGGCGTGCAGGATGAAATTCTCACCGATCTCGCCAAGGTCGCCGACCTGAAAGTAATTAGTCGTACAAGCGTGATGCAGTACAAGAATGCCGTAAGTCGCAACCTGCGCGAGATCGCCCAGGAACTCGGCGTTGCGCATGTGCTCGAAGGCAGCGTGCAACGCACCGGGAACCGTGTGCGCGTAACCGCGCAGTTGATTGACGCCAGGACGGACACGCATGTTTGGGCGGAAAAATATGACCGCGATTTAGCGGACGTGTTCGCAATCCAGAGCGAGATTGCGAAGACGATCGCAGACCAGCTCCAGGCCAAAATCTCCCCGAGCGAAAAGGCGGCGATCGAGAAAGCGCCCACCACTGACCTCGCGGCGTTCGATCTTTACGAGCGCGCCAAAGCTCTCTGGGCCGACGTCACGGATCCACTCCACGCGAAGGAGAAACTGCCGCAAGCCGCCCAACTACTCGATGAAGCTGTCGCCCGGGACCCGCAGTTTCTGCTCGCCTGGTGCCTGCTCTCCAGAGTGCATGGCGCTCTGTATTGGACTGGGCATGACCGCACCCAGCCTCGTCTCGATCTGGCTAATGTGGCAGTACAAACCGCGTTGCGTCTTCAGCCGAAGGCGGGCGAAGCTCACCGCGCGCTGGCGACCTACTACTACTATGGCTTCCGCGACTACGCACGGGCTCGCAGCGAACTGGCCGTTGCCAGACGCACCCTACCCAACGATGCCGAAATATTCCTTTACACAGGCTTAATCGATCGCCGAGAAGGACAATGGGACGACTCCACGCGCAACCTGGAGCGCGCCCTTGAGCTGGATCCGCGTAACCTCTTTACCCTCCAACAACTGGCGCTGAGCTACCTGACACAGCATCGCTACCAAGATGCCATCCGAATCAACGATCGTACGTTGACGATAGTTCCGCGCGACCCATTGACCCGCATTACTCGGGCAGAGGTCGTACTGCATTGGAAAGCGGATATCAAGCCCTATCAGGCCGTACTTGCCACCCTAGTAGCGGAAGATCCTGGAATCGCCCCGGATGTGGACTATCCTGACTATGCTCTGTGCGAACGAACTGCCTCCGCGGCCGCGCGCCTCCTGGCGAACTACCCGCGTGATGGTATGACCACCGAATACGGCGTCAATTGTCCCCAAGCCTATTGGGAGGGGGTTGTCGCTCGTTGGCAGGGTGACTCAGCGAAAGCGCAATCTGCCTTTATCGCCGCTCGGAGCGAGGTAGAAAAGATTTTGGCGGAGCAACCCGACTTCGCGGCCGCTATCAGCCTTTTGGGAGTGATCGATGCTGGTCTTGGACGCAAGGAACAGGCACTGCAGGAAGGACGGCGCGCATGCCAATTACTGCCCAATTCCAAGGATGCCATTAGTGGCGTCGCGCTTGCCGTTAATCTGGCGCAAATCTACACCTGGACTGGTGAAAAAGATTTGGCCATCAAACAGGTCGCAGCCGTGGAGCGCATCCCAAACTTACTCAGTTATGGCCTTCTCAAACTCCACCCTTATTGGGACTCTCTGCGCGGCGACGCGCGCTTCGAGAAAATTGTCGTCTCGCTGGCGCCGAAGTAGCAGGCAGGCCAACCCCTGCTACGTAAAGCACCGACTCGCGGATCCCATCTATCCCGAGGTCTTCTTCGATCAATGTGTCCTTAAGTGCAGCAGTGCAGAATGGTGCCAGGCCCAGCCAGGTCGCCACGAGACAAAACGTCTGGCACAGGTGACCGGCGTCGAGGAGCACTACGCGATAGGCACGCGCGTGACGGTATTTCCACATGGTGCGCGGGAACACGGCCGTCATTAAGAATAAAGCGGCAGCGTTTCTTACATAGCCTTGGTACGCACAATACCGCCATGCCGTATCGCGCGTGACGTTCGTAGTAATTGTCGTTAGCTGATGACGCGCCGGATGATAATGATACAAACCCGCTCTAAGACCCTTAACACGCAAGGCCATCAAATACACTTCGCCAGGATGGCGCGCGCCACCCGATGGGCTAGTTTTATGGAGTAGTTTACCAAATATCGGGGAATGTAGATAGCCGGTCACACCCCAAACCAGAGATAGGAGATCGGATACATTTTCAAGAGTCACTTTCTTTTTCGAGAATTCGCGATGAGTCTTTCTAGCCATCAAAACTCGGATGAACTCGGAATCGGAAAAAGTGCTTGATGGAAGCAGCTTGTTGGCCCCTCTCACGGTCTTAAAAATTTTAGGCTGTGGCGTCCTCGGTAGGAGAGAGCTCAACCGATCGATACTCCAATTGCCACGGACATAACGGGCATCCTTCGTGGAGAAATGAAAACTCCCTGCGGGTAACCAATCGGACCACTCCTTCGCAATTCGGCCGTCTTGGCCCGCTTCCGGTGAGTTCTTCATAACCAGCAGCCCCTGCTCCAGCAATTGAGAAAGAGTCGAACGCACGCTCCTTGGTGTGTAGTCCCCAAATCGAGCGATGGCGTCTTGGGAAGTCCTCCAGTCGTCAAAGAAATCGAGAACCTCACAAGTAACCGGCCTTGCGGAGAGAGTGAGTCGCCTGGCAAAGTTATGAAAAACGAGGCGACGACCCCGCCAGCACAGGAGCAAGCACCTAGCCCGTCGCAACGGGCCCGTGTGTTCGCGAATCAAAGTGTGTGGAAGACAAGCAGTGGGCTCGCGAGACCCTTTTCGAATTTCTTCAATTCGGTTTGCAACTTCTTATGACTTTTCTTAAGACTCTTGAGGTGGGCCCTGGTGGCAGCCCGTTTCCGTTGGATATCACTGCTCGCTTTTGCAGATTTCTTTTTAGCCATTGTAATTATTCCTTTCGTTAGACTAACAAAACTTCGGAGTCCGAAGTTTCACGTCTTTTTCCAAGCATATTCAGCGAATCGGTCGAATGTCAATTTTCGCGATGCAATTGCACCGGAAAGATCGGCGTTTCACGAGAACGCCCTGCCAATTAACTGGCAAGGCAGCTAGGCCAGCCCCGATTCCGAGGCATCACACGCGATCGCCAGAATGTTTGTGGCGATCTTTGAAGGTAAGCTCGGCGATGCCGGATTTATCAAGCTCACCCAGGCCTTCGGCGACCATGCGGTCGTATTGTTCCTTGGTCGCGCGGGCGAGCGGTAAATCGAGACCCAGACTGCGCCCGAGCTCGAGAGCGATGCCGCTGTCTTTGGCCGCGTGCGCAGCAGAAAAAAAGCAGCCGTGTTCGCGATTTTGCATGTCTTCGCCATCGGTTTCGAGCACACGCGAGGCCGCGCCGGTCTGCGAAAATACCTTTCGCAACATTTCCAGATCAAGGCCGGACGCTGCGCCGAGCGCGAGTCCCTCGGCCAGACCGGCGGTGTTGATGTTCATCACCATGTTGACGAGCGCTTTCACTTTGGCTGCTTCCCCAGAATTGCCGATAAAGCGGACCACCGAACCGAGCTCTTTCAAAATCGGTTCGGCCTTACGGAAAGCTTCTTCCTTCCCGCCGCACATCAGATAAAGCGTGCCCTCCCGCGCCTGCGGAATACTCGAGGCCATGCAAGCTTCGAGTGTTTGGGCACCAGCTTTCTTAGCCAGCTTTTCAACATCGACATGGACTTGCGGCGAGATCGTCGCGCAGTTGACGAACAACTTGCCGCGCGCATTTACGAGCAAATTGTCACCGGTTCCGCCGAAGATCTGACGTATCGCGTTGTCATCTGTAACCACTGTGAAAATCACGTCGGAGCGGCTGCACAGCCAAGTTCAGCAGCAAGCGATGTAGCAGCCGCGCGATTCGTATCGTACACGGCGGTGATGTGGAACTCTCGATCCTTCAATCGGCGCGCCATGTTCGCGCCCATGCGTCCAACTCCAACAAAACCGATGTTCATGACAACATGTAAGATGTTCGATGTTTGAGGTTTGATGTATCCATTGCTGACTTGCGGCCGCTCGCAAGAATCGCCGTGAGTTCGTCGGCTTCCTTCAGCAAAAGCGACAGCTTGTTTTCTGGAACGAGTTTGCCATCGCGGACGAGCTCGAGCCAATACAGACTTTCATCCGCTTCTTCTGCCGCAATGCCAAGCTTGGCTGCAAATTCTGCTCGTGATCGGGCTCGACACGCGCTGCGATAGTTTGCGCCAACAGAAGTAGCCGGTCGAACGAGCTGGCTCGAAATCGCGCGACCCGCAGCCGTGCGCGGCAAGACATCGATGAGCTTCAGCACGCGCAGCGCAAACTGTTTGGTCCGATTTTGCAGCTCACGTTTATCCATCTGCTGCTACATCTTACATCGAACATCTCACATCAAACATTACCACCGGATGGGCAAGGCCGGTTACGACGTATGTGATTCCGCCTTGGGAATGACCCCAGGTTAGTCGCGTATCGATCTGGAGATTTCCGAGGCGAAACCGTTTTCCTTCCTCGATCGGCTCCGCGCCGGGAACGGGTTCGCGCGCGGGAGCAAAGACGTCACCGCCAGTTTCCTCGCGCAGCCGCGGCAGGTCCGCAACGTGATCGGCGTGGGCGTGCGTAAGGAGAATGAGTTGCACGTCTAATTTATGGTGCTTAGCAAAACGCACCATTTCGCTCGAATCGCCGCCAGTATCAAAAGCTGCGGCGACACCACTCGCCGGGTCCCAGACGAGGTACGCGTTGACGGCCATATCGTGATAGTGCGTGTTGAATTGCGCGACGCCGTCTCGTTCATGAATTTTTTGGGGACGCCACTCGCCCCTGGCGAGTTCACAAAGCGGTCGCGCAGCAAGACCAAGAACGCCCGCAATGCGTAAGAGCGCCAGCTCATCAAACTCGCCTCCCTCGCGTAGCGCGCGAATTTTTTGCGAACTGACACGCGCCTTTTCGGCCAATTCAGTATCGGAAATCCGCAAGCCGCGTTGTGCTTTTCCGATGATATCGCCCACGTTGTCTTCCAGCGGAATCATTCTGTGTTGTTAGACATTCGCCGGTAGCACTTCCTGGGCGGCGCGCAAATTAGGAATCTGTTCCAAGGCCACTTTCCCGACTGCCATCGCAACATCCGAAACTGAAAACGCGGCGCCAGTCTCCTTCTCCATCGAAGTCATCGCGACATTATCAATGCCGCAGGGAACGATGTGATTAAATGGCGAAAGATCGCCGGACACGTTCAATGCAAATCCGTGCATCGTAATCCAATGCCGCACACCGACGCCAATGGAAGCGATCTTGCGATCCTCTACCCAAACGCCCGTGAGCGATTCGCGTTGCGTCGCGGCAATGTCGTGTTCGGCCAGCACTTCAATGAGCAACTGCTCGAGCCAGCGCAGATATTTATGCAAATCATGGCCGCACCGGCGAAGATCGATAATCGGATAACCCATTAGCTGTCCGGGCCCATGATATGTTGCCTGACCGCCGCGATTGATCGCAAAAAGTGGATGCGGCAAATGCGCGGCACCAAGTTCTCCATCCCGAGTCGGTTGGGATCCTGTGGCGGACAAACTGGATTGATCTGGAGTACGCCCGATGGTGTAAACAGGCTCATGCTCGAGCAAAAGCAACTGGTCTTGCAACGAGGCGTCGTTCCGTTTCCGGGCGACGATTTCTTCCTGCAACACCAGCGCTTGTGCGAATTCAACTCGGCCGAGCCAACGCACGCAAAGCGGACAAGCGACGGCATTCATATTTGCATTCCTCCCGGAAGGCCCCGCGCCACTGCTTCCTGTGCGCGCAGATGCGTAAGAGCGATGGCCAGCGCGTCCGCTGCGTCGGCATCCGGCGTTTCTGTTAAACCAAGAAGCGCACGCACCATGAAGGCGACTTGATCTTTTCCGGCTGCCCCGCGCCCAACTGTGGATTGTTTGATTCGTTTCGGTGAATATTCAAAAACCGGCAGTCCGTTTTCAGCCGCAGCCAGAATCGCGGCGCCGCGTGCGGCTCCGAGCACAATCGCGGTCTTATAACTTTGCACGTAAATCACCGATTCTAGCGCGCAACAATCCGGTTCGTGCACTCGGATCAGGTCGACCAGCCGATCGTGGATCGCGACCAGGCAGGACGAGGAACGCATCGAACTGGCGTTGTGAATCGTCCCGAAATAGATCGAACGCGGTTTGCCATTATTTGCATCCACAATTGCAACCCCGGTGTGACGGAGAGAAGCGTCGATGGCGAGCACGCGCATTATCGCAACCTTAAAATCGCCCGGCGCGCGTTCAACTGGGAAAGCTCGCGTGTATGTGTTTGGTTGTTTCGCCTCTCCTCTTTCTTGAAGGGGAGAGGATTAAGGTGAGGGGATTTTCTGCCGTTGGCGCGAGGAGTACAACCCTCACCCTGCCCTCTCCCTTGCGAAGCTAGACGAATACGCGTTCCCGTTGAACACGGAATCGACAAATCGCAAAGTAACCGTTTTACTCGCGGCAAAATCGTGAACGCTTTGCAAGAACGAACTGCGACTAAGAAGCCAACCGAGTTCACCACGGTCATCGTGGTAATGACGGTTCTGCTTCTGACCAGTTCTTCATCGTTCGCGACGACGAAAGGTTTGAGTCAAATCGTGACGCCGGATTTGCAAGGAGAAGGAGATCTCTCCTTAAGTTTGCAAATTCAAGACAAGCGAATTGCGAACCCGTATGAATTGCAAGCCGAGCTGGGCCTGACGAAATGGGCTGAGGTAGCAGTGTTTCGCGGGTTTCAACCGGACGAATGGATCTTGGGGACAGAAATCGGGTTGTTAACGAAAGAGCCTTTCCTTCTTTCCGTTGGGTTCGTGAATTGGTCGCCTCACCTGAATGTAGATCCGCAACCATATATCGAAGCCGGCTACTACACCGAGCATCACAAGGTGATCGTCGGGGCCATTCATGCGGGCTACAAGAACGAAGCAATCCTCGGTTACGCCTATGATTTCAATAAGACCTGGCGGGTGCAGGTCGATTTCCAGAGCGGCTCTGAAAATTCATCGACGATCGGTTTCACCTGCAACGTCACACGCGATTTCCAGTTCAACCCGGCGCTTTATGTCAATAATGGTCCGAAGCACGATCTGTTCGGCTACATCGTTTTCACTTACACTTTTCATCTCTGGGGTCGCGAAAAAGAAAACGCGCCGCTGGCAAAGCCGATCCAGCGCGTCGCCGGCGCAAAATAATGGGATGCCTAAAAACCCTAAATCTTCGCGAAGTCGGATCAGCGCCGGTCTGCTGATGTTCCGGCGCAGGAACAACGAATTGGAAGTTCTGCTGGCGCATCCCGGCGGGCCTTTCTTCACCCGCAAAGACGATGGCGCATGGACAATCCCAAAGGGCGAGGCGGCTCCGGAAGAAGATTTACTGACGCGGGCTCAGATTGAATTTGAAGAAGAGGTCGGATTCCGACCTAAAACGGTTCGGGACTACATTGAGCTCGGCTCCATTATACAAAAAGGCGGCAAGACTGTGCACGGCTGGGCGTTCGAGGGCGATTTGCCAGAATCATTCGAACCCAAATCAAATTTGTTCGAGATGGAATGGCCACCGCACTCCGGCAAGCGCAAACAATTTCCAGAAATTGATCGCGCCGAATTTTTCATCGAAGACATCGCGCGAAGAAAAATAAAGCCTGCGCAGTCACCTTTTCTCGATCGTTTGCGCGCTGCCCTTAACGATTGACCCTGAAGCGTTCCTCAGTTAAGGGCACATTGCGCCTGGCCTCCCAGCAGTTTTGTTAGCGGAGCGTCGATGATTAACCGCACAGTTTGGCGTGGAGGGAATGGTTCAAAAGAAGCGGGTTGAAGTCCGCGTTATCTGATATTTTTGCGCGATTGAAGGCTATCAGGCCACGCAGTCTCAGCGACCGATCGCGGCGAGGAGGAGAAAGGCACAGCCGACAAGTCCGAAAAGTAAACTTACAATCCAGAACCGGCGTTTCTTTGTGAGCGCTGAGATTGCCGCGATGGCAATTGCGATTTGGAACATGGTCACACCGCCCGCAAACACTTCGTGCTTGTGAAAGTTTGATTTCGCTGCGGCTTCCTTGCGCTCTGCTTCCGATTTGATCTCTTCCTGCTCTTTCTCGTAGCGATCGCGCTTTGATTGGTCCGATTCGTTAGGCGTGCCGCCGGCGAGCGACATTTTGGCATCAAGCACCGACGCTTTAATGCTCTTGGACTGGTAATAGTTCCATTGATCGGACGCTTCGATTTGGTTCATCATCGCCTCATTGACGTGGTGCCCGGAAAGTAATCCCGCGATCGCAGCCAGCACAGCAAGGACAGCGGTGCTCAAGGCCGCCCACGAAATCCAGACGGCGCCGCTGTGCTCCGCCGTTTCCTTTACTTGTTCGTGCAAATGCTCAAGAGGCACTTCCGATTCTTCCATAGCGGGAGCTTAGGATTGACGATCATTGATTCAAGATCGAATCGACAAGCCTTCCAGAATCAGTTTAATTCAGCGGCGAAATCCCGATGAGCAAAGCTGTAGCCGCACCTGTGATCTGTGAGGTTTGCAAAAAACCGAAGTCGCCGCACAGCGGAATGGTCGCGGAATTGATTCGGCCGTCGCTTCTCGAATTCATCAAGAAGAAATTGCCCGACTTGGACAGCAAAGCATTCATCTGCTTCGAAGACCTGGGCAAATTTCGGAAGGATTACATCAAAGAGGTTTTGGAAGACGAGATTGGCGAACTTTCCGTGCTCGACCAGGAAGTGATCGAGAGTTTGGAGCAGCACGAAATTCTTTCAGCCGACATCGAGAAGCAATTCGAAAAAAAACTCACTTTCGGGGAGCGGCTCTCGGACCGCATTGCCGAGTTCGGTGGGAGTTGGAAATTTCTCATTACATTTGGCGCTGTTATCGTCGTGTGGATCGGTGCCAACGCCGTGTTGCTTGCTACCAGAGCGTTCGATCCGTATCCGTTCATTCTGCTCAACTTGGTTCTTTCTTGTCTCGCCGCCATTCAGGCGCCGGTCATCATGATGAGCCAAAACCGGGCCGAGTCGCGCGACCGGTTGCGAGCGGAAAACGATTACAAAGTGAATTTGAAAGCCGAGCTTGAGATTCGGCATTTGCACGAAAAAATCGATCATCTGCTGCGGCGGCAATACAACCGGCTATTCGAGATTCAACAGATCCAGGTCGAGTTACTGGAAGAGCTTGGCCGCAAGAAACCATAGCCGCTCATTCGCGCGGCCGGAGGGTGTCGGTTCAAAATCGGGCAAGACGTCGTCGCGTCGTGCTGGTAACAGTTCTGTTACCTTTTCTCGTTGAAAATGGCAGGTTCCGGGGCTCTCCCGCAAAGATTCTGCTTGCCTTTTCCGGAACTTCCTGCGCAGTATCACTGGCGTTGAACCGCAGAGCGTCAGCGGCGGTTCGATATCTACACGAATGGAACGCTGGCGCGCAGAAAAGGAGTCAAGGATGAAAAGATCAAATGCAGTACGGGCGATTTTTTGGCTGGCAACCATGTTTGCCATCGTATTTTTGGTGCGAGCTGAATCTGGCGACAGGCGCATGAGTATGCCTGACACAAAGAGCGCGCCCCCCATCCGCATTCTCGATCAGAACGGCCAGCCAGCCGTGAACGGGATCCTATCGCCTAACGGCAATATTGTCGATGTGGCGGTAGGGCCGAATTTCACCTTTGTGTTCGACCCGAGCACAGTCAACATCTCGGTGGGTGACACAGTGCGGTGGACCTGGGGCAGTAGCGGTCACAGCGTCACCAGCGGTCCTCCTTGCGTCGCCGATTCGCAATATTGTTCACCTAATGATATGAACTGCGCTAGCGGAATTCTTTCCAACTCAGGCACGGTTTATACGCATACCTTTTCGCAGGCTGGCGCTTATTCTTACTTCTGTGCGGCGCATTGCATTATTGGTATGACTGGCACCGTCAATGTTTCGGGTGGTTGCACGCCGTCGGGATGGTCGGCAGGTCCGGATTTGCCAACGCCGTTAGTCAGGGCGGTTGGCGTTTATTTCCAGGCCGATGGGAACTTTTACACAATGGGCGGCCGCACGTCGGATACAGCAGGCTCTGACTTCCAGCATGTGCTCCGCTACTCACCCACGAACAACAATTGGGTCCAGTTGAATGTGACATTGCCCGACAACCAGATGAACAACATGGCCTGCGGTGTGCTTGCCGTCTCAGGAACTCCTTTGATCTATTGTGTTGGCGGGTCGGCAGCCGGGCAGACTACAGCCACAGCGCGCGTGTTCTTCTACAACCCGGCCACCGACACCGCGACCACTCTCACCTCTGGCGACAACTGGCCCGGCGACAGCGCAGGCACAATCCTGCCTGGTGGTTTTGCCGTGGCAAACAACAAGCTGTACATCTTGGGCGGGTTTAACATCAACGTAGCTTCCACTAACCAGATATGGCAGTTTGATCCCACACAGACCGTAGGCTCCAAGTGGCTACAGAGGGTGAATGCGCCGGAAGGGATCATGTATGCACCGACATGTGCCATAAATGGCATCATCTATGTGGGAGGCGCGTCGGACTACCAGGGTGGCACAGTGGTGGACACCACCAACTCGTTCAGCTTCAACCCTGTCGCCAACACCACCGGGTCCATCGCAGCGATACCAAGGGCTACAGGTGAGATGCGTGGGCTGAACTTCAATGGCAACATGTATGTCATGGGTGGCGGCAGAGTTGCACCGAACCCCTCCACGGAGGTGGACATCTACAACCCGGGCACTAACAGCTGGTCAATAGGCACGCCGTTTGCTACTGCGCGGCGCAACTTCGCAGTCGACACTGACGGCACCTGCCGTATCTGGCTAGGAGGCGGTTATGCTAGTGACGGCATCACGCCGCTGAGTTCGATGGAAAGGTTCTGCTGCGGCGGAGGAACACCAACGCCAACGCCTACTGCAACAGCTACTGCCACGCCGACGGCCACGCGAACACCGACGCCAACGCCGACGGCAACATCTATAGTAACACCTACTGTCACGCCTACGGCCACGCGAACACCGACGCCCACGCCGACAGCCACGGCTATAGTAACACCTACTGCCACGCCGACGGCCACACGAACGCCAACGGCTACTGCAACAGCAACACTGACCGCTACGCCCACGCCGACGGCAACATCAACCCCGTGTACGGGGAGGTGTTCACCGACACCGCGGCCTCGGCCAACTCCGGCGCCGCGCCCGTAGTGGCCGGAAGGGCTGACCTGTCCGCCGTAGTCCCGCGCCTGCGGGACGAAGGCGGATAGCTGATAGTCCATAGCTGATAGCTGCTCTGGCGCAACGGTAGCTGCTCTACTGATTCCCAGTGATTGGTGATCAGTGATGAGTGATCAGTGAACCATAGCCGGCTCGACGGAGAAAAACATCATCCTTCTTTGCACGGCTGCGCCGGACAAAGCGCGAATGAAGAAAAAGCCATCTTTGGAACTTTGTGATTGGTCATCGATTCGGATTTCGACATTCGGATTTCGTCGTTTTATGAATTGGTGTCCATTCGTGCCCGCCAAGCCGAACCTGTGAAGGATGGTCCATTCATGATTGAGAAAATTCAGCTAACGACATTTCAACGCTTCTTCCGGACGGAGACGGTTGGCGGTTCGATTCTGCTGTTGTTTGCAATCGCCGCGCTTGTGCTGGCGAATTCGCCGCTGGCCACAGCTTACGAGGGGTTTTGGCAGATACCGCTCA
>WNGL01033458.1_pt1 | contig 15226 bp, 14 predicted proteins | sample 5400591 | NCBI WGS metagenome assembly WNGL01 (sample SAMN13153377, study PRJNA577476) | soil metagenome | isolation source: 80 cm soil or saprolite under Garry oak tree replicate 1 | place: USA:California | collected 2016-06-15
GGCCCGCACCAGGTTGCGGATGGTGCTGGGGTTGCGCCCCTGGCGCAGGAACGGCTCGGCGAAGAAGGTCGTGCAGCGGGTGATCTGGGTCTCGGCGATCTCGGGGACGCGGTCGTAGCGGGCGGCGAGCCGTTGCTGCAGGTCGAGGTATGCCTGGCCGAAGGCGGTGGTCCAGAAGCGGCCGACGGTGCCGGAGTGGCCGTAGGCGTCGACCACCCGCACGGGGTCGCCGCCGAGGCGCTTGGCCCAGTCCGGCGCGCTGGTGCCGGCCAGGACCCGCAGCTTGAGCTGGAGGTGCCTGGCGCGGGCGCTGGCGATCGCCTGGTCGATCGGATTGGCCGCCGCCAGCGGGCCGCCGGCGGTGGGCTGCAGCTCGGCCCAGCCGACCGACACGACGTAACCGGCCACCGCCCCCTGGAACTGCTCGGGCGGCAGCTTGTGGCGGTCGAGCAGGCCGCCGAGCACCGGCTTGAGCCGCGCCGGCGGCACGGTCGTGGAGGGCGCGGGCCCGCTGGTCGGCGCCGAGGTGGCCTGCGGGCCGGTGGCGACGACCAGGACCGCGACCGTGACGGCGGCGAGGACCAACGCCCCGCCGAGCAGCAGGAAGCGCCCGCCTCGCCGCGAAAGGCCGGCGCGCGGGCCCAGCCCCGCCAGGCTGGCGAGCGGGTCGGGACGGCGCCTGCGGGTCAGCCGGCCCGCGCGCCCGGGAGGGGCCGCGGAGGCTGAATCGGTCAGCCGGGCCGCGCGCCCGGGAGGGGCCGCGGAGGCTGGATCGACGCCTTGGCCGCCGTCGGACGGCGTGGGATGTGAGCTGCGGCGGCGGAAGGGATGGACCGACCCCATGGGGACCTCCAGCCACGAGCGATCGGGTGGGGACGAGGCTCGACGGACTGCTGCGCTGGCCGCACTGCACGCTGGATCGGGGCTGGCGACCGCGAACCAGGCGGAGAAGCATGGCACCCCTAGTCATGATTGTCAAGTTCGACAATTCTGAGGGTTCAGGGGATCATGTCCGACATGCGGCTGACCAACACCAGCGTGGTACGGGCCGGAGGACGGCTGCTGGCGCGTGCGACCAGCGGCGCCCGCATGCTGCCCGGTTTCCTGGTGATCGGGACCAAGCGCGGGGGCTCGACCTCGCTCTACCAGCCACTATTTCGACGTGAACTTCGGGCGCGGCTGGAGCTGGTTCCGCGCGGCGTTCCCGCTGGCGGGCGGGCGCAGGGCGATCGCGGGCGAAGCGAGCCCCTACTACATGTTCCATCCGCTGGCCCCCCAGCGGATCGCGGCCGCGCTCCCCGACGTCCGCCTGATCGCGGTGCTCCGCGACCCGGTGGAGCGCGCCTGGTCGCACTACCAGTACGAGCGCCGTCGCGGCTACGAGGACCTCCCGTTCGAGGAGGCGCTGCGGCGCGAACCGGAGCGCCTGGCAGGAGAGGCCGAGCGGATGGTGGCCGAGCCGGGCTACACCAGCTTCGCGCACCGGCATCTCTCCTATCTGGCGCGGGGCCGCTACGCCGAGCAGCTCGAACGGATCCACGCGCTGATCCCGTCGAGCCGGGTGCTGGTGCTGCAGAGCGAGGCGCTGTTCGGCGACACCGACGCCGAGCTGGAGCGGGTGTGGCGCTTCCTGGGCCTGGAGCCGTTCCGGATCGGCCGGGCGCCCATCTTCAAGGCCGGCGGCCACGGCGAGGCGATGCCCGCCCCGACCCGCGCCTGGCTGGAGCGGCGGTTCGCGGTGCCGAACCAGGAGCTGTACCGGCTGCCCGGCATCGGCTTCCGCTGGTCTGGGCCGGCGCCCGCCACGCCGGCCGGCGCCCGGTAGCGCGACGTGGCCGCCACCGCCGCCAGGCGCAGCCTGCGTGAGGGCGCCAGCGCGTGGCTGTCGGCACGGCGCCCGCGCCACGACGCGCTCACCTTCCTGGCGGTGGCCGCCGCCAGCGGGCTCGCCGCCGCCAGCGGCATGGCGGTCGGCGGCGGCTCCAAGCTGGCGGTGGTGCTCCCGCTGGCGGTCGCGATCGCCGTCGGGCTCGGGGTGCTGGCGCTGACCCGCTTCAGCGGCTACGTGATGGCCATGCTGGTGCTGCGCGCCTCGATCGACCTGGCCAAGCTGAGCGGCCGCTCGGCGGGCAACACCGTCACCAACTCGGCGGCCGCCAGGGCGCTGGACCCCTCCAGCATCCTGGCGGTGATCTTCCTGCTGGCCGCGGCCTTGTGGCTGGCGGCGCAGCACCGCGAGCAGGGGCGCCTGACGGGCTCGCCGCTGCGGCGCGCCCTGGCGGTGTTCGTGGTCGCCTGCGCGCTCAGCGTGCTCGGCTCGGCCAACCACACCGCCAGCGCGCTGGAGCTGCTGCGCATCCTGGCGGCGGTGGTGATGTTCGCGGTGCTCGAGCAGATGATGGTCGAGCGCGCCGCCATGCGCCGGCTGTTGCTGGCGGCCTACCTGTCGATGCTGGTGCCGCTGGCGATCACCGCCATGGGGTTCCTGTCCGGCCACCCGAGAGCCGAGACCAAGGGCGACTACTCGCGCCTGGTCGGGACCTTCTCCAGCTCAAACGACTTCGGGCGCTACCTGGCGCTGATGATCATCTTCGGGGTGGCCGTCCTTCCCTACGCAAGCGGGCGGCGGAAGCTCCCGCTCGGGATCGTGCTGGCCGTCTCCAGCGGCTTCCTGCTGCTGACCTACACGCGCACGGCGCTGGTCGGCGCGGCCATCGGCCTGCTGGTGGTGGGCCTGGTCCAGTCCAAGCGCGTGCTGCTGGCGCTGCTGGTCGCCGGCGTGTGCGCGCTGGCGGTGGTGCCGCAGCTCTCCGGCCGCTTCACCAGCCTGGCGAGCGGCCCGGCGGCTGCGGGGTCGTCGGGAAACTCGCTGGCGTGGCGGCTCAACTACTGGACCGAGGTGCTGCCGCTGGCGCGCGCCAATCCCTTGACCGGCATCGGCCTCAACATGACCCAGTACAACACCAGTGCGGCCAAGCAGCCGCACAACGATTTCATCCGCGCCTACGTGGAGACCGGCCTGATCGGCCTGGGCGCCTACCTCGCCATGCTGGTCGCCCTGGTCGGGCTCGGGCGTCGGGCGGTGCGCGCCTCGACGCCGCGCACCCTGGAGCGGGGCGTGGCGGCCGGCTTCCTCGGCTGCGCGGTCGCCTTCGTGGCGGTGAGCCTCACCGCCAACGTCATCTCCAACGTGGTGAACCTCTGGTACCTGTTCACGTTCGCGGCCGCGGCGTCCGCCGTCACACGGCGCGCCAGCCTGGCTGCCGATCCTGGGGGGCTTCGTGGAAATCAGTGACTACCTGCGGATCGTCCGCAGACGGTTGTGGATCCTGGCGCTGGTGCCGGTGCTGGCCGGCGGGATCGTCACCGCGCTGGTGCTGGCCGGCGGGCCGAGGTACCAGGCGACCGCGACGGTGGCGGCGCCCGCGCTGGTCGGCGGGCCCAGCTCCAACCAGTACAGCGGCTCGGGCGGCCCCAAGACCTTCGTGGCCAACTTCGTCGCCGCGGCCACCTCCTCGCGGATCGTCAACCAGGTCGCCGCCCAGCTGAAGGTGCCCACCTCACGGATCGAGGCCGGGCTGGCCGCCTCGCCGATCGGCGGGTCGAGCCTGATCCAGGTCAGCTACCAGTCGCCGCGCCGCTCCGAGACCGGACCGGTCGCCGGCGCGGTGGCCACGGGCACGATCGGCTTCCTGTTCCAGTCGCAGGTACGGCTGGCCGAGGGGACCGTCACCGAGGCGGCCAAGTCGGTGGCCGCGGCCGACGCCAAGCTGGCCGCCTTCTACCATTCCACCGGCATGGTCGTGCCCGACAAGCTCTACGAGATCAAGTCGCAGCAGCTCGCCAACCTGCAGGCGCAGCAGGCGCAGAGCCAGGCCGACGGCAACCCCACGGCGGCGGCGGCGCTGGGCGCGACCATCAGCACCAAGGAGGGCGAGCTGCGCACGCTGGTCCCCAGGGTCGCCGCCTACCAGAGCCTGATGGACCGCAAGCAGCAGGCCACCCAGCAGCTCAACCTCCTGCAGCAGAGCCTGGACCAGGCGCGGGCGCAGTTCGCTGCGGCGGACCCGGCCACCGTCGTGAGCCTGGGGGAGACGCGGCGCGTGTCCCTGGTGACGCAGGTGCTCCGCAAGGCCGGGCCGGCGGCCGGGGCGGGGCTGTTCCTGGCCGTGGGGGTCGTGCTGCTGCTGGAGCTGCTCGCCCGCCGTCCGCGGCCCGCCTCGGAGGCCGTGCCGGAGGTCGCGGCCGGGCCCGACGTGCGGGCCGAGCTGGGCGCCCGCCCCGCCGGTCGCCCGGAACTGGAGGCGCGGCCAGACGGCCGCTCCTCCACGGGCCCGGCCGCCGGGCAGCGCCGCCCCGGCGTGGCCCTCCCGCCCCGCTCGTAGCCTCGTGCGGAGGCGGAAGGCCCGGGCGGCCCGCGGGGGCGGCGGCAGTGCCGCGGAGCCCAGGCGCGAACCGGGTGGCGAGGGAGGCGTCACCGCCACGGCGGCCGGGCGGGCGGCGGGCGGCGGGGCCGAGACCACCAGCGAGATCCTCGGGATCGCCAGGGGCGGGGGCCTCAACCTGTTGGGGCAGGTGTGCGGCCAGGTCGCGGCGCTGGGGGCCACGATGCTGCTGGCGTGGCGGCTGGGCACTGACGACGTCGGCCGGTACGCGCAGGCGTTCGCGTTCCTGTCGCTGCTCGGGCTGCTGTCGCTGAGCGGCTTCCGCTCGGGGCTCACCCGCTTCGTCGCGGTCCACCTGGCCGAGGGCGACCCGCTGGCGCTGCGGGCGACCGTACGGCTGGGGATCGGCCTCAGCACCGGCGTGGCGGTGGTGCTGGCGCTGGGCCTGCACTTGGCGGCGCCGTGGCTGGCACGCGCGGTGTTCCACGACGCCGGCCTGCTGCCGCCGCTGCGGGCGGTGGCGCTGGCGCTGCCGGCGGCCACCTTCACCGACTCGGCGCTGGCAGCCACCCAGGGCTTCCGGACGATGCGGCCGTTCGCCCTGATCGGGCTGGTGTTCGAGCCGCTGGCGCTGGTGGCGGGCAGCGCCGCGCTGCTGGCGGCCGGCGCCGGCCTGGAGGGCGTCATGACCGCGCTGGTCGCCGCCAACCTCGCCGCCGCGGCGCTGGCCGCCGTCGCCCTGTGGCGGCTCCTGCGCATGGTCCCGCCGCCGGTCCAGCCCCACCCGGGCCTCAGCGCCGGTCCCCACCTCGGTGCCCACGCGGGCGGCGGGCTTCGCGAGCTGTTCGGGTTCTCGCTGGTGAGCTGGGGCGCCTCGCTGGCGTCGGCGGGGCTGATCTGGGCGGACACGATCCTGCTCGGGGCGATGCGCAGCAGCGCCGAGGTCGGGGTCTACAACGTGGCCACCCGGCTGGTCACCCTGGCGACCTTCGTGATGCCCGCGATCAACTCGGCGCTGGGGCCGCGCATCGCCAACCTCTACCACCGCGCGCCTGTCGCTGCCGGCGTTCATCGCCCTGCTGGCGTTCCCCGGCGAGCTGCTGCGCCTGTTCGGCGGCGGGTTCGGCGCCGGCGCGGCCGTCACCGCGATCCTGGCCGCCGGCAAGCTGGTCGACGCCGCCACCGGCCCGTGCGGGCTGATGCTGAACATGTCGGGCCGGCCGCTGTGGAGCATGGTCGACAACCTGGCCGTGCTGGTGCTCAACGTGGTGCTCAACCTCTGGCTGATCCCCAGCCACGGCATCGCCGGCGCGGCGATCGCCTGGTCGGTGTCGCTCGGCGCCGTCAATCTCGCCAGGGTGGTGCAGGTCTGGAGCTGCCTGCGCATGCTCCCCTTCGACGTGGGCGTGCTCAAGGGCATCCTCGCCGGGGCCGCGGCGCTGGCGGCGGGGCTGGCCGCGCACCGCCTGCTGGGATCGCTGGACGCCTGGGACACCGTGACGCTGGCGCTGGTGCTGATCGTGGAGATCTACCTCGGGCTGGTGGCCGTGCTCGGCATCGGCCCGGAGGACCGGCTGGTGCTCGAGTCCCTGCTGCGCCGCAGCCGTGGGGGGCCCTTCTGGTCGGGCCTGCGCGGCACCACCACCTGACCGCCCTCAGCCGGCCGCCAGGCGCGCCAGCTGGGCGGCGGCGGTGGCGTCGAGCGCCCCGGTGAGGTGGTCGCAGCGCTCGCGGATGCGAGCGTCGATCCGCAGGCGGGGCAGCTCGTGGCCGGCGCGGGGCGCGATGCCCGCGGTCAGCTCGGGCCGCCACGCCATCCCGAGGAAGGCGCAGAGCGCGCGCATGGCCGTGGCGGGCGAGCGCAGCATCGCGTCATAGGACGACAGCACCACGTCGGCGCGCCGGTCGAGCCCCAGCTCGAAGAACAGGCGGTTGCGCACGTACCAGAAGAGCGCGGCCGCATCCGCCGGCGTCATCGCGTCGTAGTCGAAGCTGGACAGCAGCTCCAGGCTGTCGGGGGAGAGGCGCTGGGCCTGCCAGCGCCGGCTCCGCCCGGCGGCGATCTCGCGCAGCACCCGGAGGTTGGCGTCGCCGAACTTGGCGACCGCCGAGCGGGCGCGCCCGTCGACGTCGCGGTAGGCCCAGATGGCCCTGCCGGCGACCAGCACCGGCATGCGGTCCAGCAGCTCGGCCGCCCGGTGCGAGTCACACAGCGGCTTGAAGAGCACGTAGTGGTGCCGGCTGGAGAACACCAGCGCGGCCAGCTCGTGGTCGGGCCGCAGCCGGAAGCGCCGGAAGGCGCGGTGGTCGCTCTCGTTGTGGACCTGGAACTCCGGCGCGGTCTCCAGGCCGCGCACCAGCATGTTGGTCCCGGAGCGCTGGACCCCGAGCAGCCACACCGGCATCGCGCGACCCCTGGCGACGCCGTGGACCTGCCGCCAGCGCCATTTGCGGAGCGCCAGGGGGAGGCGCTCCAGCGGGTCGAGCCCGTCCTCCTCGATGAGGCGGGCGATCCCCTCGCTCCGGGTCCAGCGCAGGTGCTTGCCGGTGCGCCGCGCCAGCCGCCGCAGCGGCGGCTCCAGCTCGTTCACGGCGAGGTCACCAGCACGGGCTCGGGGCCGACCTCGATGCTCCCGGCGCCCCAGGGGACGCCGGCGCCGCCGAGCAGCTCGGCGTGCCCGCCGGGCCGCGGAGCCAGGTGGAGCTTGGCGCCGCGCTGGCTCCAGACGACCATGCTGGTCGAGCCCCCGTGGCGAAAACTGATGCCGGTGACCTCGCCGCTGGCGATCCCCTGCCATGAGGAGGCGCCCGCCGCCATGCCCGCCAGCCGCAGCAACGCCTCGCCGGCCGGGCGCACGGCGCCGCCAGGGTCCAGCAGGCCGTAGCGCGGCTCGTCGGCGTGCCGGCCGGTGGGGTCGAACGCCAGCGGCAGCCAGACCACCGGCCGCACCCCGCCGGCCAGCAGCAGGCAGACCGCCTTGACCAGCTCGCCCGCCCGGGCCCCGTCGCCGGGGGAGGGAGCCCCGGTGGCCGCGCCGGCCCGGGTCGCCTCGCCACCGGCCTGGGCCGCGCCGTCGGGCCCGAACATGCCGACTTCCCAGGCCTGCACGGGGAAGCGGGCGGGCAGGACGCCGCGCAGGTAGGCGAGCACGGCCGGGAGGTTGTCCCACGGCTCGTAGAAATGGAGCTGGCGGACGTCGACGACCTTGCGCTCGGCGAGCTGGTTGGCGACGGCCATGAAGGCGAGGTTCCGCCGCGCCTGCTGGCCCTGCAGCGCGACCCGCAGCTCGCCGGGGTCGCCGACCTCGGGGAAGTCATGCCCGCGGCGGTCGAAACGGCGCTGGTAGTAGCGCTGGTAGGCGGCGACCGCCTCGGCGGCGCGGCCGCGGCGCAGCAGGTCGTCGGCGATCGCCACCCCGTAGGCGGTGGAGGAGATGCCGGCGTCGACCACCAGGGCGCGCGGGTCGGCCTCCCGGATGGCGGCGGCGCCCAGCGTCGCCAGTCGCTGGTAGTCGGCCGGGCTGGAGGCCCAGAAGCCCTGGCCGTTGACCTCGTTCTCGATGGCGTACTCGCGCACGCCCATGGGCGCGTAGCGCTTTACCGCCGCGCGTACCCACGCCTGGTAGGCGGTCGGGTCGGCCGGCATCGCCGAGGCGGTCTTGCCCTTGCCGCCGCGGCGGTCGCCGGCCTGGCCGCCGGTCGCCCAGCACGAGCCGACCCGCAGCTTCAGGTACAGGCTGTAGCCGAGCCGTCTGGTCGCGCGGGCCACCTGGTCGACGCGGCTCCAGTCGAGCCGGCCAGGCTCGGGCTCGACGTCGCACCAGACCAGCTCGTAGAAGGTCGCGCCGCCGCCAGGGACGCGCCGCAGGTAGGGCGTGAAGCGGTCGGCCCGGCCCCAGTCCCACTTGGCGCCGAGCACCGGCTCGCCACCCCGCGCCGTCGTCCTGTCCGTGACCGCCCGCGCCGCCGCCTGGTCACCGCCCGCGGCACCGCCCCGCCGCTCGACGGCCCCCTGCCCACCAGTGCAGCCCGCCAGCACCGCCAGTACCGCCAGCACCGCCAGCGCCACCCCGGCCCTGGCCCGCCCGGGCCGACCCGGGCCGCCCCCCCGCCGCAAACGAACTCCTCCCGGTCAGTATCGGTCGCTGGTTTGGATCGAGATGATCGTCCGATCCGAGAAGGTATTGTCCCGCACCAGGGCTGGTTCGTCGATTTCGAGGAGCCGCTCCAGTTCGGCGAGGCGGTCGGGGCGCTCGGCGGCGACACGGCGCAGCAGCGTCTGACGATCGGCGGGCAGCCCGGCGGGCGAGCCGGCGAGCCCGTAGCCCAGCGACACGAACCGGTGGTACTCGGCGGCGCCGATCGCCAGCGGCTCCAGTAACGGGTGGGTGTTGTCGATGGGGGCGTCGAGCGGGTCGCGCCGCACCCGGTACCAGGCCGGCTCGACCCAGCGGTGCCCCGCGGCCAGCAGCAGGGCGAGCCGGTGGCAGCCGTCGCCGGCGTACAGGGCGCGGGGCGCGAGCTTGCCGCCGGCGGTCCTGGCGCCGGGCCGGGCGGTGCGCAGCAGCACGGGGAAGCGCTGGTCGAAGCCGTGGGCGCGGAAGCTGGCGACCAGCTCGGCGGAGCGGTGCACGCGCTCCCGGAAGGCGGCCAGGCTGCGCCGCTGGTCGGCGGCCTCCCGCGGCCGGTAGCGGGGCAGCGCGATGGTGCTGAACCAGGTGTGGTACGGACCACCCAGCGCCTCGCGCACGACCTGGTCGAGGTCGGGCCCCGCGACCTCCAGGCGCGCCAGGAAGTGGGCCCGGACCAGGATGTCGTAGCGCAGCGGGCTGACCAGCTCGGCCAGCTCCACCGGACGCTCCCCGGGAGTCGACGCGGCGGGCCGCCGGATCGGCAGCCTCACGAGTAGCCCAGCTCGCGCAGGGTCCTGCCGTCCACCACCCGCAGCAGCAGGCGCAGCAGCGGGTCGAGCTCCCTGCGGTGGGCGCCCACCCTGGACCGGTAGATCGCCCCCGACGGGTCCCAGGGCTCGTCCAGGAAGTCGAGCAGCTCGCGCAGGGTCTTTTCCGGCTCGTTGACCAGATCCTCGTAGCGCAGCTCGTGGTAGCGGTCGGGCGTCATGGCGGCGCCCGCCGCGCGGGCGCTGTGGACGTAGTGCGGCCACTTCCTGACCGCCTTGAGGGCGGCCAGGTAGCCCCAGCGGACGCGGTGCGAGGCGACCACGTCGCGGCCGTCGCGGATGACGTGGACCACCTGGCAGGTGGGGAAGAGGCGGTCGATGAACGGCAGCGTCAGCGCGTAGCGGGGCGTCTTGTCCGCCCAGCGCGACTTGCCCGCGCGGCGCGCGTAGTCGCTCTTGATGGTGTCGAACATGCCGGCGATGTGCTCGTGCCAGTACTGCTTGGGGAAGCCGTACTGGGCCAGGCGCTTCCAGCTCCCGGCGGTCACGTGGGCGAGGTCGGAGAGGAAGCGGGTCTCCGGCCCGCAACTGATGTTGGGGTGCGCGTCGAGGATCAGGCGCAGCAGGGTGGTCCCCGAACGCTGGCAGCCGACCACGAAGATCGGCGCACGGCGGCTGGACGGCATGGTGTCGAGTCCCCTCCGGGGATCGTGGGCCAGGGACTGGCGGCGGGCGCTACCGGCGCACGGCCGCCGCCAGGCGCTCCTTCAGGTCGTCGGCGGCGTACGCGGGGACCAGCACGTTGCCGCCGGTGCCGCTGCCGAGGCGGACCCCCGGCTTGTGGCGGCCGTGGTAGTCAGAGCCGCCGGTGGCCAGCAGCCCGTGCCGCTCAGCCGTCGCCATGAAGCGGCGCCGCGCCTGCTCGTCGTGCTGCGAGTGCCAGACCTCGAGGCCGTCGACCCCGGCGGCGACCGCGGCGTCCACCACGCGCTGCCGCTCCTGGTGGGCGAGCCGGCCCGGGTGCGCCAGCACCACCACGCCTCCGATCGCGTGGACCAGCGCGACCACCTCGTCGACCGGCAGCGACGGCGCGGGCACGTAGGCGGGCCGCCCGTTGGACAGGTAGCGGTCGAACGCCTCGGCGACGTCGGCGACCGCGCCGCGGCGCACCAGCGCCCTGGCGAAATGGGCCCTGGACAGCGCCGCGCCGCCGGCCAGCTCCAGCGCGTCCGCGTAGCCGACGCCGGTGAGCGCCTCCAGCTCGGCGCCGACACGGAGGTTGCGCTGCTGGCGGTCGCGTCGCACCGCCACCACCCGGTCGATCGCGCCCGGCGCCAGCAGGCCCTCGCCATAGGCCAGCAGGTGCACCACCCGACCCTCGACGTCGCCGGTGACCTCGCAGCCCGCGAGGACCTCGACGCCCGCCCGCTCGCCCGCCGGCAGCGCCTGGCCGAGGCCCTCGACCGAGTCGTGGTCGGTCACGGCGAGCACCTCGATGCCGGCGGCGGCCGCCGCGCCGACCAGCTCCAGCGGCGTGTCGCTGCCGTCGCTGGCGAGCGTGTGGGCATGCAGGTCGATGGTCTGGCTGGTCATCTGGGCCTCTCAGTTCGGGTACGGCAGCGTGGCCACGCGCGGGCCGGCGAACCGATCGGCGCCACGGCCGTCCAGCGTAGAGCCTGGGACGTCGATCTGGGTGCGCGCGGACGCGCTGGGGATGCCGAAGCGGGCGACGTGGGCCTGCGCGACTCCGCCGACGCTGGTGAAGTCGCCGCCCATCCACAGCCAGTCGCCGTCGGCCAGCATCGAGAATACCCCGAGGGTGCTGTCGGGGTGGGGGTCCCACGCCAGGAGCTGGCCGCTGGCCGCGTCGAAGGCCGCCGCCTTCTTGCGGCTGGCGCCGTCGACGGTGGTGAAGTGGCCGCCGCTGTAGGCGACCCCGTTGAGCACCGCGACCGCGTGGACGTTGCCGTCGCCGCCGGCGCTCCAGCGGCGGGCGCCCGTCGAGGCGGAGTAGGCCAGCACGGCGTTGCCGCCGCTGGCCGACGCGCCGCCGCAGGCGAGGTAGACGATGCCCGATGCCACGGTCAGCCCCAGCCCGGGGCAGGTCGCCTGCGGGTGCCAGCCGCTGTCGGCGGCGCTGGCGGGGTCGAGGGCGGCGATCGTGCGCTGCGCGCGGCCGCCGATGTTGTGGAAGTCGCCGGCCGCGTACAGCCTGTCGCCATCGAGCGCCAGCGCCCGCACCGAGGCGTCCGCGCGCGGGTCCCAGCCGAGCACGGCGCCATCGGTCGACAGGGCCGCCAGGTAGGGCCGCGCGATCCCGCCGATGCTGGTGAACCTGCCGCCGGCGTAGACCCGCCCGGCGCCGGCCGCCAGCGCCATCACCATCCCGCCGCTGGCGGCCGGCCGCCACGGGCCGACCGCCCCGCCGGCGGTCGACACCGCCGCAAGGCGGCGGCGCGCCGTCCCGCCGACGGCGGTGAAGTCACCGCCCACGTACAGCGTGCCGCCGTCCGGCGAGGCGGCCAGCGCCTCGACCGGGCCGCCGGTCACGTCGGCCCGCCAGGAGGCGACGAGCTGCCCGGTGGCGGCGTCCAGCGCGGCCAGCCCGCCGCGCGGCTGGCCGCCGACGGAGGTGAACGAGCCGCCGATGTAGACGCGGTCGCCGGTGCGCGCGATCGCGGTGACGCGCCCGTTGGCGTCGGCGCTGGAGGACGGCCTGGTCGAGACGGTGGCGGCCGGCAGCGGCGCCGCGCCCACCCGTGAGGCCAGGACGAAGGCGGAGAGCGCCAGCACCAGGCTCACCAGGGCGAGCCTGGTGCCGTTGGCCTTCAGTCCCATCGGATCATTCCTCCTCGACGAGTGACGCGGTAGCGGTAGTGCCGCAGCAGCGGCCAGGTGGCCAGCGTGACCACCAGTCTGTGGCGCGGGCGCAGCCTGCTCGACCATTCGTCGTCGAGCCGCAGGGCGACCTCGCCGGTGTCCAGGCGGCCGGGATTGCCGGCCACCGAATGTGTGGGCGCCAGGGCGACCCGTCCCGGTACGGGGAAGGGCAGCGCGGCGGGCGATTCGCCGACCAGCTCGGCGATACGGCGCACCGCCGCTTCCGGTCGCCGCACCAGGTCCTCGTAGCGCAGCCGCAGGTAGCGGGGACCGCCCGACCAGAGCAGCGCGGCGGTCAGGTTCCAGACCATCCACATGGCCGCGCTCTTGCCCGGCGGCTGCCGCTGCATCAGCCGCGGCGCGGGCGTGTCGGTGAGGCGCTTGCGCCGCAGCCACGACCAGGCGGTCGCGCGTGGGTCGCGCACCAGGTGCAGCACGTACAGCTCGACGCCTGGCAGGGTCTCCAGCAGGGCGCCGTAGGAGGGCAGCTTGGAGGAGTCGACCAGCACGCGGCAGCCGGTGCTTTCCCGGATCGCCTGGTACAGCGGGCCGAGCGCTGCCGCCAAGCGCCCGGGCCTCCGGCGGCCCAGGCGGCCGCTGAGGATCATCGCGGGCGCGCGGCGCACGCGGGTGGCCTGGCGCTGCAGCTCGGCGGCGGCGTTCGCGTCGACACCGGGGCCGAAGGCCGAGGCCAGCACCGCCCGCCATATAGGGCAGTCGCGCACCGGCACGCCACAGCCGCACAGCCGGCCCTCCTGGAGGCCGCGCTCCCACAGGTAGCGCAGCTCCCCGGCGGCAAAGAAGCCGTCGAGCTGGCCGAGGATGCCGTCCAGCAGGGTGCTCCCGCTCCGCCCGGCACCCGCGATGAACAGCACCTTGCACGGTGGGTTCGAGAGCCTTTCGGTAGGGGTGATCTCGGCGCGGTTCCCTGTTCCATGCGGGGGGGAGCTCGCTCCCCCCCACGCCCCCCCAAGAGCGCCTGTGCCATGGGAACCGCGCCTGTGCCATGGGAACCGCGCTCGTGGCGGCCCCCCGGCCGGCGCCGGGGCGGCGTCAGGCGACACTGCCCTCGTCCTTGGGGACGGGGAGAGTCAGGGCGGCCAGCTCGGCGGGCGGGCGGCGTTCCAGCGCCCAGCGGTAGACCTCCTCGGTGCCGGCCGCCGCGGTCTCCCAGCGGTAGGTCGCGCGAACCCGCTCGCCCAGCCGGAGGGCGCCGTCGCGCTCGCGCGCCGGCGCCTCCAGCACGGCGCGCAGCGCGGCCACCAGCGCGTCCCGGTCGCCGGGAGGGACCATCCGGTGGCCGGGGCCGTCGGCGCCGATCACCTCCACGTGCGGCGGGATGGCGCTGGCGACCACCGGGGTGCCGCGCACGGCCGCCTCCAGCAGGGTCAGCGGCAGGCCCTCCAGCAGGGACGGCAGCACGAACGCGGCGGCGTTGGCGTACAGCTCGTCCAGCTCGGCGCCGTAGCGGAAGCCGGTGAACACCACGCGTCCGTCCGCGCGCGCCTGGTCGCGCAGGTCGCGCAGGTAGTCGGCGCTGAAGCTGGAGTCGCCCACCAGCGCCAGCCGGACCTGCCCGCCGAGCTGACCGAAGGCGCGCAGCAGCAGGTCGGGCGCCTTCTCGGGCACGAAGCGGCCGACGAACAGCAGGAACCCCCTCGGCCGCAGTCCCAGCGTCTCCAGCAGGCGGCCCGGCGGCGGGCAGGGAGCCGAGGCGGGAGCGCCGTTGGGCACGTAGGCGGTGGCGCGGCCGTGACGGTCGCGGTAGTGGCGCGCCAGGTCGCGCGAGACCACGATGGTCGCGTCCGGGACGCGCGCCGACAGCCAGCCGGCGGTCCGCAGCACGCGCCGCGCCGCCCCGCCCCACTTGGCGCGCTGGTCGTCCAGGCCGTGCACGGTGAGGACCACCCTGGCGCCGCCCAGGCAGCGCGGCAGCAGGGCGCAGGCGCCGGGGCCGAGCGCGTGGTAGTGCAGCACGTCGAACCCACCGGCCATGGCGGCGCCGGTCGACAGGGCGCTGTGGACGATCGCGTCCAGGTGCTTGGTGCCGACCGTGGGCAGGTGCTCCAGGCGCATGCCGCGATGCTCCCGCGGCCGCTCGCCGTCGCCGTAGTTGCTGCGGCAGAACACCGTCACCTGGTGGCCGCGCCGCACCAGCTCGGCGCCGAGCTCCTCGACGTGCCGCTCGACCCCGCCCCACCGGGCCGGGACGCCGCGGGAGCCGATCATCGCGATGCGCAGCCGCTTCATCCGGCGCCTCCGCGGTAGATCCGCTCCAGGCGCCGCAGGTGGGGGGCCGGGGCGAAGCGGCGCTCGACCTTGGCGCGGCCGGCGGCGCCCATGGCGAGGGCACGCCCGGGGTCGGCGAGCATGGCCGCAAGGGCGCCGGCCAGGGCGGCGGCGTCACCGGCGGCCACGATCTCGCCGTCGCGTCCGGGCTCGACCAGCTCCGGCAGGCCGCCGAGGGAACGACTCCAGCACCGCCATGGGCTGGTTCTCGTGCCAGCGGGACGGCACCGCCACGACCGTGGCGCCGCGGAGCAGCGCCAGCAGGCGGTCCCTGCCGAGCCGCCCGTGGAAGCGGACCCGCCCTGGCGCGAGCTCGGCGGCCAGCGACTCCAGCGCGGCGCGCTCCGGCCCCTCGCCCGCGATCTCCAGCCGCGCGGCCGGCCGCAGCGCGGCGATCGCCTCGATCAGCAGGTCGACGCCCTTCTCGGGAGCCAGGCGGCCGGCGAACACCACCGGCCCGCCCGGCCGCGACTTCGGGGCCAGCGGCCCCGCGTCCACGAAATGGCTGAGCAGCTCCAGGCGGTCGGGGTAGACGCCGGCGCGCGACATGGTGGCGGCCATGAAGCGGCTCGGGCTGATGAAGGTGCGCACCGGCCCCCACGCGCCGAGCAGGCGGTGCGCGCCGGACTCCATGGCCAGCACCAGGCTCGCTCCCAGCGAGCCGTCCTTGCAGCGCCGCGCCACCGCCCGGTGGTAGCGCCCGCCGACGCACGCGTCGCAGAGGCGGCCGTGGTCCAGGAGCTGGTAGCTGGGGCAGGCCAGCTTGTAGTCG
>WNGL01013684.1_pt1 | contig 15221 bp, 15 predicted proteins | sample 5400591 | NCBI WGS metagenome assembly WNGL01 (sample SAMN13153377, study PRJNA577476) | soil metagenome | isolation source: 80 cm soil or saprolite under Garry oak tree replicate 1 | place: USA:California | collected 2016-06-15
ATCATCCTCGTCGCGCTCTCGGTCCTCGTCGCGTACCTCACGGCGCCTGACGGCCGGACCGCGCGCACAGCGGAGAGCTTCGGCGTCCGCCCCGAGCCCCTGGAGATCCGCACGCCTGCGCGGCAGCGTCCTGGTGAGTGGCTGGAATACAGCCCCCTGCTCACGATCCTCATCGTGATTGTGGGAATCGCCTACCTCGTGCAGCTGTTCAGGTCGAAGGGCGGCATCGTCGCCGGGATCGCGCAGGCGCTCGACCTGAACACCTACAACTTCATCTTCCTGTTGGCAGGCTTACTCCTGCACTGGCAGCCGCGCCGGTTCCTCGAGGCCGTCGCGCGGTCCGTCCCCGCGACGGCGGGTGTCCTGATCCAGTTCCCGTTCTACGCGGGTATCTTCGGGATGATTACCGGCACCGCCAACGACCCTTCGCCCATCTCACAGTGGCTCGCCGGGCTCTTCGTCCGGGTCTCGGACACGAACAGCTTTCCGATTCTCGTGTCGGTCTACTCGGGTGTCCTGGGGCTGTTCGTTCCCTCGGGCGGGAGCGCGATCTCGTCGGCTACGCGGCGGTGCAGCTCCTCGTACACATTCCGGTGGTGCTGTTCCTGATGTGGCTCTTCGCGCGAACCCTGTCGTATGTCGCGCCCGCTGTGCCGCAGTGACAGCTAACGCGCGGTCTTCGACGCAGCCGCGAACGCGTAGGGCAGGACTCGGGTGAGTCCGGACACGCCGCGCACCTCGTCATCGAACAACGGCACGATGGCGCGCACGGCGCCGTCGAAGTCGTGCCAGATCTCCTGCATGTAGGCGTCCTGCATCGCCACGCGGTTCCGGACGAACTCGGGCGAGTCGGGCTGCACCTGATCCTTCTGGATCAGCATGTTCACCACCACGCCCCCCACCGGGATCCCGAAGTCGTGGAACCACTGGATGAAGCGCTTGATCACCGCGATGGGCAGCGCCTCGGGCAGCGTCACGAAGAAGAAGGCGGTCCTCGCCTTGTCGGTCAGCAACTCGCGCGCGTGTGCGATCCGCTCGCGAAATGACACCAGGTAATCCATCAGCGGGTCGGCTTCCTTCTTCTTCGTGAACGAGAGCAGCTCGCGCAGCGAGCGCGCCTCCTCCCGCGACTTCATCATCTTGTTGACCCAGAGCGAATAGACCTTGCTCATGCCCAACAGCCGCCGGGCATTGGCGGTCGGCGCCGTGTCGAACACGTACGCGTCGTATTCGTCCTTGAACATCAGGTCCACCATGCTCTCGAACATGGCCGACTCTTCGAACGCCGGGTTCATGGTCGCCGATTCGACGAACGCGTCCGCCTGGGAGGAAATCTCGGCGAACTTGAGGAACCAGCGGATCTTTTGCTTGATGTCCTGCTTCGACCGCTCGATGTTCTCCTTGGTGTCGATCTCGTAGGCCCACAGATTGGCGACGCCATTCACCGCGACGACCTTGCCATACACGTTCTGGTCCAGTAGGCCGCTCAGGCTGTGCACGGGGTTGGTCGACGCGAGCAGCGTGCGCTTCCCCTGCTCTGCCAGATGCAGCGCGGTGGCGCCGGCCATCACGGTCTTGCCGACGCCCCCCTTGCCGCCGAAGAACAGGTACTTGAGGGTCGGCAGCGACCCGAGGTACGCGCTCAACGACCGTTCGATGCCGGGCATCAGCCGCGGCCGTCGCCGTACATGATGGCCGCCAGCTTCTCGATCATCGGCAGGCCGGTGACGTCGCGCTCGAGCTCCGGCACAGAGCCGACTAGCCGGTCGCCGAACGTGCGCTTGATCTGCTCCAGGTAGCGGCCCTGCACCGCGAGGCGGTTTTGGAGGTAGGGCGGCACGCGCTGCCGGGCGAGCTCCTCCGGCAGGACCCGGTTCACGACATACCCGGCGATGGGCACGTCGAACCGGGAGAACAACTCCGTGGCCTTCTCGGTGTCGAGAATGATCATCTGCTCGGGTACGATCACGAAGAAAAACGCGGTGCGCTCCTTGTCGGTCAGGATGCTGGACGACTGGTTGATGCGGCCCCGGATGTACTGGAGCTCGTGCAGGATCTGGTCTTCCTCGGTGACCTTCTGGCGCTTGATCCGCGCCACCATCTCCTCGTGCTCCCGCATCTGTTCCCGGAGTTGCGTGATGCGGTTGATCCACTCGTCGTACACCTTCGCCATGGACAGGTAATAGAGCGCGTGGCCGAGCGGCACCAAATCGTAGATGTAATAGTCGTAGTCGCCCTTTACCACGATGTCCACCACCGCGTCGAAGATGGCCGACTCCTCCATGGCCGGCTCGGCCGAAGCCGCCTGGATGTATTGCTCGATTTCCTCCGGAATGTGCTCGAAGCCGTACATGTCGATGATCTTCTTGCGGACCTCCTGCTGGTACGCCTTGATGTTGGAGTCGGCGTCGATCTCTTGCGCCCACAGGTTGTCGACGATCTTGACGGCGCCCTTGCCGAAGATGTCCCGCTCGAAGATGTCGCTGAGGGAGGCCTGGGGGTCCACGGAAAACACCAACACCCGGTGTCCCTGCCGGGCCAGCCAGTACGCGGTGGCGGCGGAAAAGGTCGTCTTGCCCAAACCGCCCTTGCCGCCGAACATGATGTAACGGCGGTCGCCGTTACGCTCGAACCATTGTCGCAGTGACATCGGGAGGAGATCGACCTAGAACATGGCGTCGGAGATGTCCTTCTCCCGCAGCATGCGCCGCTTCCAGGTGGCGATATTAGGGACGACGTAGGGCAGCAGCCGCAACGAGTAGTACGGCGGCAGGATCGGCACGCCGATGAGATCGCCCATCGTAATGAGGATAAACAGGTGCTCCATGCTGGCGCGGGTGCGCAGGGCATAGCGCGACATGTCGTGCGCGCCCATCCCGTAGAGGATTTCCTTGAGTTTGGTAAACCAGCCGCGCCTCTCTTGCTCGGTCATCGTCGCCTTCTCCTCGTCAGTCACACGCCGTGCAGATGGAATTCTTCGCCGTCCGAGAATTCGCGCTCGCGCAGCACGCGCCGCTTCCACGTGGCGATGTGCGGCACGGCGTACGGCAGCACGCGGAGCGAGTACACCGGCGGAATGATCGGCAGCCCGAGCATGTCGCCCAGCGTGGTCACGAAGAAGATCGTTTCCAGCGACCCCCGCATTTCCAACGCCTGGCGCTCGAACTCCAGGCCGGTCAGCCCGTACAGGAAGCCGCGGATCGTCTCCAGTGGCCCCATCGTGGCTGGAATCTAGCACAATGGACCTAGGGGGGGGCCGCGCCGCGTTCATCCTCACCGCGCTGATCGTGGTGGGCTGGTTCGCTCTCGGCACGCTCCTCAACATTCGCCGGGGTAACCGCTTGCTCCGCTGGTTCCAGCCTGGAATGACGCTGCTCGGCGAACGCACCACGCTCCGCTGGCTCGGATCGTCCGGCGTCGAGCTGAAGGTGCAGCACGCGCTCCCGCCCCTCAAGTCCGCCGAGGTCTTCGTGCTGCTCGAACCCCGCGACCTGCCCCTCCTGTGGTGGTTGTTCCGGGCCCGGGGGCGATGCGACCTGCTGATCGTGCGCGCCGAGTTGCGCGCCGCGCCACGCTTCGAGCTCGAGGCCCTGCACCCGCGTGCCTGGTCGACCCGCGGCGTCGCGCGCGCGCTCGAGGGCGACCGCTGGACTCCCGCCCCCGTGCCCTCCGGCTCGCCGCTCGTCGCTTACCAGCGCGGCGCGGGGCCGGGGGGGGCGGGGGGGCACACGGTGCCCGAGATGCTCGCCGGCGTCGCGCTTGGCAAGCTCCCGCTGGTGCGTCTGGCCGTGCGCCGCACCACGCCCAACTTGGAAGTGCAGTGGGAGGTGCGCGGGCTGGACCGCGCCGAGTCGCACGACGTGGTGGAGGCGTTCCGTCGGCTCGCGCAGCGACTGTGAGAGCCGGCTCAGTCGCTCCCGGTCGCGGCCGCCGGCCGCAGCGGGCTGGCGCGCAGCTTCTGCCACGCGCCCCATGCATCGTAGGCGATCAGCAGCGCGGCGGCGAACAGCAGGATCGCCACGATGATCATGGCCACCGCCCCGAGCACGTTGATCGGTTGCCCCGCGACGTGCGGGTTGGAAAGGATACTGGCGTACAGGTTGTACGCCGTCACGAGGGTGCCCGCCATCGTCGTGACGTACATGAAGATCATCGGATAGAGCGCGTACGAGGGATTGCGCCCGCTGGACTTGAGCCACAGCGTGACGATCAGCAGGCTCAGCGCTGCCATGAGCTGGTTCGACGCGCCGAACAGCTGCCACAGATAGATCCACGTGCCGCTCATCACCAGCCCCAGCGTCAGTACCATCGACACGATGGCGGCAATGTGGGGATTCTTGAAGCCGACCCAGGCGTCCCCCAGCCATTCGGACAAGGTGACCCGCATCAGGCGGAACACCAGCTGCACCACGGTCAGGACGATCACGACGAAGGCGCCGAACCCGAGGGCCGTGCCGTACGCCGCCGGAATCGCCCCGAACGAGACGATCCCGAGCAGCTTGCCCACGCCCGCGGCAAACGCGCCGCCTCCCGCGCCCCCGGCGATCGAGACGGCGATCAGCGACAGCAGGGCGAGCGTGTTCTCGCTGAACATCGCGCCACCGCCGACGGGCAAGGCGTCGGTTTCATACTCCAGCTGTCGCGCCGTACCGATGGAGCCGAACAGGGCGTGCCACCCGGAGATGGCCCCGCAGGCGATGGTCACGAACAGCATCGGCCAGATCGGCTGGATCGCGGCCACGGCCTGGTCGGGCACTTGCAGCACCGGCATCCAGCTCTTGAAGACGGCGGTCTGGAAGGTCACGGCCTTGAGGGCGTCCGCATTCCCCAGCAAGCCCCAGACGCCACCCACGATCGCACCCAACGCCGAGAGGCCGATCGTCAGGAACGTCACCCAGAACCCGATGTAGTTGACCGGCTGGGCGAAGCGCCAGATCGGCAGGATCGTCCCGAGATAGGAGAAGACGAACAGGAAGATGCACCAGAAGATGAACGAGGGCAGCATCTTGATGCCGCCGCTTTCGTCCACGTACTTGGGCACGACCGTGCCCTGGGCATTCATCGTCGTCGCCGCCAGCCGCGGGTCCGCCTTCGTCGGGTCGGAGACCGTATAGAGGGCCCCGCCGCCGGTGAGGCTGTTGATCGCATCGTCGAGCCCGGCCACGATCGCGTTGATCGGACCGCCGTAGACCAGCGCCGCGGCGGGCTTCCCGTCGGCGGTGGTGCCCTTCTGGACGCTCAGCCCCCGCGCTCCAATCGCCATGGAGCCGAGCGTGACGAAGACGGCGACGGCAGTGACCACGATCAAGTCCATCTTCCAGCGGTACAGCATCTGGCCGGCGAGCAAGCCCATCACGGCCAGCATCAGGATGCCGAAGGGGACGTCCGCTCGCGGGTCCAGGATGCCGGCCAGAATGCCGACGAACGCGCCGGCGAGGAGCAAGAGATAGAAGAAGATGAACACGAAGAGGATCAGCCGGGTGCGGGGCGCGATCAGCCGGTGCGCGATGGCCGACAAGGAATTGCCGTCGTTGCGCACGGCCACCATGATCGCGGAATAGTCGCTCGCCCATCCGATGAACGAGACGCCCAGAATGAGCCACAGGATGGACGGGAGCCAGCCCCACAGGTTCGTGGCGGCGATGACCCCTACAATCGGGCCGGCCGCGGCAATCGACTTGAAGTGGTAACCGTACAGCACGCTCCGGCTGGTCGGCATGAAATCCACGCCGTCCATGTACATTCGCGCGGGCGTGGCCTTTTTCGGGTCCGGCCGAAGCACGTCGCGGTCGATGCGGCGCGCGTAGAGATTGTACGCCAGGTAGATCATCACGCCGCCGAGCACCGCCACGATCGCCGCGTTCATCGGCCAGTGGGCCGCCGCAATGCCGCCCACCACGACGACGGGGATGAGCACCAGGATCAGCACAATCGTCCGGATATTCATTCCGAGCCTCCCGTGACTGCAGCGAGCCGCCGCTCGATGAGCGCGGTCGCGCGTTCGAGATCCGCGCCTGTGCTCTTGTCCTTACCGTCCACAATCACCGCGGGATAGTGCCGCACGCCGTAGCGCAACGATTTGAGACAGCCCTCCACCGACGCGGCGTCGACGATCCGGAACCGCACCCGCCGCCCGTGCGCCTCGTCCATGCGGCGCACCCAGTCGGAAAGCTGCTGGTATTGGTCTCTCAGGTCTGGGGGGAGGGAGGTTTCCAGCTGCTCACGGCGGGCCTTGGCTCTGATTGTGACGGGGGGGTGCGGCGCCGCCCTGACCGAGGTTTCTGCTTGAAACACCATGGTTTGACGAAACCATAGACCGCGCGCACGCTTCCGTCAAGCTGAAAAGGGGTTTCCGTGACCGTTGCCAGCGGCGTACCGCCTCGGGCCCCGACCGTGCCGTGGCACGTCAGCGCCCTCGTGCTGGCGTCCACCAGCGCGGTCGTCGGCGTGATCTGGGATATCTCGTGGCACCGCACCATCGGCCGCGACACGTTCTGGACGCCGGCCCACCTGGCCATCTATCTGGGCGGCGTGCTCGCCGGCGTGACGTGCGGCTGGCTCGCGCTTCGCACCACGTTCGCGGGGGCGCCGGAGCAGCGCGCCACCGGGGTCACATTCTGGGGCTTCCGCGCACCGCTCGGCGCGTGGGTCGCGATCTGGGGCACGATCGCGATGATCACCTCGGCCCCGCTCGACAACTGGTGGCACAACGCGTACGGGCTGGACGTGAAGGTCCTGTCCCCACCGCACGCGGTCTTGGCGGCCGGGACCTCGGCGATCAAGCTGGGAGCACTGCTTCTGGTGCTGGCCCTCCAGAATGGCGAGGCCTCAGCAGCTCGCCGGCCGTACAGCCTGCTGGTCGCGTACCTCGGCGGGATCCTCCTGCTGGACGTGGCCATCATGGGGATCGAGCAGATCGGATTCCCCAACTCCGCGCACACCAGCCTCTATTACAAGGTCGCCGCGGGAGCGTTTCCCCTGATCCTGGTCGCCACGGCGCGCGCCTGTCGGCTCCAGTGGCCGGCCACGAGCGCGGCGGCGGCGTACATGGCGATCTCGCTCGTGATGATCTGGGTGCTGCAGCTTTTCCCCGCGACCCCGAAGCTCGCGCCGGTGTTCAACCCCGTGACCCACATGGTGGCCCCGCCGTTTCCGCTCCTCCTCGTGGTGCCGGCGGTGGCCGTCGACCTGCTCATGCGGCGCGCCGGTCCCCATCACGACTGGACCCTCTCCGTCCTCCTCGGGCTCGCGTTGGTCGCGCTGTTCTTCGTGGCGCAGTGGTTCTTCACCGAGTTTCTCCTGACGCCGCACGCCCGGAATTTCCTGTTCGGCGTGGACCAGTGGGACTACTCGAGCCGGCTCGGGCCGTGGCGGTATCGCTTCTGGAACATCCGCGCGGATCCCGTGACGGCTCGCGGACTCGCGATCGCCGCGGGCCTCGCCGTGGCCTCGGCGCGACTCGGGCTGTGGCTGGGCAACGGGATGGCCCGGGTGAAGCGATGAGCCGCGCGCGCGGCCGCCTGCTGGTCGTCGCGGCGATCACCCTCGCCACCACGGCCCACGTGGGCAGCCCCGACACCTACTTCGAGGGCGCCGCGGGCCCGTATCCGGTGCGGATCATCGTGCGGAACCCCGGCGTGGTACCGGGCCTGGCCCAGATCAGCGTGCGCCTGCTCGCCCCGCGCTCGGTGCAGCGCGTGCTGGTCCTGCCGGTGTATTGGGACCCCATGACCGCCGCCCCGCCGCCGCCCGATGTCGCCCAACGCGTGCCCGGAGACGCGACGCTGTACAGCGCCGCCCTGTGGTTGATGCGCGACGGCTCGTACAGCGTGCGGGTCACCGTCGAGGGCTCGGAGGGCACGGGTGTCGTACTCGTTCCGGTCATGGCCGTCGCCACCGGACGCCTGCCGCTCGCGAAGTCCCTCGCCGCCGGGCTCGTCGCGCTGGGCGCGTTGCTGCTCGCGGGCGCGATCACCATCATTGGCGCGGCCGTGCGCGAGAGCGTGCTCGAGCCGGGCGTCGCGCCCGATGGTCGGCGCGTCTGGAGGGCTCGGCTCGCCATGGCCGCGGGCGCCGCGCTACTCGCGTTCGCGTCGCTCGGCGGCCGGGCGTGGTGGAACGGCGTGGACGCCGCGTACCGGAGCGGCCTGTACCGCCCGTTCCACGCCACCGCCACGGTGCGCGGCACCGGCGCCCGGCCGGTCCTCCGGCTCGCGATCGATGACACCGCGTGGATCAATCCCCAGCGCCAGTGGACGCCGCTCGTCCCCGACCACGGTCACCTGATGCACCTGTTCCTCGTGCGGGATTCGACCCTCGATGCGTTTGCCCACCTGCATCCCCTGCCCCACGACTCGGCGACGTTCGAAGCGGACCTGCCCCCGCTGCCGCCGGGCCGCTATCGCGTCTACGCCGACATCGTGCACGAGAGCGGGTTCGCCCAGACGCTGCTCACGAGCGTCGACGTGGCGCTGCCGGCGGGCGCATGGCGGCCGTCCGACCCGGACGATGCCTGGATAGAAACGGGGAAGAGGGAGGCGGGAAGAGGGAAGACTGACTCCGCAGTGCTGAGCGATGGGTCCACGATGACGTGGCAACGCGGAGACTCGGCGCTCGTGGTGAACCGGGACGCATCCCTCACGTTCACGGTCGCGAGGCCCGATGGGAGACCCGCTGTGCTCGAGCCGTACATGGGCATGGCGGGGCACGCGATGATCGCGCGCGATGACGGCGCGGTGTTCGTCCACCTACATCCCGCAGGGACCATCTCGGTCGCGGCGCAGGAGACGTTTCAGCTCCGGCAGCCGGGAGACACGATCCGGGGACTGCTCGGCAGGCGGCTGACCGAAATGCAAATGAGCGAGCAGGGAGCGGGGAGGAGGGAGCCCCTCTCATTCCCGTACGCCTTCCCGCAGCCCGGCCATTACCGTCTGTGGGTTCAAGTAAAGCGGGATGGCCGGATACTGACGGGCGTGTTCGACGCCGACGTGGCGCGCGCCCCCTAGCGCACTGCGACCGGCGCCGGGTGGCGCAGCGCGCCGTCCGCGGTCTTCATCGCCGCGTCGAGCGAGTCCAGGTCCCACATCACGATCGTGACGAGGTCGCGCGCCGCCGCGAAGCTCTCGAGATCGAGGGCCGAGAGCCCGGGTTCCTTCTGAGCCCGCCCCGCCGCGTCGGCGCGGTAGGGATGCGTGTGCCAGGTGCCGACAAAGTCGGGTACGCCCTCGCAGTCTCCCGCGACGGCGAACTGCAGCTGCTTCAAGTGCGCCGCCTGGACCAGCCGGCGCACGAACAGCGTGTCGTTCGCGACGTCACCTGCGAGGCACCCCAGATACTCGAGCTGCGTCGGCCGCCCCGTGCCGAGCAGCTGAGTGAGCGTGTTCTGGCCGCCGAGCTCATCCCAGTGCCGGTTGTTCGTCACCCACACGGCGCTCATCATGCCGCGGAGCTGGGCCGGGAGCACGATGACCTTGAACGGCGGGACCAGCGCCATCCCGGCGAGCAACGCAGCGCCGAACCCTCTCATCGCTTCTGTCTCGCGTACGTCCCCACGAGCTGCGCCGTGCCGAGTACATGGCCCTTCATCGCGGCCTCCACGTCCGGCTTGGGCGCGCCGGCCTTGAGCTTCAGGGCGGCGTCGAGCGCGTACAGCTTGAAGAAGTAGCGGTGCGCCGGCCCCGGCGGTGGACACGGACCGCCATAGCCTGCGCGGCGGAAGTCGTTGCGGCCCTGCAACGCACCGCCTCCACCAAGGTCCGGGAGCAACTCGGTCTTGGCCACGTTTTCTGGCAGGGCCGTCGCCGTTGCCGGCAGGTTGTAAAGCACCCAATGCACCCACGTTCCCCCGGGCGCGTCGGGGTCGTCGGCGATCAGGGCGAAGGCCGCCGCGCCGGGCGGCCCGCCGCTCCAGGCGAGCGGCGGTGACACGTCCGCTCCATCGCAGGTGTGCTTGACCGGGATCGCGGTCCCGTTCTGGAACGCGGTGCTCGACAGCGAGAACGCCATACGACCCCCTCCCTTCCACGCCCCGGCGGTCGCGAGCGCGACGATGAGCAGCGACGGCGCGGCGAGGCGCGGCATGGCACAATTATACAAAATCAAACCCGGGGCACGTACCGCTCCCCGGGCCGATGGGTCGGGCGAAGTGGCCGTCGCACTTCCACCACAACCTGGCAGGAAAATACCGCCCGGCCCGCCCCGGAGGGTCGGGGCGCCGTGCGGGCCCTGTCAGAAAACCGTCAGCGCACCTTGCCAGTCTTCAGCGCGCGGTGCATTTCTCGGCAGCGCGATGCACACCCCGATCCTCAAGACCCACCCCCGCGGCCTGTTCGTCGCGGTGTTGCTGCTCCTCACGCTCGGGCTCGCGGGCGTAATCACGTTGCAGGCGCATCGCACGTTCCTGTATCACCGCGCGACCGCCGAGCGCATCCTGCACGACTATGCGCGGCTCGCGGCCGCCCGCTTTGGACAGCGCGTCGGCATGGAGCTCTACTACCAGGCCTTCGCCCCGGGCACCGAAGCGCTGTGGCGCGCCAAAGCCGGGACGCCGGGTGCCGCGTTGCCGTCTCCAGCGGCGCTCGCCGCCGGACTCGAATCGCACGCTGCCGGATTCGTCCGGCGCGGCCGGTACACGTTCCGCTACGACCTGGGGAACCGCCGGCTCGAGACCGCCGGCAGCGCGCCGTCCCGGGCCGCCCGGAAGTGGCTGGTCGACACGCTGCCGGTTCACATGCGCACCGTGTACGACTCCGAGGAGCACCTCGCCGCCATCGTCCGCACGGTGGAGGGGGTCCCGCGGGCGATCGTCTACACGATCGTCAAGGACAAGGCCGGCGCCCCTCGCACCGTGCTCGGCCTCGAGGGCGATCCCAAGGAGCTGGAGCCCGTCTATACCATGGGCGAGGACAAGTTCCCGCTGCTTCCCCGCCCCCTCACCGGGGGCGTGATCTACGATTCGCTCGGCTCGATGATCGTCACCGACGCGGACGGGAAGGAGCTGTATCGCTCGCCGGTGCAGTACGAGACGACGTTCGCCGCGCGGGACTCGGTGGAGGCGATGTTTGGCGGGATGCGGGTCTACGTCGCGCTGCGGCCCGACATGGCGCCCAAGCTGATCATCGGCGGGATGCCGCGCTCGCCGCTGCCCCAGCTGTTGATCCTCCTCGCACTCACGGCGGGGCTGATCGTGGTCGCCCTGCTGCAGCTCGCCCGCGAGTACGAGCTGGCGCGCCTGCGCGCCGACTTCGTGTCCGGCGTGTCCCACGAGCTGCGCACCCCGTTGGCGCAGATCCGCATGTTCTCGGAGACGCTGCTGCTCGGCCGGGTGCGCTCGGAGGGGGAGCGCGTCCGCTCGCTCGAGATCGTCGACCAGGAAGCACGCCGGCTCACCCATCTGGTCGAGAACCTGCTGCACTTCTCGCGCTCGGAGCGCCAGGTCACGCGCCTGTCCCCCGCGCCGGCGGCGCTGGCGCCGCTCGTGCGCGAGGCGGTCGAAGGGTTCGCGCCGCTGGCCACGACGCGCGGCGTCAACCTGCGGAGCGAGCTCGCCGACGGGGTCGTGGCCCCGGTCGACGCCGAGGCGCTGCGCCAGATGCTGCTCAACCTGCTCGACAACGCCGTGAAGTACGGCCCCGCGGGTCAGACCGTCACGGTCGGCCTCGCGGCGACCGACGGCCAGGCGCGAATTTGGGTGGAGGACGCGGGACCCGGGATCCCGGCGGCAGACCGCGAGCGCATTTGGGAGCGCTTCTGGCGCCTGGAGCGGGACCGCGGCTCGGCCGTCGCAGGCACCGGCATCGGCCTCTCGGTCGTGCGGGAGCTGGTGGCCCTGCACGGCGGCCGCGCCTGGGCGGAGGACCCGCCCAACGGAACCGGAGGGGCTGCCGCCGCCGGAGCGCGCTTCGTGATCGAGCTGCCACTCACGCCCGCGGGCGCGATGCCATGAAGCGAATCCTCGTCGTCGAGGACAACCCCGATCTCGCCTACGGGCTCCGCAACAACCTGGAGATCGAGGGCTACGAGGTGGAGGTCGTGGACGACGGGACCGACGGGCTCGCCCGGGCGCGCAGCGGGCCCGACCTGGTGATTCTCGACTTGATGTTGCCGGGCATGGACGGCTATCGCGTGCTGCGCGCGCTGCGCGACGAAGGTCGTCGCATGCCCGTCCTCATCCTCACGGCGCGCGGTGAGGAAGCCGACAAGGTCCGCGGGCTCCGGCTCGGCGCCGACGACTACGTCACCAAGCCGTTCGGCGTGCTGGAGCTGCTCGCGCGCGTCGAGGCGCTGCTCCGCCGCGCGGCCCCGCCGGGCCGGGACGGCGCAGGGCCGCCGGAGCGGTTCGGCGACGTCGAGATCGTCCCCGCGTCGCGCACCGTGCTGCGGGGCAGCGAGCCCGTGTGCCTCACGCCCAAGGAGTTCGACCTGCTGTACGCGCTGGTCAAACGACGCGGCGCGGTGGCGACGCGGATGGAGCTCCTCAGCGAGGTGTGGGGCTACAGCGCCGCCGTGCTCAGTCGCACGGTGGACACGCACGTCGCCGAGCTGCGCCGCAAGCTCGAGGCCGACCCCGCGGCGCCGCGCTACATCCTCACCGTGCGCAAAGCCGGCTACCGGCTGGATCGCTAAGGAGGCCACCCGTGCTGGCACACACCCTGGTCGTGGCCGCGCTGCTCACCGCCCCGCCGGACGGGCGACAGATCATCCGCGCCATGCACGACCGTTATGCCGGCGCCTGGTATCGCAGGCTCAGCTTCGTACAGCGCAACACGGCGACGCGTCCCGACGGGACCACGGAGCACTCCGTCTGGCGGGAGTACGCCGCGCTGCCCGGTAAGTTGCGCATCGAGTTCACCCCGGCCGATTCGGGGAACGGCATCCTGTTCGTCAACGACTCCCAGTTCGTGTTCCACGCCGACACGATCGCGAGCGCGTCGGCGTTCATCCACCCCCTGATGGTGCTCGGCTTCGACGTGTACTTCGACGCCGCGGAGCGTACCGTGGCGCGGCTCGAGCGGCTCGGGTTCGACCTCGCCACCGTGCGCGACGACACCTGGCAGGGGCGCCCCGCATACGTCGTCGGCGCGAAGGGGCGGCAGTTCTGGGTGGACCGGGAGCGCCTGGTGTTCGTGCGACTCCTGCAGCCGGGCCAGCGCGACACGACCCGCACCAGCGACATCCGCTTCAACAAGTATCAGCCCGCCGGCGGTGCCTGGATCTCGGCCGAGGTGGCGTTCCTCGTGGACGGGCGGGAGCGCTGGCTCGAGGAGTACACCGAGATCCGGACCGGCGACGCCCTTCCCGACGCGTTGTTCGACCCTCGGCGGTGGGCGACGGCGCGGCACTGACGACGGCGGAGTTCGAGGTGCAGTAGCGCGCGCGGCGGTCTGTCGCTCCGGAACGGGCCCTTGTAGTCTTCTGTCCCATGGCCAGTCCCGTCCCCGCCAAGTACAAGGTCGGTCTCGTCCAGATGGCGATGTCTTCCGACACCGCCGCGAACCTGCAGGCAGCGATCGCGAAGGTGGAAGAGGCCGCCGTGGCGGGCGCGCGGCTCGTGTGTCTGCCCGAGCTGTTCCGCTCGCGCTACTTCGCGCAGCGTGAGGATGCGGCGCTGTTCGACCTGGCCGAGCCCGTCCCGGGCCCCACCACCAACGCGCTCGGCACGGTCGCGCAGCGGGCCGGGGTGGTGGTGATCGCCCCCGTGTTCGAGCGCCGCGCTCCCGGGCTGTACCACAACAGCGCCGCGGTCATCGACGCGGACGGCCGGCTGGTGGGGATCTACCGCAAGATGCACATCCCCGACGATCCTGCGTACTACGAGAAGTTCTACTTCGCTCCGGGTGACCTGGGGTTCCGCGCGTTCGACACGCGCGTAGGCCGGATCGGCACGCTGGTCTGCTGGGACCAGTGGTACCCGGAAGGCGCGCGGCTGACCGCCTTGCAGGGGGCGAGCGTGCTGTTTTATCCGACGGCGATCGGCTGGCACCCGGCGGAGAAGGCCACGCACGGCGCCGCGCAGCTCGACGCCTGGCGCACGATCCAGCGCGGTCACGCGATCGCGAACGGGTGCTACGTCGCCGCGGTAAATCGCGTCGGCCTCGAGCGCCCGGGAGGCGGAGAGGGGGCGACGCTCGACGGGATCGAGTTCTGGGGCTCCTCGTTCCTGGCCGATCCGTTCGGCGCGATCGTGGCGGAGGCCCCGCAGGACCGGGAAGCCATCCTGGTCGCCGAGGTGGATCTCGCGCGCATCGAAGAAGTACGCCGCGGGTGGCCGTTCCTGCGCGACCGCCGCATCGACGCGTACGCGGGGCTCGGCAGCCGGTTCATCGACCCGCAACCGTAGTGCCCCGTCCACAGACGCCGACCGGCCTCGGCTTCCGCATGCCCGCGGAGTGGGAGCCGCACCACGCGACGTGGCTCGGATGGCCTCACCACCGGAGCGATTGGCCGGGCAAGTTCGCGCCGATTCCCTGGGTGTACGCCGAGATCGTCCGCAAGCTCACCCCCGGCGAGATGGCGCGCATCCTCGTGAGCTCGGCAGCCCACGAGCGCCAGGCCCGGGGCGTGCTGGCGCGGGCCGGGGTCGATCTCGGCCGGGTCGAGTTCTTCCGCTTCCCCACGAACCGCGGCTGGACCCGGGACTTCGGGCCGATCTTCGTGCGACGCATGCCACCACAGCGGGAGGTGGTGATCGCCCGCTTCCGGTTCAACGCCTGGGCCAAGTATCCCGACTGGAAGCAGGACGACCGCATCCCCGAGCGGGTAGCCGCGAAGCTCAAGCTGCCGCTCCATCGCGCGCGCGGGGAGGGAGGGAAGCCTGACATCGTGCTCGAGGGCGGCGCCATCGACGTCAACGGTCGTGGCACCTTGCTCACCACCGAACAGTGTTTGCTCGACCCGGCGGTGCAGGTCCGGAACCCGGGCCTGTCCCGCGCCGAGCTCGAGGGCGTGCTGCGGGACTACCTCGGCGCGACCAACGTGCTGTGGCTCGGCGACGGGATCGCCGGGGATGACACGCACGGCCATGTGGACGACCTGTGTCGCTTCGTCAATCCGCGGACCGTCGTGCTGTGCAGCGAGCGAGACCCGCGGGAGGCGAACTACCGAGCGCTGCAGGAGAACCGGGAGCGGCTCGAAGGGATGCGCCTCGAGGACGGCTCGAAGATCGCCGTGGTCGAGCTCCCGATGCCCGGCCCGCTCTACTGCGACGGCCAACGGCTGCCCGC
>WNGL01016547.1_pt1 | contig 15220 bp, 4 predicted proteins | sample 5400591 | NCBI WGS metagenome assembly WNGL01 (sample SAMN13153377, study PRJNA577476) | soil metagenome | isolation source: 80 cm soil or saprolite under Garry oak tree replicate 1 | place: USA:California | collected 2016-06-15
ATTGAGCGTCAGGCGAGACAAGGCGCGCCAGTTGTCCTCAGCGTAAAAGTTGGATTCATTGATCCGGTTCTCAAGGAAGAATGGACCATACCCTTTCTGGAAAGTACTGATGCAGCCATTGAGCAGTGCATTGAAGCCGGTCGTGTAGTTCACGCCGTTGCAATTGTTGTTGAAACTCCAAAATCCGCGGGAAAAATTGTCTGCCAAATCGTCGAGGCGTTGACGGCGAATATCGGTTCCTGCTTTGAGAAAATGATTGCCGAGCAAAAGCGTCGAGAAGTTATAAACAAACTGATTGTCAGTCTGGTAGCGCTGAATAGGAAAGGCGCCGGCGTTTCCAATGATTGAGCCATTGCCCGGGCCACCGGGGAAAGTGAAACGGATCACCGGCGTGCTGTTACCGGCGCCGATGTTTACGAGAGTCGTGCGCAGCCCCAGCCCATAACGAAACTCGCCGACCGTTCGGGCGCTGAAGATGTGCGTCCAGGTAGCGCCGATGTTCTGCTGCTTGTTGTTCTGAGGGGCCTGCTCGCCGAGGATAATGTCTTGGGGATTGCGCCTCTGCCGCGTGTATTGCCAACGTGCAAACGCCGTGTCGGACTGCCGCGGGTTCCAGTCCAAGCGGCCGGAATAATCTCGATCGGGAAAGCTAAAACGAGATTCCCCTGTGAAAGTTCGCGAACTTTGGCCTGGCGTATTCGGAACCAGGGTGGCCGGAAAGCGGGCCAGCACCGACTGAATAAACGCTCGGTTGGCCGGCGTGTCGTTAGCCGGAGTTTGTTTGAACCAATTGGTGGGATCGCGCTCGCTGGGAAGGAACACATCGCGGGTGTAAGTTTGCGCGCCCGTATTCTTGGTTTGATCGAAGCTTACGAAGCCAAATAATCGATTCTCTATGATAGGAAAACCTGCAGTGAAGCCGTACTGATTGCGTCGGTTGACCGGTTTCTTAATGCCCGGACTTAAGATATTCCTCGTAGCGTTCAAAGCGCTGTCGTTGTGAAACCAATAAGCATTCCCGTGAACGTGATTGGTGCCAGCGATCGTTTGCACCAGAATAACCGCCCCATAACCACGCCCGAACTCGGCGGTAAAGCTGTTAGTCAACGCTTGAAATTCCTTGATGGTCGCGAGCGATGCGCCTTGACGGTTCTGGTTCTCTGACGAGTCATCGTTGTTGACGCCGTTGATCTGAAAAGTCGCGCCGCGGGTTCCCGTGCCATTGAAGTTAATGGATGAACCGGAAGACAAAGTCGGATTGTTCTGGCCCGAGTTGGGATTCTCTTGAAAGCCCGTAAAGGTTTCAGCCAACGTCAGGAAATTCGTTTGATTGGCGACCGGCTTGTCTTGAATCTCCTGGGTGGTGAGCGATTGGGCAATCTGCTGATTCGTGGTATTGATGGGCGTCGCTTCAGATGTGACGATCACAGCCTCAGACACTCCGGTAGGTTTGAGAATGAAATCGACTACTCGCGTCTGATTAAGAGTTACTTCGATCGTTTCTTGCGCCTTTGCGAAGCCCTTTTGTGAAGCGCTGACCGTGTAACGACCCAGGGGCACGAATGACGCAAGGTAGAACCCTTCGCTGTTCGTTTTTAGCGTTCGCTCTTGTCCGGTGTCGACATTGTGAAGCACAATCTCGGCGCCGGGAACGACTGCCCCATTCGCATCAGTGACGGTGCCCTGCAAAGTTCCGGTAACCGTCTGCGCCGTTCCCGGACCCGAAAGCAACAATATCAATGTCGCACCAGCCAGGAACGAAGATGGAAATCCGTACCTACGAGCGTTCTTCGCGATCATATGGTCCTCCTGTGGTTAGACCGTCAAGAGATGTCAAGCAGATTCCGGGGCGTTTGCGGTGTCCCAACGGCATGGACATGAACCCCATCCTCATCGAAGCAATTTCAAAAGAACAGTAAGGCTACTGCTCGAAACTCCGCCGCTTTTGCTGGAAGGCGGCTAATTCTAGTCGCATCGCACTTACAAATAAAACTAAAAGAATTTATCCTTTCGATAAACGAGCGTGATGGTATCGATGATTCACCCTCTCCCGTTGCGGCTGGTGCGATCACGACATCGCGACCAACCGATCAATGTTAAGCTCATCGTGGAATGCGAAGCATCAAGCTCGCTCTGGGTCGCTCGTGAGTAGCCATTCAAGCCATAACATCAACTTCGATTTCCAGACAGAAAATCTCGTTGGGATAAATGCGAATGCCCGCAGCGTAAGCGCCGCGGGCATTCGGTTAAGTGCGACCAATTATTTCGAACCGCTAGAAGGACAGCTTCGCGCCCAACTGAATGGTGCGCGGGTCGCGAACGGTGGTTACTTGACCATACGCGGCGGCGGTGATGGAGGCGCTAATGGCCCTAAAATTCGTGTGATTGAATATATTGAACATTTCACCACGAAGTTGCAGCCGTGCCTTCTCACCAAACCGAATGTTCTTGAACAACGAGAAATCGAATCGCTTCGTCGGTGGCCCGTTAACTATTCCGCGGCCTGCATTGCCGACGACATTCGGAACCGGCGGTGCTGTCGGGTTGAGTTGCAGGCATGCGGTGTTGAAATACTGTAGAAATGTATGCGGGGCGTTCGCATTTGGATCGCAAAGCACATTCGGTCGGTTGCCTGCCTGAAGTGCTGGAAGATTACCGAGTCCGGCCGGATCAAAATTCGCGCCCGTAGGAGTAAAAGGTAATCCGGTTTGGAATGTGACGATACCGGATACCTCCCAGCCGCCCAACACATTACCAGTGAGGTCGTGCCGCTTACTAAAGAATGGCACCTCATAAACATAATTCAAGGTGAAAATATGTCGCCGGTCTAGGGTGGCTCTGCCGCGATCGCCTCTGATGTTGTATGAGTTCTCAGGGGCATTGCTCCGATCGTTTTGATTATCCGTCAGATTCTTTGCCCATGTGTAGGCAATGTTTACTTGTGATGCACCGGAAAATCGACGCTGCCCGAGTACCTGCAAACTGTGGTAGTTTGAGTTGAATTGCGGAGTGATCATGTTGATGCCGCGATAGCCTCGGAATGGTCTAAGCTGATCGAGAAGGTTCGATGATGCCCCACCCGTGCCGCCAAAATAAGTTCCCGGAGCCTGACAGGCGGAAAGCCCCGCGGTGCCCGGATTTTGCAGTGTGTTAGCGCCGGTCGCGCAAAGCGAGCTCAACGCCTTGCCTGGAGGAAGCTCATTCAATTCATACGACCCTATCAAGTGAGTTCCTTTCGATCCAAAGTAACCTACACTGAGGAGCGATTTCGCCCCGAACTGGTGCTGAAAGTCCAGCGACCAATGTTGCATGTAGGGATCTTTCCAGTTGGGCTGTATCCCCCGAATCAGCGGGGCCGTGCTTGACGCGCCCGCCACCACAGTCACTCCTGTTGGAACCGGCTGATCAAGGCGCGGTGTGGTCGCGACCGTTCCAGTTCCGCCCGAAACTGCACTCACTGAGAATGTTTCCTGATAGGGAGGGTTGTTGCCAATGATGTCCTCGTACGTGCCGTTTAGTACCTGGTCGTAGTAGATTCCGTAACCCATTCGGATCGAGGTCGTGCCTTTCCCGAATGGATCCCAGGCGATGCCCACACGGGGAGCAAAATCTCTCTTAGGCGCCTTAACGACGTATTTGCCGAAGGGTGAAGCAGTTGGGGTGCAGTTAAACGCTGCTGGGCCAGTCGTAAAGTTCTGGGCGTTAACAATCATGCCGTTGCAGAAATTACCGGTCCCTGCTACGCGATTACCGGCGCCTGTGACTTGAGGCGCGCTCGCTGGATTGAATAGCGCGGGATCAAAGTTTGATAAGCGGCCATTTCGATCGTATGGAGAACCGAAATACGAGTGCCGAACGCCAAAATAGAGCGTTATGTTTCTGCGAAACCTCCACTCGTCTTGGGCATAACTCTCCAACGCAAGCTGACGTAGGTCTGCGGTGTAATCAAAATGCGCCTGGCTGAACGAGATATTGTTTCCCAACAGAAAATTCGCAAAATTCTGGAAGTTAGCTCGCCGAGTCGCATTGGATTCTCCCGCAGCGGCGTTCGGGGCCAGGACACTAGCCTGAACAACGCTGCTCGGGATGGTATTCAAGAACGTGCTATAGACTCCCTGGTTGTTTCCTGCCAGGGCGTTCTCGTTCTTTCGGTAGAAAGAATACTGCCCGCCAAATTTCATGGTGTGGCTTCCACGAGTCCACGTCACGTCACCCGCAAAATTGTTTTTCCAGGAGAAGTTATTGTAATCGCCAAACGTCACTAAAGCACTAAACCCATTTCCAGTAACCCTGGGCACGAAATCGCGAGTAACCGGATACGCAAGCGGCGGCGTGATGGGCGAGTTAGCCAAGGCTATTGTGCCTATGTCCGCGCCGAAAAAGGCGCCGAAGCCGTAGTTCCATCGGCCCACTATTACCAAGCTCGGACTGGCAACATACGTCGCCTGAGCCGTGTGCGTCTTGCCAGGAGACGAATCTCGCTCTGTTGAAACGCCTGGCAAACCAGAGCCGGACGAGAAAAAGGAATTGGCATCGATGGTCGGAATAGCGTCGTGCTCATACCGATAGTACACAGAAAGCTTGCTTGAGAACTGGTGGTCGATCCTGACAATCTCTTGCCTGAAATCCGCCACGTTCAGGGCCGGAAAATTCAAGGCTCGAGTAACTGGATCTGTTGGTGGAGGTAGCTTGTTGTAGATAAAATTCAGATACTGCTGGGCCACGGGATTGATCGTGGCGCGAGACGATAAAGGCGTGCCGGCCGGAAGCACGTTCAAACAAGTGGCGGTTGCTGTTGTGGGGACATTAGCGCTCAAACAAATATCCATCGGGAAAATTCCCTGACGCATGTTAAGGTCAGGTACACTTCCACTTAAGGTGGGATACCGGCGATCCCTTCGCAACTCTTCCGAGAAAAAGAAAAACGTCCTGCTCGGTTTGTAGATTGCTTTTCCACCTTCGCCAAAACGTGGAAGGTAAACTGGCCCGCCCACTGTGAAGCCGAAGTTGTTGTAGCGAAACGGCGCGCGTTTCGCTTTGCCGTTGGATTCTCGACCGAAAGGAGGATTTGAGTTGCGGTTTGAAATAAAGTCGTTGGCATTCAATTTGTCGTTGCGCACGAATTCAAAGCCGGACCCGTGAAACTTTTCTCCCCCGCCACGCGTGACGACATTAATCTGGCCACCGCCGCTGCGTCCCGATTCTGCTAGAAAAAGGCTGCGCTCCACTTTGAACTCGGCAATCGAGTCGACGCTGGGATAGGCTTGAATAGTTATATTCGAGCCTCGGTCGGTAACGTCTGCGCCATCGATCGTGTAAGTATTCTGAGCGCTGCGAGCGCCGTTTACGGCGATGTTCATGATGTTGGCTTGTCCGGTCGGATTAATATTTCCAACATAGACTTGATCTGCCAAATCATTTGACACACCAGGCGCCAGAGTAATCAACTGGACCCAGTTGCGATTGTTGAGCGAAAGCTCGCGAGCTTGCTCGCCATTGATGACCGTAGACACGCTGGGCGTGGTTAATTCAACCGTAAGAGGCTGCGCTTCCACCGTGACCACTTCAGAGATGTTCCCTGCTTGCAGAGTAATGTCGACCGTTCGCCGGTGGCCCACATCCACTTGAACTTTGCTTTCGATGTGCTTCTTAAAGTTTGGCGCTTCGATAGCGAGGTCGTAGGTGGTAACGGGTAGATCACGTACCGTGTACTCGCCGTCCGAGTTCGTCTGGACAGTGCGAACGACGATCTTCTTTTCGGTATCAGTCACCGTGACGGTCGCGCCTGCGACTGCGGCGCCGTTGGAGTCTTTCACCGTGCCAACGATCGAACCGGTTATTTCTTGGGCGACCGCGATTCCGGTCAAGCCGAAGAAAAGAGCAATTGCTACAAACACGACGCGCAGAAACTGAAGTTGATGTCTCATTGAAGGCTCCTCTTTACTGGGTGAATGGTTTGGATCACGTTGGACCACCTGTCGATGTTTTGTCCGCTAAGCTTGCGTCTTGTCGTTTGCCATTGATCGTTATAGAACCGCGAGCGGTAGCGACCGGCTCTTTCCTTTTTTATAAGTGAGTTCGACAAGCGGCCGGTCGCTACCGCTCGCGGTTCTGTAACGAATGACAAGCTGAAGCTTAACGGACATTTTACGGAAAGGCCGCTAATTCTATTCGTGCATGAGCTACAATAAAAACTAAAAGAATTTATTAGCTGAATAATTAATCGTGATAGCAGGTTCGCGAGCGATAGCGACCTGATTCGCCACTCATCGCGGCAAAACGTTTGGAGTTTGATCTCGTACTTCGGTGATAGCATTCGGTCGCTACAGCTTGCGGTTCTGACCCGTTCAGAATAATGGATCACTTCTATAGATTTTCGGAAAAGGAATCATCTAACGCGATGTCGCAGGATGCGATTGGTTTCAAGCTTGAATACTTAGAAGAGCAATCAAACCTCCGCTTTTCGCTAGACTTAGTGACTACTCATATTGACACTCCCAAGAAGAACTCTGACGATCAGAACTCTGGCGATGTACTTGCCTGCAACATTCGTGCAACGACTTTGTGTTAGAAACGCGAGCGGTAGCGACGGGATCATTTTCCATTTGTCATTTGACATTTTTGATTTGCTATTTGGTGGACGCGAGCCGCGCGTTGCTCCGAAAGTCATCGAATTTAGTATCGAATGGTCCGGTCGCTACTGCTCGCGGTTCTGACACTTGTGTTGCGCTCACCAGTTTTTCAATTCGTCAGTCAGGAGAATCGGCAGCGTTCGTCACCGAACGACGCTCAATCTGCATGCACGTTGTCAGGAGGACCCCAATGCAAAAGCTTGCTTATCTGATCTGTTCTTTCTTGATTGTGATCGCGATGACTGTGACAGTGTTGGCACAAGGGACGGCCTCGCGAGTTACTGGCACAGTGCTGGATCCGAAAGGCGCCGCGGTCCCCGGAGCAGCCGTCACACTGACCAACGAGGCCACAAAGGTTTCCTTTAATACTGAGACGACTTCCAGCGGCACGTATGCCTTCGAAGCAGTACAAGTTGGACTCTACACAGTTTTGGTTGAAAAGACCGGCTTCAAAAAGTTTGTGTCAGCTAACAATAAGCTCGATGTAAATCAACCTGCGACCGTAAACGTTAATCTCGAGGTGGGCGATCTGAATGAAGTTGTTCCAATAGTCGGCACGCGCGGGCGAAACCCGCTGAACTTTGTTAACTTGCAGCCGGGCGTAGTCGTGGGCGCGAACATAGGCGGCGGCGTGCACGTGCACGGCTCGCGCGATCGCGCTTTCAACTTCACGCTCGACGGCATTGACATCAACGAGACCAGCGCCGGCGGCTCGAACTTTACGCCGCTCAGGACCAACCCTGATATGTTGTCAGAGTTTCAGGTCTTGACGAGCAACTTCACTGCCGAATTGGGCCGTAGCAGCGGCGCACAGGTAGCTCTCGTGACGCGCTCGGGCTCGAACGCTTTTCACGGCGCAGGCTTCGAGTTCTACCGCACGCCGCGCTTTAACGCCAACGAGTTCGAGAACAAACAGAATAAACTGCCGCGCGGACAATTCGTTCAGCATATTTTCGGCGGCAGCTTGGGCGGGCCGATTATCAAGAACAAGACGTTCTTCTTTACTAACCTTCAACTCCTACGCACTTATCAGGGTATAGGCGTGAATAACGTTGTGTATACCGCGGGTGCGCGTCAGGGCATCTTCCGTTATGTCGCCGGAGGACGAAACGCGAACACTACGAGCAGCGCGCCTTCGGTCGATGCATCAGGCAATCCACTCTTTCCGGCGTGTAGTGCAACGGTTACGACAAACTGCCTCGCCGCCTACAACATCGGCGCGCGAGATCCGAATGGTCTCGGACTAGACCCGACCATGCAGTCCTTATTTAACGGCATGCCGGCGCCTAACAACTTTCTGGTCGGCGACGGGCTTAATACGGCGGGGTTTGCCTTTGTCGCGCCCTCCCGGGAACGCCAGTATGATCTTGCGGTTAAAGTTGATCATACATTCAACCAGCGCAACTCTATCTATGGTCGCTACGCGCAAGGAAGTCAGACTACCATCTGCGACAATGGTAACGGCGGCTTGTCAATCTTCCCGGATACGCCCTGCCTCGTCAACACCTTCCGCAACCCAAAAAATCTGGCCGTGAATTACCGCTGGTCACCTACTGCCAAACTAACGAACGAATTTGTTGGAGGGATCAATCGCTTTAAGTTTGATTTCGCCACGCCTACCGACCAGCCGACTGACAAATTTCCCTTCTCCTTCACGCTTAACAATAGCGTGCCTTTTCCGTTCTCTAATATTCCCAGCACGCAGAACGCTCGACAGCTAACGACGATTCAATTTGTTGACAACGCCAGCTTGATTCATGGGGCCCACACGCTTAAGGGCGGGATTAACTTTCGCTTTCAACGCCACGAAGATAATCGCACTTCGGTGGCGAGTCTAAACGTGTTTCCCGAGGTCACGTTTGAAACCGGTTTCAATAGCGTTGACGTGACTACTTTTGGGTTGACCTCGCTGGCCGGAATCAACACCAGCTTCGATCGCCCGTTCGTGCAAGGCATGATCAATAACTTCCTCGGTCGTGTTGGTCGCGTCAGAGGAGCTTTGGTCGCTCAGAACACCACGCAGTATGCGCCGCCGGGCACGAGATATTTCTTCGACGCGCGCTTCAATGAGTACGACTTTTATTTTCAGGATACCTGGAAGTTTCGTCCCAACTTAACTTTTGACTTGGGCATGCGGTGGGAGCCGAGGCCGGCGCCGCATACCGGAAAAGGCAGCACTATTTTCAGACCGAGCGTACCAGTTCGTTTGGGCGCGGCGTCCTCGAACACCGTTCAATGGGTATCCGGAAAACTGTTTGACGACGATTGGACTAACTTTGGTCCAACGGTAGGGTTCGCGTGGGATCCATTCAAAACCGGAAAGACTTCGCTTCGAGGAAATTACCGCATAGCTTATGACCGCATGTCCACCTTCCTCTTCTCCAGTACGATCTTTCCCACGGCGCCGGGACAAACTCTTGGCATTGTCAATACTTCATTCGGTGCGGCAGGCGGTCGTTTGCGTCAGGGCGTACCGGCTATCGTCGCGCCAACCGGTCTCACGCCGCAGCAGCTTACCCAGCCAGTTGCGTTCTCAACGAATAGTATCCACGTCATCGACCCGAGTCTGCGTTCGCCCAAAAGCTATCAGTGGGGCTTGAGCTTTGAGCACGAAATCGGATGGCACTCGGTGATCGAAGTGAATTACGTCGGGAACCACGGCGTAGGACTTTTGGGTGGTTATGACATCGACCAAGTTGACATCTTCAACAACGGTTTCCTCGGCGAATTTAACAGCCTGCGAGCAGCAATGCTTGCTAATCCAGCCTGCGTTCCACCGTCGTTTACGGGCTGCACAGTACCGGCCAACGTAAGTCCACTTATAAACGCGCTCTATTCCACCGACACGCGCAGGAACGCAACCGAAACGGGCTCGCAGTTCGTCATTCGTCAGTTCACCAGCACTGTCTATCAGGGAGGCGCGGCTTCGATTGCCGTAGACGCGGCGCAGCGTGTTAACGCGGGACAGACATTGCCCGCGTTCACTTCGGCTACAAATCCCGCCACCGGCCAGCCATTCAGTCCCTTCTTCTTCCAGCGGTTCCCGCAGTTTTCCGGCGGACTGAATGTCATAGATACCAATGACATCTCGCACTACAACGCGCTTGAGGCAATCTGGAAAAGGAGATTCACAAACGGCCTTAGCTATCAGTTGAGTTATACGCTGGCGAAATCAAAGGACACGCGCTCATTCGACCCCGCCTTCAGCACCGTCAGACGCGGCGCTGTTCAGTCCGCCTCGAGCACCCCCTTCGATTTGCGCAATCGCCGCCTCAACTATGCACTCTCTGACTTCGACCGCAGGCACGCGCTTCAGGGTTATTTCGTTTACGACCTGCCGTTTGGCAAAGGACGGCGGTTCGGCGGCAATAGTAGCCCGTGGCTTGACCGAGTGATTGGCGGTTGGGAATGGGGCGGGATCGTCAACTGGTCCTCAGGTCGCCCGTTCACCGTGTATTCGAACGTTAATACGGTCAGCAATGTCGCCCCGTCTCCGGCAAACTGCAACGGTTGCAGCCGCCACATGGGGTCGTTGCAGGCTGACCCGAACACCGGCGTTCTTTACTTCTTCAACCGTAATCAGATCGGCCAGAGCTTCAACGCGACTACGCTAACGGCAGGTCAATTCTCCGTGCCGGCGCCCGGAACTATCGGGAACACTGGCAGGAATTTCTTTATCGGACCGCATTTCTTCGAGCTCGACATGACGCTCGGTAAGAGGTTCAAGTTTACTGAGCGGATGAATCTTGAAATACGTATGGAGGCCCAGAACTTGACCAACCACCCCTCGTTCGACATCCCGGTGGCTACTATCACGAGTTCTTCTTTCGGGAATATTGCTACGAGCTTGCTTAGCAGTTCCCGAAGAATGCAATTGGCAGCGAAGTTCAATTTCTAGGGCCTCGTCAATTTTCGGACGGATTAACGACGCCGTTACGAAGGCGCGAACACTTAGCTGAAAACTTCTTGGAGGATCATATGAGTAAAGTTGTAAATCTGATCTGTTCTTTCTTGATTCTAATCGCGCTGGGCATCACGGTCGCGATTGCGCAAACCGGCTCATCCAACATTACCGGATCGGTAAGAGATGTAAACGGCGCCGTCGTACCAGGCGCCACAGTAACGGCAAAGAACGAAGCCACAGGTGTGACCAGCACACAGAGCACTACCGATTCAGGCTTGTATGCCTTTTCTTCTCTACCCGTCGGAAAGTACACGATCACAGTCGAGAAACAAGGCTTCAAGACTCTTCAGAAAACCAATAACGTTCTGGAGGTCGGAATCCCGCTTACTGTCGACGTGGCATTGGAGGTTGGGCTGGTGTCCGAAACCGTAACCGTACAGGGTGGGCTTGAGCAACTACAAACTGCCAACGCGACAATCGGTAACGTCGTGGAACAGAAAGCGATCGAAGCTCTGCCGCTCAATGGACGTAATCCGCTTACGCTATTGCTGCTGGAACCCGGTGTGACGCAGAGATCATCCGGCGCTGCGGGTTCAGGCGTGCATGTTAATGGAGCGCGTGACCGCGCCTACAACGTAACCATCGACGGAATCGAAGCCAACGAGTCATCAGTTCCCAACCCAGTCAGCAATCTCTATCGACTCACTCCTGATAACGTGCAGGAATATAAAGTCACGACCAATAATGCAACCGCCGAAGAGGGCCGCAACAGCGGCGCGTCGATCTCTGTGGCTACCCGAAGCGGAACGAGCGAGTATCACGGCGCCGGCTACTTGTTTCTTCGCAATGAGGCAGTGAACTCTAATGAGTTCTTTGCCAATGCGCAGAATACGCCCAAGCCTTTAATCAGAATGTTCCAGCCCGGCTTTGAAATGGGAGGGCCGATCAAAAAGAATAAGACTTTCTTTTTTGGCAGCTACCAGTATAACCGGATTGATTTCACTCAGCCGATCGATCAAACGTTTGGGATACCGATTGTTTACACACAGCAGGCGCGTAATGGAATCTTCCGCTACTTCGTTCCGGACCCGGCTAATCCGCTGGTAATCAATGGCAACACTATCACGCGTAACAGTCCTTTGCTGGTGGATGCCGGTACCGGTGCGTTGCTCGTGCCGCTTTGCCCGACACCTACGACGGGCCTACGCTGCATTCGCACATATGACATCCGTTCGGCAACAACCAACGTGAACAACATTGGTGGCCGGACTCTTGACACCGCCGTCGGGACGCTGATCAATCCGTTTCCTTTGCCGAATAATTTTAGTTCCGGTGATGGTCTGAACACTGCGGCCTTTTTGTGGAATCCGCCGACCGCGGTTAGGGGTCCAGCAATCGCCGCTCGCATCGATCACAATTTCAACGCGAACAATAGTATGTTCGTGCGCTATCTTTTCTCTGACTACAACACGCTCAAAGGTGATCCGCTGAATGGCCGCCCGCAGGTCTTTCCTGGTTATCCACCGCAGGGCGAAGTATTCCGCCGTACGTCTAATCTCGCGATAAGCTACCGCCGGGTCATCTCTCCGCGCGTTGTCAACGAACTTACTGTCGGTTACGGTCGCTTCGGTTTCCTCTTTACTCAGGGCGAGGCCAATCCGAAATGGCCGGATGTGCCGCCCTTTGACTTTGCCAGTATAAGCGAGCCTTGGATCAACACACCGCGAACGGCGCGTTGGGTGACCACGCCGCAGGTGCTGGACAACTTGAGCTTCGTGCATGGCGCGCACGTTTTCCGTACCGGCTTGAATTTTCGCTTTTATCGCCACGTCGATCAGCGCGGCCAGCCGGGCGGCATCAACGTAACGCCTTCAGTGACGTTTCTTCAAGGGAACCGCGACCCGTTCAGCGTTGCCGGGGGTGGCTTCGCGGCCGCAGGCGGCATAAATACTTCCACTGATAACGTCAATCTTGGCGGATTGATCAATAACTTGTACGGCCTGCCCGCCAGAATCAACCAGGTGTTTATTTCAAATCTTAAGGACAATGTTTTCCTGCCCTTCAAGGTAGGCGACAAGGTGAGCCTCTATGCCGAAAAGCACAACCTGGATCAGTACAATTTTTATTTCCAGGATGAATGGAAGGTGCGTCCGAACCTGACTTTGAACTATGGCGCGCGTTGGGAAATCAATCCGCCGGCCAACACCTCACCGCAGATCAATGTCCTTGTGCCGAGTACGCCGATCGTGAGGACACCGCTGCCGGCCACCCCAGTCGTCAACGCACCTGGCGCGGTAGCTTTCGTTCCAGCCAAGCACTGGTACGAAGGCAGCTTCAACGGCGCCATTGGACCGCGCTTCGGGTTGGCTTATAGCCCTGATTTCAAATCGGGCTTCCTGCATACTTTGTTCGGTGGGAACAGCAAGAGCGTCATCCGACTTGGCTATGGCATCGCCTTCGATACGATTTCGTCGTTCCAGGTGACAGCCGCTGCCGGCCGAGTTCCCGGATTGGTGCAAAGCTGCACGACGACTTTCCCATTCACTACAATCACGACGGGTTGCATTAATTCGTCTAACATCAACAACAGTGTCGCCGGTGGCTTCCCAATTTTACTGTCGCCTCCGAACGTGCAGCCATCGACTTTGTTTACACCGCCACAACAGTTAAGAAGTAATGCGCCGCCAGTTACCGTCTTTGACCCGCACATGAACCTGCCGACTGTTCACGAGTGGAACCTTGGCATTCAACGAGAGTTGCCATGGGGCTTGGTGATGCAAGCGTCTTATATCGGGCGCCGCGGCGAGCGTTTGTTCATGGCCTACAATGCTAATCAAATCAACGCCGATGCAATTGTGCCCTCGTTCCTGATCATGCAGCAGAACGTCGCGATCACCGGCTGCCGGGCATCCGGTACTACGGCGGCGGGTGCACCATGCGGCGTTGCGCCCCCTTTGCTAACGCAGCTTCAGACCCAGGGCGGTCTGACAGCAGCGGCAGCGGCAACCTTCCTGAACTCATCGACCACGTTGAGCGATCTGGGCCTCAATGCGGCTGGCAACTTCGCAGGTCGAATCGAGGACACGACGCTGGGTCTGAAGCTGCGACCGAATCAGCAGTTCGCCGTGATTACTTATTTGAGCAATGAAGGCGACTCAAACTATCACGCTGCGCAATTCACTTTGCGGCGACGGTTCAGCAGCAATCTGGGTGTGAGCATGGCCTACACCTTTGGCAAATCAATCGACAATCAATCAGTCGATCCGGTCGGCGCATCGTCGGGTGGTGGACTTTCGACTACGAACTCACGAACGCCGACGGATATCCGGAATTTCCGCAACGAACGGGGTCGCTCTGATTTCGATCGGACACACATCATTCAGGCGGCCTCGGTGTGGGAAGTTCCATTTGGCAGAGGGAAACGTTTCCTCGGTTCTTCTCACGGCGTTGTTAACCAGATTCTCGGTGGCTGGACCGTTAACAGCATTTACACGTTCATGACCGGAGAACCCTTCAGCGTAAATAGCGGCGGAAACTCAAGCACTTCTCCGGGTGGCTTGACCGCGAATGCAGGTCACGTTTCGCGCGCCGTCGTTCTTACGCCTATTAAGGCTCAGTTGCAAAATCTTCCCGGGGTTGCAGGGCCAGTGCTGTTCGCGAACAAAAACGTCTTCGCAGTTCCGGCACCGGGACAGAATGGCGCAGGGCGGAACATCTTTGTCGCGTCCAATTACTGGAACCTCGATCTAGGCTTTATCAAGATGTTTCAACTCACGGAGCGTTTCAAGGTGCAATTCCGGATGGAAATGTTCAATGCTCTGAACCATGCGAACTTTGACAATCCGCGCGATGCGAGTGTTGGATCGCCAGCCTTGTCATCGCCGGTCTTTGCTCAAACCTGTTGTGCCACGGTAGCGCCTCCTTCGACGCAGACCGTAGTTCAGACCGGAGAATCAGCGCGCATTATCCAGTTCGCGTTGAAGTTCCTCTTCTAGAAGGTTGAAAGTTTGACACGCGGCGAGGCATCATCACCGATGCCTCGCGCTTTTTATTTCTGAATTACCTTTAGATGGAAGACCACCTGAATCATGGCCTGAAGTTTCCGTTGCTCATACTGTGCTTGGGGATCATTTTAACGTCAGGTCCGGCTAATTCGTCGTCCTCTGTCATCGAGAAGATGACGCCCGAGGAACTTGTTGCCAAGCATCTGGAATCTATAGGCTCGTCCCAAGCTCGCAATTCGCTCAAAACGCGCGTTATTTCGGGAACGGCCCAGGTCATTTTTCATACGGCGCCCGTGGGACAGGCGGTGGGTAAAGCCGTTTTGGCTTCGGAAGGCACAAAGACGTTACTGGGATTCAGTTTTCCAACACCCGTTTATCCGCGTGAACATCTGGGATTCAATGGAAACCACTTTATGGCCGCCTTCGTCACGGCGGGCGTTCGCTCCGTGTTGGGCAACTTTCTTATGGCTAACGATCTTGTTTTCAAACAAGGTTTGATGGGGGGAACGCTCTCATTGGCATGGCCCTTCCTGGACGCGGGGAGTCGAGGCGCTAAACTCGAATATGCCGGCACAAAGAAAGTCAACGACCGAGTCTTACACGAGCTTAAGTATCAGCCTCGCGGTGGCTCTGACCTCAAAATCACTCTATTCTTCGATCAGGAAACCTTTCGGCACGTC
>WNGL01005379.1_pt1 | contig 15216 bp, 11 predicted proteins | sample 5400591 | NCBI WGS metagenome assembly WNGL01 (sample SAMN13153377, study PRJNA577476) | soil metagenome | isolation source: 80 cm soil or saprolite under Garry oak tree replicate 1 | place: USA:California | collected 2016-06-15
AAATCCGAGCGTGAGTAGCCCCGCGCCAGCTATTGTACCGGCGCAGCAAGATAAGTCTTCCGAACAGAAAGTCGCCGAACAAGTGAAGCTAGATAAAAGCACCGATACGAAAACTGAGTCGCCGAAACGTTCCGAAAAGAAGCCTGAAGTCACGCCGGTCGCTCCGGCGGTGACGGCCAAAGCGCAGGATAAAAACAAATCGACCTCGCAGAAGTCTGAATCTTCTACCATTGACATCTCGGCAGATCGCCGCGACATGAATTCGGGGCCGGATCAGGTTCCAACGAAATCGGATCAGCGAAAAGCGGCACCGGCTAAAGTCGCCGGCGTAGCTCCGGAGAAGCTTGCTTCATCGAAGACATCCGAGATTGCGCAGAAACCGGTAGAGAAGATGAGCGAGTCGGTAGAGCCATCGCAGAGGGCTTTGGAGCCCAAAGGTGCCGCAACCCCTAGCGAATCCGCTGCGAATCCGAAAACGGCGGAGGTCGAACCGGGGGCCAAGAAGAGCGCTGAGGTGAAACAACCAGAGAAACCAGTGGAGCACGCCGCCACATCCCAGCCAGTAGGAAAAGTAGCGCCTTCCCAGATGACACAGAAATCGGTTGTTGAAGTGTCGAAGACGGAAGCGGCAACCGTGGCGCCTAGACCAGATGCCAATCCTCCGTCGGCTGCGTCGGCTAAACCTCGTGTCACCGAGTCTTCCAAATCCGAAACCGCTAGCGTAATAAGGCCTCAAGAAACTGTCGTCTCTAAGACAGAGGGCGTTAAAGCTCCAGCTCGACCTGGCAGTCAAAAAAGTTGAACCGCCACCCGCCGCGCCTAAGTCCGAGGTCAAACGCGAAGAGACCAAGTCTCCCGAGCAAGTTGCTATGATACAGAAAGCACCCGAGTCTCGCGAACCATCCCTGCCCGTTGAGAAAAAGAAAGCCGAACCCGCATCGACACCGGTGAAGACAGAGGTCAAAATTCCGGAAGCAAAGGCCACGTCGGTGGCTCCGGTTGAAGCTAAACCCTTCACATCGCCTACGCCTCGTGCCATCGAGCCGGTAAAAGCCGAAAAGATTGGTGAGTTAAAGCCCCAGGATTTAGCCGTCTCTAAATCTGAGACGGCTAAAGCTCCAGCTCGACCTGCTGAAGGCAAAAAAGTTGAAACGCCACCTGCCGTGCCTAAGCCCGAGGCCAAAACCTTCGAAAAGAAGTCCTCTGAGCAAGTTGCCGCGGTACAGAAAGCGCCCGAGCCGCGCGAACGGCTTCCAACGGTTGAGAAAAAGCAAACTGAACCCGCATCAACGGAGGCAAAGTCAGAGGTCAAGATTCCGGAAGCGAAGTCCACGCCCGTGATGCCGGCCCAATCTCAGCAAGATAAAGTTGCTGAAAAATCCACCGGGGACCGGGTTGCTCTTCTCAAGGATAAGCCGGGTGACAGCGTTCCTGCTAAAAAAGACTTGGTGAAGCCGGTTCCAAAGGCGCTGGAAGGCTATATCATTCAGCTTGCGTTCAGCGAAAGGAAATCAGCGCAGCGCTGGGCGGAAACGCTGCAGCGGCGCGGCTATGCCGTCTCGGTGACTGAAGCGGGCGGCGGGGAATCACTGAGGGTGCGAATTGGCAACTTTGGTGTGCGCGACGAAGCGGAGCGCCAGCTTCGAACATTGCGACAAGAGGGACTCAGCGGGATCATAATCAGTCTCCCTCAGGCTTATCGTCCTGAAGCTCGCGCCGGAGACTGAGGGAAGCGGGAAAACCAGCTCTGTCGTGCAGTAGTTTTAAGGCAGCGATTGATGGGCGGAGTAACATCGGCAAGAAGATGCGCCCTAAGGGATCGGCGTCAGTTTTTGCCTTAAGATCTCAGTGGCGATTTGCGGGTTTACCTTTCCCTGGGTTGCTTTCATAATCTGGCCGACGAGAAAACCAAATACTTTCTCATTGCCTCCACGGTATTCCGCGACCTGTTTAGGATAAGCCGTCAAGACTCGTTCGATTGCCTTTCCGATGCTTGCCGAATCCGAAACCTGTTCGAGTCCTCTCTCTTTAACAATTTCCTGCGGCGGCCGCCCGCTCGCGAGCGTTTCTTCGAAGAGGGACTTGGCCATTTTTCCGCTGATAACTCCCTGGTCGATTAGCCGTACAAGAGCAGCGAGATTACCGGGTGATACTGGCCAATTGTTAATGTAAAGTTGTTCGTCGAGCTTCCGGTCTTTCAACGCCCGAAAAAGATCTCCCATAACCCAGTTGCCGATTGCCTTGGCGTTCGAATGAATTTTCAGAGCGGCCTCAAAATAATCGGCCACGTCTTTTCGACTCGCCAGCAGCTCGGCGTCGTAGGTCGGGAGACTGTACTGAGACATGAACCGAGCCTTCCGCGTGTCAGGCAGCTCAGGCAGCGAGGTTTTGATTTCTTCGATCCAATCTTCGTCAATAACAATCGGTAATAGGTCGGGATCGGGAAAGTAACGATAGTCGTGGGCGAACTCTTTGGTGCGCATGGAACGAGTGATTTCTCGGCCCGGATCCCAAAGGCGCGTTTCCTGGATCAACTTTCCACCGTCGGAAAGCGTCTCGACGTGTCTCTGAATCTCGTATTCCAGAGCCTTTTCCACGGCCTTGAAAGAATTTAGATTTTTCAGCTCGGTCTTCGTGCCTAACGACGCGGTTCCCTCGGGTCGAACGGATATGTTTGCATCGCAGCGAAAGCTGCCTTCCTCCATGTTGCCGTCGCAAATTTCCAAGTACCGAAGAATGGCCCTCAAGGTTCTTAGATAACTACCCGCCTCCTCGGCGCTGCGAATGTCGGGCTCGCTCACGATTTCCAGCAAAGGCACGCCGGCGCGATTGAGATCCACCAGACTCGCGTCGGTACGAATATCGTGAATGTTTTTGCCGGCGTCTTCTTCCATGTGGATGCGAGTTAAACGGATTCGCTTGGAACCGCCGTTAGCTGCGATGTCTATGTATCCGTTGATGCAGATAGGAAGTTCGTATTGGCTGATCTGATATCCTTTGGGTAGATCAGGATAGAAATAATTTTTTCTCGCCAGGCGGCTGGAGCGGGCGATTTGGCAATGGGTTGCCAGCCCGGCGCGAATGGCAAACTCGACCACCTTTTTGTTCAAGACGGGTAAAACGCCGGGAAAGCCGCCGCAAACCGGACAGGTATTGTGGTTCGGCGCTTGACCGAACTTTGTCGAACAGCCGCAGAAAATCTTCGACTCAGTTAGCAGCTGGGCATGAACTTCCAGCCCAATGACGCTCTCGTATTTCATTGCCATTTACAATTGGGGTTTTCTTTTGTGCCAGTCCGTGGATTGCTCATAGGAATAAGCGACACCAAGAATCGTGGACTCGGCAAAATGCTTCCCGATAATTTGCATGCCAATGGGTAGCGCGTCAGAATCGAACCCGCAGGGCAGCGAGAGCGCGGGCAGCCCCGCAAGATTGATAGAGATGGTGTAAATGTCCGACAAATACATTTGCAATGGATCTTGGGTTTTTTCTCCCATCTTAAAAGCCGTGGTTGGCGCCGTGGGGGTGATGATGGCGTCAACACGCTGGAACGCTTCCTCAAAGTCCTTCTTGATCAGGGCACGCACTTGCTGGGCTTTGAGATAATAGGCGTCATAGTAACCGGCAGAAAGCACGTAGGTGCCAAGCATGATGCGACGTTTGACCTCCGGGCCGAACCCTTCTTGACGGCTGAGCATGTAGGTTTCCGTGAGGTCTTTACCGCGAGCGCGATATCCGTAATGCATACCGTCGTAGCGCGCCAGATTCGAGCTCGCCTCGGCCGTTGCGACAATGTAATAGACAGCAATGGCATACTCGGTGTGCGGCAGAGAAATCTCTTCGATCACGGCGCCGTTTTGTTCGAGTAGGCGCACGGCTTGGCGGAGTGCCTGTTCAACTTCGGGCTGCATGCCCGATACAAAGTATTCTTTAGGAATGCCCAGTCGAAGCCCTTTGATATCGCCCGTTAACCCTTCGGAGTAGGGAGGCACAGGACGATTTACCGAAGTCGAGTCGGCAGGGTCGTGGCCGGCGATGGCTTCGAGCATCAGCGCGCAGTCCCTGACGTCTTTAGTCATCGGCCCCACTTGATCCATGGATGATGCGAACGCAATGATGCCGTATCGACTGACCCGGCCGTAGGTGGGCTTGAGGCCGACGATGCCGCAGCAGCCGGCGGGTTGGCGAATCGAACCGCCGGTGTCGGTGCCCAAGGCGGCGATGCATTGATCGGCGGCTACCGCGGCGGCTGATCCGCCCGATGAGCCGCCCGGAACTCGATCGGCCCTCCACGGATTGCGCGTCGGAAAAAAAGCCGAGTTTTCCGCCGACGAACCCATAGCAAATTCATCGAGATTGGTCTTACCGGTGATGACGGCGCCGGCAATGCGAATCTTACTGATGGCCGTACAGTCATAGGGCGGAATAAAGTCACCGAGGATCTTTGATGCGCAGGTGGTTCGGATGCCTAGCGTGAGGAAATTGTCTTTGATGGCGAGAGGAATTCCCAGGAGAGGGTGAGAATTCTGATCTTGTTTGAGACGCTCGTCGGCTGCCTTTGCCTGCTCCAACGCGCTGTCACGGCACAGCGTAATATACGAATGGACTTTGTCGTCGGTTGCGGCTATGCGGTCGAAAACTGCCGCAGTGAGCTCCTTCGATGAGAGCTCGCGCTGACGGAGTAGGTCGGCGGCTTCGTGGAGCGTGAGTGCTGGGGGATTCATTCAATAATCTTGGGGACTCGAAAAAAGGTTTCGTCTCTTGCCGGCGCGTTGGCTAGCAGGGCGTCAACGTTGGGTCGGTTCGTGACTTTGTCTTCGCGAAAGGCATTGACGATATCGACGGCGTGGGCGAGCGGTTGAACCTCCGATGTGTCCAGTTGGTTAAGCTTGTCCATGTACTGCAGGATTTTATCAAGTTGCTCGGTGAAGCGCTCTTCTTCCTCGGCGGTCAAGCGGAGGCGGGCCAGCATCGCGACGCGCTGAATCTCTTCGCGGCTGAGTTTCATTGGGGTTTTTTAACATAAGCATTCGGCCAATTCCAATCCGGTCAGCCTGGTCGTGCCGGTACTATCAGTTTTATTTGCAGTTGGCGTCCCTTTTGGCTAAAAGAGAAAAACCATGCGCCGCGGACAGTTGCCGTTGTCAGATGAATTTAGCCGGCCGCTCGAATTCGTAGACATCGAAGAACAAGGGTATTCACGCGGATTCAACTGCATTGCCGGATTAGATGAGGTGGGCCGAGGGCCGTTAGCCGGTCCGGTAGTCGCGGCCGCGGTGGTCCTGCCGCGAGGTTTCACGCATCCTGAGATCAAGGACTCCAAATTATTGACCGCTGACCGGCGGGAGACAATTGCGCCGGTTATTAGAGAAAAAGCAGTATGCTGCGGGATCGGGGTTGTTGAAGTGGAAGAAATCGATCGAATCAATATTCTTAACGCGAGTCTTCTGGCAATGGTGAAGGCCTTTCGTGGGCTGAAGCCAGCGCCCGATTATCTGCTTATTGATGGTAGGGAGACAATCCCGCCGGGATGGTTTAAGACGGGGAAAAAGGCAAGTGGATCCTTGCCTCAGCAAAGAACGATCATCAAAGGCGATCAGTTGTGTATATCAATCGCCGCGGCGTCCATACTCGCGAAGGTAGCGCGGGACGAAATCATGGTAGAGTTCGATAAAAAATACCCTCAGTATGGCTTTGCCAGCCATAAAGGCTATAGCAGCGCCGTGCATCTCGAAGTCCTGCGTCGCTTTGGTCCGTCGCAGATCCATCGCAAAAGCTTTGCGCCGGTTCGGGACGCCAGCCCCAAGAATGCCGAGTGGATTATCGGCTCTCTCTTTGAAAAGCGCTGACCGTGGCTAATACGAAACAACTCCTCGGCAGGGAGGGGGAAAAGATTGCGGAGCGGTACCTTAAAAAGAAAGGATACAAGCTGGTCGAACGAAACTACCGGTGTTTGTCGGGTGAGGTGGATCTGATCGTCCTGGATCGTCGTGTCATTGTGTTTGTCGAAGTCAAAACCCGTTCCGATGATCGTTTCGGCACGCCGTTCGAGGCCGTGGAGGCGAGAAAACAGCAGAAGATGATCCGGGCCGCCCAATTCTTTTTGCACGCGAAAGGGCTTCAACAGCGCGAGGCGAGATTCGACGTTGTGGGCATATCCTGGCCGGGCCGGCAACCGGTCGTGGAACACATAGAAAACGCCTTTGAGTTATTTCAAGGGGTAGATTGATGTTGGATATCAAGTTGCTGCGTGAGAATTTGGCACGCGTGAGGGAGCGGATGGCGACCCGGGGAACGGTGGTGGACTGGGATGAATTCGTTTTATTGGATAGAGAACGGCGTGAAGCGTTGTCGAATCTGGAAAGACTTAAGGAAAAGAAGAACCGCCTATCCGGCGAGATCGGTAAAGTAAAAAAATCTGGCGGCGATGCGGCTTCGCTGATGCGCGAAGTCGAAGAAATATCGGAGGCGATAAAAAACGGTGAGGGACCGCTTGCAGAAATCGAAGCGCGCTTCGAAAAGTTCATGTTAATGGTTCCAAATTTACCTCACCCAAGCGTTTCGCTGGGGAAAGGTTCGAAAGACAATAAAGAAGTGCGTCGCTGGGGCGAGCCGCCGAAATTCGATTTTCCAGCCAAAAATCATTGGGATGTTGGTGAGGAGCTGGGAATTCTTGATTTCACTCGCGCTGCCAAGCTCGCCGGTGCTCGCTTCGCTCTCTACAAAGGCGCCGGAGCACGGCTGGAGCGGGCCTTGATCAATTTCATGCTGGATCTGCACACGCAGGAACGGGCTTACAAAGAGGTGTTGCCGCCGTTCCTCGTCAATCGTGATGTCATGACGGGAACCGGGCAATTGCCCAAGTTCGAAGAGGACGCGTTTCGCATTGCCGACCCTGAATTGTTTCTTATACCGACAGCCGAAGTTCCGCTGACAAACATTCATCGCGGTGAGACGCTCGAGCGCGACGATCTGCCGATCCGTTATGTCGCCTATACTCCTTGTTTTCGGCGCGAAGCGGGTTCTTACGGACAAGACGTGCGCGGATTGATTCGACAACACCAGTTCAACAAGGTCGAGCTGGTGAAGCTGACGGAGCCGGAAAGTTCATACGAAGAACTAGAGAGAATGGTACAAGATGCCGAGGAAGTTCTAAAACGCTTGAAACTACCCTACCGAGTAGTCGAGCTTTGCACGGGCGATATGGGTTTCTCTGCTGCCAAAACCTATGATCTGGAAGTCTGGTTGGCGGGACAAGCCAATTATCGAGAGATTAGCTCGTGCTCCAACTGCGAGGACTTCCAGGCCCGCCGCGCGCAGATTCGTTACCGCAAGGAAAAGAAGGGTAAACCCATCTTCGTTCATACGCTGAACGGTTCCGGGTTGGCCGTGGGAAGAACGCTCGTTGCTATCCTGGAGAACTATCAACAAAAAGACGGAACCGTCGTGATCCCTGAAGTCTTGCGCCCATACATGGGCGGGCTGGAACGAATCTCTTAGACAGTTTCCCTTCCACGATGCCAGAAACACACTTGGGCTTTTTTGGTCGTCCTGTATTAAGTTAATCGCCCGCCGGCTAAATTTTTGGTTTTCTCTTGAGTAACGTTACGAGTTCCCCGTAATCCCATTTCCGCAACCCGAATCTTCCTTCCGGCTTTGGCAGCTTGCCATCTTGCATCCAACGATCGATGGTACTTTTTGAGACGCCGAAGAGCCGGGCGACCTGACGCTTGCCGATGAATTTTCTCCTCTTGGCCTTTTTATATATTTGGTGCCCGGCGAAGGTAAAAAATAACCCGAGAAAAAAAGTTATCGAACTTAGGTCTCGTAATCCTTGCGCAAAGGAAAACAGCGCTACCAACCAAAACAGCAAGCCAAAACCTAAGATGATAAGAGCTGTCATCGAGTTTTTCGATTCAGTAGCCTATGTTGAGGTACGGATCATAGGTAGGAATCTGAGATCCGTCAAGGCGAGGAGACCAGCCCAAGCAGTCACCCAATAAATACGCCGGTTAGTTTATGCGCCGCTGGCCATTGATCATTGGCGATGCCCTGCCGATATGTTAATCTAAATCATCTTCAAAGAAGTGTTGACGCGGTGCCTACAAGAAGACGAAACTCCCGCTAGGAATTCGACAAGCTGATTCATATAGATCGGAGGGGTGGGTGAGCGGTTGAAACCACCGGTCTTGAAAACCGGCGTCCACTTCGTGGACCGCGAGTTCGAATCTCGCCCCCTCCGCCATTTCAATTTAGTCAGGGCGCACTTACGGAAGGATGTTGATTTGAATTCCCCAGGTTGGCCTTGTTTCGAGCCCTGCTAAGGATTAGTGTCTTTGTATACCCGCGATTGAGGTCATGGAAAAACGACAGCAACAGTTCTCCATCGGCTATTTTATTTTGGCGATCCTGATCATTTTCGGTCTGCAGACGTATTTCGCCGCGCCCCCGGTCGAAACCCTCAACTACAGCGAGTTTAAAAATTTAGTGACAAAAGGGCAGGTTTCAAATCTCGTCCTCGGCGAAAAGGCCATCCGCGGTGAAATCAAACCGGAAGCGGTCAAAACCGCTGTTTCCCCCGAGCGGCTCAAATCTTTGGGCAATGAGTTCAAGGAAGGGAAGAAGGCTTTGCCGTTTGTCGTCGTACGGGTTGAGGATCCTGAATTAGTATCCGACCTGCAAAGGTCCGGCATCGCCTTCAAGGGTGAGGTAACTAGCGACTGGGTACCCACAGTGCTGTCTTGGGTCGTACCCGTGGTGCTCTTTTTTCTCCTGTGGAATTACCTTTTCAAAAAAATGGGCTCCGGCGCCGGCGGTTTGATGCAAATTGGTAAGAGCAAGGCCAAGGTCTATATCGAAAAAAAGACCGGAGTAACGTTCAATGACGTCGCGGGAATCGATGAGGCGGAAGAAGAGCTTGTGGAAGTCGTCGAGTTTCTCAAGACTCCGCAAAAGTATCAGCGGTTGGGTGGACGTATACCTAAGGGCGTTCTCTTAATCGGTCCCCCGGGCACCGGTAAGACGCTGCTCGCTCGAGCGGTCGCGGGCGAGGCCGGGGTGCCGTTTTTCAGCATCTCCGGATCGGACTTCGTCGAAATGTTCGTGGGCGTGGGCGCGGCGCGAGTGAGAGATCTTTTCAGCCAGGCGGTTGAACACGCGCCCAGCATCATTTTCATCGACGAGCTGGATGCGCTGGGCAAAGCCAGAGGGATGAACCTGTTGGCGAGCCATGATGAGCGGGAGCAAACGCTCAATCAGTTGCTGGCGGAAATGGATGGTTTTAATCCGAACCAGGGCGTCATTATCATGGCCGCGACGAACCGGCCGGAGATTCTCGATGCCGCGTTGCTGCGCCCAGGGAGATTCGACCGGCAAGTGTTGGTCGACCGTCCCGACGTCAAAGGGCGGGAGAAAATTCTCCGCCTGCACGCCAAGAAGATTAAATTGTCGCCGGCCGTGGACCTTGCCCAGATTGCCGCGAAGACGCCGGGTTTTGTAGGCGCGGATCTCGCCAACATTGTAAACGAGGCGGCTCTTCTTGCCGCGAGGCAAGGAAAGGATGCCGTGGAGACGGCGGACTTTGATGAGGCGATCGAGCGGGTAATTGCAGGCTTGCAGAAAAAAAGCCGTGTCATGAACCCACGGGAGAAAAAGACCGTGGCCTATCACGAGTCGGGTCATGCTCTCGTTGCCGAATTGGTCCCGGGTACCGACCCGGTGTCCAAGATAACGATCATTCCCAGGGGAGTTGCCGCTCTAGGGTACACACAGCAGCTTCCCACGGAGGATCGCTATCTCATGACCCGTTCCGAACTGTTGGCTCGGATCTACGTCCTGCTGGGCGGCCGTGTGGCTGAGGAAATGATCTTCGGCGATATCTCGACCGGGGCTCAGAATGATCTGCAAAAAGCAACCGAGATTGCCAGGACAATGGTCACGCAGTTCGGCATGAGCGAGCGGCTGGGTCTTGTGGCTCTCGAAGGCCAGCGCACGCCGTTGTTTTTGCCGGGCGCTGGTCACCCCTCTAAGGAATACAGCGAGGAGACGGCTCGAATTATCGATGAGGAAATCAAGAAGGTGCTGTCCGAAGCGCATGCCAAAGTCCGTGAATGCTTACGGTCACACCGAGAAGCTTTAGAAGAGCTCGCCAAACTGCTGCTCGAAAAGGAAGTGGTGGACCGGCCGCAACTTCAGGCGATACTGAAAAAGCGAAGCGCCGATGGCGGGCTAGGGGCTGAACCAACGGTCGACGATGGCCAGAGACCGGCAACGGTTGATCACAAGAGCTAACAGCCTGCTGCATTTTTGCAGTGGCATTATGGTTCTCTGTCTTTCGCAGATGTCGTTTTTTCCTCATTCAAACCGCTGATTTTCGCGTTTCGATTTTACAGCAGCGCTAATACATGATTCGACTTCTCGTGCGATAGCATTTGCTGCCTTGTCGCCTAACGCTATTGGCGGACATTGCGCTGTCGAGCGAAAACGTTGTATGAGTCTTCGTTGTTCGAGGGCGATTCTGATCTTTTTTTTGCGCTCATAAAATCTCAAAGTTGCGCGAAACTTCTAGGGCAATTTGGTTTGTAACGTGAAAGAAATCACACATGTCTATTTTAAAGGTTGAAGGGCTGAGCAAGTCTTACAAAGACGTCAAAGCCCTGGACAACGTCAACTTCGAATTCGAAAAGGGGATCCTTGCCTTCCTCGGTCCGTCCGGCTGCGGCAAGACAACACTGTTAAGGTCCATTGCCGGCCTTGAAATTCCAGATGCGGGCTCCGTCTTCATTGCAGACAAAATTCAGACCTCGATCGAGAAAGGCATCTTAGTGCCGCCTTACGCTAGAGCAATCGGTTTTGTGTTTCAAAATTATGCGCTCTGGCCGCACATGACGGTCTTCAGCAATATCGCATTTGGGCTCAAGCTCCGAAGGTTAGCGGGCGCGGAGATCAAGCGCAAGGTTTTGGCCGCGTTGGAATTAGTCGGACTTCAGGGCAGGGAAAATCGCTTTCCTTCCCAACTGAGTGGCGGACAACAACAGAGGGTCGCGTTGGCGCGCAGCCTGGCATTGGAGCCGAGATTGATTTTGCTGGATGAGCCATTGAGCAACCTGGACGCCAAACTCCGCGAGGAAATGCGAGTGGAGCTGAAAAAGCTGATCCGAAAAATCGGCATCAGCGCGCTATACGTGACACACGACCAAGAGGAGGCTTTTGTCATCTCGGACCGGGTGATCGTCATGGAACGGGGAAAAATCTTGCAATACGACACGCCGGACGAAATCTATAGTCGGCCTGCAGATCCGTTTGTGGCGTCTTTTATCGGACACTCAACATTGATTGATGGTACGATCACTAGAGTCGATGGTGAAGACTGCATCGTCACCATTGCGGATTTCAATAATGCCGCTTTGATTTGCCCGACACCGAAAGACGGGCTGCCGGGAGGCCCCTGCAGCGTGGTGATCCGCAATACCGAGATCAAGTTGAGCACCGAGAAGTTTGGAAGCGACACGGTCAACGTCATGGAAGGATTTATGACCAGCCGGGAATATCGCGGAGGTTTGACCGATCATCGGGTTCGAGTGGGATCGAGAGAAATCGTTGTCACCTCGCATCGGTTGTGTCCCATGATCCATGTCGATGGCGATGGCGGTAATATTTTTCTGCATGTCGATAAATCGGCCATCAGCTTAATCGTTCATCATAAGGACTCAGGATCATGGTCCGCGAAAACCTGAGACTTCCTCGCCCGCTCTAAGGAGAGCTGCAACGGCTACCTGGAAATCAATCAAGCTGGTTTCTCGCCAGGGTACCCTCATCCCTCTCTTCGGAAGCGTACTAACCGGCGGAGCGATCGTTCTCCCGATCGCAATCGTCCTATTTCGTAGTATCACCACTGCTAAGCTGGGGGCCTTTGTCGGTTTTACCGGAGAGAACTACTTCCGGGTGTTTGCGGACCGGGACATTTGGCTGATGCTTAACAACTCGATGGTGTACGCGGCTGGCGCGGCCGCCCTTGGCACGGGGTTGGGAGCGCTGCTGGCGTGGATCGTTGCGCGAACCAATACGCCAGGAAGGGCGCTCGTCGAGCTGATGCCGCTCTATCCTATTCTTATGCCGCCGATCATGAAGAATATCGCTTGGATTCTCCTCTTGGCTCCGAAGTCCGGTATCTTGAACAATATGCTCCAGCAATACTTCGGCATCGAGCTACAGGTTTTTAACGCCTTCAGTCTCGCCGGTATGATTTGGGTTTTCGGTCTCGCCTGTGTTCCCCTCGGTTATCTCTTTTTACTCCCAATCTTTCTCTCCTTCGATCCGTCACTGGAGGAAAGCGCCTATATCGCCGGCAGCAAACCTCTGAACACGATGTTCCGAATCACGTTCCCGCTCGCTATCCCGGCCTTGTTGTCGGCCTTTGTTCTGAACTTTCTCCGAGCGCTTCGCTCGTTTGAAACTCCCGTGCTTCAGGGAACGCCGGCCGGTATTAAAGTCTTCGTCAATCGTGTTTATGATTCTGTTGCCTTGGAGTTCAATACCGGGCTCGCAACGGCGTACAGCATGGTGCTGGTCGTCCTATCCGTTATAACTCTGCTTTTCTACGTCCGAGCCACGCGGTTTTCCGAGCGCTACGCGACGATAACCGGCAAGGGATATAGGGTTAAGGCGGTTGACATCGGAAAGTGGAAATACGTGACGTTTCTAGCGGTATTAGGCTACTTTCTTGTCGGCATCGCGATTCCCTTTGTGGTTTTGATTGTTGTTTCCATGATCCCTTACTTTGACTATGACACTTTCATGAAATTCCCATCCAATATCGTCTTTTCTAACTACTATACAGTGATTCACCACCCGAGTTTCGTCACGGGGTTGTACAACTCCCTCGTCCTGTCCACCCTGATAGCTATTGTAACTGTATTTGCCGGTATCGTCATGGCTTTCACGATTTACCGGACCAGAACGTACGGGGCCAAGGTTTTTGAATTTATTGGTACGCTTCCTTTGGCTTTTCCGCCGTTGGTCCTGTCAGTGGGGCTAGTGATTATCTTTCTCGGAACCCCTTTGTACAATAGTCTCTGGGCGCTCGGACTCGGCTTGTTTGTTGCCTATTTCCCTTACGCTTTCAGGAATGCGTCCGGTTCCATCGTCAATATTCACAAAGAACTAGATGAGGCGGCCTGGGTACACGGAGCGAAGTGGCGACATGTATTTTTTAAGATAACTCTGCCGATTTTGAAGCCATCGGTGGGTGGAGCGCTCTTCTATATCTTCGTTGAGGCGATCCGTAATGTCGACGTCGCTGTCCTTCTCGTGTCCCCGGGACATGAATACGGGCCCGTAACGCTGTTCGAATATTTTAGAGTGGGCCAGTGGGCCGAAGCTGCCGCAGGCGGTGTCATTTATCTGGTCATTTTGATTGTGGCCGTGACCGTTGCCAAGGTTGCATTCAATATCAAATTTAGTCTATGAGAAGAAATTCCTTCGAGACGAAATTCATAAAGGGGGTCATGAGGATGACAAAAAAGAATTTGACGATTGGTGCGGTTGTTTTTCTAGGAGTGTTGTCCGCTTTGCAAGGGGGGCAGGGGGCTGAGACCAAAGATAAGGAAACGGTTCAAAAAGCGACCGAAAAAAAAGTCGCACCTAAAGCGGCTGCCGATGCCACTGCGGCTGCTGCCCAGGCATTTGAAAAGGTCAGCAAAGAGCTTTATCCAAAGGCCAAGCAGGAAGGCAACTTGATCATCTATTCCGTGTGGGATGTGGAGCACCTTCGCGCCATCACGGATGCTTTTATGAAGAAGTATCCCGGCATCAAAGCAACCTACTGGCAGGGAACAAATCCAAATATTGTTACTAGAGTGTTGACGGAGTTCCAGGGCGGGCAATCGAGCTTCGATGTCGTGCTTTCCGACAATGCGCCTCCAGTCATTCGGGCTGCCGGAGCGATCGCGCCCTATGAGACAGTCCAAAAGGATGTTTTGCATATCCATGACCCGACCCTGGCTACCGTTAGTCTGCAGATCCAAGCCTTGACCTATAACACAAAAAAGATCAAACCGCCCGATCTACCTAAGAGCTGGGAAGAGGTTGCTAACCCCAAATATAAGGGAATGGTGGCGTTGGACGATCCGATGAGGGCGGGGCCGCTCAGCTCAATGCTGGCGGGTCTGAAGGAACAGTGGAAAGACGATACACGGTTCAACAACTTTGTTAAGGGATTGAAGGCGCTGAACGTGCCGGTTCACAAAAGTACGAGCGCGATGTTTCGTTTGGTGATTGCCGGGGAATACGCGATCTGCATGCCCGCTCTCCTTCATGATGTCATGGAAGAAAAGGAAAAGGGAACCCCGATTGATTACATAAAAACGGTCCCGCCGGTTGTGTTCCCGCGCCAAGCAGGAATCTATGTCAAAGCGCCAGATCCAAATGCAGCGAAGCTGTTTGCCGAGTGGCTGATCTCAGTCGAAGGTCAGAAGGTGATCGACTCCGTGGGCCGAGAATCCTCGCGCCGGGATTTCGAATCTAAGACTTCGATCCAGCATGCGTTTCCCAAAGGCACCAAGCCGATCCCCGTCAATGATAAACTCTTTCTGGAAGATCCGAAGAAGTGGCTTGACACTTACGTAAAGCCCATTTGGGAAGGCTAGACGTCGAAAAAGCCGGCTGAGTCTCTGATAGCCAACCCGGAATGGGGAGTGCGTCGGGGCGATTCTCAGGGACTCGCCTTCACCCGACTTACGAGAAATTTGACGACGCAGGCCGTTTGGTTTCGGAAAAACGTAGACCTAAAATCACGAGCCGCTCTTGTCGTAGGTTCGAGTATTTCGGGTTCGGCATTGTGGAAAATTCACCTTTGGTGTGTTACTTTCAAAAACCTACAGGGGAAAAAGCTTCACGACCAGGTATGGGCACCTGACCCCGAAATAGCAGAAAAATTCTAGCCGGAAACGTTAGACAGACTGAAGCCAGCTTTGTTACGGAGAGATGGCCGAGTGGTCTAAGGCGCACGCCTGCTAAGCGTGTGTACCCCAAAAGGGTACCGAGGGTTCAAATCCCTCTCTCTCCGCCAGCTTCTTTTAAAATTGCAGATTTCATTTCAAATGTTAGATTTGGGATCTGAAATCTGGAACCTGAGAGTAACGCGCCCGTAGCTCAATTGGACAGAGCACCAGACTACGGATCTGGGGGTTGGGGGTTCAAATCCCTCCGGGCGCGCCA
>WNGL01005380.1_pt1 | contig 15215 bp, 9 predicted proteins | sample 5400591 | NCBI WGS metagenome assembly WNGL01 (sample SAMN13153377, study PRJNA577476) | soil metagenome | isolation source: 80 cm soil or saprolite under Garry oak tree replicate 1 | place: USA:California | collected 2016-06-15
AACCCTTGGTCCAGGCAGAAACGGGTGCCCGCGCGTCCCGTTGGCCTGTTTCAACACGGAAGGAGTATTCGGCCACGGTTTCGGGACTTCCAGCGGTTGGCAACCCGCGTAGGGTCAAGATGTAGTCGCCAGGGGGTAAGAGACTGCTCGATATATGGAGAAGAACCCTCTTGCCGCCGGGAAATGCTTGGGCTTCCAGGTCTCCCTTGCTCCAGATCCGTTTGCTCTTGGCGGTTTGCAACACGGCCTCGTAGCGCGGGTAGCTAAGCTCCACTCGCGCTTCTAGTCGAACCTGGCTTACCTCGGGAGGAATCACCAGGGGCTTCGATCCCTCCTCGTTACCGCGAACTAAGCCGCGGCTGAGCACAACCGCGATAGTTCTTCCTTCTGGTTCCTGCTCTCCTGCCGTCGGTGCAGCAGCGCCCGGAGCATTGCCCGATGCCGTTTGGTGTGGAGCCGGCTGAAGCTGTGACAGCTGCACGCTTCTGCGACCCAACCACCAGCCTGCCACCAGAATAACCAAACTCAGGGAAAGGACTAGAAGATTGCGGTTTTTGTTCATTGCGGATCTCCGATCCGATTTCGAATCTGAAAACGCACTTATCGAAGCTGATCAGCGGTCTGGCTTCACTGTTGAGTGACGTCTATGACCAAAACGTTTCGGCTAAAGCTAGCCCAGGGGCAAAGTGGGGCTTCGCCTATCTCTTTCCGATGCGGAAGGCATATTCGGCCACGGTTTCGGGACTTCCAGCGGTTGGCAACCCGCGAACGGTCAAAATGTAGTCGCCAGGGGGTAACAAACTGCTCGATAAATAGAGAAGAATCCTCTTGCCGTCGGGAAATGCTTGGGTTTCCAGGTCCCCCTTGCTCCAGATCAGTTTGCTCTCAGCGGTTTGCAGCACGGCCTCGTAGCGTGGGTAGTCAACCTCCACCCGTGCTTCCAATCGAACCTGGCTTACCTCGGGAGGAATCACCAGGGGTTTCGATTGCTCATCGTTACCCCGGACTAGGCCGCGGCTGAGCACAACCGCCATAGTTCTCGCTTCTGGTTCCTGCTCTCCTTTCGTAGGCACCGCAGCGTCTGGAGCCCTGCCCGAAGCCGCTTGGGTTGGGGCCGGCGGAAGCTGTAGGGGTTGGGCGCTTCTGCGCCCCAGCCACCAGCCTCCTACCATCAGAAGGAGAATTGTCGCGGATAGGGCTGGGACCAGGACCATCCGGGGCTGCGCCCCGAGAGCTCGGAGCAGCGATTTCCACTTGGCCACCAGTTGAGCCAGCGGGCCAACCCGACTACCCGTTTCCCCGAGGTATCGACACAGCGTCCGCGCAAATTCCTGTTCTTGTCTCTGGCTGGGAGCAGTCAAGAGCCGCTGCTCAAAGGCTTCGCGATCCGGCCTGGAAAGTTCCCCGCGCACGTAGGCGTCCCGCAGATCGTCCTCGATCGCAAGAAGCTCCTCAAACAAAGTGTCGTCGGCAAGGTATCGACGTTCCAGTTCGGCTTGCTCCTCCTCTGGGAGCTGTCCAAGTAGGTATTGCGCCATCCGTTTTTCCTGGTCAGAGCTCACGACTGGTACTCCAGCTCTTCACTTTAAAGTGACGAAGCAGCTAATTTGTTTCCTTCCCTTTGTAGGCGCCTCATGCAGTCATCGACGCAGCCTTGCAGTCGCACGCGGATCCGATGGGCCCGGATTCTGAGCGCATTCGGCGGAATGCCGAGTCGCGCAGCCAGATTTCGACGTGCTTCAATTCGTGCCCTTTCGTCCTCCTGATAGTACTGCACAATAAGTTGGAAGTTTTCCGCGGAGAGTTCCGGTAAGCAGCGCTCAAGACATTCCCGCCGCGGGTCCTCATCCGGCGGGGTTGGCGAAGGGTATGTCACAGCGTGAAGAACTTCCTCTTGCCGGCGGGTACGTAGACTCTCCAGAAACACGTGACGCGCGATTCCGACACAATAGGCTGCAAGGTGGCGAATGTTCTCGCCTGCCTCAAGATTCCTCGCAACTCGGTTGATCGTGTCGTCCGTTAGATCTTCGGGAAAGCTGCCCCCTCGCCACTGGAAGAATTTCACCAGCTTGCGTCGCAGGGCTTCGTACTTTGTTCCGGCTTGCTGACGATCGGTATCGAGTTGCGCCAGCAACAGGTCGAATGCACCCTGTGTCAAGGTCCATTTGTTCTTTGGTAATGGCGGAGGTTCCACCGCTTCACCGAGTCTGAGGAATCAATAGGAACTCTTCGGCTTCGGACTCTAGCACAAGTCGATGGGAAACGCATTTCTGAACCGGATTTAATTCCATTCGCCCTGGAGCTGAAATGCGCCCCAGAAATAGGGATCCTCCTGCCATCTCTTCTGCTTCCACATGTGGACCTGCGCGGCACGCAACGCCGTCGCTGGCGGCAGGTTCTTCTTCAAGACGCCTTGATAAAACAGCGACATCAATTCAGCCGTAGCAACATCATCGACCTGCCACAGGCTCGCTACCACCCGCGCTGCCCCGGCGTACATGAATCCACGGGTCAGCCCGACGAGTCCCTCCCCCTTGATCTCTTTGCCCAGCGCGGTTTGGCAGGCGCTCAACACCACCAGGTCAGCGAGCAGATGCAGATTGTAAATGTCCCACAGACGCAGGAACCCATCTACTGGCTTTCCCTGTCGATCGACCAGTGAGAGGACGATGCCGGACAAAGCTGGGGTACGGCTGTCGAGGACCCCGTGAGTGGCGAAATGGACAACCCGATATTGAGCTAGTTCAGGACTCGTGGCCGTGGTCCGGCTGGCGCGAAAGTCCACCGCTTTGAAACTATTGCCTGGCGGCGCGTCAGCGATGATCGCGTCTGCCTCGCGCCGGGAAAAGGGCAAGCGCGAAATCTTCCCGCCACGCTCGGTCGAGCCAACCTCCGCCCATGACCTTTCCAGGTCCCTTGGAAGATCGCGATCGTGTGAAGGCAGCTCGCCCGTGTGACCAACCTGAGAGATCTGTTGGCGCGTTGAGACCCGCGGGTCTTGGCGGTCGAAGACTGGATCAGCAAGGACAGCCACCGCCTTGGGAGCAGGCTGTCTGCCGGCTAAATCGCGGCGCAGCACCGCCACTGTAGATGCTGATGGAACCGTCACGATTTCAGATTCGACCACAAGCGGCTGGGTAGGACTGCCGCCTCGTCGCACGGGCAGGACTGAAAAGGGGATATATTGGAGCGCTCCATCACTCACGATGACGAGCCGCTTGTTGCCCAATAACGAGACCACCGGGCCGAGGACCATCTCACTCAAGCGACCGGCAGCGGCGGAGTAATCGGCACGAGCACGCGCGATCCGTGCTTCGGTCTTGAGTTCTTCCTCGCCCTTCGGATGCGTATTTCGCACCGTCAACAGCTCGTGGACGCGTCGCGCTGCTTGCTCGATCTCAGCCCGTCTGGGTAGGGTGAAGCTCGACAACGCGGAGTCTGTGACCGCCCACAAATAGCTCCGATCTTCACCCATCGCATATTCCAAAAGGAGCGTATGCGAATCAAGGACCAACTCTTGAATCTGCTTCAAGTCGAGTGGCACAGGCTGCGTCAAGGCCGCATAACGCGGGCTGGTCGCACGAATCCGCGCTTCGGTTTCGTCGTACTGTGCTGTCAAGGCCTGCAACTCGCTGGCTACCCCAGCAGCCTGCTCCGGCGTGTGCGGCTGGGTCAGCAATTGAACTTGATATTTCGAGCGGGCACGGAGCCGCTGCTGCAACAGCCGTTCCCGTCCCAGGAGCTGGAGATCTGCTCCCTGATGGATATCGGCGTGGGCTTCGACCAGCATGTCTAACAGGCTGCGGGCGCGGGCGCGCTCGCTGACCTGGAGGGCAGTGGCGTCCAAGCCTCGGTCCGGATGCTCGGCATGCATTTGCATCAGAAGGTCGATATAGAACTCGTAGTTCTTCTGTGCCGTGGCAAAATAGCTGGAACGCGATTCCGATCCGGCGATCCGTGCGCGCACTGACTCCAAGATTTGCAGGCCCGCCTCGACGTCGCGCCGCGCTTCCGCAGTGTGCTGCATGGCGCGCTCGGCGTGAGCGATGTCGCAAAGGGCGACCGCTTCCTCCTGCAAGTCTTTCGCGGCGCGGCTTTCTGTGAGAGATTTTTCGTAGTATTCGAGGGCCTTCGGACTGTCGCCCGAATCCTGGTAGACAGCGCCGATTTCGCGGAGTATCTCGCGTCGCATGCGATTCTTGAAGGGCCAGAGGGATAGCGCTTGGTTCAATGCTTCTAGAGCTTGCGGCCGCTTGCCTTGCTTGTGGTAGGCAACCCCCATCCAATAGAGCGTCGCCGCTTCGAGCACGGGCTGATGCTCCGCGTGATGATAAGGCAGGGTCTGGTCGAAAAACCGCAGCGCTTTGTCGTATTCCCGCTGCCCGATGTAGAAGGCTCCCAATTTCCCCAGCGTCCATACCTCTAGACCTCGGTCGCCCCGAGCCAATGCCAGCGCCTTGTTGTAGTACGCGAGTGCCTTGTCGTTGTCCCCAAGCCCTGCATAAGCGCCGGCCACCACCGAGAGCATGCTGACCTCTGAACCGCGGTTGCCGTGCGACCGCGCGAGGTTGAGCGCCTGATCATAATAATCAAGCGCCTTCTGCGGCTCGCCGAGCTCTTCATCGATGTGCCCGAGATCCGCCAGGACAGTGAACTCATAGTCCATTCGCCACTTGCCGGTCCGGAAGATTGAGAGCGCCTGCTCCCTGTCATTCAGGGCCTCCTGAAACTCACCCTGCGCATCGTAGACGTCGCCAAGACCGGTAAGCACCATGGCTTCGCCCCAACGGTCGCCCAAGGCTCGCCGCAAAGGGAGCGCTTCATTTAATGAGTCAAGCTCCTCCTGCGACTTACCCAGCCGCCCTAAATAATTACTCATGCTCTCGAGCGCTCCGGCTTCCATGCCATGCTCGGCCAAGGCGTGCCACAGCGCCTGCGCCTGTCGAAGATAGTCGACCGCCGCCTGATAGTCCCTCGCGACAAAGGAGCGGAAAGACAAGACCTGGAATACTTCTGCCTCCCCGCGACGGTCGTCAGCGGTGCGGAAAAGCGAAATTGCTTCCTCAGACTTCTGAACGGCTTGCTGGCGGGAAGCAGGCGAATCCTGACCGCTCAGCCGATAGGCCTCAACCAGTGCCTGGCTGGCGGCAACGCGGGTCTCATCCTGAGCTGTGGACTCCCGCAGCTCATTCACCTCGATCTTGTACGTTTCTGGAGGATCGTCGCTGCGCAACAGTTCGACGCGGAAGCGATACACGCCCGAGACAGGCGGCCTGAAGTACAGCGAAAACGGGCACACCGGACCGGATAGTTCATCGACCTTTCTATCGTCGGGGCCAAACACAGTGAGCTGAACGTTCGAGGCCGGATTCTCTACCGCGACCCTGAGGCGCAGGAACTGTCCATTTGAAAGAGCCAACCCATAGACATGCCCCTGAACGCCAGCCAGCCGGCCCTCCCCAGCATGGCCGACCGCAAGTAATCGAACTCCGTCTTGCGGCTCTTCGCTCGCCGGGACGTTCGCCTGTCCCCCGCTGGCACTTGGAAGCAAGAGAAGGCACAGGAAGAGGAAGAGGAAGATGCCCCTGGGGATCGCTCCCGCTGCAGCGCGAGCGGCCTCAAGACGGAAACTAGCCCGGCTATGTTGTGCGATATGCAAGCACGCCTCGAGGCTCGGATGAGAGCCTACAAGCCTTGGTCATTCTACTGCCGTTTCAAGCCCGTGGCGGCTCGGCCGGGGCCACACAATCCTGCATGATGTAGTGGCGTCTTGCCTGGTTTCATTTCCAAAGATGAGGGATGCTGCGATTTCGGCGTGGATACGAATTACGTGCGAGTGTTGTTGCACCGTGTCCAGCAATCGTTTAAGTCGTTATATCTCGAAAACTTGCAGGGGAGCACGAGGCGGACGGCCGCGAATTAAATATGTGTGAAACGTTTGGTGTTCATTCCTCACTGCTTTCTAGAGGGAACTGGCGCTCTCGCAATGTGAGGTCGGCTCCCCTGAAACTGCTGTGGGCCAACTCACAACAGCGCATAAGTCATGGGCTGTTTTGGAGACTCTCCCAGCTTCTGCAGTTTCTGCGTACCACTGCTTGACTTTTCCGAGCAGGATGTCGCAGTATGCCGACCGAACGATGGACTCAAAAGGGATTGCGAGTGGGAGTTCCAAGCGCGCTTCCGTCGAGCCAGGAACAGCAGCAGCCCTACCAACCTCGATGACCGGGTCGCCGAAACCGTGTTTCGGAGTGAAATAGGAGTTCGCTGATGCGTTCGAAAGGAACGACCGCATTTCGTTTCATTTCTTTAAATCTGCTGCTGGCCTTTGGTCTGAATGCAGCAAGTCAGACGGCGAATTTGTCGGGAGCCGTCAGGGACTCTTCCCAAGCTGTAGTCGTTGGGGCGAGCGTCAGCATCTCGAGAGATAGCACCGGGCTGAAACAAACGACTTCTTCCAGTGAACAGGGGTTTTACCGCTTCGCTTTCTTATTGCCGGGCTCTTATAGGATCACCGCCGAGGCCCCAGGATTCGGGGTCGTGGGCCGCGCGGGCGTGAAGCTGGATCCAGGGCAAGAAGCCCGGCTGGATTTTACGCTCTCACCTGCCGCGGTCAAGGAAAGTGTTACCGTCCAAGGCAGTGCTTCTTCCCTTCAAACCGAATCACCGGCCGTGGGAACCGAGGTGGACCCACAGCTGGTCCAAGACCTGCCGCTTAATGACAGAAGCTTCGGGTCGCTGATCTCCTTGGCTCCAGGAGTGGTCCAATCCAACGTAAATGGTCAACGGAGCACGGCAAACTACTTTACGGTGGATGGGGTCAGCGCCAACGTCGGCATGGATAGCAGCCCTTTCTTCGTGAGTCCTGCCGCTGGCGGTGCTGTCCCCGCCTCCACTGTTCTGGGCACAACCCACAACCTCGTCTCAATCGATGGTATGCAGGAATTCAAACTGCAAACTTCCACCTACTCGGCGGCGTTCGGCCGAGCGGCTGGTGGCCAGCTTGAGATCGTGACTCAATCCGGTTCAAACCAATTTCACGGATCTTTGTTCGATTATTTTCGCAACGATGTGCTGGACGCCAACGATTGGTTTGCCAATGCCCACGGCTTGCCACGGCCACCCCGCCGGCAGAACGATTTTGGCGGCATCCTTGGCGGCCCGATCCTCAAGAACCGAACTTTTTTCTTCTTCTCCTACGAGGGGCTACGCCTGCGGCTACCGTTTTTCTTTGAAACAGAAGTTCCCTCTGTGAGCGCACGCCAAGCCGCCACCGGCGCCATCCAGCAGCTCCTCAATGCATTCCCGCTACCCAACGGACCGGAAGATCCGGCGACGATGTTGGCTCCTCTAGCCATCGCTAGCTCAAACGTGGCATCTTCGGACAACACCAGCATCCGCATCGACCATGCGGTGAACCAGAAGTTGGTCGTGTTTGGCCGCTACTCCGAAGCGCCTTCGAATGAAAGGCCAACGGGCGGGGGCGAATTTGATTTGACCCAGGTGAATTTCCGCTCGGTCACCCTAGGCGCCACGCTTGCGGTCTCGCCCAAAACTGCCAGCGATCTTCGCGTGAACTACTCGCGGACTGAGGCTGGCGTCTCTGCCGCCATCGATAGCTCTGGCGGCGCGGTACCGCCTCCGGATTCACTTCTGTTTCCTGCGCCTTTCGCTTCCCCTCATTCGTCTTTGTTTCTTTTTCTCCTGCAGACGGGACCGAATTTTCGAGTGGGACGATTTGCAGACAACCTCCAACGGCAAGGAAACCTCGTGAGCAATACATCCATCCTTCACGGAACTCATGACGTGAGGTTTGGGGTTGACTATCGCTATCTCGCTCCCCTTCATGGCCCCTTCGACTATCGCCAGAGGGTCGTCTTTTCTGGCGTCCCGGGTGCCTTAAGCGGCGTAGCCAACCTGGCCCAGATCCAGTCTTTCGATTCTGTCACTCTGGGGTTTCACGACCTGTCGCTCTACGGACAGGATAACTGGAAGGTGAATCGGCGGTTGACGCTGATCTACGGCCTGCGGTGGGAGTTGGAACCGTCCCCCCACGCGCAGGCCGGCAAGCAACTGCTGACCCTCACCGGTTTTCCCGACCTCGCCAATATGCAACTCGCCCCTCCCGGCACACCGGTCTACAAGACCACTTACGCCAATTTTGCGCCGCGCCTCGGCGCGGCCTATCAACTCTTGCAGCATCCGGGTAGAGAAACCGTCATCCGCGGAGGCTTCGGAATCTTCTATGACCTCGGCATTGGTAACATCGCGAATGCGGCTGCCTCGTTCCCTCACCTGCTCTCAAAGACGACACTCGGGAGTGTGCCCTATCCCTTGAGCCCCGAGGTTGCTGCGCCTCCACCGCCAGCAAGCCTCGATCCGCCTTATAGCGGGGCCGTGTTCAACGTCTTCGGCCCCGGCCACGAGCTGCCGCGCAGCCATCAGTGGAACCTCACGGTCGATCAAAGGCTGGGTGCGAACCAAGTGATTTCCGCTTCCTATGTCGGTGAAGCGGGGCGCAGGCTGCTCCGGCCGACCCTCCTGACCGATCCCAACCCGCGGTTCTCTGACAGCGAAATTGTTCTGGCGACCAGTGCCTCCTCATCGGATTACCACGCACTCCAAATCCAGTTTCAGCGCCGAATGTCGCGCGGCCTGGCGGCGCTGCTTTCCTACACTTGGTCGCACTCGATTGACGATACCTCGGCCGACAGCGGAAATGGCGTTAATCTCGTGGACCCTCGCCTCGATCGGGGGCCTTCCGACTTCGATGTGCGTCACGCCTTCAATGCAGCATTCACCTACGACATTCCGCCACCGGGCTGGAGGCCAGCGCTGCGCGCAATTCTGAGCAATTGGTCCGTGGGCACCATTTTCACGGCCAAAACCGCGCTACCCATCGACGTGACTGTATCGCGAGGAGACGTCGGGTCAGACCCGAGTTTCCTGGTAACCAGACCAGACCTAGTCTTAGGTGTACCTCTTTATATCCACGATTCCACGTCGCCCGGAAGGAGACGAATCAATCCCGCGGCATTTTCCGTCCCGATCGAGACCCGGCAGGGAAACTTTGGGCGCAACGCCCTCCGGGGATTCCCGCTCACGCAATTGGATTTTGATATCCGGCGTCAGTTCAGCATCACCGAAAAGATGAAACTGCAGTGGCAGGTCGATTTCTTCAATCTTTTCAACCATACTAATTTCAATGGTTTCGACAGCCAGTTGGGGTCTTTCGGTCCGCCGCTGGAACCGAATGCACGCTTCGGAGTCGCAATCCAGGACGCGGGCCCGCGCTCTATCCAGCTATCCCTGCGGCTGCGCTTCTGATGCGGTGGGAAGTTGACTCTGACTCATCTACCACCAGCGCAAGTCGAAGCGCCAAATTAGGCGACACAAATCACAGCGGGAAATCCGGAAGCGGCCGTACGCCAGTGGTTTCATCACCCTCCCGTTGGCGGGTTCGTTGACTTGATTCCGGTAGCGTCCTACCATCTCATCCCATAACAGGATAAGGTATTGCTCAACGTGATCAGCCAGACCATCTCGCACTATCGGGTGCTGGAGAAGCTCGGTGGTGGCGGGATGGGCGTCGTTTACAAGGCCGAAGATACGCGCCTGCATCGTTTCGTTGCCCTTAAATTCTTGCCCGAAAATGTAGCCCACGACCCCCAGTCGCTCGCCCGTTTTCGACGAGAAGCCCAAGCCGCATCTGCGCTAAATCACCCCAACATATGCACGATCTACGATATCGGCGAGCAAGATGGCCGGGCGCTAATCGCGATGGAGTTCCTCGATGGGGTGACACTGAGACACCTTATCGCGGGAAAGGCGATCGAAACCGAGACTCTGCTCAACCTTGCCATCGAGATCGCCGACGCGCTGGACGCCGCCCACGCCGGCGGCATCATTCATCGAGACATCAAGCCTGCCAACATCTTTGTGACCAAGCGCGGCCACGCAAAAATTCTCGATTTCGGGCTGGCCAGAATGGATCCTTGCCATATCAAAGGGGGGGGTGGCTCCGAGGATGACACTCTCACCGAGAATGACTTGACCACCGCCGGCAGCACAGTGGGGACAGTGAACTATATGTCGCCGGAACAAGTTGCGGGCAAGACGCCGGACGGACGGACAGACCTGTTCTCGTTTGGAGTGGTGCTTTACGAGATGGCAACGGGTCGCGGGCCGTTCGAGCGGGACACGGCGGGAGCGTCCTTCGGGGCCATCCTGCACGTTGCGCCCATTTCACCTGCTCAGCTGAATCCGCAGGTTTCTCCCAGGCTGGAAGAAATTATCAACAAGGCATTGGAGAAGGATCGCAACTTGCGATACCAGCATGCTTCGGAGCTGCGCGCCGATCTGGAGCGTCTGAGGCGCGACGTCAGCACAGGCCGTGCGATGCTCTCGACTACCCTGGCAGAGGAGAGCGGGGCGATACCCGGTGCTCCGGTGCCAGGAAAACCATCTGGCCTGACACAGCACGCTCCTCCTTCTTCTGTGAGTCAGCCTGTCGTGCCTGGGCAACGACGCATCCCGGGAGGCACACTTCTGGTTTCCATCGCCATCGTAGTCATTGCCGCACTGGTGGCTGGCGGACTCTATTTCCGGTCGCGTCAATCCCACAAACTGACCGAGAAAGACACTATCGTTCTCGCGGACTTTGAAAACAAGACAGGCGATGCGGTGTTTGATGACACGCTAAGACAAGCGCTGGCCATCCAGTTGGAGCAATCGCCGTTCCTGAACATACTCTCCGACCAGAAGGTCAACCAAACGCTGAAGCTGATGAAGCGCAAGCCCGGGGACCGTATCACGCAGGAGATGGCGCGTGAAATTTGCCAACGGACAGCGAGTAAAGCTTTGCTGGCGGGATCCATTGCCAGCCTGGGTAGCCACTATTTCATCGCGCTGAAGGCGCTCAACTGCCAGACGGGGGACTCGCTGGGCAGCGCAGAGGAGGAAGCGGAAAGCCGCGAGAAGGTACTGACGACACTGAGCGAAGCGGCAAGCAAGCTGCGCGGGAAGCTAGGGGAATCGCTCGCGTCGCTGCAGAAGTACGACAAGCCGCTGCATGAGGCCACCACCTCATCGATTGAGGCGCTGCAAGCGTACACCCAGGCCAATCGCATATGGGATGAAAAGGGCGACCAGGAGGCACTACCGTATTACAAGCGCGCCGTGGAACTTGACCCTAACTTTGCATTAGCCCGTGCTGAACTTGGCTTGGTTTGCTCTAATCTTGGGCAGACAGATCTGGCGAGTGAGAACCTCACCAAGGCCTATGATCTACGCAACCGGGTGAGCGAGCGGGAGCGGTTTTCGATCGAGAGCACCTACTACCTGATTGCTACCGGTGAGCTGGACAAGGCGGTGCAGGTTTTCACACAGGACCTCCAAACCTATCCGAACGACGAGTACGCTCACCTCAACCTCAGTATTGCCTTCATGGCGCTGGGCCAGTACGACAAGGCGGCTGCCGAACTCCAGCAAGACGTCCGGCTGCATCCCCGAGACACATCGTATCTCTTCAGTCTCGCGGGCGTTTACGTTGCCTTAAATCGCCTGGATGAGGCCGGAATTCTGTACGAGCAGCTGCAAGGGCCGATGGGTGGAAACCCATACTTCAATCGAGCTATGTATTATCTTGCTTTTCTTCGTGGGGACGCGGCGGGCATGTTGCAGCACTTTAACTCGACGATGGGCAAGCCGGGCGAAGAAGACACCATGCTGGTCATGCAGTCTGCCACTGAAGCCTACTATGGCCGCCTTTCGAAGGCGCGCGAGTTTTCACTCCGGGCTGTGGACTCGGCGCGGAAGAGCGAAGCCAAGGAGATGGCAGCGCGGTGGCAGGCCTATTCCGCGCTCCCTGAAGTCGAATTCGGCAATACCGCCCAGGCACGTCAGCTTATTGCAGCGGCACTAGCTCTCGCGCCGGGGCGCAATGTGAGAGTTCTAGCGGTGCTGGCATTGGCGCGAACAGGCGATGCGGCGCAAGCACAGAAACTCGTGGACGAGCTGAACCGGGAGCTTCCTCGGGATCCGATGATACAGGGCTATGTGCTGCCCACGGTGCGCGCAATGTCGGCCTTGAAACGTGGTGACGGCAAGGGAGCCCTGGAGCTACTGAAGACGGCTTCGGAGTACGAGTTGGCCCAGCCTCCTGCGTTTTCACTCTCAACACCCCTGTACCCGACCTACGTGCGCGGGCAGGCTTACTTGAGGGTGGGGCAAGGGAATCTGGCAGCCGCCGAATTCCAGAAAATCATTGACCATCGCGGTTTGGTAGGGAACTACCCTCTGGGTGCGCTGTCCCATCTTCAACTCGGGCGGTCCTACGCCCTAGCGGGCGATACCGCGAAAGCTCGTGCCGCCTATCTAGACTTCCTCAAGCTGTGGAAGGACGCCGATCCCGACATCCCTATCCTGAAGCAAGCCAAGGCCGAGTATGCGAAGTTGCAGTGAATCTTAGAAGTGGCTCCTCTCAGTCATCGAGGAGGAAGGTTTTGTTAGAAGCTCTAAGGAAAACGACTGTTTCGGCACCCTCGCCACCGTGCTCGATCTGGTCAGCCAGGATCTGCGAAAAAAAGGGCACTGTAACAATGCAGAGACGCTTGGTTGTCTGCGAGATCAGCTGATGTACCTTCATCACGGATACCGGATCGAGAGGATCCAGCCGCACATTAAGATTATGGAATAATGTTGTTTGTGGACGAGAAGCCTGCTTACAACATGGAATCAATGCCTTACTCTACGCAGCTATGACCGCGAACTACGCACAAGAATTTGAGACGGTCGAAATCGTTATCAACTCGACTGCAAGAACATGCGGAGTGGATGCATTTGCGCTTTCCTTGATCAAGGCGGAAAGACAGATCCGGAAACTCGTGACCCATCTCATCTACCAGTTTCCGTGTTTTGGACCCGGTGACATCCTGAGTTTACGTCAGACCTTGGTAAACAATCGCCATGTCTATTTTGATGGTTTTGTGGACGGCTTCAACGTCCTTTATCCGCGCAGCATTCCCGACTTGGTCGGCGGCGAATATCAGCGCCTACGCGACCGCATCAGGGAGGCCGTAGACCACCGCAACAAGATTTTCCATGGCCAGCTCACGTCGAAAAATCTAACGCGCGACGACCTGCTAGCGTATGTGGGCGACATTCGGACGTGGTGCGAGACCCTGGCCGGGAGCGCTCTCGCGGAATTTAGGTACGATGGCTTCGGCTGGAACTCTTTTCGAAAATCAACGATACCCGACCTGGGGCAACGCCTCAAGATTCAGATCGCAACAATCGCGGCTTATGACGACTTCGTTCGTCAGCACATGCAGCGATAGCCGGCGCTTAACTGCTGCGTATAGCTGCGGCCGAACGATAGAGGGGCTGTCGGGCAGCAGATGCCGCACAAGACATTCAGATACCAAAATTTGACTGCTCTCAAGGGTCCTTTTTTGAACTCCTTACCCCCCTTGCCGCTCGGAGGTCGCCCTTGACCCTTCGCTAGTAACTGATAGGGTAAGGACCGGCAAGTAGAATAAAGAGCTATGGATTTATCCAAACTTCCAATCAAAACGAAGCCGCGCAGCGAGGCTGTGAACGGTTCAGAACATCTGGGAACCCCAGGCGGAGGCGCTGGGCTCGTGGTTCGACCAGCATCGGCAAGAATCCGACGTCGTGATCCAGATGACCACGGGTGGCGGCAAGACGCTCGTCGGTCTCCTCATCGCCCAGTCGATAGTCAACGAAACCAAGGGTAAGATCCTTTACGTTTGCCCCACTAATCAGCTTGTTGAACAGGTTGCGTCCAAAGCTGCGGAGTGCGGGATTCCAGTGACGACATACATGCAGGGGCAATGGATTAATGGGCAGGTCTTCGATACTTCAACGGGTCCATGTATTACGAATTATGCCGCGGTTTTCAACGGACGGAGTACTTTTCGCAACCGCGATATTCGTGGAATTGTCTTCGACGATGCACATGTCGCCAATAATTTCGTCCGTGGGCACTTTACCCTCAAGATTCCCAATGGCCATCCAGCGTTCAAACTAATAGCTAACCTATTTCGGAGTTATTTTGCCGGGAATAGTCAGATTCAAGAACTAGATGATGCTATAAGTGGTGACTGGCGCGCGCTCTTGTTCGTGCCGATGTTTGAGGTTGCACAGAAAAGTGACCAGCTGCGCCATATTCTGACAGACAACGGAGCCGATGATAAAGATAATCAACTGAGTTTTCCCTGGTCTCACCTTAAGTGCCTCTAACAAAACCGCCATCCCTTCAGCGTCGAGACCAGCACCAGGTATATCCTTCGATCCAGGAGGATTCTCCAATGCCAGCTGCACTCCTGCCTGAGGTCATAGAGCTCTTCATCCCCACTCCGAGGGCAAGACCTAAAGGAGGCAGACCGCGTTTGGCAGACCGGGCGTGTCTTGCGGGTATCGTATTCGTATTGCGCAGTGGTGTTCCTTGGGAAATGCTGCCCCAAGAACTGGGGTGCGGATCTGGCATGACCTGCTGGCGGCGCTTGCGCGACTGGCAGGAAGCGGGAAGCGGGCCGATATCCACGAGGCGTTGCTGTCCCTCGGGTGTGCTCTGATCTGCTGGCGCTGCTTGTACGCAAGTTGACTCCCGTGCTGAGGGCCATCTCGGCAGCAATGCGAATCGCTGTAATGGCAGTTGGCTCCGGCCCGAGTCACGTGAATGCGGAACGTGACATGAAATTCCTTCGTCCGTGTAGTTCTAGCTTGGCCTCGTGGCGAACAGTCGAGTTGCGCAGGTCCAGCCGCCAGTCTCCCCAGACGATATCGTTATGACGTTGGCCACTAGAATCGAGATGACGTTGTTTAGGCCATTCAGTTAGCCAATTCAGTCCTGACCATTCTGTCGGGGCGCCCGCGTAGTCGCTCTGGACGTAATACGCCGAGGCGGCGTTGTAGTCGGAAAGATATGTGGTCACCGTCAGATTGCTCGGGTTTTGACGGCACACGCTAGCGCGCATACTGCTAGAACCAATAAGCTGCGAATGTTCATGATCGACTCTCCTCACTTCAAAAATTCAAGAAGTATTTTTGTGAACAAAATAAAAAGGCCGCCGCACCGGCTTGACGGCCTCCGTGGAATATGGTCAGCCTGCTATTTTGTTCAGCGAATTACGAGCAGCAGCCTTCAGACCTTTTGGCTCCTCGCAACGCAAAACGACATGGCTGGCGTTGCAATC
>WNGL01012462.1_pt1 | contig 15214 bp, 13 predicted proteins | sample 5400591 | NCBI WGS metagenome assembly WNGL01 (sample SAMN13153377, study PRJNA577476) | soil metagenome | isolation source: 80 cm soil or saprolite under Garry oak tree replicate 1 | place: USA:California | collected 2016-06-15
GGTTGAGAAACGAGGCACTGAAATTGATCCCCACGACGCCGCCATTCCGCGCCAGAGCGCGAAGCATGTCGTCAGTCATATTGCGTGGGACATCGGACATTGAGCGACAGGATGAGTGAGAAGCAATGACGGGTTTTGTGGTCACGTGCAGAACGTCATAAAACGTCTTGTCCGAGACGTGCGAAATGTCGACAATCATGCCTATCGCATTCATCTCGCGTACCACCTCTTTGCCGAAGTCGGTAAGGCCATTGTGCTCTGGCTTTCCGGTAGAGGAATCGGCCCAGTCATTGCTGCGAAAATGAGTGAGCGTCATCGAGAGTATGCCTAGCCGGCGGTACATTCGTAGGACAGCCAGGTCGTTGTCGATCTGGTGTCCGCCTTCGACGGTCAAGACAGCGGCAATCTTCTTCTGCCTCACAATGCGTTCTATGTCCCCTGCGCTGGTCGCAAGCTCAATTTGGTCACGATGTTTATCAAGAACGCCTTGCATGGCATCGCGAAGGTCCAACGTCCGCCTAACGGCTTCTGAACCTTTGTAGTAGGTCGGCACCCACAGAGCGAAGAACGGGACGTGAACTCCGCCCTCTTGCAACCTCGGAATATCAATCATTCCGTTGGGCAATCGCTTACCCAAGTCAACGTTTTCGTAAATCACGCGTTGAATCGTGTCGTTATGGCCATCGACTCCAAGCACGGTAGCTTGAATGCGGCGTGCGTTATCGCTCGCATCCCGGGCCACAGCAGCTGACAGGCAGAGTCCAATCGCCAAGGGCACATCTACAAGAGCGAGCTTTATAGCGCCGGTCATGACCAAAATGACTACTCCTGATGACTGCAAATCTTTATGGCAAGAGTATATCCCTGCCCGGACTTGCGCAAAGCAAGATTGCGAGATTACTGGCTAGTCAGTTGTGGACTCCCCCAGGACTCGCGTCCCAAATCACTTTGCCTCCGACAAATGTTTTCAGGACTTTCGTATTGCGGATTTCTTCGGGCTCGATCGAAAAGATATCCTGACTAAGAAGCACCATGTCGGCGAGTTTTCCCGGACTGATCGATCCTTTTTGTTTCTCTTGGAATTCTGCAAATGCCGAGCCCATGGTATATGCCTCGACTGCTTCGGCAACAGTCAGCTTCTGCTCGGGAAACCAGCCGTTGGAATTCTTTCCATCCAGGGTTGCACGCGTAACCGCGGCATAGATGGTAAGCAAGGGGTCGAGGGGAGCTACATCCCAATCCGTCCCAAACGCAAGTCGTACACCATGATTCAGAAATGTGCGAAATGCGTAGGTACGGGTCGCGCGATCATGACCGATGCGCCCCTCCGCGAAGCGACCATCGTCGATTGCATGATAAGGCTGGACCGATGCGATCACATGTAGTTGCGCGAATCGATCGAAATCTTTGGCAGCCATGTGTTGAGCGTGTTCGATGCGAAAGCGGCGATCTGCCTCACCATCTGCTTTTATGACATCAGAATACAAGTCGAGGACAGTCGAGATTCCCTCATCGCCGATGGCGTGCGTGCATATCTGCAGACCGGCTGCATCGGCTTTCAACATGCGATCGCGCATCAGCGAGATCGGGTGCATCTCGTCCGACAGCAGCCCGCGATTATTCCGCTGATCGCTATTCTGTTGATCAAGGTATGGCTCATAAAAATAGGCGGTTCTGGAACCGAGAGATCCATCGGCGAACGCCTTAACTGCGCCAATACGCAGAAATGGGCTTCCGAAGGCGTGGCCAATGCCGATTTTTACTTGGTCGTCTACATCTGTAATCAGAGGTGCGGCATAGATGCGAGCGGTTAGTTCTCCACGCTGTAAGAGTTCGCGATAGATGGCTATGTCTTCGTAGTCCGGATCCATGTGCTGAACGCTGGTAACTCCCAACGAAGCTGCATGCGCCAAGGCCCGTTTCACGGCGTGCATTCGTTGGTCATGGGAAAGTGGGGGGATGGCCTTAGCGGCAAGATCCATGGCCGCATCTTTGAGCGCGCCTGTCGGATTGCCCTGCACGTCCCGGACGATCAAGCCGCCCGGCGGATCTGGTGTGTTCGCCGTGATTCCAGCGAGCCGCAGGGCAACTGAATTTGCCAGCACCATGTGACCGTCATAACGGCTCACAAAAACTGGCGTATCCGGAGTAAGCGGGTCGATCAACTCTTTTGTGGGAATGGTTGCAGGGTTCCACTTCGTTTCGTCCCAATCACCGCCCAGGATCCACTCGCCTTTGGGTCTGATCTTGGCGCGTTCGCCGATGCGGTGAGCGAACTCGTCCTTGCTGGCGGCGTCGTTCAACTGCACATTGTCGAGCTGCTGTCCGCCACTGACGAAATGTACGTGCGCGTCATTGAAGCCAGGCAACAGCAGTTTGCCGCGAGCATCGATGACTTGCGTTTTAGGACCGCGCCACACCTCAACATCCAGATTCGAGCCGACCGCGACGATTCGATCTCCCAGAACCGCGACTGCCTGGGCAGTTGGCCGAGCCTTATCTACCGTCCAAATCCTGGCGTTTGTAATGAGTAGATCTGCTGCGGGCTTTGATTGGGCCTGAATAGATGGCGCAAACAGAACTGTGCAACTGAGCACTAACAATGCCAGCCGCCGGATGTCTTGTCGCATCAGTGCGAAATCCTAGTACGAGACTGGAAACAAATGTTACACTTTGTGACCTAGAAATAACAGAGGGTTTTGCAGAAGACAAGTGGCTCGGGGGCTTTTGCGATGAACAGAAAGCAAGTCGCGCCGGTATTCACCGATGGGTCCATGAGCTTTGGCGAACGCATAGCCAGGCTCCACAAGAAGCGGCAGGAGATTATCCGCCCAGTCCAGGAAAATCCGCGTGAATATGTGCTGCTGAGCGTGCGAGCCCTGGCGGAGAAGGTGCAAACCGACCCGGCGACGGTCATGCGGATCGTCCAAGGGCTAGGTTTTGAGAGTTACAAGCACTTCAAAGCTTACCTCCATGAACTCTCGATTGCCAGCGCAACTTCCCTTCAAGGGATGCAGGCCACCAGCTCAAATGATTCCGACTCGGTTTCGCAGGCCCGCAAAGCCCTCGAACAGGACCTGCAAAACCTTCACACTCTTCGAAACACGTTGGATATGGAGCGTGTCGCCTCGGTTGTGGAGAGAATTCATCGTGCCCGGAAAATTCTCATTCTGGGGGGTGACATGGCAATCGGACTGGTGGAGTTCCTCGACTACAAGCTCACATTGCTGAACTTGCCGGTGGTCAGCGCTACTACTCCAGGGAAGACCGTGCATGCTGTGCGCAGCGTCGGTAAGAAAGACGTTGTCATCGCGATCAGCTTTCGCCGCGGTCTCCGTCAGACTGTCGACGGCTTGCAGCGAGCGCGGGCCAACGGCGCTTTCTGCGTCGGGATCACTGATACCTTTGTTTCGCCGATTGCTCGTTTTGCTAATCAGTCCTTCTTAGCCTCTGTGGAGGCTCCGTTCAGCAACTCCTATGTCGCGCCGATCAGCTTTATTAACATCCTGTTTACTCTGTGCGCGCACCATCATCGGACGCGCACCATCGCCATTCTGAAGAAGGTCGATCAGGAACAGCGGCATGGTTATCGCTGGTACCCGACGTAAATTACGCGCAAGCATTGCGACTGCGCCTCAGCGTGTTGCGACGTTTGTTGCACATGAGATTGTCCGTTTCTAGCGGCGCAACCTCCGGTGTACAGGTTGATCCTTTCGCGCGGCGCCAATTACGGCGGCAGGTTTTGGAGGTGAAACAAATGTAGCACTTTAATATGGCTTGCATAAATAATGCTTGACAAGGTGTGCCGCCACGGGATATAGATGTGTCGCCTTGTTGGAAGCAGGCTGTCACTCACTTGCGCTGAGGCGATTGCATTGGACCCATTGAACTGCGAGCCGCTGCTCAAGAGCAGAGGTTGCTCCGCCCCAACCCGCAGTCTCCCGGAGATTACTATGAGTCACAGGCCCGAAATTCGCTCGTTCGTCGTGTATGTTTGGATTCTGCTGAGCAGTGTGGTGGCTCTTGGCCAAGTAACCTCGCGAGTTACCGGCGTGGTGCGCGATCCCTCAGGGGTCTCGTCAACGCGGCAACCGTCACTTTGACCAACGAAACCACAGGAATCTCCTTTGTCACGAAAACCACTGCATCAGGCGACTACCTGTTCGACGCCGTAAAGCCTGGAACTTACACCATCAACGTCGAGGCGGCCGGGTTCAAGAAGCTTGTCTCCTCCGGAAATGTGCTGACCATCGGGCTACCTATGACCGTGAATGCCGAGCTTGTAGTCGGCAGCATTAACGAACAAATAGTTGTCTCAGAATCGGCTCAGCAGGTGGAGACATCGATCTCCGGTAATATTGGCGAGCTCTTTGATACCACCGCGCTGAACACGTTGCCCATTGTAACCAGCCGTGGACGGAATCCACTTTCGCTAGTCGAATTGGAACCGGGCGTGGTGGATGGCAGCGGCTTTAACCAGGGCGGCTCGAACATAGCTGGGGGCGGCGTCTATGTGAACGGCGCCCGCGATCGTGCCTGGAATTACACGCTGGATGGGATTGATGCCAACGAAACCAGTGCGGGTGGCTCTAATTTCTCGCCGCTACATTTGAACCCCGACATGCTGTCGGAATTCCGCGTGATCACCAGCAATGCCACGGCCGAGTATGGGCGAAACAGCGGCGCAGAAGTGGTTATGTCGAGCAGGCAGGGACCAAACCAATTTCACGGGTCGGGCTATTTCTATTACCAAACGCCCGGATTCGACGCGAATGATCCTGGGAACATTGAAGCCAAGCTGGCCCGGCCGGACTTCATTCAGAAAATCTATGGTTTCAATGTTGGCGGGCCCATTTCCAAAAATAAGACGTTTTTCTTCGCAAATTTTCAATGGCTGCGCACACTGCACACGACGCTCAATTCGCAGCCTGTCTTTAGCGGGCAGGCGCGTGGTGGACTGTTGCGATTTGTCGATCAGAACTCGCCGAATTGCACGAACAATGGCGCGTGCTCCAATACCGCCGCAGGGAGTTCCGGCGCCACGGTGGACGCCAGCGGCAACCCGGTAGCGGGTGTCAACATTGATAATTATGATGTGACGGTAAATGACCCGTTGGGCTTGGGGCTCGACCCCAGCGTGCAGGCTATGGTGAACAGCTCAAAAATTCCACTGCCGAACGACTTCCTTTCTGGCGACGGACTGAACGTGGCGGCATTCGATTGGCTTGCCGCGGAGCACGAGAAACAAATCGACTATACGATCCGCTTGGACCACACATTTAATCCCGCCCACAGTGTGTTCGTGCGCTGGTCTGCAGGACACCAGAATACGTTTGGCGATACCGTGAACGGCGGCCTTGCCGTAGTGCCGGGGTTCCCTAACGTGGTCGATACCTATAACGCACGCCGAAGAACCTGGCAGCAAACTGGCGCTGGCTCATGAATCCTAGAATGCTCAACGAATTCGTTGTTGGCGTAAGTCGGTTCTGGTTCAATTTCGCTAATCCTGACCCGAACTTCCGCAGCAATCCAGCCTTCAATTTTTTCGCCGATCCAATCTGTTCCTTTAACGGCCTCGCATGCATGAGCGTTCCACTGCAGAACTATGTTGGCAACGCACGCTTCTTGACGACTTATCAACTGGCTGACAATATGTCCTACGAGCGCGGGCCCCATGCCTTCAAGTGGGGCGTCAATCTGCGCTACCAGCGTCACATTGATCAGCGCGGTAGCATCGGCGCTCTTGACGCCTCGCCCGCGATTAACTTCAACCCATTTATAGATACGCCAGAAACGACCGCGTACAACTATGGTGCCTTGAACATCGATCAAAGCCAGGACTTCCCCGACTTGCAAGGCTTCATCAATGATCTGCTAGGACGCGTCGGCGCAATCCAGCAAGGCTTCGTAGCCCAGAATCCTAGCACATGGGCTCCAGGAGGAACGCTCCTGCATGCTGATTTCCGCATGCCGGAATATGACTTTTTCGGACAGGATTCCTGGAGAATTCGCCCCAATCTGGTTTTGGATTTGGGCTTGCGTTGGGAGGTGAAGCTTTCGCCGCGAGTCACAAATGCAAACAATATGCTTCGGCCCAGCACACCCTTCGGATGGGGTCTAAGCAGCACTACTCTGAGCTGGCAGCCGGGCCAACTCTATCGCGACTCGCTGAAGAACTTCGGTCCGTCTTTCGGTTTCGCCTGGGACCCGCGCAATGACGGCAAGACTTCCATTCGCGGAAATTTCCGCGTTGCTTATGATCGAATCAATACGTTTTCGTTATCCTCGGCTGTTTTTCAGAACATGCCGGGCCTCAGCACACAAATTTCGGATACTACGTTTGGCACTAACTTCAATCCGCCACTGAATGGCATGCCCGATGGTGGCCGCCTGAGCCAGCTCACGCCTTCCGTGTTCAATTCAATCATCAACGGCTATCTCAGTGCCGGCACGCCGACTGATCTTCGTCAGCCTTCGAGTTTCAGCAACAACCAAATAACCGTCGTGGATCCCAATTGGAAGCCACCTCAAACTTACATGTGGAGCTTTGGATTCCAGCACGAGTTGCCAAAGAAGATTGTCTGGGAACTAGACTACCTTGGACGCAAGGGAGTCCATCTGTATGGGGCCTACGATGCTAATCAGGCAAAGATTCGCCAAAACGGATTTCTGCAGGCTTTCAATACGGTGGCTGCGGGTGGCGACAGTCCGTTGATGAATCAACTGATGCAGGCTCCCGGTTTGGGATGTTGTGGTGGCGATCCCGACGGTTCGGCTTGGCTTCGCGACAGCGGCCCCAATGGGAGTCCGTACAACAGCAACCTGGTAAACGGCCAAGTTGCTGAAATGGCTGCGCTGTTGCAGGAAAATCGGACCGAGGTTGCCGCCGGACTTCCGCCAACATTTTTCCTCAACTATCCACAATTCTCCGGCTTCTTCGACCAAGGTCTCCCCGGCGGCTTCGTGGTTCTCGACAGCCATGATTTTTCCACTTACCACGCTTTGCAGACGGTGGTCCGGCGTTCCTTTGAAAATGGCTTTACCTTTCAGGCAAGTTACGTGTGGTCCAAGTCAATTGACACTCGTTCTTTTGATCCTACGTTCACAGTCGTTGCCGTTCAGTCGTCCCCCTTTGGTGCGTCGAGCACACCTTTCGACAACGACAACCGCAAGAGAAACTATGCCCCTTCAGATTTTGACCGGACCCACGTGTTCCAGAGCATCTGGACCTACGAATTCCCATTCGGGCGCGGCAAGCGTTTTGGCGCGAATTTGAACGGCATTCTCGACCGCATTGTCGGCGGATGGGAACTTGGAGGATTTGGGATCATCGAAAGCGGCCGCCCGACCACGATCTTTTCTGGAAGTGATGACTTCACGCTGAGCAGTATTGTGCGCACGGTTGCCGATTGCACGGGCTGCTCGCGGCATATGTTCCATATCCATCGCGATCCTGGCACTGGACGGTTGACTTATATAACCCCGCAACAACAGGGGCAGTTCTCGACTCCTGCGCCCGGTCAGTTCAGCAGTGTTGGCCGCAACTACTTCCGGCTGGCTGGCTATAGTATCTTGAACTTGTCATTAGCAAAGACGTTCCGCGTAACCGAAGGGCAAGAGTTCGAAGCGAGGTTCGAGGTGCATAACTCTTTGAACTCGGTGCACTATGATGAGCCAGCAGCCAACCGTTACACCCGGTCCACATTCGGGGTTGTCGATCCGTTGACTGTGGAACAGGCGGGGCGGGGGCTTTCCAGCGATCCCCGCACGGCGCAGGTCTCGCTGAGGTATACCTTCTGATCGTCTCGGTGCGTAATAAAGCGGACAGCGCCCGCCCCGCCGCTCGACGTGGGCGCTGTGCACTTATCTTATTACTTGTCCACTAGTGGTATGACGCAACTGGCTTCCGCGGTCCTAAATTCTCGAACAGTATCTAAACCTCCGCAGACGCGGCAGCGGCCACTCAAGGCTTTTTCGCTGTTCCTTCTGCTATGTGCGGCCACGCTCTCGGCGTCTGACCCCAACACTGCCGTCGTGATTATTCCGGTTGCAAACATGTACTCCGCGGCCACTGAAGAATCCGACGTGGTCTCACAAGCGATCTACGGCAGCAACCTCAAGGTATTAGAGGAAAGCTCCAGCTGGATGAAAGTGCAGACCAACGATGAATATAGCGGCTGGGTGCCGATGCAAGATATGCGGCCGCTGCAGTCCGCTAGTTCCGGCTATGCGACTTCGGGCCGGGTTGCCCAAGTTAGCAGTCTGCTTGCCAATGTGTACCGTGAAACCGACGTCACTCTGCATCGGCCGTTGTTGACAATTCCCTTTGAAACGCGGCTGGAGGTGATTGCCCAGGGGCAGGGCGACGACGCTGATTGGTTCCAAGTTCACCTGCCCGACCAGCGCATAGGCTGGATTCAGGCCGGAGACGTGGACCTGCAGCCACGCAAGCTAACAATTGAGCAGTCCATCACCCTTGGCCGCCGCTTTCTGGGACTGACTTACACCTGGGGCGGCCGGTCCAGCCTCGGTTACGACTGTTCGGGATTCACTCAGATGCTGGTGCGCAGCCGCGGCATCATCATGCCGCGTGATGCCGATCTGCAAGCAGCGTGGAACGGCGGGGTTCCTGTCGATCGCAAAAAACTCCGGGCCGGCGATTTACTTTTTTTCGGCAGCGCTGCTGATCACATCACGCATACGGGAATGTTCATCGGTCACGACCGGTTCATTCACGACACAACCTATGGTCACCCCGGAGTTCAGATCAGCCGTCTGAAAGATCAGCCCTGGACCCGTTTGCTCGTCGCGTGCCGGAGGGTCAAATGAAGCGTCGCGAATGGCTCAAGAACGCCGGCGCTGCGCTTGCCCTCCCCGCAATGGCTTCTCGATCCCGCCCCCTTGCGATTCTGAAAGCTTGGGACGAGCCAATCGCTGGTTCAGGCGAGAACAGTGCCGCTTGGCAGTCCAGCATCACCCGTTTGAAGCTGCGCCATACCTGGACGACCACCATGTCCTCCAGTGAGTACCGGGACGTTCTCTATGTTCGTTTTTCTAGCGAGGGTATTACTGGCATGGGGGAAGGCGCGCCTATCATCCGATATCGCGAAAACGCCGAACAGGCTCGCCAGGCCGTAGAGCTTCTTCGCCCGCTGCTAACCGTGGCTAACCCTTGGCAGTTTGAGAAGGTCATGGCTCAAGTTTTTCGACAGCTACCGGGCCAGTTTGCCGCCAAATCAGCAATTGATATTGCGCTAATGGATTGGGTAGGAAAGAAGTTAGGCGTCCCCTTGTACCGCCTATTCGGATTCAGCGTGGAAGACGCTCCGCGGACCACCTTTTCTATTGGCATCGATACGCCCGAAGTAACGCGCGAAAAAGTGCGGGAAGCCGAGCCGTTCCCCATACTGAAGATCAAAGTTGGTTTGGATACAGACGAAGAAACCATCAGCGCCGTACGCAGCGTCACCAAGAAACCTCTGCGTGTCGATGCTAATGAGGGGTGGAAGGACAAGGAAGAAGCCGTTCGCAAAATTAACTGGCTGGAGTCGCAGGGGGTAGAGTTCGTCGAGCAGCCCATGCCGGCAGCTATGCTGGAAGAAACACGCTGGGTGCGTGCGCGTGTGCATGTACCCCTAATCGCCGATGAAGCTTGCGTGAGCGCCGCGACTGGTTCCACAACTGTCAAACGCTTATGACGGTGTAAACGTTAAACTGGACAAATGTGGCGGCATTCAGGAGGCAATGCGAACTCTGCTGGTTGCCAAGTCTCTGGGAATGAAAACCATGCTGGGCTGCATGATCTCGAGCTCAATCAGCGTCACTGCCGCTGCCCATCTGTCACCCCTTGTCGACTATGCCGATCTGGATGGCAACCTCCTCATTACTAATGATCCCTACGTTGGAGTGAAGGTCCAGGCAGGGAAATTGATTCTCCCGGTTGACCCCGGATTGGGAGTGAAACCCACTTGAAACGGTACTTCACTGGCCCACGCGCTGATCGCACCTACAGAGCACGTTGCGCTTTACTATTGTTGCTGGCGGTGAGCAGTTCAGAATTCTGCATGGGTCGAGATGCAGTGCAACCGGAGAAGATCGATGCCATTTGCAAGAAGGCGGGGCTGAATTCAAACCAGGCTCCGGGTGCGGCCATACTTGTGATTAAAGGTGGCCGAGTAGTCTTCGCACGTGGGTACGGCGTCACCGATCTGCGTTCCCTTCACCCTATCGATACCCGCACGAATTTTCGTTTAGCATCCGTCAGCAAACAATTCACCGCCATGGCAATTATGCTGCTGGTGCACGACGGTAAATTGCATTATGACGATCACCTGACCGACATCTTTCCCGATTTTCCCGAGTACGGCAGGGCTATCACCATCCGGAATTTGCTGAACCACACCTCGGGTCTGGCAGATTATGAGGATCTGATGCCGCAGGCAGAGCCCGGCATTCCGGTTGAGCGGATCCAGATTCGGGATGTGGGTGTCCTGGATCTACTGAAACAACAGAAGGAAACTAAATTCATTCCAGGAACGAAGTGGGCTTATAGTAACTCGGGTTACGTTTTGCTCGGACTAGTTGTGCAGAAAATCTCGGGTGAATCCTTCCCCATTTTCTTGCATAAGCGGATCTTCGCATCTCTAGGAATGACCAACACAATCGCGTATGTGCGCGATAAGAACCAGGTCCCCAACCGTGCTTTCGGCCATAGCATGGAAGGTGAAAGATGGAAGGAAAGCGATCAAAGTGCGACGTCGGCGACTCTTGGCGATGGTGGCGTGTATTCCTCGATTGAAGACCTGGCTAAGTGGGACCGGGCGCTTCGGCGACACACCCTCCTAGGTCAGCGGGAAATGCAGTTCGCAGTCACACCGGTGAAGGTCATTGAGGGCGCTGTTACAGAACCTGACGGTACGCAGGCGGACTATGGTTTTGGATGGTTTCTTAACCCCTACAAGGGGCGAGCTCGCATGTGGCACTACGGCGAAACCGTCGGCTTCCGAACCACAATTCAGCGCTTCCTGAAAGACAAACTGACGGTCGTGGTTCTCTGCAACCGTGAGGATCTCAATCCGGGGGCGCTCGCTTTACAGGTGGCCGACTTGTTTTTCATACGCGGGTGACCCTCAGGTGGCGGGTATTCGGAGACTTCGCACTATGAAGCGACTCATCTTTTTCTTTTTGGTTGCTGCTAGCGCTTGTGCTCAAACTTCTCCTGCCCAGCGGCAGACGGCCGGGGACAAGCAGCAAGTCCTTTGGCAAAAACTTAATGCATCCATCGCTGATGTCGATCAACATCTCGATGGCGTGCTCGGCGTCGCGATTGAGGACCTGACTAGCGGGCAGACCTTTCTTTTGCGCGCGGACGAAGTTTTTCCCCAGGCCAGCTCCATTAAGATCGCGATTTTGGCCGAACTCTACCATCAGGCCCAACAGTCAACTCAAGGTATCAGCGGCAAAGTGAATTTGACGGACCTCTATACTGTCCGTGCCTCTGATCTGGTTTCCGACAGCGACATTATGCTCGGGCTGACGCCAGGTGTGACCCGCATTACTAACCGTGACCTCGCGACCATGATGGTGGCCGTCAGCGATAACTCCGCCACTAATGTCCTTATCGACCGCGTCGGCATCGAGAACGTGAACAGCCTTTTGTCCGGCCTGGGTCTGAAGCAAACGATGCTGCGCCGCAAAATGATGGACTTGAAAGCGGCGGCAGAAGGCCGCGAGAACGTCTCCACACCACGCGAGATGATGGCGCTGCTGGAGAACCTCTATCGCGGCAAAGTGCTCAACCGGGAGTTCACGGAAGATTTCTTCAAAGTACTCAGCACGCACAAGGACAGTTGGATTCCCCGTGATCTTCCGGCTGATTTGCGAATCGCCAATAAACCGGGCGCGCTCGAGGGTGTTCGCAACGACTCAGGAATTGTGTACGAGCAAAATCGTCCTTACATAATTTGCGTAATGACAACGTACCTCACCAATGAACGCGCAGGCGAAGAAGCGATTACGAAAATTTCCGCGGCGGTGTTCAGAACGTTTGATCGCATGGGCCGCGCCTCCGAATACGGCCGGGTCATCTCTCCGAGCAATGGTGCCAAACCGTAAAGGCGATGCGTTGAGCTTCATCGTATGAATACCATCATCTCAAGCGAGCAGGCATTGGGACAGAAGCAGGTCATTGTTCGTCTCCTATCCACAGACGACGAGATGCAAGCGTGTGTGCGTCTGCAACAACCTGTTTGGCAGTCTTCTGAACTAGAAGTCGTGCCCCATCACATCTTCATCGTGGCTCAACGGATCGGTGGCCAGGTCTTAGCCGCATTCGAGGGGTCGCAGATGCTGGGTTTTGTTCTAGCTTTTCCGGGCGTGCGAACAGGGCGCATTTACCTGCATTCTCATATGACGGTAGTGCTGCCAGAGCACCAAAACCGAGGAATAGGCCGACAACTCAAATTGGCGCAGCGCGATGATGCCCTAGCACGCGGGATCGATTTGATCGAATGGACATTCGACCCTCTCCAATTGAGAAATGCGTATTTCAACATCGTCCGCTTGCGCGTAATTGTTCGCCAGTATCTTCCCAATGTGTATGGACGTACTTCGAGTTCTCTGGACGCCGGATTACCAACTGATCGGTTGGTTGCTCAATGGTGGATTCGCGAACCTGGTGTGCGACAGGTTTTAGGCAACCAAAGCCTGCGAGCGTCAGGGGAAGTTCATCGCATTCGTTTGCCCAGGCGTATTCGTGAAATCTGCAGCACCGACCCTGAACGGGCTAGACAAGTACAGTTACGTCTCAGCGAGGAATTTCAGCAACACCTGCATGGTTCCTGGGCTGTCACGGGATTTGAATTGGACGAGCAATACGGAAGTTACTTGCTGGACCAATATGAAGATTGAACAGGTCGCGTTGCGGGAAATTCACATGCAACTCAAATCGCCATTCGAAACTAGCTTCGGCGCAACCCATAATCGAAGAATTCTGCTGGTCGAAGTTATCGCGGACGGAACCAGTGGGTGGGGAGAGGTCACAAGCACCGAGACCCCTTCTTACAATTCCGAAACCACAGATACTGCGTGGCACATTATCGTTGATCATCCCCCCTCTATCGTCGGCATGGATCTGGCGGGCGCTACCGAGCTGCCTGCGTTATGGGCGCGCATCCGCGGACATGAGATGGCCAAAGCGGGGGTTGAAAATGCAATGTGGGACGCGGGGCTCAACAGAAGGGAGTTCCTCTGGCCAAGCTGATCGGAGGAACTCGGCAGAAGATTGCCTGTGGAGTTTCCCTGGGGATTTGCGAAACGTCTCAGTTGCTGGTCAAAAGAGTGGGGGAGGAGATTCGAAGCGGATACCAGAGAATCAAGCTGAAGATCAAACCCGGAAAAGATGTGGAATTCGTAGCTGCGGTTCGTTGCGCGTTTCCCAGCATCCCTGTTTCGGTTGATGCCAATTGCGCATACGGTCTCAAGGATCAAGCTCACTTGAAGAAACTGGATGATTTCAAGCTGCTGATGATCGAACAGCCGCTGCAATGGGATGACATTTACGCGCATTCCAAACTGCAAAGACTTCTCGAAACAGCAATTTGTCTCGATGAATGCATCAACAACGTTCGCCATGCCAGCGCCGCGATAGAGTTGAATGCCTGCCGAATCATCAATGTAAAACTGGGACGTGTAGGCGGACATGGCAGTGCACGGCAAGTACATGACGTTTGCCGGGGATGCGCAGTACCGGTGTGGTGCGGCGGCATGCTGGAGTCCGGCATTGGCCGCGCTCACAATATCGCCATGTCGACGCAGCCCGGTTTTACTCTGCCAGGAGACGTTTCTGCCAGCAAGCGTTATTGGGACGAAGACATCATCGAACCAGAGGTTGAAGTTGCACCTGATGGCACGATCCAAGCACCAACGGGTCCGGGATTGGGCTTCACCGTGAAACGCGATCCGGTGGAACGCTTGACAAGCCGGTCGAAGAGCTGGAAACGTGGCGCAGCGGCCAGTGTGCGATCGAATGTGGAGCCGGCAATATTGGGGCAGACCAGAAAAACTGCAGGACGTGCCTAAGTGAGATTCGCACCCCTGAATCTTGCCGATCCGTCCAATTTCGAGAAGACGCTGAACCTGCTACTACTCTGCTCTTGCCTATCCATTGTCGGGTTACTCCCGGGATTACAAGCTCAGACGCCTCAGCCGATGCCGCTTCAATCATCAACCCAGGTTCTTATTGTTACAACTTCTGATTGGAATTCAAGCGAGGGCGTACTCCGACGATACGAGAGAGCCCGGCCATCCGGCAGATGGAAAGCCGTCAGCATCCCGGTCAGTGTCGTGTTGGGCAAGAACGGTTTGGGATGGGGAGTGGGAGTTATGCCCACGAACAACGAGCCGGTGCATGCTGAGACCGATCCTGTGAAGAGAGAGGGTGATGGTAAGGCTCCCGCAGGTATCTTTCGCTTGGCCAGCATGTTTGGTTATGCACCCCCCGCCGCCCGCAGGGTGGAGAATGCCCTACGTCAGCCTCACCCCATCCAGCGAATGCGTTGATGACAGCAAGTCGAAATTCTACAACCGTGTCATTGATCGCGCGATCGTTTCGTCGGACTGGAACAGTTCCGAGCAAATGCTGCGAACCGATAAACGGTACCGCTGGGGTATCGTGGTCTCGCACAATGCGAACCCAGCGATTCCAGGACGCGGGTCGTGCATCTTCATGCACATTTGGGGCGGGCCAGGGGAAGCAACAGTCGGTTGTACCGCAATGCAACGGGAGCAGATTGAGTCAGTGCTGAGCTGGCTTGACCGGACTCGGCTGCCGCTGCTTATCCAGTTGCCATCCCCACAATACAACAAGCTGCGGACGCCTTGAGAATTGCCAGACTTGCCAGTTGGCGGGTTGTGAAACAAGTCGAGAAAAAGAGCGCCATGGAATAGCAAGAAGTGACAGACAGTCCAGGTTTTGACATTTAGACCACATCAATAATGTAGGAGAGAACTGAGTGGCCAGTCCAGCCGTGTTGCACGAGCAGCGGGCTCCCAAACTGCTACGCGAACTGAATGTCTGGCATGCCACTTCCGTGGTTGCAGGCACCATTATTGGTAGCGGCATTTTTCTCGTGCCCGCCGAAATGATGCAGGCGGTCGGCTCTGCCGGATTGGTTTACCTAGCGTGGATCTTGGGAGGGCTGCTGTCGTTTTTCGG
>WNGL01009119.1_pt1 | contig 15212 bp, 10 predicted proteins | sample 5400591 | NCBI WGS metagenome assembly WNGL01 (sample SAMN13153377, study PRJNA577476) | soil metagenome | isolation source: 80 cm soil or saprolite under Garry oak tree replicate 1 | place: USA:California | collected 2016-06-15
ATGGCGGGTTCGGTCGAGCTCCTGCGCAGCGCGCCCGGCCGCTCCGACGGCGAGGCGCGGCTGATGGACATCGTGTTGCGCGAGGCGGCGCGCCTGGAGCAGCTCGTGGCCGCCTTCCTGGCCTTCTCGCGGCCGGCGCCGCCCCGGCGCGAGCCGGTCGACCTCGAGCGCGCGGTGACCGAGACGCTGGAGGTGTTCGCCCACGACCCCGCGGCCGCGCGGGTGCGAATCGAGCGCGACCTGGCGCCGGCGGTGGCCGATTGCGACGCCGGCCAGCTCCGGCAGGTGCTGTGGAACCTGCTCGCGAACGCGGCCCACGCCGCGCGCCAGCGCGAGGGCGGCGGGACCGTGCTCGTGCGTTGCGTCGCGGACGGTGAGCGTGCCCGGCTGGAGGTGGAGGACGACGGGCCCGGCATCCCCGCGGCCGACCTGCCGCACCTGTTCACCCCCTTCTTCACGACACGCGAGGGCGGCACCGGACTCGGCCTCGCCACCGTGCAGCGCATCGTCGACGCGCACGGCGGCGCGGTCGGGGTGGCCTCGACCCCGGGACAGAGGACCCGCTTCACGGTCCGCCTCCCAGCGGCGGCCACGCCCGCCGCGAGGTAGGATCTCGGCAATGGCCTCCATCCTCGTCGTCGATGATGAGCAGTCGATGCGCGAGCTGCTCGAGATCCTGCTCACCAAAGCCGGGCACGAGGTGGCGGTCGAGGCCGACGCGGCCGGCGCGCTGGCCCACCTGGCGGGCACGGCCTTCGACCTCGTGATCTCCGATCTGCGCCTCGGCCGCGGCTCGGGCCTCGACATCCTGAAGGCGGTGAAGGGCTCCTCCCCGACTACCGAGGTGGTCGTCGTGACCGCGTTCGCCACCACCGAGACCGCCATCCAGGCCATGAAGGCCGGCGCTTACGACTACGTGCTGAAGCCCTTCAAGGTGGAGGAGCTCAAGCTGGTGGTGGAGAAGGCGCTCGAGCACCGGGCGCTCCTGGCGGAGAACCGCGCCCTGCGCCACCGGGTCGGCGAGCACCGCCCGGGCGGCGAGGCGATCCTGGGCGCCTCGCCCGCCATCGAGGAGGTGCGCCAGCTCGTCGAGAAGGTGGCGCCCACCCGGACCACCGTCCTCGTCACCGGCGAGAGCGGCACCGGCAAGGAGGTGGTGGCGCGCGCCATCCACGATAAGGGGTCGCGGCGCGACCAGCCGTTCGTCGCCATCAACTGCGGCGCCATCCCGGAAGGTCTCATCGAGAGCGAGCTGTTCGGACACGAGAAGGGCAGCTTCACCGGTGCCGCTGTGCAGAAGCAGGGCCTGTTCGAGGTGGCCGGCTCCGGCACGCTCTTCCTCGACGAGGTCGGCGAGCTGCCGCAGGTGCTCCAGGTGAAGCTCCTGCGCGCGCTGCAAGAGCGCAAGATCCGCCGGGTGGGCGGCAGCGCCGACCTGGCCGTGGCGGCGCGCATCATCGCAGCCACGAACCGCGATCTCGGCGAGGAGGTGAAGGCGGGCCGCTTCCGGGAGGACCTCTTCTATCGGCTCAACGTCATCCAGGTGAAGATGCCGCCCCTGCGCGAGCGGCGCGAGGACCTGCCACGTTTCCTGGACCACTTCCTCGATCGCTTCGCAGCCGAGCTGGGCCGCCCACGTCCGGCCGTCTCGGCGGAGGCGCAGCGGCTGCTCCTTGCCCACGCCTACCCCGGCAACGTCCGCGAGCTCGCCAACGCGCTGGAGCGTGCGGTCACGCTCTGCGATGGCGGCATGATCGAGCCCTCCGTGTTGCCACCCGCGGTCCGCGGCGCCGCGCCCCTCACGCCGGCGGCTGGCGCGGCCACCCTGCCGCCCGACGGCCTCGACCTGCAGGCGCACCTCGACGCCATCGAGCGCGCCATCCTCGAGGAGGCGCTCGGGCGCACCGGCGGCGTCAAGACCGAGGCGGCGCGCCTCTTGAGCCTCACCTTCCGCTCGCTGCGCTACCGGCTGGCCAAGTTCGAGATCGGCGGAGCCTGAGCGCCGTACTCACTTGCAGTTGGGCGGCGGGCCGTCGCCCGGGGCGTGCCGGCAATCGTGCATCTGCTTGTCCACCGGCACCCATGAGCGCAGCGCACCCACGTCGGTGGGGTCGGTGAGCGTCACGTTCGCCCCTCCTTGTGGGATGCGGACCGACGTCAAGCCAAACGTGACCTGGCCGCCCGCCACGTAGGCGACCAGCTTGCCCATGGAGGGCGGCACCAGCGTCTCGTTCTTCTGCGAGCGAACCAGGATCGGGTTGCCGCTGCTATCGACGCTCTGGCCGCGCATGCACAGTGCACCCGTCGAGGGCGCTGCGCCGTACAGGTACGAGAGCTGCGCCCTGCCCGCCTTGCAGGGGGAGTTGATGGGGCACTCGGTCGTGGGGTCGAAGGAGCCTTGCGGCAGCGCGGTCTGCATGGTGTTCCAGAACGTGCAGCTCGCCTCGATGGCGACGTTGGAGGCGGTGCGCTCGTCTCCGCGGTAGATGTTGTACGCGACACCGCCGATGGTGGTGGTCTGGGTCCCGCTGAGGGCGCTCTCGCCGTGGTCGAAGTAGTAGCTCCATCCCACGGCGTCGGGGCTGGCCAGGGTGCCGCTGTTGACGTTCACGAAGCTGGTTTCGCTGAACCGCTCCTGGTCGAAGGCGATCGCCTGGGCGAGGGTGGAGAAGAGCCCGCGCGCCGCCACGCTGGGGCTGAACACCTGCATCGACAAGAACCAGTTTCGCTTGTCGGGGTTGCCCTTGAGGTCGATGGCCTGGCCAGAGGCGTTCATCGGATCGGCCGCGCACGATCCGGAGCCGCCGCTCAGCGAGCAGGCCACGCTCATGCGCTTGGCAGTCGATTCGGCGACCCCGGAGCAGGTCTTCGAGCCGGGACAGCTGATGTTGAGCCCGTTCACCCTGAAGGTGATGCCCGAGCAGGAGCCGGTCGAGTTCGAGCTGGTCGTGGCGAGGGAATAGGTGGACGGTACGAGTCCCGAGCACACCGCCGGGTCGTTCTGGTGGTAGCTCTGCGTCCCGAGCAGATCCGTGACGCCGAAGGCCGCGCCCGGGTTGCCGCTCCCGTCGTCGAGGGTCACGGTGCAGCCCTTGATGACGCAGGCGCGCAAGTTGTCCGGACCGCACACGCCGCCCGACGGGTCGAGCAGGTTGTACCGGTCGCCGGTCCCGGAGAACGTGCGGAAGGTGCCGTTCGCCGAGAGCGGAGTGTTGGCCGTGATGTAGAAGAACGGTTGGCCGCCGCAGAAGTCGAGCCCGCAGGCGGGGCTCGTGGCGGTCTTGCCCATCTGGAACAGCCGGGCGCCGTACCAGTTGTTCACCTTGTGGGTGGTCGGGTCGAGGATGCCTGGATCGCTGAACCGGAGTGCCCACATCTGGCCGCCGGTGTCACCGAAAGTGGCGGTGTCGAAGAAGTAGCCCGCTTGCTGCTCGTGTAGGAAGTTCGCCTGCTTGCCCCACATCATCATGGAGACCGTCGCCGCGACCGGGTAGTTGAGATGGCAGCGGGGATCGCTCGAGGCCGTGCAAGCGCCGCCGTCGCCGGGCGGCTGACTGAAGTCGAACAGCTCCTCGCCCGAGCCGATGTCCACCAGGTGGACGCCGCGGCCGCGCGTGTACTGTTGGTCGAAGCCGCCCGAGAGGAACACCGCCCACCGCTCCTCGAAGCAGCGGTTACCGGTGGTCGCCTGGAAGGTCGTGTTCGAGTTCAAGCAGGGCGGCGCGCCGGTGTCGATGCGAACCGGACCGATGGGCGGTGGCGTGGGGATGAAGTCGGCGTAGGTCTCCCCGAACGCGAGCTGCTCCGGGTCGTTCGGTTGCGGGTAGATCCAGAGGAACTTCGGGGCCACGTCGAGGTCCTTGCCTGCGTCGGTCACGTCCAGCGCGAAGTAATGGGTGCCGCCGCGGCGCTCGCCCACCACCGCCACGGTATGGAACTCGCTGCCCTGCTTCACGCCATCGTGATTGGTCGAGGGGCTCGACCTGTTGGGGTGGTCGCCGCCGTCGATCCAGACGTCGCGTACCATCGGCGAGGCGTCGACGAAGTACTGGTGGGTGTTGCCGAGGAAGAGCGGGATCTTCGCGAGCAGGTCCGGCGGGAGGAACGCCCACAGCTCCTCGCCCGTGCCGCTGTCGTAGTAGCCCTCATACGGCGCCTGGTCCTCGCGCTGCGGCGTGCCGGGATCGTCCTGGCCCGCCTTCCAGCTCGCGGTGTGGAAGGCGTGCAGCAGGCCGTCGTTGGCGCCGACCAGCGTGAACCGGGCACGGTGCTTGTAGTCCGAGTGCTGCTGGTAGTCGTCGTAGGCCGTCCTGTGCCCCGTCACGGCGGCGGGCGCCGGCGTGGGTGGCTCGAACAGAGACCGCAGGCACTGGGGGTGAAGATCGTTGAGGCACAGGATGCTGTTGGCCGGGACGGGCGCCCACACCTCCACCGGTGAGGAGTGGAAGATGTCGCCCAGCTGGTAGCTCCGGGTGCAGTAGCTGGCCGGATATCCTGCGCACTGCCGCTCGTTGAAGACATCCGCCCCGCGGACGTACTTCAGCATCATTCGGGCACAGGTTGTGTACACCTTGGGCGCGCTCGCGTACTCGGACCGGATGGTGGCCGCCACGGTCGAGTTGCCGACCGAATCCAGCCGCGAGGCCAGGTTGAGGCAATACGTGCTGTTCTGGATGTTGAGGTATGGGGCGAGGCTGTCCGCCTGCGTGGGGCTGTCGTCGAGCTGGATCAGGGGGACGTCCTCCGACGTGAGCTTGCCGTCCCCGTTGCGGTCGACGACCGTGTAGACCTTCCGCGATGCCCAGTCGGTGTAAGCCCCGTTCGCCTTGGCCGTCCCGTCCGGCTTGACCGGCGCCAGCATGTCGCCGGCGTCCCAGACCGGTGTGGCGAGGGTGGTCGACGCGCTGGCGCAGGCGGAGGAGGGGCAGAGGTTCCCGCTGCCGCAGGAAGCGCGGTTGGGCGGACTGTTCTTCACGAACGAGCCTGTCCCGCTCTCCATGATGAAGTCGTTGTCCTTGTCCTGCAGGAAGACGCTCCCGCACTTACCGTCGCAGTCGTAGTCGCCGTTGGCAGGGCCGCTCGGGCCGGTGGCGGGGATGCTGCACCCGCCGGTGAACTCGCTGAAGAGCCGGAACGAGTAGAGGTGCCCGTCCCAGTGGGCGGTGCGGCTGGGCTCGAAGCGTGGGATGAGCACGCCCTGGCTGGCGGCCGCCTGCAGCGTGGAGAGCGACGCCGCGCCGAACGAGGTCGAGCGCGTGTTGACGTCGGTGAGCGAGGCCAGGATCGCGTCGCGCAGCGCCTTCGCGTCGGTCACCGGCGAGGTCGAACCACCGTTGTAGAGCCCGCCCCCCATGTCGGCTGCATGCTGGAGGATCTGCTCGGCGTTGCCGGTCGTCCCCAGACCGACCGTGTACGTCGTGATGGCCTGCTTTTGGGCCATGGTGTAGCCGTCCGAGCCGGTCTCGGTGTCGGAGCGGTCGTCGACGTTCTTGAGATACCAGGCTACCTTGGGGAGGTACGATTGGATCGGGTTGTTGTCGTCATCGCACGCGCCCGACGCCTGCTGGCCGACGCAGGCACCGTTCGCGATCGAGCTGTCCGGCGCCTCGGCGGCCGTGTTGCACTCGGGGCAGTCGGCGGTCGTGATCCCGGTGATGTTGTACCCGCTGCTGCCGGCGTACTTCTTCGGGCTGGTCTGGTCTGCCACCGCCTTGGTCATGGCGGTGCTCGCGAACCCCGTCCCGGGGATGTTCCCGTCGGCGGTGGGGAGGCCGTCGGTGATCATGATGACGGACGATTGCTGGCACGAGAAGCAGACCGACTTGTTGTTGCCGCTGCCCTCGCTGAATCCGGTCCGCTGGTACGCCGAGTTGAACCAGGTCAGCGAGCTCGAGGTGTAGACTTGGCCGATGTTGAGCAAGGTCTCGGCGAGCGGCGTGCCGCCCGAGAAGCTGACGCTGTTCTGATTGTTGATCGCGTTCTTGATGCTCGTGCGGTTGGAGTCGAAGCTGGAGGGCGACCCCAGCATGTTGCAGCCGGGGTTGAGCGCCTCCAGCAGCGTGCCGCCCCAGGTGTTCGAGCCCTGGTTGTTGAACACGGTCAGGCCGAGGCGGATCTTCCGCACCACGGAGAGCGTGTCCTTCAATACCTTCCGGGCCATGAGGAACTTGGGCGGGTAGAAGTTGAGGAAGTTGCCGCTGAACCAGACGTTCGGGACGCGGCAATGCGACAGGTTGTTCGTGGCGCCGTTGTACTCGACCCCCGTCGAGTCCCTCACGCAGGTCCCGTAGCCATGCACCTTGCAGTCGGCGGTGTTGGAGCAGGCCGGCGCGCTGGCCCAGCTGCGGTAACTGCCGTCGAACCAGTACCCCTGGGACGCCATGCAGGTGTTGCAGCTGCCCACCTTGGCGGTATCGGTCCCGCCGACTCGATTGCAGAAGTCGGTGCTGGTCGTATCCGAGGCTGGGTTCGTGTCCCAGTCGCTCCAGCCGTCGCCATTGCTCGAGCCCCCGTAGGGGGTGAGCACGGCGTCGTGATAGACCCGGGCCTTGTTGAAGAAGTTGGGCGCGCCGCTGCAGGTGAGACCCGTCCCGGTGCAGTAGAAGTCGGGATCGAAGCCGGGGCGGTCGGTCCCGGGAGGCTGGTTGCCGCTCGACATGTACGAACAGTACTTGCCGGTCGTGTCCGTTGCGTTGGCGAAGTCGATCACCTGCGTCCCGGTGGAGCCCGCGTACTGCGAGCCCTCGATGCTGGTCGTGCCGCACGCCGAGTGGAAGACGATCGTGTTGGCGTACGTGTTCACGCAACCGTACCCGGTGGCGCTGCCGCTGAGAGCGCTCGAGTCCTGGAACGAGCCCCAACCGCCCGAGGCGCCGTCGGGCGGCATCCGCACCATCGACCCCGAGGTATCGAGCACGAACATGACGTTCGGCACGCCGCCCGAGTTCACGAAGAAGTCGGTGTCCTCACCACCCGGCGGGTTGATCACGGCATCGCCGAAGCTCGAGGCGAGCAGGGAGCACGACGTGGTATCGGCGTGGAGGACGACGGGCAGGGCTAGGAGCAGCGCAATGAGTGCGAGCTGGCGGCGTGGCATGATCCTCCTCCTACAGCGCGAACTTGATGGCGATCTCGACTTCGAACTCGCGTCCGGAGCGATCGATGCAGTGCGCGAATCCGCGTTGGATGTGACCGAGGCTGTTCGTACCGCAGGCGCGGTTGGTGCAGTCCTGCTCCCCCAGCGTGCCATTGTCGGTCGTCTCGGTGAGGGTGACGTCGTTCAGGGTGAGCGAGGTGGCGTTCTGCGATCCGTAGTGGCCGGGCATGGCGGTGAGCCCGCCGGGCAGGTTCATGGCCGAGACCGTCACCGCGCCCGCCAACGAGGCGAGGCCGTATTGCGACATCTCCGCCCAGATCTTCGCCTGCGCCGCGCTGGCGCACGCCTGCAAGGCATCGAGCTGCACCTTGGCGGCCGCGTTCTTGCGCTCCTGCGTGGACAGTGAGATCGCGGCGATCCCGATCACGGTGAGCACCGCGAGCAAGGCGACGGAGGTGAGGAGCACGCTGCCGCGCTCGTGAATGCGGGGGGTGGTGGCCATGGAGTCGGTCCTCAGGAGTCGCTCATCCCGCGCACCGTCATGTTGCGCAACGGCACGGTGGTCTCGATGCGGAAGCGGTTGTATGGGCTCGCGTCGAGCCAGGAGGGAAGCCTTGTCATGTTGTAGAGAGGGGCGAGCGGGGTGAGGTCGGCCGTATTCGTGCCCGCCGTCGGCGAGCGCACCACCATTCCCATCCGGATCGCCCGTATGTTGGCCTGGTGATCGGTGAGCCGCGCTGGCGCGGGCGGCGGACCCACCGAATACGGGTACCAGCTCACGACGTCGTAGATGGTCTGCGTGCCCGACGGCGCGGTGGCGCTCGGGAAGACGAGCGTCGACATCCCGTCACCGGTGGTGCTCGCGGCGCTCGGCTCGGCGGCGTTGAGCGTCATCGCCGAGGCGAGGCCGCGTGGCGGGAGGTTCGCGTTCGTCATGACGTAGGCGAACTGCAACAGCTCCACGCCCTCGGCCACGAAGATCTCGTCGGCCGCGGTGACCTCGCCGTCGCCGTCCGTGTCCGTGCCCGTGTCCAGCATCAGGAACGGGATGTTCTTGCCGCCGGAGGAGACCGGCCGGACGTGGAAGCGGTAGCGATCGACCATGAATACGCGGGCCGGGCCGGCGGCCGCCGTGAAGCAGGCGTCCGCCGCGAGGTCCTGCCTCTTCAGCGGGTCGGAGGCGTCGACCGCGTTCAGCCCGTAGATCAGATCGCCCGCGGCGGCCAGGGCTGGCTTCGTCTCGACCACCGTGAAGTACGCGTACTTCGTCCCACCCTTGCAGACCGCTTGCAGGACCTGGCCCCGGCGCAAGGCGTCGCCGGCCCGGCCGTAGAGCGTGACCGAGGTGCTCGAGACGGCCTTGAGCCGCCACGCGTTGCCCGCCGGATCCGAGGTGTAGACGCTCGGGATCCAGTAGCGCGGATTTCGGGAGTAGAAGACGATCTCGTCGTCGTTCTCGGTCGAGTCACGCGGGCAGCTGCCCATCGCCGTCGGGCAGGGACCCTGATAGCGTCCCATGTCGAAGGCGAGGGGAGCGTCGAGACCGTACCCCGCGAGCTGCAGCGCCTGCTCCACCGTGATGAGCGCCGAGCGGGCCGAGGTCTGAGCCGCGCGCTGACGCTGGCCTTCATAGGCCGAACGCTGCTGCGCGATGGCGACACCCAGGACGCCTACCAGCACTATGGCGGAGATGCCGACAGCCACGAGGAGCTCGATCAGGGTGACGCCGGAAGATCGGGGGAGGCGCATGGCGCTCACTGGCTCGACAGCGCTTGGTTGACGACGAACGAAGGATCGGTGAGCTGTGCGTAGACCGAAACCTCGCCGGCACGGGCGCCGGGCTGCTGCCAGATCACCGACACCAGGACCACCTTGACCGTGGCGGTGCCACCGGGCGTCGGGCTGAAGCCCCACACCGTCCAGTAGCGGTGGTATTGCGACCCGAGCTCCGCGTCGGAGCGGACGCTGGGGACCTGGGCGGAGCTGAAATCGTGTGCCACGCTCGCGTCGATGCTCCCGTCGAACTGAAGGAGCGGTCCGAAGCCGGAGGTGGGCGTGGTCGGGCCGTTGGTGGCGGTGCTCGAGAGCAGCGGGTCGGAGAAGGCGAGCCGCTCGAGCGCCCCGGCCAGCTCGAGGGCGGCCTCGTTGGCGATCGTCTGCATGCGGCCTGCGTTGTTGGAGGTGAGGCCGATGATATGCATCTGCATCATCCCCACCAGCCCGGCGAGCAAGACGGCGAGTGCGATCATGATCTCGATGAGGGTGAAGCCGTGGCGCGCAGGAGTCGAGACGGTGGGCATGGTCGCTCCTAGTACACGACGTTCCGCACGATGGCCGTGGGGAAGCTCACGAACACGAGTCGGCGCTCGTTGCCGGGGGCCGCTGCGGTGAGCTGGGATGCGAGCGCCAGGGTCGCCCCCTTCGGGCGGTTGCTCGTCGACCGCGAGAACACGGGCTGGACTTCCCCGAGCGAGGTGAAGCGGACGGCGAGGCAGGTTCGGCCGTTGCAGCTCGCCCGCAGATCAGCGTCGAAGGGCGCCACCGCGCCGAAGGGAGCTGGCGGCGCCGCCGTGCTGGCGAGGTCGAAACTGACGCCGCGGGGCATCGTCGTGTAATCGACCACGCTCGCGTTCGTGCCTGGGGTGGTGGGATTGAAGCTGCCGATGGACCACGTCGACGTCGGATCCGTGAGGGTCCAGACGGTCGCGCACCGGCTGGACTTTCCGTCACACCCGCTGCCGTCGCCGCCCGGAGCGTCGACGACGACCATCAGGTAGTCCTTGCCCTCGCGCATGGCCGTCGAGCGCAGCCCCGCGAGCTGCAGCGCGAGGTCGTTGGCGGCGCTGGAGAGGTTGGCATCGGCGAGCCCGGAGCGCTGATAGCCCACCGCGATCGCGGCCAGGCCAGCCACGATGGCGATACCGATGACGAGCTCGATGAGTGTGTAACCGCTTGTTCGTGTTCGGTGTGCCATGCGACCCCCACCTCTGTCGCTGCAAGCTCCGTTCTCGCGAGCGCGCGGAGCCTCCGGAAATAGTCGAGGAGTTCCACGCCCGCGGCGAGGCGAGGCGCCGGGGTGCGCGCGGAGCCCACATGCATCTCGTGCAGAGAGGACACTCTTTGCACACCGGCTGCCCCTCTGAGACGATGAATGCCGGTGAGCGACGATATCAGAGGAAGCGCGGCGTCGAACGGCCAGGGCGACCAGCGGGCTGCAGCGAGCGGCGTGAGATTCCACCCCGCGCCGGGCGCGCGACGGGACGAAGAAGGTCACGCCTGGGCGCACCGGTTCCCGCTGGCCGCCGTCTTCTTCTTCGCCCTGCTCGCCTACTCCAACTCGTTCACGGGCAGCTTCGTCTTCGATGACATCCAGCACGTCCGCGACAACCTGCGCATCCGCGATCTCGGTGCGCTCGCGAGCTGGGCCGGTTACTTGCCCCTGCGCCATCGGTTCGTGGGGTACCTCACCTTCGCTGTGAACTATGCGCTGGGCCGGCTCGACGTCTCCGACTATCACCTCGTCAACTTCCTCATCCACGCGGTCAACGCCGGGCTGGTCTACGCGCTCGTGCTCCTCTGCTTCAGGACGCAGCGCCTGCGAAGCTCCGCGCTCGCCGGCTCCGCGCAAGCCGTGGCGTTCTTCGCAGCGGCGCTCTTCGCGACGCACCCCCTGCAGACGCAAGCCGTCACGTACATCGTCCAGCGCTTCACGTCGCTCGCGGCGCTCTTCTACCTGCTCACGGTGGTGCTCTTCCTCCGCTGGAGGCTCCATCGGGCGGCAGGGGACGGGAGCCGGGCGAAGCGCACCGTCCTCTACGCTGGACTGCTCCTCACCGCGATCCTCGGGATGAAGACGAAGGAGACCGTCTTCACCGTCCCGCTCGCCGTGATCCTGTGCGAGCTCACCTTCTTCGAGCCCCTCGCGTGGCGCAGGCGCCTCTTCCTGCTGCCCATCGCTTCGACGATGCTGGTCATCCCGCTCACCCTCCTGAGCGAGGTCCCGGTCAGCGCGACCGCGCTCGGCCAGGCGACGCGGGTGCAGACCACGGTTTCCAGGCTCGACTACCTGCTGACGCAGGCGCCGGTCGTGCTGACCTATTTGAGAATGCTGGTCTGGCCCACCGGCCAGAACCTCGACCACGACTTCCCCGTGGCACACCGCCTCTTCGAGCCCAGGGTCCTCGGATCGCTGCTGGCGCTCTCCGCGCTGCTGGCGGTGGCGGTGCTTCTGTATCTGCGGACCGCGCTTGGCCGTGGGCGGGGCGCCGTCGATCCGGGCGCGCGCCTGGCCGGGTTCGGGATCGCGTGGTTCTTCCTCGCGCTCGCCGTCGAGTCGAGCGTCATCCCGATCGTCGACGTCATCTACGAGCACCGCGTGTACCTGCCGTCGGTGGGGATCTTCTGCAGCGTGGGGGTCTTGCTGGCCCTGCTGGCGCCGCCCGGGCGCTCGTGGTGCTGGCCGCCGCGGCGTCCGTCGTCCTCGGAGTCGCCACCTTCCTTCGGAACAGGACTTGGGCGAGCGACATCGTCATCTGGGCGGACGCGGCGCAGAAGTCGCCGGGGAAGAGCAGGCCGCACATGAACCTCGGGACGGCGCTCGGCGCCGCCGGTCGCCTCGACGAAGCCTCCCGCGAGCTGCGGCGCGCGGTGGAGCTCGATCCCGCCTCGTCGTATGCGCGCGCCCAGCTCGGCGTCACGCTCCTCGCGCTCGGACGTCTCGCCGAGGCGGAGCCCGAGCTGCGCGAAGCCCTTCGGCTGCAGCCGAAGGACCCCGAGGCCCTCTTCAACCTGGGAATGGTGTTGCTGCGGACAGGTCGGGCCGACGACGCGAAGCCGCTCATGAAGCGGTTCCTGGAGGTCGCGCCGCCCACGTATGCCGCGGCCCGGCGGGTCGCCGAGCGCACGCAGCGGTAGGAACGCCGCCGGCTCACCGCGCCGCTGTCCCTGTCGCGCACGCGTTGCCATCGGCCGCGATCCGCCGGACGAACACCTCTGGATCCCCCGCGACCGGACACCATGCGCCGCCCGGGGAAGGCGGCGGCGCACCGCGGTCACTGTAGACGACGCACGGCCAGCCGTCGGGTCCCACCATGTGGCGCACGGCGAGGCCGCGTTGCATGGCGCGCCAGGTGAGCGGGTAATCGTAGCTGTCGCCGCCGATGAGCAGGCCTAGCCGCTCGCAGCCGCTGTCCGCGATGTCGGCCAGCGCGCGGATGTGGCTCGGCCACTGCTCCATACGCGCCGCATAGTAGCTTCCGGGCAGGAGCCCGAGGGACACGTGCACCGGGTTCGGGACCGGTCGCAGCTCGTTGCGGAGCGCTGCGTGCACCCCCAGTGACCAGAGCACGACTCCCGCGATCGGGGCTACCCGGCGGACCCAGGCACGGCGTGAGACGGCGCCGGATAGCGCAACCGCGGCGAGCGGCGCCAACGCGAAGATGGGCAGGTGCAGACGGGCGATCCAGACATTGTCCCGGAAGACAAAGCTGAAGAGGAGCCAGGCGCCGGCGAGCGCGGTGAGGGCCGCCTTCGCGCGGGAGGGTAGGAGTCGCCAGCGCTTTACGCCCGCCAGCAGCAGGAGCACCGCGACGATCGCCGACGCCGGGTTCCCCGCCCGATCCTCGTGTGCTCGCCCCGCGATCTCGGCGCACATGGATCGCGGGACGGTGCAGCCCTGCGTGGTCGCCCCGGCGAGCGCGGCGGTCCAGGGCGCGGGAAGAGGCACGTGGCGTGCGATCCCCCGCACCACGTTGACGGCGCGATCGCGCTCCATGGAGAACGGCGCGTAGAGGAACGGCGAGAACTCGCTCCGGTCGGACGCGCCGGCGCGGCGCGCCAGCTCGGGCGCGAGGAGGACCGCCACCAGCAACAGCGCGAACGCGACGCCCTTCGCCAGCGAGAGCCGGCCTCGTGTCTCCCGCGCCGACCCTCGCACGATCGCGGTGGCCGCCCACAGCACGAACGGGGCGGCGGAGACGAGCGCCGTCGGTTTCACGAGCATCCCCGCCGAGAGGGCCGCGGCGGCGACGACGAGATCGGATGCGCGCCAGCGCACGCGCCGGTGGAGGAACGGCAAGCAGGCGACCACCACCGCCATGGCGATTGCGGAGGCCACGAGGTCGTTCTGGGTACTCGATGCCTGAAGCACAGCCATCGGTGCCGCCGCGAAGAGGAGCGCGGCCCACGGCACGAGCAGGCGAGGCGCACCGAAGGCCCGGGCCAGTGGTGGCGCGGCGAAGGCGACCACCAGCCACGAGGCGAGCTGGACGAGGTTGGCGAGCCTGTCCGTTCGAGCGATGGTCTGCAGGACGACGAGCAGGTACTCCGCGCCCGGCGGATACGTGACCTGCCGCGCGACGTTCGTCTGGAAGGCGCCCACCGACCGGTGCTGCATCCAGTGCGCGACGCGCGCCAGATGGTAGGTCATGCTGTCCCAGTTGTTCGGGAGGTAGAAGAGCGCGCTGTACGCGACAGGGACCGCGAGCAGGAGGACGAGGGCGCCCGCCGCGAGCGCTTCCGGTCCCTTCCCTCGCCACGAGAGGTGGAGACGCCCGCCGGTGCGGATCGCGCGGCGAACCGCAGCAGCTGCGAGCAGCGCGACCGCGCCGTGCACCCCGAGGAGCGGCCCGCGGGCCACCGCCTGAAAGGCCGAGAGCGCGTTCAGCAGTGCTGCCTCGAAGCAGATCGTCAGGGCCAGGGCGAGGGGCATCGCGAGCGCCAGCGGACGACGTCGCTGCCGGCTCAGGATGGCCAGTGCGAGCAGGAACACCGCCGACGGCGCGGCGAGCGCTAAGAGCCACACGGCGAGGCCCTTCCGCGCGACGCGATGACCTCTCGGTAAAGATCGGCGTAGCGCTCCGCCATGTCTCGGGCGTTGAAGGCGCTCGCGACCTTCGCCCGGGCCGAGGCCCGGACCCGCTCGCTCGGCGCGGCGAGCACCCAGGCGATCCCCTTGGCCAGATCGCCCAGGTCGTAAGGCTCCGCCAGATAGCCGTTCTCCAGGTGGTCGACGAGGTCCGGCACTCCTCCCTGGCGGAATGCCACCGTGGGCGTGCCCGAGGCCATCGCCTCCATGACGGCGAAGGGCAGGTTCTCGAGCAGCGACGGTACGACCACCACGTCCGCTGCCGCATACACGCGATTCAGCGTCGTGTCGTCGCTCAGCCACCCGAGGTAGGTGGCCTTGCAGGAGACCTCTGCGGCGGCCGGCGGCGCGCCAGCCCCGAAGACGACCAGCTCCATGTCCTTCCCCACGGGGTGATCGCGCAGCGCCCGCAGCGCAGCGGCGAGGCGCGAGAATCCCTTGTTCGAATCGGTCGTGCCCCCGTGCGCCCCGAAGGCGACGAGCTTCTTGTGGAGCGGCAGCCCCAGCGACGCGCGTGCGGACCGCTGGTCCAGCGCGCCGTAACGTCCCAGATCGAGACCGTTGGGGATCGTCTCGACGCGGCAGCCCTGCAGCAAAGAGCTCGACCTCGCGCAACGGGTGAGCCAGCGGCTCGGCGCGACGACCGTCAGGTCGAGCTCGCGCCATGCGTCCCGCTTGCGCGACCAGGACGTGGCAGCCACCCGTGAAGGCCCATGAGTCATGGAGCGTCCAGACGATCGGACGCCTCAACCGGCGAAGCGTCTCGACCCGCAGCATCCCGAACGCGACCCAGTGCAGATGGATCACGTCCGGGTTCAGCTTGGCCACTCTGCGGGCGATGAGGTCCGGCCTCAGCGCGGGCGAGAAGAGCCCCACCCGGCGCCGCTCGAGAGCGTCGACGATCAGCGCGTCGAGGATCGGCGCGGCGCGTCCCAGGAGCCGCTGCACCCACGACTCCGGACCGAGGACGTGCGGGTCGTCGCTCCTCCGGAGCTGGACCAGGAGCGAAGCGTCGATTCCTCGTTGCCGGACCGCTTCGACGAGGCGCACCGCTGCGCGAGCTGCGCCGCCGCCCGAGTCGAGTGCGTTGACGTGCAGCACCCTCACGCGTCTCCCGCTGGCATGCGATCAACCGTCCTTCGCGCGCATGGGTCTGGAGGCTCGCTACCCGGGAGCCATCCAGCGGCGCAATGCCCGGCGCGCCGCCGAGACGGCCCGCCGCGGCCATGGTCCGTCGATCACCTTCGACCA
>WNGL01019036.1_pt1 | contig 15212 bp, 14 predicted proteins | sample 5400591 | NCBI WGS metagenome assembly WNGL01 (sample SAMN13153377, study PRJNA577476) | soil metagenome | isolation source: 80 cm soil or saprolite under Garry oak tree replicate 1 | place: USA:California | collected 2016-06-15
ATCTCTTTAAGGACATCCGGCGCGATTGGCACCCAGCCTTCACAACCTTTAGGGAAAAAATCCTCTTCCGGCCGATTCACGATGCCGATGCTTCCATCGCTAATCCAGTGCACGCGCGCATTCACGATCTCGATATTTCGCAGTCCCACGCGCGAGAATAAAAGATGCGCCACATATGCGCCGGCGTCGCGTTTCGCGAGCGCCGACGCTGCAGCGTTCATCTCAGTGAGCGCCTTCATATCGAGCGGCCGTGGCAGTGAACGGTGTGGCGTCTCGACGGTTTCGCCGCGGAAGCCGGTCAGATCGGGCAACTTCATCCCTTCGTAGAATTTCATCTTTCGCAGCGCGACAATTGATCGCGCCTGACGGACGTAGCTCGCGGTAGACGTGCGGACACGCAGAATCACTACTGAACGCGTCGCGACTGTAGCGCGCTTTTCGGCAGACTCGATCTGCCGCTTCTCAAATTCGCGAATTAAATTCGCGGTTAACAGCGATGTCGATTTGTCGTCCGGATCACCGCCATAAACGGTCCTCACGATCATTCGCAACGAACGGACATTGCTGCGAATGGTAGAGCGCCGCTGCAAAGCATTCCGTTCGTACCTATCGATCAGTTCACCGATTTTCGCATTGTCGTTGCGCAGCCTTAGGCGGTCTGCGCCTCGACCCGCATCGGCCCAAAACGATTCGATTATTTTTGCGGCAATGCGTTTTGCCGGCCCAATCTCCTTCGCCCCTGTATTTCGAAAAATCCGCCGCCCGCCGTCGATCGCGGGCGCGGTAAATCGAACATGCCAATCGTTTCGACCAGGACGCGGAGGGTGCAGATAGAACTTCCGCGTTGTGCAACGAACTCGAATGAGTAATTTCCGGTCTTTCATGGGGCCAATGCTAACACAACAGCGCATTTCATGCTACCAATTTGCTACCAATTTTGGTTTGCGCGAAAGTACACGTTCGTGCAGCATTTACCTGGGAAATAGCTATTTGCACCGTTAGCTCAATTGGCAGAGCAAGTGACTCTTAATCACTGGGTTGCAGGTTCGATTCCTGCACGGTGCATTTCATGCACCCCTGATTCGGCCTCGTCGAAGGCAACAACAACATCCATGGGTCCGGCCGGAAAATTTCTCGCTTCCGCCTAACGGCAAGAGAAAATAAGGGGACTCATCGCGTCCCCTTAAACCCCTTCTAGGAGGGAACAGTTGAGCTTCGGCGTCGGTTAGGCCTCCGGCGACGCGCGTCGCGATGGACGTAAAACTGCCTATAAGATCGGTCAAAGTCTGCCTGGAAATCTGCACGAGACCTCTTCGAGAGTGCTGACAGCAGGATACCCACAACGCCAAGCCAAACGCCGGCACTCAACGCGCCATTTGTCTCGAACCACGCTGCCGCTGACGGCCAGAAGAATCCGACCAGGAACAGGATCACAGACAAATGCACAATCCAAAGAACCGGAGAGAACAGCAGACGCCGATATACCGCCGCGCGCATCTCTCCACTCGACACCAGGTGAATCGCGCGAGGCAAGCCCAACAGTATCGGGAGCGCAATCTGAGCAGTGACGAACAGGCCGATAACGAACCCAAGTGGTAGCCACAGCAACGCGAACCAACCCTGCGCCTTCACCATCACGCCAAGTAGTAAGCAAAACAGAAGCGCGATGATCGTTTGCACGTGGAAGGGGGCTGACTAGATACAGATTCTAAGCCATCTGCTCAACCCAAAAATCAACCCAGCTGGATTTCTGGCGGGACCTCGGGATTCATCAACGACGCGCCGCCATCGGCGTAAATCACCTGCCCAGTTATCCAGGCGGCTTGCTCTGAACAAAGGAGCGTCGCAACATTCCCAATATCCTCGGGCGTTCCCAGCCGGCCCATTGGAGTCCATCGAATTCAATACGCTGTCCTCGGTCCATCCGGGGCTGATGGCATTCACTGTGATACCGCGTTTGGCGAGAGCTACCGCGAAGTACCGCACGAGGGACTCGAGCGCGGCCTTGGCTGAACCCATGCCGACCCAGGATTGCACTCCGCCAGTGCGGCTTCCCTGGGCGTAAGTGATCGCGAGGATTCTTCCCCCCTTAGCCATGAGTGGAACCGCCTCGTGCACAGCGACGAGGAACGCTTTTGCCTGCGAATCGGACGCGGCGTTCCATTGTTCGAGAGTGATGTCCATCGGCGGATAAAAGAACGCCGCTGCTTCGGGTCGCGCGTTGCTGACAAAGATATCGAGCTTACCGAATTCGGCTTTAACTTTGCCAAACATCTGGGTGATCTGTTTGGAATCCAACACGTCCGCTTGGACCACGAAGCCATCGGCGCCTCGTTCGCGCACCTGTGCAAGCGTGTCCAAGGCGGCGGCCTCGTTTTGATAGTAGTGAACTGCTACGTTGACACCGTGGTCGGCCAGTTTGAGGGCGATTCCTCGACCAATGCCACGGGAGCTCCCGGTGATCAGCGCGTGTTTTCCGCTCAGCGACATATCTGTTAATCGACGTATCTTTGCGCGATCGGCATTCTGCGGCCAAGTCCAAAGGCGCGGCTTGTTACCTTTATTCCGGGCGCAGCTTGCTCGCGCTTGTATTCGTTGAGATCGACCCGGCGCTGCACCCAGCGCACGGTTTTCTCGTCGAACCCGCGCGCGATGATGTCGCGGGCGCTCAGGTTTTCTTCGACGTAAAGCTGCAAGATCTGATCGAGAATTTCATACGGCGGCAGCGTATCCTGGTCTTTTTGGTTCGGCTTCAACTCAGCACTGGGCGGTTTGTCGATTGTGGATCGTGGAATGATCTCGCGGTCACGGTTTATCCAGCGCGCCAACTCGTAAACCATTGTTTTCGGCACGTCGCTGATCACAGCCAGTCCACCGGCCATGTCGCCGTAAATTGTGCAATAGCCGACGGCGAGTTCGCTCTTGTTTCCAGTGGTCAGCAACAGATGACCGAACTTGTTCGAGAGCGCCATCAAGGTCATCGCGCGCAGGCGCGGCTGCATATTTTCCTCAGTCTCGTTTTCGGGCAGACCTTTAAAAATTTCTTTGAACTGTGATTTGAAATCTCTGAACGCGTCGGTGATCGGAATGTCGAGAAATTTAATTCCGAGATTGCGCGCCAGCGCGCGCGCATCATCGATGCTGCCGCGCGATGAGTATGGGCTGGGCATCGAAACTCCGGTCACGTTTTCCGCGCCCAGCGCATCAACCGCGATCACAGCCGTGACCGCGGAATCAACGCCGCCACTGAGGCCGACTACGGCGGAATGAAAATTGCATTTGCGGAAATAATCGCGAACTCCCAGAGAAAGCGCGGCGAAAAGTTCCTTCGGCGTTTTGCCTTCGTGAAATTCAATTGCGGCGGTTGAATCCGTATCGACGACTTTTTCGTCTTCACGAAATGCAGCCAGTTGCGCGATCAACTTGCCAGCGGCATTCACCGCGAAGGAATTGCCATCAAACACAAGTTGATCGTTGCCGCCGACCAGATTGCAGTAACAGATTAGCCGTTGATGAGCGCGTGCGAGCCCCGCCACCATCTCGTATCGGATCGCCGGTTTATGCAAGCTAAACGGCGAGGAGCTTAGATTGACGATGATCTCTGCGCCTTGTTCCACCAGACTGCCCACTGGTTCGACGTCGTAGAGCGGTCGCGGCAGGTAATGTTCAGTCCAAATATCTTCGCAGATCGTCACGCCGATTTTTTTTCCCTGGACATCAACCGGCTCCACACGGCTGGCCGGCTCGAAATAACGGTCTTCGTCGAAAACATCGTAGGTGGGTAGAAGCGATTTGTGCGCTTTCCTTAACGGTTTGCCGCGTTCGAGCAGAGCGGCGGCGTTATGAAACGGCTTGCCCCGTCCTTCGTTGCGATCGACAAAACCGACCAGCAACGCTGCCTCGCCAACGCGAGAATGCAGCTTTTCCAGGATCGCAAGGTTCTCCAGAACGAAACGCGATTTGAAAACCAAATCCTGTGGCGGATAGCCGGTGATGGCCAGTTCCGGCGTCAGAATTAGTTCCGCGCCCGCAGCCGCAAGACGCTCATAGGCGCCGATGATCAAGTCGCAATTACCCCTCAAATCCCCGACGGTCGGGTTAATTTGAGCAAAACCAATCTTCATGCCGCGCTAAAGCAGATTATGCGCAACGCCGCGACCAGCAATGTTCTTTTGCTAGGTTAACGACTTTCGAATTATCTACGGTAGCCCACACGCCAGATAGTGCCGTTGCCGTCTTCGCTGAAAAGAAGACTGCCGTCTTTGGCGACGGTGATTCCGACCGGGCGACCCCAGACTTTGCCTTCGGGCGTGACGAAGCCAGTCACGAAATCTTCGTATTCGCCGCGCGCTTTGCCGGTCGAGTGGTCGAACGGCACACGCACCACTTTGTAACCGGTGCGTTTCATCCGGTTCCATGAACCGTGGAAGGCAGCGAAGATGTCGCCTTTGTATTCGGCGGGGAATTGGTCACCGGTGTAAAAGCACAAGTTAAGCGTGGCGGAATGCGCCTGCACGAGCACATCGGGAACGATCACTTTGTCGGCGAGTTCAGGATGTTTTCCTTTGTGGCGCGGGTCAGGGTGGTTGCCGATGTAAAACCACGGCCAGCCATAAAAGCCACCGGTGCGCACGCTACTGATGTAGTCCGGCGGCAAATCTTCGCCGATTTCGTCGCGCTCGTTTGTGCTCATCCACAGCTCGTTTGCGCCGGGTCGAAATGCGATTCCGACGGCGTTGCGAACTCCCCACGCGTAAACTTTCCGGTCTGTCCCGTCGGGGTTGAACTCGAAAATGCGGGCGCGATCGGCTTCCGCAGCGCTGTCGGAAACATTCGAGCGTGAACCGATTGAGACATACATTTTTTTGCCATCGGGTGAAAAAACAATGTCGCGCGTCCAGTGGCCGCCGCTGCGCAGGCGCGCCGCGCCAGCAGAGAGATGCGCGCCCAAGTCTTCCGCCGGTCCGCGCGCTTTCAGATCACCGTTGCGGTAGGGGAAACGAATTATGCCGTCGGTATCCGCCACGTACAAAAATTGGGGATCGTCACCCGGCGGATAAAACGCAATCCCGAACGGCTTGTTTAAACCCTGCTCTGCAAAGATCTCAGTGACGTCTGGTTGACCGGCGTGCTTCGTGTCACGCAACACCTTGATTCGATTGGCGCGACTCTCTACAACGAAGATGTCGCTATTCGGCGCGGTGAGCAGAAATCGCGGATCACGAAATCCGCCAGCATACAATTCGATCGTAAAACCCGGCGGCACACGAAGCTGTGCGCCTGCTGGCCGCTCGACGACGTGCGCCCGGTTAATTGCCAAAATATTTGAACTCGGCGCGGGCAAGTCGGTGACGGTGATTTTGCGCCGCACTCCGGGCGCATCACTTGTCCAATCGCCCATCGCGGCCTTTCCGGTGAGCAAAGTGCCGCTCTCTGCGGCCGCTCCAATTGAAACACCGAGGCTGAAAGTCGCTGCGATGAAGATCGCACAAGAAACAGAATGAACTCGGCAACGCGTTTCCATTTACGTTTCGAATCGATTTCGACCGAAAGATTGCGCGGATTGGCTAAGCGCATGCGTCTCGGGGCGGTCTGGGGAGCACAGGCTGCCAGCCTGTAGTTGCCGGCAGCCCTGCCGGCAACATCTTTTCGCGCATAGCTCGAGTGGTAATCAATTCCCGGTCTCGGCAAGCTGCCGAGACCTGCAGGCTGGCAGCCTGCGCTCCCCAGCAGCACGCGGAACGCGACACGTTTACTGCGCGTTCAGTGTGCGATTGTGCCCAGCTTTTCGACCAGCGCCGCGCCTTTTTTCCGATCGTTGATGACGAAAGTATTGTTTTCGCCCAGCGTTGACCACGGCCCACGCGGCACTTCACTGAAATCCACGAACCTCCAATCGGTCACATCCGTTGGTTGTAGCCCGAGGTAATCGCGGACAGCGGGCGAGATATCGAGGCCGGCGCCTTTGTTGAGATTAGGTTTTGGCCGTTCGTTACCAAACACATATTGCCAGTGATCGGTGCGGAACGGCCCGGCATCTTCCCATTGCGCGTAAGCTACTCGATTTCCCTTACGGATAGCGATCCAGCGCCCTTTGCAAGTCGAAACAGCGGGGCCTTGATAAGCTTCGTTGAACCATGGAACAACGCGCGGCGCTTCGGGTCGATGGCCCTCCCTCGCTTTGTCGTTGTAGGGAAGCGCGCAGTAAAATGGATTTAGTCGGGGCGTGAATTTTGCAGGAATGTAATTGCTGCGATGGGCGGTATCAGGATCGTCAAACCCGCCATAGTTTTTGGTCCAATCTTTGTCCCAAGAGCTTGTGCGATTAGGGATCGGATTGTTACCGGCTGGTTTCTCGCCGACCCAGAACACCGTCGTTACGATCTCCCTTTTCCACGGAAAACGCTGTCCCAGCTCAGGCGCATTTTTGGCCAACTGCCCCGGCGTGAACGCGAGTGAAGTAACATCGAACGAACGGTCGTCTCCTGATCTCTGAGATTTCTTGCTGAACTTTGTTTTCGCAGGCTCCGCTTTTGAAGGCGTTCCATGGGCGAAAAGAGACGTGATCGACGAAAGGATGACCGCGATCGTGTGAGTAAATTTTCCAGGTTTCATTTGTGGTGCCAAGGCAGCGCTAATGAAAGACGTAGGTCTTTCTTATTGGTTCGTTCACGAGGACGCGGATGCGCGTCAGTCGCGGCCAATTCAGATGCGCCGTTAAAAAATGCTCGCCGAATCTCAATGCGAATTTGGATTCGTCAATCAAAAAGATCCGTTCGCGAATAACGCGAATACACGCAAATAACAAAAATATCCTTTCCTTATTCGCGTCAATTTGTGTGATTCGCGGGCACGATCTTCTTGGTTAAACAAATTTTCCCGGATTCAAGATGTCGTTTGGATCGAGAATTTGTTTCAGCCGGCGGTGCAGATTGCGCGCGACCTCACTGGTCGCATCCGGCCACCACCGTTTTTTGGCGAGACCAATTCCGTGCTCCCCCGTAATCACACCGCCCCAGGTCAGGACTTGGGCGAAAAGATCGTCGAGTGCGCGCTCGACTCTCTCGCGCACTGCGGCATCGCGATTGTAACGGTCTGCCATGATGTTGACGTGAATGTTGCCGTCCCCGGCATGACCAAAGCACGCGATCGGGAACCCGTGTTTTGCCTGCAGCGATTCCGCGAATTCCATCAGATCGACTAAGCGGCTGCGCGGCACGACGACATCCTCGTTCAACTTTGTGAGACCCGTGGCGCGCAGTGAATTGCTGAACTGGCGGCGCAATGCCCAGAGCCTTTCGCAATCTGCTTCGCCGGTTGCTATCTCGAGCGTGTTCGGTTTTCTTTTCTCGAGCAAATCGCGAATCGCTGCGGACTCGCTGCGGACGCTTTCCTCTTGCCCATCCAGATCGACCAGCAGATGCGCGTTTCCCTCGGGGACGATCATTTTGCCCAGATCGCGTCGCGCCGCTTCCAGTGTGAAACGATCGGCGATCTCCAATGAAGACGGCAGAAATCCCGCCGCAAAAATCGCCTGCACTGCTTCGGCGGCTTGTGTGGCCGCGGCGAACGCAGCGGACAGTGTAGCGCGTGCGGGAGGAAGCGAGAGCAAACGGAGCGTGATCTCTGTGACCACGCCGAGCATGCCTTCCGAGCCCACAAACAGACCGATCAAATCGAAGCCGGTTTTATTCTTGTGGACGCGCCCGCCGGCGCGCAGCACGTCGCCGTTGGCGAGCACCACTTCCAGACCGATCACATAATTGCGCGTCACGCTGTATTTCAAGCAGCGCGGGCCGCCCGCATTCGTGGCGACATTTCCACCGATGGTGCAATCTTTCATGCTCGCCGGATCTGGCGGATAGAATAATTTTTGCGCGCGCACTGCCGATTTCAGTTCGACAGTAAACACGCCGGGTTCAACGATCGCCACCGCATCGGCAAAACTGATTTCCTTAATCCGGTTCATCCGCATAAGGGACAGGGCGATCCCGCCGCGAACCGGCACGCATCCACCCACGTAGCCGAAGCCGCCGCCGCGCGCTGTTACCGGAATTTTTTCACGCGACGCGAACTGAAGCAGCTTGCTCACGTCACCTGTCGATCTTGCGAAGACGACAACTTGCGGCTGATGTGCGGCGAACCATTTATCGCCGCTGTGCGCCGCGAGCGTGTCCGGATCATTAACGACAATGTCGTTGCCCAGGACTTCTCGGAGCTTCGAAGCGAGTTGCATACAGACCAACGTCGCGCGCCTGAGTTGTAGGGCAACCCCGACCGCTTTCGGGGTTGCCAATGATGTATCAGCTTGTCCTCAAGACGATGGGAGAACAATCGCCGAAGGTGCAAATGTCAGGCGGCAAAGCCGCATTCGTTACCAACACGTCGGTTGCAGTAGCTAGGGTGACGGACTGGCCGTTGCAGATTGAAAGGTTCTAGGGTCGGACAAGATTTTTTTGGCCGCGGGTGCCAAATCCTTTTTGAGCCAAACTGATAAAGCGGTCTCCCGGTCAACCTGTAGGTCAATCGCAGTTCTTGCTGTCTCTCGCAGGTTAGTATCGTACTGAACTGCGGCCACTGCTCCGTTTTTCCAAACAAGAACGGCGAATCGTGAGCCGTCGGCCGCCCACTCAGGTGGAGCAAGCGCGACTCCATCGATTCGCATCGATTTAACGTGCGCCAACGAATCTTCCGGAAGATCACGAGGGGATTGTGCTGCCATATGCGCTGGATCAACTAACAACAAACTGTCTTGGAACTTCTCCTCCAAGTATTCCTGAATTCTGGCGCTTGGCCGGAATCTGATAGCGACCCATTCGTCGGCAGCAGGATTTTTGGCGTAAGCCTCAAGAACGTTATTAAAAAGAATCGTGTTTGTTTCCGCATCGGCGACGAACAGACCGAACTCGTCAGCCGCCCAAAGGTATCGGTCAGCGATCCAATGGTCCGCTTGGTCCAAAATCCACCCGTTGCCGTGGTACTCTCGCGTGTAAACCGTGTGGGCCAGATTCGTCGCCTCGACAAAAATCCCGTTGAGGAGTTTACCGATTTTTTCAATCGGAGGATTCTTCGCTCCAATCGGTGAGGGATAGGCGACAACAACGAGATCGTGATGGCTACTTGGCGAAGTAAAAATCTTCTTTACGCTGAAGTCCTCGTTGCCAGCGTAACATAGCGATGAGTTCGTCAAGGCAACCGCAAGCACGGCAGCTTTGTATAGAAACCGGCTCATTGCGTGAGAACCTTCAGGCAGGTGCGGGTTTTGTTCGGCCAGACTCGTGTTCATGCTCGCGATGGATCTAACCTAGCTGATTAGGAGCAGGAGCACGTTCGATAGTGCCGCGCTCGCTCCATTCGCGCGATGAGCGCCTCGGCTTTTGGGAAAATCACAGGCTTGCTTTCGTCCGCACCGGCAAATTCTCTCACGGCATCCATGGAATCGAACCGCAGCAGCGTGACGAATTCCACTTCATCGCCATCTTCGCGGATGAACAATTCGGCGCCATGATACCCTTGGATGTTTCGCGCCGCGATGCTCGGAAAAATTTCGGTCTGCAACATTTCCTCGTATGCCTTCGCGTCCGCTCGTTTCGTCCATCCATGCCAGATGCGAGCAATCATATGGAGCAAGAGCAAGAGTAAGAGGAAGAGAAAGAGACTGTCACATGCCCATTATTTGGTAACCGCCATCGACGTAGATGACCTGCCCGGTGATCGCCGCGGCAGCGTCGCTGGCGAGAAAAACTCCAGTGGCGCCAAGCTCGGCGGGATCGCAACTGCGCTTCAGTGGTGCGCGTTCCTGATAATGCTTCAACATCGACGTGAACCCGCTGATTCCACGGGCGGCCAGCGTTTGCACAGGCCCGGCGGAAATGCAGTTTACCCGGATTTTTTTCGGACCGAGATCGTAGGCAAGATAGCGCGTGCTCGCTTCGAGACTGGCCTTGGCTACGCCCATCACGTTGTAATGCGGCACGACCTTTTCCGCCCCGTAATAAGTCATCGCGACGATGCTTCCGCCGTTGGTCATCAGCGGCGCTACTTCACGCGTGAGCGTCACCAGCGAGTAAGCGCTGATATCGTGCGCGACACGGAACGCTTCGCGCGTCGTGCTCACAAAATCGCCTTCCAACGCCTCTCGTGGCGCGAATGCCAGCGAATGCAGCATCAAATCGACGCGATCGGTTTCGTTCCGCACGCTTTCGAAAAATGCTCTGATCTCATCGTCGCTTGAAACGTCGCAGGGGAACAACGGCGTTTTTTCCCCGAATTCACCGACCAGCTCCTCGACGTTTTCCTTTAATCGCTCGCCCTGGTAGTTAAAAATCAAGTGCGCGCCCGCGCCGGCCCATGCCTTCGCGATCGCCCAAGCAATGCTGCGCTTGTTCGCCACCCCGAACACCAAGCCAATTTTTCCTGACAAAACTTGCTGTGTCATAAGCTCTGCATGATACCCGCATTTCAGGCATCGCAAAGCTGCCGGTCTTCGCTACACTCTGCCCGTTTATGACTGCACGACGTTCAGTTTTCTGCGTGTTACTTATGCCACGGTGAGGTTCAGTTCATGCCTGCAATCGGAATCACCGGGGGAATTTGCACTGGCAAAAGCACGTTTTGCGGATGTCTGCGTGAGATTCTTCCCGCAGCGAAATTCTTCAATGCCGACGAAGCGGCGCACGCTCTCGTTGAGCTTCCTGAGGTGAAACAGGAAATTCGAGCCGAGTTCGGGAGCGGGATCTTTTCAAGTGATGAAGCCTTGAATCGAGCGAAACTTCGAGCGATAATATTTGGCGACGCAACCAGGAAACGTGCGCTTGAGCGGATCCTCCATCCGCGGATTCGCCGCCAATGGAGGGCCGAGGCGGAAAGGCATCGCAATTCTCCCGATTTTTTCTTTGCTGATATTCCACTCCTTTATGAAAGCGGCGGTGAAACATTGTGCGACCGAGTGGTGGTGGTGGCCTGTTCGTACGAGGTGCAGCTAAGCCGCTTGATGGAGCGGATGTCGATTAAAGCCTCCGAAGCTCAACAGATGATCAACTCACAAATGCCACTGGAGGAAAAAATCACACGTGGAGGTCACGTCGCTTGGAATAACAGCGATCGAGCGGCGCTTGCCGAACAGGCGCAGTTTCTCGTCGCATTATGGCAAAGGCAATCATGGACGAAAAGCTAGAGACGTCGCTTTCGCAGACGGAAACTGTAGAGGCAGGCGTGTCGCCTGCACACGGGAAAGATGCGGCCGACACGGCCGCCGCTACAGCAGCGCACTCGCTTGATTTAAATGAGCTGCAAGAGTTTCCGGACCAAAAACTAAAAGCATTGGCGCGTGATTTGGATTTGTATTTGCATCCCGCTCGCTCTCGCCATCACCACATCCTCGATATTGTCCGCGCCGCGTTAGCCGGCGGCGGAACGGTTACCGCAGAGGGTTTTCTCGACCAAGTGAGCGATTCCTTTGCGATGTTGCGCTGGCCCAAATTGAATTTTTTGCCTGTGCCCGAGGACGTTGCCGTTTCGCGCGCCCTCATCGAGCAACATCACCTGCGGCCCGGGCAAAAGGTTGCCGGGACCGTACGATTGCCGGTTCAACGCGAAAAGTTTCTCTCACTCGATAAGGTCACACACATCGAAGGCCAGCCGGCCGAGGAGTGGACGGAACCGACGCACTTTGACAAGCTAACGCCGCAGTTTCCGCAAGGCAGGATTATTCTGGAAAATCCCAAGACAAACTCCATCAGCGCGCGCGCGGTGGATTTGCTGGCGCCGCTTGGGCGCGGGCAACGCGGCCTCATCGTCGCGCCGCCGCGAGTGGGCAAGACGATCCTGCTCAAGGAAATCGCGAAAGCGATCCGGGTAAATCATCCGGACATTGTGCTCATCCTGCTTTTAGTGGACGAGCGGCCGGAAGAAGTGACGGATTTGGAGCGGGAAATCGATTGCCAGATTTATCATTCGAACTTTGACGAAAGCGTGCAGCGGCATGTGCAGGTAGCCGAGATCGTGCTGGAGCGCGCCAGGCGTCTTGTCGAAACGAAACATGACGTGGTGGTTTTGCTCGACAGCATCACGCGGCTTTCACGCGGATACAATAATCTGGAACCGGGCAGGGGACGGATCATGTCCGGCGGCGTGGAAGCGAAGGCGCTCATCAAGCCCAAGAAATTTTTCGGCTCGGCGCGCAATGCGGAGGAAGGCGGCAGCCTGACGGTGCTCGCGACTGCTTTAACCGAGACCGGCAGCCGAATGGACGAGTTAATTTTCGAAGAATTCAAGGGCACCGGCAACATGGAGTTGCATCTCGATCGCGCGTTGCAGGAAAAGCGGCTTTACCCGGCGATCCATCCGCTGCTCTCAGCAACGAGACGCGAGGAGTTGCTTTATCATCCCGATGAATGGGAGCGCGTGCTGATGTTGCGCAAAACGATGGCAGCGCTTCCACCTCTCGAGGCGATGGAAAAACTGATCGATAATCTCCTCGTGACGAAGACCAATGCGGAATTGTTGCTCAGCGGATTGAAATGATTTCCTGAAAATGACGAAGCCGCGTAAACGTGGAGTTGCTACCCGCGTTTTACATGGCTTATAAGCGGCGAAGCACGAATGACGAATGACGAAAGAAGCCCAAATGCTCCCGCCTTTGCTGAGCTTCGGCGTGGCAGACAAATGACGAAGCAGCCATTAAAGCGAGCTCATCGTCAATCGGATTTTGACATTCCTCATTCGTCATTGCAATCCAATCTTGTCGCGACCGATGCCCGGTTGGCTGAGTTGCTCAAGAAGATCGAGGCTGCCGATCGCGTTGCCATCGATATTGAGGCAGACAGCTTGCATTCGTACCGGGAGAAACTTTGCCTGGTTCAGATCAGTGCGCCTGCCGCGGCCAACCCCGAAGGCTTTCGGGGTAGCTGCAACGACTTCATTGTCGATCCGCTCGCTGGACTCGATCTGGAGGCACTGCGGCGGGCGCTCGAACTGAGGGAAATTGTTTTGCACGGCGCCGACTATGATCTGCGAATGATGCGACGCGGCTTGAATTTCACCGCGCAGAGAATCTTCGACACAATGATCGCAGCGCGTCTGCTGGGTATTCGCGAATTTAGTCTCGCTGCGCTGGTGAAACGCTACTTTGGCTTGGAACTTCCGAAGGGTTCACAGAAAGCGAATTGGGCAAGACGGCCGTTGCCGGCTCGAATGGCGGAATACGCGATTAACGATGTGCATTATCTGGTGTCGCTTGCCGAAAAATTGGAAGCCGAACTGGATCGGCTCCAGCGCCGGGATTGGTTGCGGCAATCGTGTCAACGCGCCATTGAGCAGGCAACTGTCGCGCGCGTCCGCCAGCGGGACGAGCCTTGGCGCATTCCTGGATCTGGCACGCTTCAGGGGCGTGCCGCTGCTGTGCTTCGGGCACTTTGGCAATGGCGCGAAAGAGAAGCGGAGATGGCAGATCGCCCGCCATTTCACATCTTACAGAATGAAAAGCTTTTGAACGCTGCTGTCAGTTTTGCTTCAGGAAGCGTGCCTGATTACGAACATTTTTCGCACCGGCGGCGTCAGACGTTTCAGGAGGCAGCCCAAATCGCGCTGGCAACGCCTGAATCGGAGTGGCCGGTGTTGCGTAGGCGCTTTGGAACTCGGCCAACTGCCGAGACAGTGCGGCGCGCAGACGAGCTGCGGCGCCGGCGCGACAAATCAGCTGAAGAGCTCGGCTTGGAGCCATCATTCATTGCGCCACGTAGCACGCTCGAGGCCATCGCGACCGACCGTGCGCGCGCAGCGGCCTTGCTGGTTCCATGGCAAGGTCAGCTGCTCGGCGTTTTCTTTCGCCCCTCCGGGGCTGACCGCCATTGATGTCGCCAACCCCGGGCTGACGCCGGGGCTACGTTCTTCCACGCCTGCGGCGCTTTCAGGTGGCTACAATTTCATCTAACTCAGTCTTACGGAATAACCAGGGTCTGACCGACCGTAAGCTTTTTCGGGTCGCGGATATTTTTTCTGTTTGCCTCGAGAATCTTTTTCCAATGCTTGGGCGATTTATAAAATTTTCGCGAAATGGAGAAGAGCGTGTCGCCCGATCGCACAACATAGGTTCGATCTGCGTTCTTCGCCGCGGTTTTCTTTGAGCTTGCGTCATTTGCCTGTGATTTCTCCGGTGCACTCCGCAAAGATCCGGCGCGCGCTTCAAGCTCTTTGCGCAGATTTAGATTTTCGTTGCGCAACTGGGCCGCTTCCGATCGCGGGATAACCGAATCTCCAGACAGCGCTGTCAGCGCGGCGATTTCGTCATGCTTTATCGACTTTTTGACCTCGTTCGCGTGAGGGCCGTTTGGACTTAACGCGAGATAGCGTTTGAAATGGTGGAGCGCACTGACGGGATCGTTCAATTTATCGTCATAAAGAAGAGCCAGTTTGTAGTGGATCTCAGCACAACGTGGACTGTCATCGAGTGCGGCTTCGTACAAGTTGATCGCGCGCGCAAAATCTCCGTTGGCTGATTTGCTGTCTGCATCCTGCATCAACTGCGCGTAGCGGGAAGTCCCGATCCGATCGCACGCACCCAGACCACAGATGAACAAGATCGACAACCAAACCCAAGCGATCGCGGTGCGATAATGTTTCATCATTTAACGAATTAACGATTCAGTGAATTAGCGATTAGCTTTTGCGGTGGCGAGTGACGCCGAGAATATCTTGAGAAGTTGATGACATTCGGCAGTGAGCCTTGGTGTCAATGGTGATTCGATGATGTCTGCATCCACCCGTAATTCGAGCCAAAACAGGGTTTCGTCAGCTTCCTCCAGAACGATGCTAATCTTCGAAATGAAATCCGCGGCGGATCGAGCACGACAAGCCGCGCGGTAGTTTGCCGCAACGGCGGTACCTGCACGGAGTAATTGGCGTCCGATTACCCTTGCGGCCTCGGTTTGTGGCAATCGCGAGAAAAATCGGACGATAGCGACTGCAAAGCGTTTCGTGCGGTCCTGCAATTCCTTTACTTTTTCGAGGCGTGATTTCACTCCATTAATCGCTAATTCATTGAATCGGTTATTGTCTAATTTATTCTCGCTTGTGAACCTGCGCGCACTTCAGTTCTTTTTCTTTGCGGCCATTGCACTTTTTCTTTCGGTTACCATTCTGCGCGGGGCACTTTCAAGCGGAACGACCTATTCGCTCAGTTTTGTCGATATTGATGGCAACAAGCTCTCCAC
>WNGL01005383.1_pt1 | contig 15211 bp, 10 predicted proteins | sample 5400591 | NCBI WGS metagenome assembly WNGL01 (sample SAMN13153377, study PRJNA577476) | soil metagenome | isolation source: 80 cm soil or saprolite under Garry oak tree replicate 1 | place: USA:California | collected 2016-06-15
CCGCCGGAGATTGAAGGAACGTTAGCGCTCATGAATGCAGAGATTGGCAAGTACTACCTCTTGGCGCCTAATGCCAGCGGACACCTGGAGGGGAAGTCACCGGACCCAATGCACAACGACCCGTTGTACATGGATGATCGTCATCCGCTCCACGATCGGATTAAGGCCGTGGTGCACATGGACATGGTGGGCGGTGGGCCGGAGACGAAGGCAGTGTTCCACGTGACACGCGGGCCGATGAGCTTGCCGAGTTTCGTGCATGACGTGGCGTGGGTGTTCGCGGAGTGGGTGAACGAGGAATCGTATAAATTCGCCGCGACGGGAAAGGCGGATTATCCGATGGTGGCGCCGGAGGGCGGCAAGGAGCCGCTGCGCGCGGAGTATTCGGCATATACGATGGGCAGCGACCACGACGTGTATCAGGATTCCTCGTTCGGGATACCGGCGATTTACTTGAATGACTGGCCCGACCGGTACATTCACACGAATTTCGATTCCGCGGCGAATATCGATCCAACCAAACTGAAGAGGGCTGCGTTTATTGGCGCGGCGAGTGGGTACTTTCTGGCAGCGGGGCCACAGAAGGAATACTGGCGCCTAGCAGACGCTCTTCTCGTGGGAGATGCCATTCGAGAGTCGGAGTGGCGAGAGCGTTCGACACAGGTTTCGAGCGACCAAGTGTGCATATTGCGCGACGGTCAAGCGAAGTACGAATACAAACTGAAGTATCCGTACCGCTTGATGCCCGGAATGCCGCCCTTGGAGCAACTCTCGCACGGACAGGCAGGTGGTTGTCCTCAGGAAAGCAAGAAGGAGGCCGCCGCGCTCCTCGCGTTCAGTCGTAGAGCTGAGCCAAAAGGTCCGCTGACGGTGTTTGGGTATGACTATTTTGCAGAGCACTCGAAGGCGGCGGGAGTGGCAACGCCGAAGCTGCTGAGTTACGAGGGCTTGTGGGGCGGCGGGGAGGAGTACGCGTACGAAGTGTTGAATTTTGCGGATGGGAAACGGAACGCGCAAGAAATATGCGATGCGGTGTCCGCAGAGTATGGACCGGTGCCGCTAGAAATGGTGGTGGAGTATTTGAAAGCGCTGGAGAAGATTGGCGTGGTGGAAGAGGTGAAGTAAGGAAGAACAGAACGAGAAGACTGAACGAGCACTTGAATAAGCGGCTGCAATGGCGGTGGACTTGAGGAGGGCAAGATGCCAACCATTGAGGGGAGAGAGGGGCGGTTGTGGATTGACGCGTACGTGAAGAAGGCGGGCAAGTTTTCTGGAGTAATGAAGGCGGTGCGGGCGCTGGTGAAGAAAACGGCGGCAGACTGCGAGGAATACGTAAGTCCGTGGAAGACTCCTGCGTTTGATTCGAACGGCCCGCTGTGCGTCTTTGTGCTGGGGAAAGAGCATGTAACGCTGGCATTTTTGCGGGGAGCGATGCTTCCCGATCCGGAGAAACTACTGGAGGGCAAGGCGAAGGGCGTGCGTAACGTAAGGCTGCGGAATCTGGGTGATGTGAGGCGGCCGGGAGTGAAGAGGTTGATTGCGGGAGCGGCGAAGTTGAACAAAAAGGATCCGCCGTCGGGGAGGATGGTGGGTATGGACAAAAGGCGGAAGAATGAAGGAAGGAAATGAAGAGGTGCACGCTGACTCGTGAAGAGGAGGCGCAGACACTTCGAAGCTCAGCGTAAACTGAACTCTGCCCGCGAAATGCAGGTCTATGGCACCGTGTGCTAGCATCGAGGGCTTGTGCGTGGAACGGGGGCCCGTGTAGATGGCGGCGACGATGAAAGCGTTGCGGAAGATACAGCCCGCGAAGGGCTTGCAGATGGACACCGTCGCGATACCGGCGATTGGACCGACCGAGGTGCTGGTGCGCGTGAAGGCCGCTTCGATTTGCGGAACGGACCTGCACATTTACGGGTGGGACCGCTGGTCGCAGGGACGCATCAAGCCGCCGTTGACGCTGGGGCACGAATTTTGCGGCACCGTGGAGCGCGTGGGAGACGAAGTCACGGCGGTCAAGCCGGGCGACTTTGTCAGTGCGGAGATGCACGTGAACTGCGGGCACTGCCGCCAATGCCGGCTGGGACAAGCGCACATCTGCCAAAACCTGCGCATCATTGGCATCGATCAGGACGGAGCGTTCGCGGAATTCGTGAGGATCCCGGCGACGAATATCTGGAAGCTCGATCCCGCGATTCCTGAGCATTACGGCGCGATCCTCGACCCGCTGGGAAACGCGGTGCACACGGTGCTGGCCGGACCGATCGTGGGGCAAACCGTTTTGGTGACGGGCTGCGGGCCCATTGGGTTGATGTCCATTGCGGTGGCCAAGGCGAGCGGCAGCTCGACGGTGTTTGCGACGGAAACGAACGATGCGCGGCGCGCCATGGCAAGAAAAATGGGCGCGGATGTGGTGATTGATCCCGCCGCGGAAGATGCGGTGAAGCGAATCCTGAAAGAAACCGACGGAACTGGAGTGGACGCGCTGCTGGAAATGAGCGGGAATCCGCAGGCGATTCAGCAAGGGTTCAAAGCACTTCGAGCGGGAGGGCGCGCTTCCCTGCTGGGGATTCCGACGGAAAATGTGCCGCTGGACCTGGTGAACGACGTGATTTTTAAGGGCGCGACGGTGCAAGGGATCTACGGGCGGCGAATGTACGAAACGTGGGTGCAGATGACGGCGCTGCTTAAGGCGGGCCGGTTGAATCTCGAGCCGCTCTTCGGGCAACGAGCGCCGCTCGAGAAGTTCGAAGGCGCGTTTGCGAAATTGCAGGAAGGATTGCCGGGGAAAATCCTGCTGTATCCCAACGGAGTCCGCTAAACTTTTCTCGCTGCTTTACGGCACCTTCTTTCTGAAAGATTTGTGAAAAACTCGGGACTAAATCATGACCTCAATGGTTGTCGCTCCTCCGCTTGCGGGAAACACACTCGGCTCCGGCACGAACAATTTTGTGATCGCGGAATGGCGCGATGCAGGCGGGCCCGCAGGAGAGCGGCGGCTGATCGCTCCCCCGCATGTCCATCATAGCGATGATGAAGCGTGGTACGTGCTGGAAGGCACGATGTGCGTGCAAATGGGCGACAAAGTGGTTGAAGCGCGCGCAGGTTCGGCCGTGCTTGTGCCACGCGGGACTCCGCATACGTATTGGAATCCGGGCCCTGGGCCGACGCGGTATTTGCTGATTATGACCGCGAACATCCACCAGTTGATTCAGGACATACATGCAATGGCGGAACGCACTCCTGCCGCGTTGGAAGCGGTATTCCGGAAGCATGACTCCGAACTTGTAAAAACCTGAAGAGTAACTCGGCGTTTGCCCCTAAAGCCGCGCTGGAGCACAATAGAGATTCCCCCAGCCGATGCCTACCATCAGGAGCGACACCATGTCGGAAACCGCCACATTGGTGACAAAGCAGAACCCGCTGCAGTACGTCACTGAGCAGTTGAATGAGCTGCGCGCGAAGGGCGTGGCCCCAAAGCTGCGCATCCTCGAAGGCGAGCAAAAGCCCGTGTGCATATTCGACGGGCGGGAAGTGATCAATCTCGCTTCCAACAATTATCTGGGGCTGACCACGCACAAGGCGTTGCGCAAGGCCGCGTTGGACGCGGTAAAGCGCTATGGCGTTGGCGCGGGGGCGGTTCGAACGATTGCCGGCACGATGAAGCCGCACATGGAACTAGAAGAACAGATTGCGGCCTTCAAAAAAGTGGAAGCCTGCGTGGTGTTTCAGTCGGGATTTACAGCGAATGCGGGAACCGTGTCGGCCGTGCTGGGCAAAGAGGACCTGATCGTTTCGGATGAATTGAATCATGCGTCGATTATTGATGGCGCACGGCTTTCGAAAGCGACGATCAAGGTTTTCAAGCACAAAGATGTCCAAGACTGCGAGCGCATCCTGCAGGAGCATGCGAGCTTTCCGGGGAAGAAGCTGATCATCACCGATGGCGTGTTTTCCATGGACGGCGACATTGCGCCGCTGCCGCAATTGTGCGACCTGGCGGAAAAGTACAACTGCATCATGATGGTAGACGACGCGCATGCTTCCGGCGTGCTGGGCGCCAACGGCCGCGGCACCGTGGACCATCACCAATGCCACGGCCGCGTCCACATCCAGGTGGGAACTTTGAGCAAGGCGATCGGCGCGATGGGCGGATACGTTTGCGGCTCCCGCGACTTGATCGATTTTCTCTATTTGCGCGCGCGGCCGTTTCTGTTTTCGACCTCGCACCCGCCGGCCACGGTGGGCGCGTGCCAGGCGGCCTTCACGCTGCTGGCGTCGCCGGAAGGCGAGAAGCTGGTGAAGAAGCTTTGGGCCAACACGAAATTCTTCAAGCGCGAACTGAAGAAACGCGGATTCCAGTTCAAAGTCAGCGAGACGCCGATCATTCCGATTCACGTGGGAGAAGCGGCGAAGGCGTTTGAGTTTTCGAAGAAGCTTTTTGAGGCCGGAGTATTCGCGCCCGCCGTCGGTTACCCGATCGTCGCGGAAGGCAAGGCGCGGTTGCGGGCGATTGTCAGCGCGGCGCACAAGAGGGATCAGCTGCTAAAAGCCGCGGACACCCTGGCGGAGGTCGGTAAGTCTCTGGGTATTGTCTAGGAACCGAAAATAGGCGCTTCGTGGCGGATTCTACCTTGTAAATCCTGCATGCTTGCGGGTCATTTCTCGCAGCCCCGGAGCGCTACGCATACGTTTAAGTTATTGAAAAAGAACGCCTTAGATCGAGGCATGCGGTTTGCCTCTATCAGTCTGCTTACTGGACACCCTTTTATACGAGGGTAATGGGGTCCAATTTCCAGTCTCAAAGTTAAGTAACAGTGAGGAGGTCGAATGACCATGTATCGCGTGGGAATATCGATTGCGGCAGGGGCACTCTTCGTGGCGGGCGCGGTAGGTCTGTTTGCATTGGCGCCGGATGCGTATGCGCAAACGGGGGCGCAGGCGGGAGCGCAAACTAGCGGACAAGCATCCGTCGCGGCGGGGAAAACGCAGGCGCAGGCGAGCGCTTCCAGTTCCACTTCAGCAGGGGCCACGGCACAAAACGGACAAGCAAATGCCGGACTGAGCAGCGGAACGGCGTTCAACGCGGAGTTGAGTTCTCCCGTGGACTCGAAGAAGTGCAAATCGGGCGACGCGGTGAACGGGAAAACCACCGAAGCCGTCAAGTCGGAGGGCAAGACGGTCATCCCGAAGGGTTCGAAACTCGTGGGGCACGTGACCCAAGCCTCGGCACGGGCGAAGGGTGAAGCAGAATCTTCGCTGGGGATCGTATTTGACAAAGCGATCTTGAAGAACGGTGAAGAGATTCCGCTGAGTGTGGGGATTCAGGCGCTGGCGTCGGCGCAAAGCAGCGCTTCTGCGGCGGGCTCCGAGATCGATACGATGGGAGGGTTGAGCGGTTCAGCGGCAGGCTCCGGCATGGCGGGCGGACGCAGCGGGGTGGGCGGTGTGACTTCCGCGGCGGGAGGCGCCGTGGGCACAGTGACGAACACGGCGGCGAATGTCGGCGGTGCCGCGGGAGGAGCGGTAAATTCAACAGCGAATGCTGCTGGAAGCGTTGCGGGAGCATCTAAAGGAGCCGTAGGCGGACTGAATGCGGCTGGGCAGCTTACTTCGAACAGCCAAGGCGTTTTCGGGTTGAACGGTCTGAACCTGAGCGCGGCGGCTGCGAATGCCACGCAAGGCACGGTGATCACTTCAGCCGGGAAGAACGTGCATCTCGACACCGGCACGCGGATGTTGCTGGTGACGCAGGCGCAGGCTGGCTCCGCGGGCGAGTCGAAGCACTCTGCGGAGAGCAAGCCGAATTCTAAATCCGAGCAGAAACCGGAAAAACCGTAGCGAATGCTTTTTTCTTAGAGGGCCGCGTGACGTATCAAAAATCGCGCGGCCTTTCTCCTTTTGCGCGAACTTCCACGGCGGCCGTGACGGCGGCAGGCGGCTCCTCCTCCTTTGCTATACTCGCCCGATGGCCTCTGAGTCGAAAAAACTGTTTCTTGTGGATGCGATGGCGCACGTCTATCGTGCATTTTTTGCTCCCATGCCGCAACGGCTGACCGGGCCCAATGGCACGCCCACGAACGTTCCTTTTCTTTTCGGAAATATTCTCAAGCGTCTGATCAAGGATTATGAGCCGAAATACATCGGCGTCGTCTTCGACCCGCCGGGAGTCACGTTTCGCGACAAGCTGTTTGAAAAATACAAAGCGCAGCGGCAGCCCATGCCAGATGACATGCGCGTGCAAATTCCTCTGGTGCGGAGACTCTGCGAGGCGATGCGGCTGCCTATTCTAGAAGAAAGAGGATACGAAGCGGACGACGTCATCGGAACCATCGCCATGCAAGCCGCAAAGCAAGGATTCGAAGTGCTCATCGTCAGCAACGACAAGGACATGATGCAGTTGGTAGGGAAAAACGTTCGGACGCTGAAGACGGGCTCCGGGGGATTGAAGGGCGACATCCTCGTCGATGAGGCAAAAGTTCAGCAATTGTTGGGCGTGCCTGCGGAAAAAGTCGTGGACTACATGGCGCTTCTGGGAGATACGGTCGACAATATTCCCGGAGCCAAGGGAATCGGGGAAAAGGGCGCGGCCGAGCTGATCACCAAATACGGCAGCGTCGAGAAAGCCCTGGATCACGCGGATGAAGTTTCGAATAAGCGGTACCGCGAAGCGCTCCAGCAGCAGCGCGATCAAGTGATGCTGTCCAAGCAACTAGCCACGATTGCGACCGACGTGCCGCTGAAGCTCGATCTGCACGCGCTCGAGCGGCGTGAACCCGACGTGCCTGCCCTGGCTGCGCTTTATCGCGAGCTTGGCTTCAGCTCGCTGCTGAAAGAGTTGGGGACGAGTGCAGCCCTAGCGTCGGCACCGGCCGCTTCCGGTATGGAGGCGAAAGCGGACTATTCACAGTTTGCGAGCGCGGGAGAGTTTCGCGAGTACCTGGCAAAGCTCCCGGCGAAGCAGCCGCTGGCGATTTGGCTGAATCTCGATCCAGCCCAACGGGAATCGGAAGGATTCGGCACCCGCATCACGGCGATCGAAGTTTCCTCAAAGCCTGGAGAGGGTCGGTCGGTCTGGGCGGACGAAAAAGGCGAAGCGCTGAAAGCACTCACGCTATTTCTCGAGGATGCCAAGCGGGCGAAAATCCTGCATGATCCGAAGGTTTTTCAGTTGCTGGCGGGGCGGACAGCCAACATCCAGCACGCCACACAGCTTTATTCCTATCTGCTGCGCCCGACGACCGGGAATCACAATCTTGCGGACGTGGTGATGCGCCAGTTCAGCGCCATGCTGGGCGGTGGTCCGGGAGAACATGCGGACTATCTGCAGCGGCTTGCCCCCGTGCTGCACGAACAAGTGAAAGAGCAAGGACTCGAAAAGGTCTACGAAGAGATCGATTTGCCGCTCGCGCCGGTGCTTGCGGAGATGGAACGGGTGGGGATTCGCGTCGAGCCAAAGGAGCTCGACAAAATGTCACAGGCCATGGACAAGGAGGTCCGGCGCCTGGAAAAAGAAATCTGGGAAATGGCGGGAGTGGAGTTCAACGTCAATTCGCCCCCGCAGCTCGCCGAGATTCTCTTTGACAAATTGAATCTGCAGCCGAACGCACGGCGAGGCAAAGCGAAAGCGCGCTCGACGGCAGCGGACGTCCTGGAGGAGCTGTCCGCGCAACATCCCTTGCCCGCGAAGGTCATCGAATTCCGCGAGATTTCCAAGCTCAAGTCCACCTATGTGGATGCACTACCCAAACTGATTCATCCAGAAACTGGGCGGCTGCACACCAGCTTTTCACAGACCGGAGCGGTCACGGGGAGGCTCAGCTCGAGCGATCCCAATCTGCAAAACATCCCGATTCGCACAGAGCTAGGGCGGCAGATTCGCGCGGCGTTTGTCGCGGAAAAAGGAAAAATCCTGCTTTCCGCGGATTACTCGCAAATCGAACTGCGTGTGATGGCGCATTTTTCGAAAGATCCCGTGCTGGTGGAGGCGTTTCGCAACGGCGAGGACATTCACGCGCGCACGGCGCAGGAAGTTTTCGGCGTCGGTCCAATGGCGCAAACCGCAGAGCATCGTCGCGCCGCCAAGGCCATCAACTTCGGAATCATCTATGGGCTTTCTCCTTTCGGCCTGGCGCAGCAACTCGGTATCGAGCAAAAAGAGGCGGCGCAGTTTATCAACGCTTATTTCACTCGGTATCGTGGTGTGAAAGAGTATTTGGACAACGTTCTTGCCGAAACGCGCAAGACCGGCGTGGCCAAGACGCTATTCGGGAGAATCCGCCCCATTACCGAAATCAACTCGCCGCAAGTGCAATTGCGAAACTTTGCCGAGCGCACTGCGCTCAATTCCCCGCTGCAGGGCACGGCCGCGGATCTCATCAAGATGGCGATGATCAACATCGACCGGCGCTTGGCCGAAGAAAAATTTGAGGCGAAAATGATTTTGCAAGTGCATGACGAACTCCTTTTCGAAGCTCCAGCGAAAGAATCGTCCAAACTGCAAAAACTGGTGAAGGAAGAGATGGAAGGCGTTTATAAGCTGGCGGTCCCGATTGTGGTGGAAATTGGCGTTGGTCCTAACTGGAGAGACTTGGACTGACTTTCATTGTCTGGCCAACCTTCTTTTTCGAGGTGACCTGATGGGACTCGCCCTATCAACCGGGAGCCGAACCCAAGCATCTTATTTCTGTGTCTCAGAATCCAATAGAAGACGGTTGGCTCCAGGCCCTTTGACTCTGAAACTGGCATTCTTGAAAGAGAATCTCCACCCCCAGCCAAAGCGAGGTCCTTCATGCGCCGGGTGTTCTTGCTCCTCCTTGCTCTAAGTCCTGTCCTGCTCCTTGACGGCTGTGCCAGCACTAGCCCCCAACAACCCATCGCCGTAATGGTTACGCCTCCGGCTGTAAGCGTACCTGTCGGCCAGAGCCAGACTTTCATCGCGACCGTTTCGGGTACCTCCAATACTGCCGTGACTTGGAGCATTAGCGGGAGCGGAAGCATCACCTCGACGGGCGTCTACACTGCCCCTTCGACGGTACCTACTCCGCCTCAGATTACGGTCAAGGCGACCTCGCAAGTCGACTCCACGAAATCCGGAACCGCGGTGGTTACGGTGACCAGCGCATCGGGCGGCACGGTTGCTGTCGCTCCAGCCGCCGTTACGGTCGAAGTTTTCACTGCGCAGCAGTTTTCAGCCACGATCAACGGCCAAGCCAGCACGGCAGTCACCTGGCAAGTGAACGGGACCACGGGGGGGAACACAACTACGGGAACGATTTCTACGACCGGTTTGTACAGCGCGCCGCATTCGATTTCGAACAGCATCATCCCGTCCAATGGCGCTCCTGTAACGGTGCAAATCAAGGCCGTTTCCACTGCGAACGCCTCGAATTCTGGAACTGCAACAGTGACACTTCACGTACCAAACCAGCAGACAGAGAACTCGCCGGTGGAGCTCGGAACTTCCGGGAGCAATGCAAAAGATACGATTACAAGCGGAGGGAAGACTACTTGCTGCGGCGGAACTTTAGGGGGCCTTGTAACTCGCGGCGGCACGCAATACATTCTCAGCGCTGATCACGTCTTGGCACGCAGCGGCGCGGGTACGGCGGGCGACCCGATTGTTCAACCCGGGTTGATTGAAACCAATTGCTCGCCTTCGGGGACCTCGACGGTAGCCAATTTGACTCAAGGCTCCTTCAACCTACAAAACCCTTCCTCGGCAACCGTGGATGCGGCCATTGCGCAGGTGGTCTCCGGAGCCGTTGACACGAGCGGCAATATCCTCCTGTTGGGATCGAGCACCGACGCAAACGGTGTTCCCGCGGCAGGCGCACCAAATGGTGGAAAAGGCCAAGCTGCGTCGGTAAATCTTTCCGTGGCAAAGTCCGGCCGTACGACCGGCCTGACGTGCTCCGCAGTTGGGGCTACTAATGTGAATGTGTCCGTTGCATACTCGACCAATTGCGATGGCTCCGGTACGAAATTCACGGTGATCTACACGAATCAAATAAGCATCCTCGGCGGAGATTTCTCAGGAGGAGGCGACTCCGGCTCGCTGATTGTAACGCAGAGCAATGCAACTCCTGTCGCGCTGCTCTATGCCGGGTCGAACACAGACACGGTTGGCAATCCGGTTTCTGACGTGCTGAATTTCTTCGCTTCAGGAGGCAATACCGTCAGTTTTGTGGGCGCCGCGCGTACTGGTTCCGTGATTGGCTGCAGCTTGCCAGGGCCGCAAGCGGCCATGGCGGCGCGGCGGCTGGCGGCACAGAAAGTTACGCCGTCTCACGACGCTCTGGTGCAAGCCACCGCGGTGCGGGACGCGCACTCCGGAGAACTGATGGGCCATCCCGAAGTGCAAGCCGTAGGGGTGGGCGCAAGTTATGACCATCCGGGCGAGCCTGCGATTCTGCTTTTTGTCACGAAGGGGCAACCCCGAACGAGCCTCCCTGCCCTGGTGGATGGCATTCGCACCCGCATCGTCGAAGGCGAGTCCTTCTTACAGCGTGGTCTGCTATCATCCGAGGAGAGCACTGCCCTCGAGCAGTCCGCAGCGCCACCACAACTGGTTTACTCGATCCCGGAAACAGAAGTTGCGCGCGCCAAGGTCGTGCATGCGGCGCATGTAGATGAATTGATGGAGATGAACGGCGTGCAGGGCGTAGGCATTACGTCGAGCGTGGATTCGCCCGGCGAGGCAGCGCTGATGATTTTTCTGATTGACGGCGTGGCTCATCCAGCCATTCCGCCGGAGATCGACGGCGTGAGAACACGCATCCGCGTGAGCAGCCGCTTCCATGCGGGTTTCGAAGGGAACGGTTCCCAAAGAGCCTGCCCCGTGCCGAGACCGAAAAGAAAGCCAGCCAATGCGGTACCAGATTCGAAACCGAAATCGAAGCCGTAGCCGAGTAGAATTGGAACCATCGCCTGGCAGGTCAATCGCGCGCTCATAACCCTTTCTTTCCGCTGAGTCCGGGCGTAGAATCCGGTCAAAATCAAGCCGAGTTCGCTCCCTCGGCGGTGCTCGACCCTCTCGGGAGGATGCCATGCGTCGGACGACCTTTGTTGCGAGTGCGCTGTTGCTCTCGGGAATTTTTTTTCCAAGAATTAATTTCACACAGGAAAAAAGCGCGTCAACAGAACCCAAGATGACGGAAGAAGACGTTGCAAAAAAGAATCCCATTGCGCCAACGGCGGAGAGTCTGGCGGAAGCGCGGAAAATGTTTGGATACAATTGCGCGATGTGTCATGGGAAAACCGGCGATGGCAAAGGCGACCTCGCTGCGGATATGAAACTTGAACTTCGGGACTGGCGTGATCCGGCTTCTCTCGAGAAGCTGACCGATGGGGAACTCTTTTGGATTATTAGTAACGGCAAAGGGAAAATGCCGGGAAATGGGGAACGCGATAAGGAAAGGATGCGGTGGAATTATGTGAACCTGGTGCGTTCTTTCGCGAGGAAAGACGCAGCGGCCGCGGACAAACCCAGGGCCGAGAACCACCAGCCTTAGACCGAACGCTTCCGCGCTTCCGATGGATGTTCTGCGCCCGCTGGCAAGATCGCATGCCCTACCCGGGCGTGACAGCTCATCCGCCCGTGATATCCTCGCACTGAGAATTTGCGAAAGGAGCAAATGAATGGCCCACGCGCCGCAATTTTTGAAGCTGGTCAATGAATCGAAAAAGAAGGTCAAAGAAACGAATGTAGCCGAGGTCAAGCGCCGCATGGATGCGGGAGAGAAGTTTATTCTCGTGGACGTTCGTGAGGACAATGAGTGGGCCAACGGCCACCTTCCCGGAGCGATCCACCTGGGAAAAGGCATTATTGAACGCGACATCGAGCAGCAAGTGCCCGATACCGGCGCAAAACTTATCCTATACTGCGGCGGCGGATTCCGTTCTGCGCTGGCCGCCGACAATCTTCAAAAGATGGGCTACTCCAACGTGGAATCAATGGACGGCGGCTGGAAAGGCTGGGTGTCCGCCGGATTGCCCACGGCCAAAGGCTGACCACTTACTTCGTTTTGATTTCCTCTGGAAAAATGGCTGGGGCGGGAGGATTCGAACCTCCACCATCCTCATTAACAGTGAGGTGTCCTACCGATTGGACCACGCCCCAGCGGGCGGCTATCCCCGATGGTTGCGGGGAACGCTGAAGAAGGTGGGCTCGGCCGCAAGAAAATGCGGGCAGGGCTAATTTTAAGATACCACGAATGCGCTGAACCGCGCGAGGCCCACGAAAAAATTAAATCAAACAAAATTGCATCAAACGCTCGCTGGAAGTCATCAGAAGGTCAGGGAGGCATAAGTGCGAGAGCCCTGGCGATATTCAGGTCTTCCCCTGATGCAGATCGTCAAAGCAGTTCCGCAATGCCCTCTAAATTTGAATTTTTCAGCCGAAAACTCACTTTCAAATCTCAGAAAACAAGAAATTCCCCGAATAAGTATCGCTATGGATGTTGCATTCCAGAAAGTTTTATTGGAAACTAAGCGGTCAAAGTTGGCCCGGGTTTTTGCACTTCCCGGTTAAATACGTGGGAGGTCCTAGCATTTAGGGCCCTTTCGGTGCGCTCCCCGCCAAAAGTGCAAAAAAAGAACATGGCCCAGATTTTCCATCGAAGCACGAATTTCATCTCTAGATTTAGTGTCTTTTCGTTTCTTTTCATCATGGGATTAGCTGTCTTGGCGGTGCTGGCCGCGGCGCGGTCCCCTTATTGGACGCGGCAGAACATTACTCGCGAGCAGCCGGTGCAGTTCAGCCACAAACATCACGTGGGAGACGACGGGATTGATTGCCGCTACTGCCACACAAGCGTGGAAACTTCCGCTTTTGCGGGGATTCCGCCCACAAAGACCTGCATGAATTGCCATTCGGTGCTCTTTAACAATGCTGGATACCTGGAGCCGGTTCGTGAAAGCTATCGTGACGATAAATCGATCCAGTGGGTGAAAATCCACCGGCTTGCGGATTTTGTCTATTTCAACCACAGCATTCACGTGAACAAAGGCGTGGGATGCAGTACCTGCCACGGACAAGTGGATCAAATGCCGCTGGTCTTTCAAGCCAACACGCTGTTGATGCAGTGGTGCGTGGATTGTCACAGAAATCCGGAAGCGGTACTGCGTGAAAATCTTGAGGACGTCTACAGCATGAATTGGAAGGCTCCGGACAAGCAGCAAGAAATCGGAAAGAAACTCGCGCAGGAGCGAAACCTTCGGACAACGGCCGAGCTGACGAGTTGCTCGACCTGTCACCGCTGATGAAACGTATGAGCGATCTAGAACACGCAGAGCACAAGGACGATAGGCCAGCTCCGGACGAGCATTCGGGCAACGCGTCTTCTGCGCAACGGCCGCTGGATCTGGCGGCCGTCCGTGCTCAGTTACAATCGAAAACCGGCAAGCAGTATTGGCGCACGCTCGAAGAGCTTGCCGGCGATCCTGACTTTGAAGAATTGCTCCACCGCGAGTTTCCCCGCCAGGCGCCCTCGGAATGGGATGATTCCGTGGACCGGCGCGATTTCCTGAGGCTCATGGCCGCGTCGCTGGCGCTCGCGGGCCTCTCCGGCTGCGGGCGCGCGCCGGAGCAATACATCGTTCCCTACGTCAAGCAACCGGATGGTGTGGTTCCCGGCAACCCGCAGTTTTATGCCACGGCCATGCCGTTTGGCGCCGACGCTATTGGCCTGCTCGTGGAGAGTCATGAGGGGCGGCCAACCAAGATTGAAGGGAATCCCGATCATCCTTCAAGCCTTGGCGCAACGAATGCGTTTGCGCAAGCCTCCATCCTGGACCTTTATGATCCCGATCGCGCGCAAACAGCAACCAAAGCCGGAGAGATTCAGACGTGGTCGCAGTTTCTGGACGCCGCGCAAGCACTCGCCAGCACGCTGCGGGGCACCCGAGGCGAAGGGTTCCACATCCTCACCGGAATCATCAATTCGCCCCTGCTTGCCGCGGATTTGCAAAACCTTCTGACTCTGTATCCCATGGCGAAATGGCACCAGTGGGAGCCTGCCGTTGGAGATGGAACGCGCGAGGGCGCAAAGCTCGCTTTCGGGAGTTACGTCAACACGGTGTATCGCCCGGAGAATGCCGAAGTCATCCTTTCACTTGACTCCGATTTCCTCGCCAGCGGGCCCGGCAATGTCCGCTACATGCGAGAGTTTTACCGGCGCCGCAAGCTGGATCAGTTCAGTGAAGCGGATAGGCTTGGCAAGGAAATGAGCCGCCTCTATGTCGTCGAGCCTACGCCGTCGGTTACCGGCTCGAGCGCGGACCACCGGTTGCCCCTGCGCAGCGCGGAAATTGGGCAGTTTGCACGCGCCTTGGCTGCGAAAATGGGGTTGGGAGGTAGCGGAAGGCTTATGCCCGCTGCCGAAAAATGGCTCGACGCCGCGGTCAAGGATTTGCGGAAGTATCCAAAGCGCACTCTCGTAGTCGCGGGAGAACAGCAGCCTGCTGAAGTTCATGCTCTCGTTCACGCAATCAACACGGCGCTCGGGAATGTCGGCACCACGCTGTATTACACCGAACCTGTCGAGGCACACCCCGTCAACCACTTGGATTCGCTGCGCGAGCTTTGCTCGGACATCGATGCAGGCAAGGTCACCACACTCCTGATCCTCGGCGTCAACCCCGTCTACACCGCGCCGCACGATTTCGATTTTGCCTCCAAGCTGCGCTTTGACGAGAGGCTTAAAGGCAAAAAGATCGAAACGGTCATTCATGTCAGCCCGCATTTCGACGAAACTTCGCAGTACTGCGACTGGCACGTCGCCGAATCGCATTACCTCGAAACTTGGGGGGATGCCCGCGCTTTCGACGGCACCGCCAGTGTCATTCAGCCGCTCATTGCACCGCTCTACCGCACGCATTCCGTGCACGAAGTTCTTGCGGCGTTTACCGACAAGCCTGGCCTTTCGGCTTACGATGCGGTACGTGACCGGCTGAAAACCGCGAACCCTTCCGGCGATTTCGAGAAATTCTGGCGCAAAACGCTGAACGATGGCGTGGTGGCTGGGACCGCATTTGCTCCCATCAATGTTTCGCTAAAGTTTAATCCCGCGAGCCTTCCCCCGGCCAAGGAAAGTCCCTCCGGCGAACTCGAATTCCTTTTCCGCCCGGACCCCAGCATTTATGACGGTCGCTTTGCGAATAACGGCTGGCTCCAGGAATTGCCCAAACCGGTCACCAAACTCACCTGGGA
>WNGL01006951.1_pt1 | contig 15205 bp, 11 predicted proteins | sample 5400591 | NCBI WGS metagenome assembly WNGL01 (sample SAMN13153377, study PRJNA577476) | soil metagenome | isolation source: 80 cm soil or saprolite under Garry oak tree replicate 1 | place: USA:California | collected 2016-06-15
CTCCTTGAACCTTTCGCTCCCGACCGGCGCTTTGCATGCCACCGGCGTCGGCGTGGATGTTCGTTCCAGCGTCAAGCAGGCATTCGCCGAACTGGAAGAACAAGTGAAGAAACACCAGTCCCGCTTGCGCAAAGATTACGAGTGGAAACGCAAACGGCACCGCGAAGAGGTTCTGACGTGACCCTGTTTTTGGCCGGCCTTTCATTTGCGAGATAGTGGCGTCGCCCGCTTTTCAGCCATTCGAAAATGACTGCGGGCGCATCGGAAATGCATAATTGCCAGGAGTGCAAGTCCAGGGGCATACGCACGCCGGGGTTGCCCCCTCTGCGCGTGCACGTTACAATCGCTTGATTCACTTCGAGGGGCGTAGCTCAGTGGTAGAGCAGCGGCCTTTTAAGCCGAAGGTCGTGGGTTCGATCCCCACCGCCCCTACCAACCTTCTGTCATATCAACACGTTAGGTGACGACGCCTGTTCCAATTGGAACATTTGTTCCAATTGACCGCCTCGCGATGGGTTCCATGGAGTCACGCTGCGATTGCGGAATAACATGAGCGTACACCTTCAGCGTCGTTCTGACGTCGGCGTGTCGCATCTGGGTCTGCAACACGGTTATGGGTTCACTCTGTGCCAACTCCGTTGCTAGGCCATGCCGAAAAGCGTGTAGTCCAACATTCTCGGCGGGAATGCCAAGCCTTCGGAGAATTGGCTTCAGTCCCGAGCGAACCACGTTGTTTCTTGATCTGGCGAATCCGTGCTTCCGTGGAGCTGGAAAGAGAAGCTGATTCGAGTTCTCTTCCCAGTGGTGCTTCAGGTAATCAGGCAGCATTGTCTCCAAATAGGAAGGCATTGGAAGCAAAGCTACAGATTTCCTGGTCTTCGCCGGACCAGTACACTCCCCCTGCCCGCCGTGTGAAAGAAATGCGAAGTACTGAAGTACTATTGTATGCTGGTACGGTCGGGTGTAGCGTTTTAGAGACGGTGCTCAGAGCCCCTGGGGGTTAGGTAGCGCGGGTTATCGTCCCAGCGGTTATGAGAGCCCTTCTTCCCTGCCGAGGGCCCAAAAGCTTCTCTCCAGCCCTAAGCAATCGGCCCACTTAAGGGGACGCAGCGCGCGCGCGGATTCCGCGCGCAGGACGCCAAGTGTCCATGGGTCATGCAAACGGTCCACGGGTAGCTGTCTATTCTCAGGACAGTCTTGGTCTCGGCCACCTGAGAAGGACAATCACCATCGGCGGTCACTTCCTCGAAAAGGTGCCAGGTAGCAAGATGTTGCTGTTCGCCGATTCGCCGGTGGCACCTTTCTTCCAACTCCCCGAGGGAATGGATCACGTCAAGCTGCCTTCCATCAGAAAAGTCACCGCAGGCCAGTGGGAAGCCTCGCGCTTGCATCTGCCCATCATGGACGTACAACCCTTGCGCATGGCTCTCTTGCATGAGGGGCTCCTTAAGTACCAACCGGACTTGGTTCTGGTGGATCACATGCCGGGAGGAGCTCAAGGAGAGTTGCTTCCTGCGCTGAGGACTCTGAAGAAGGCATACCCCAATTGCGCCCTGATTCTCGGATTACGAGACATTTTGGACGCCCAGGAGGTCATCAGACGTGTCTGGACACAGGACAGGGCCTACGAGGCGATCACCCAATACTATGATGGTATTCTGATTTACGGGAAACGCGAAATTTTCGATACGGAGAAAACATATTGCCTTCCTGCGCCGCGTCATGGAACCCATTACTGCGGGTACGTTGCCAGTCAGGGGCCTATCCAACCTGCTCAGAAGGTGCGGCAATCACTCGGGGTTCCCGTCGATAAGAAATTTGTGGTTGTTTCCGCCGGCGGCGGTGGCGATGGTCATTTGGTGATGCGGACATACCTGCAAGCCATCCGTTTACTGGGTCCTCGAGCCGATTTCATGACGGTCATGGCTACCGGTGTGAATGCGCCGCCAGATCTGTACGAGGAGCTTGAGGCAGCGACTCATAACCTCCCGGTCCGGCTGGTCCAGTATCTGGATGATAGTTTGAGCGCCATTGCTGCGTCGGATTTGGCCGTGTGTATGGCAGGTTATAACACTTTGGCCGAGGCCTTGAAATGGAAGAAGAAAGTTCTGACGATTCCTCGCGTCGGACCAAGCGCCGAACAAAAGCTCACAAATGGAGGAATCGAAGCCGCGGGGCGTCTGGCAGAGTTCATATCCAGGAAGGCAGCGGCTTGCCATGCCTGAGATAGATCCGACAGTCGGATACATCGTCACCACTTGGCCCCGTTTATCGCAAACCTTTGTGCTGAGCGAGGTGTTGGCGCTCGAGCGCTCGGGTGTCCCGCTTCGCATCTTTTCGGTCAAAACCCCCGGTGGCGAACCAATTCATGGCGACGTAGCCCAGGTGCGCGCTCGTGTGAGCTATTTGTCGTTCCGAAGAAATTGGAAATCGGTGCTTTCGGCCAATTACCGCTTGGTTCGCAACCGCTCCACCTTCTATTTTCGGAACTTTTTTCGGGCTGTGAGTTACTTTCGCTGGGGAGTGGTCAAGCACTTTCTCGAGGCCGCTTATTTGGCGGAGCTTCTCCGCGGCGAGCCGGTAGGGCGTCTCCATGCCCATTTCGCCACCGCTCCCGCGCTCGTGGCCATGTTCACGCACTGGCTTACCGGTATCCCTTACTCTTTTACTGCGCACGCCCGAGACATTTACGTGGACCAAAAACCTAGAATTCTTCGCGCCGAGATGAAATTCGCGGATGCGGTGGTAACAGTGAGCGAATATAACCGGCGATACCTTTCCACTGAAATCTGCCCCGGCGCCAATGGCAAAGTCTGCTGCATCTATAACGGGCTGAATCTGCGTGATTACAATTTCTCTCCGCCTCGCGCTTCGCAACCGGGGCCGCCCGTGATTCTCTCCATAGGGAGGCTGATCGAGAAGAAAGGATTCGTCGAGCTCCTGCTGGCATGCGAGATTCTTCGGCGGCGCGGGCAGGACTTCAAGGTGGAGATCATCGGAACTGGTCCATGGGAAGAGTTGCTGCATGCCCAAACAAAGCGCCTTCGGCTGCAAGAGCGGGTTAGGTTTCTTGGTGCACAGCCGCAGGAATTGGTTCGCGAATCCTTCCGCCGCGCTACTGTTTTCGCACTTCCGTGCATCATCAGCGGCAAGGGCGACAGGGACGGCATCCCAACAGTATTGATGGAGGCCATGGCCAGCGGAACGCCCGTGGTCTCAACTTCCGTATCAGGCATTCCTGAGCTGATCGAATCGGGCAAGGACGGCCTTCTTGTTCCACCGAACAATCCTTCGCGAGTGGCTGATGCTCTCAACGAGCTTTTGAACGCGCCCGAACTAAGGGAAAAGCTGACCCGGGCTGCTCGCGCCAAGATAGAGGAGCGCTTTTCGGTTGATCGAAGCGCAAAAGAGTTACAGGCGCTTTTTCAGCAGGGAGTGAGCCGGTGAAAATCCTTTACCTCTGCGCAGATCCCGGTATCGACCTGGCAGGCCAGGGCGGAGGCCCGATTCACATCCGCGCTTTCGTGGGTGCCCTCCGGGATCTGGGCCATGAAGTGACAATGGTCTGCCACACCGTGACGAACGAAAGTGCGGGTGCAGGCAACGTAACCGGAGACTTGCGCCCCTTGCGGCTTGCCGCCTGGAATCGTGCCCTGGCGCGCAGCATCCGCGCTGCCAATCGACTCGCAGGCCAGACCGGGCGTCACCATCCGGATGTCGTTCGATGCCTGCACAATCTCACCTCCTACCGGTTCGCTGCATGCGCCATTCGCGCGCTTCGCCCGCATTTTATCTACGAACGCTGCAGCCTCTGGGGCATGACGGGGCTCTGGCTGGCGAGAAAGTATTCAGTTCCGCTGGTTCTTGAGGTGAACGCACCTCTTGCTTACGAGCAAAGGCAGTATCGAGGACTTACCTTCTCCTCCATGGCGGAGAGGACCGAGAGGATGATCTGGTGTGGCGCCGATCTTGTCATTGCGGTTTCTGACTTGCTCCGCCACCACTTGCAAGAAGCTGGAGTTCGGCCCGGACGCATCCAGATACTGCCGAACGCGGTGGATACCAACCTCTTCCGCACCGATCTAGACGGAGAACTCGTGCGGAAGCGATTTCACTTGGGCGGCCGCTTTGTCGTCGGCTTCTTGGGAACGTTCAAACAGTGGCATGGAGTGGATCTTCTCGTGGAGGCCTTTCAGCGTTTGCACCAAGTGGACCCTGACATGCATTTGCTCCTGGTGGGAGACGGCCCCTTGCGCGAACCGTTGCAACAGGAGATTCGTCAAGCAACCTTGGAGGACGCAGTAACCTTGGCGGGCAAGGTTGCGCACCAGGAAGTCCCACTTTACTTAGCCGCGATGGATGTTGCTGTTGCGCCCTATCCAGACTTAAGCGAATTCTACTTTTCCCCGCTGAAGCTCTTCGAATATATGGCAGCCGGCCGAGCCATTGTGGCCAGCCGGTTAGGGCAGGTCGCCGAAGTCATCGTGGATGGTGAGAGTGGTCTTTTGTTCAAGCCCGGAGACGTTGAAGACCTGGTTCGTTGCATTCGGCGATTGCGCGAGGATTCCCGACTGCGACTGGCTCTTGGGAAACAGGCCAGCATGAGCAGCCAGAGTTACACCTGGAGTAAGAATGCTTCCCAGGTTGTCGCTTGGGCCGAGGCTTTGGTCGGGGGGGACCAGCAACTTTTTTTGCGGGAGGAGAGAGGCGTTGCCTGAATTCCTCCAACCCGCTCGACGTCCAGAGATTTCAAGCCTCCCGACCGTGCTCGATCCGACGCAGTTGCTCAAAGACTTGGAAGGGGTTTCCTTGCCTGGGTGGGAATCGAAGCGGCTCGACCAGGTGCAAGTGAGCGTGCTGAAGCTGCATTCTGGCAGGCGCTGCACGGTGGCCATCCGCCTGCAAACGGACGGCAGTTGCTACGACCTCGTGGGCAAAGTCTATGCCACTGACCGCTCCGACGTGTATCGGGCGATGCAGGCAATCCAACGCGCCGGGTTTGAAAAGCATGCGGAGTTGTCCATTCCGCAGCCGGTCGCTTATCTCCAGCCGCTGCAGCTCTTGTTGCAGCAGAAAGTAGCAGGTCGGGTCGCAAGCGAATTTTTTTTGACCGCGGACGAACACGCTCACGTCGAAGCAAGTGAGAAGTGCGGGCGCTGGCTAGCGCGCTTCCACGTTGTGGCTCCGAAGATCGGGCCGGTTCGCGAGCCTGGCGTCCAAGTGGCTTGTTTGGAGCGATGGTCTCGCAGGATCGCCAGACTTGGCCAACCTTTCGCCGACAAAAGCAGGCGGCTTTTCGGACGGCTAGAAGAATCCCCCTTAGCTCAGGGCGGCGTGGAAAAGCGTGCGAGCCATGGAAGCTACAGTCCGGCCCAAGTGATCCTCGCCAAAGATCGGACCGTGGCTCTTGATTGGGACGCTTATGGGGTCGCGGAGCCTGCCCGGGACGTGGCGAGCTTTATTGTGGCGTTGCGGCGGCTTGCCTTGGGCAGGCTTGGCTCGATCCGCCTACGAGATTCAGCGGCCGAGACGTTCAAGAAAGCATACTTGGCCGGCGGGGGTGCGAACGTCGAATCGCGCCTTCCGTTTCACCAAGCGGCAGCCTGCCTCCAGCTTGCAAAATACAACCTCTATCATCGCGTAGCGGATTGGGAGGAAAAACTAGGGGCCATGCTCGATGAAGGCCTGCGAATTCTGGACCGAGGAGAATGATCCCTTGCTAGAGATAGCGAAATCGTTTTCTGCGATCGGGCCACAGCATCCTTTTTTTCCGCACATCTGCCGTTTCAGGAGCTTACTGGCCGACGACCGCGTCCGGAGTGAAATGCAGGAAAACACCGGCGACAGCCACGATGGTCAAGTTTCCGCGTCGCTAACCGCCCGTTTTTCACCAGATCAACGTTGGGAATTGAAAAGAATTTGTTGGTCATGGCAGATCCACGAGGAATTCAGCGCTTCCCGTTTTCGCGCGCTGACTGTCATTTATTCCACTCAATCAGGCGGAATCGAATGCTTCGTGTTTCCTGAGGATCCCCGTCTCAAGGCCATCGGCTGCTTCTTCCAGAGGAAATCGCTTCTTGTGAGCGGAAGAGAAGCTGGTTCGAAGACCGATATCCTCCGATATATCCCCGGCCGGCGCCTGACCTTTCGAGCGCTCGGACCGGCGGGCCAGCCTGTCGTTGGCAAATTTGCGCGCCGATCCGAGATAAGCAAAGCGTATGAAAGGCTTGGCCGAGTCTCCGCTGCATCCACCCGTTCACACTCTTGTTTTTCGGTGCCATCGCCACTGGCGATCGAAGAGACTGAGGGCCTTTTCATTCAAGAGGCCAAGCCAGGCAAAGATTTGACCGTCCAAATCGCCGAGGACAACTTTGTTGATTTGCTCCACAGCGCCGGCGAGATTCATCAACACCTCCACCGGCTGCCAGTTGAAGCCCCTGAGTGGAATCTCGGGGTCTTCCTAGAAAATCTCTGGGCTGCCATTGAATGGATCAAGCTTTTTCAACCGGAACAGGAGCAGTTTCTCGATCGCCTCCGCGATTTCGTAGTCTCAAATTGTCCTCCCGCGGAAGCCGCGGAATTTACTTTTTGCCATGGCGACTTTAGCTGTCGTCAGGTGCTGAATGAGGCCGGGTCCTGGTCCGTTGTTGATTTTGATCGCTGCATGCGGGCCGATCCTTACTTGGAAATCGCCAGGTTCCTTGCGTTCCTAAAGTACGATGTCCCTTTGTTTCGCGATTGGTTCTTGGACGCGGACATCAGAGATCACAGTCGACTCGAAGAGGCTTATGCCGCGTATTTGAATGGCTACGAGCAAGCAGCAGGGCAGACGTTGAATCGCAAGAAGCTGCTCTGGTACCGCCTCTGCGCTGAAATTCACTATTTAGCGCGATCGCACAAAAGGGACATCGTTACTCCCGTTGCCTGTGAGCGCTGCATCGAACTTATCCACAGCCTTGCCGGAGATCTGCGAGTGAAAAGCAAGACAGGCTTTGACGAGCTCTCGATCGGATGCGCGACAGGGGCAGAAGGCTTATGACCTGGGACGAACAGTGGACTGAGACGAAGACAATTCAAAAGTGGCTGAAGCCAGATGAAATGGTTATTCAGCTAGCCCGGTCGCTGAAGGCTCAGGGCTCCAAAAGGGCGTTTGATCTCGGATGCGGAGCGGGCAGGCATGTCATCCTTCTCGCCAGAGAAGGCTACGAGGTCTATGCGTCTGACTTCTCCGAGCCCGCAGTTCGATATTGTCAGGAGTGGCTTCGCCGGGAACGACTAACCGCGACCGTCGTCAAGAATGACATGACAAAAATCCCTTATCCTGAGGGCTTCTTTGATTTGGTGATTGCGTACAACGTCATTTACCACACGACGTTTAACGGAATGAAGGAGCTAGTGCGAACCATTCACCACAAGCTTCGGCCGGAGGGCTACTTTTTCGTTACCCTGAAATCAACCGAAGGGTGGCTCTATGGTCGGGGTGGAGAGATCGAAAAAAACACCTTTTTGCGGCCAGGGAAGGGGGTACCGGTCCACTTTTCTACGGAGGACGAAATTGAAACTCTCTTCGGCGATTTCTATCTCGTCGAAAAACAATATCGTTGTAATGTTTCGAAGTCAACGCAGAAACGACACGCCTCGTGGAAAATTGTTTTGAGAAAGCACAGCAACATCGTTTAGTTTTGGCGAACGAATTTGAATTGAGAAGACGGCTTTCAAGAACATGCAGACCCTTTTCAAGTTGGCGCGGTTCCTAAAACCCTATCGTTTCTACCTGGCCGCCGCTCTTCTTGCGGCCTTGGGGGAGATTGTTGCCGACCTTTTCCAGCCCTGGCCGCTCAAGTTCGTGATTGATTCCATTTTAAGAAGGCAACCGCTTCCACACGCGGTCGCGAGGTACGCTTCTCCCATTTTCGGGGCGAGCGAGATGGGAATTTTGTACTTCGCCTTGTTCTGCGTGCTGGGAATTGCTTGTTTGGACGCGACAGCTTCCTTCGCTCAGGATTATTTGATGCCGCGCATCGGCCACTGGGTCATGCACGATCTGCGCCGCCAGCTTTACTGGCATGTTCAAGGCCTCTCGCTTTCCTACCACAACGAGCAGCGGCTGGGGGACCTGATGAGCACCCTGACCGGCGACATCCATGCGGCCCGAGAGCTGATCGAGTCGGCTTCGCTCGGACTCCTGGTCAACAGTTTGGCTCTGAGCGGCATGATCCTCATCATTGTTGCGATGGATTGGCGATTCGCCCTGATCGCTCTAAGCGTCGCTCCCGTATTGTTCGTCCTGGTGTACCGGCTTACACGGCGTGTGAAACAAGTCTCCAGGGATGTGCGGCGGCGCGAGGGAAGAGTTGCCTCGATCGCGCAGGAGGTACTCTCCTCGATTCGCGTCGTGCAGGCATTTACGCGCGAAGATTACGAGCAGGCCCGCTTCGAGCGCGAAAATCTCGAGCGGATCTCGGCGGGCATCCAGGCGCGCACTCTGCAAGCCAAGCTGAAGTCACTGGTCCAACTTGTCGTGGCGTCGGGAACCGTGCTCGTGCTCTGGTACGGCGTTCGCCAGGTTCTTTTGGGCCGTTTGATGCCGGGTTCTCTTCTCGTACTCCTCGCTTATCTCAGCCGGCTGTACAGGCCCATGCGCGACCTTTCCAAGCAATCGGATACTTTGAATCGGGCGCAGGTCGGCCTGGAGCGCATCTTCCATCTTCTTGAAACCGAACGAAGAGTGCAGGATTTGCCCGGGGCCAAACTCGCGCCGCCATTTAAAGGCAAGATTGAGTTCGATCACGTTGCGTTTGCATTCCGCCCCGACAAGCCCGTCTTGCATGACATCTGTTTCGGAACCGACCCGGGGCAGGTTCTGGGCGTGGTGGGCTCCACAGGCGCGGGGAAGACGACTCTGCTCAGCCTGATTCCGCGCTTTCACGACCCGGACCGAGGCTCCATACGGATTGATGGCCGCGACATTCGCACCTACACGCTGGCATCTCTTCGCAGCCAGATGAGCCTCGTCTTGCAGGAAACCGTCCTGTTCTATGGGACGGTACGCGACAACATCGCCTATGGCCGGGCGGAGACCACGATGGATGAGATCGTGGCTGCGGCAGTGGGAGCCAACGCCCATGAGTTCATCGAAAAATTGCCCGAAGGCTACCAAACGCTGATTGGGGAACGGGGAGCGACACTCTCAGGTGGACAACGACAGCGTCTCGCCATCGCTAGGGCAATGATTCGCAACGCACCCATCATTTTGCTCGACGAGCCCACCACTGGTCTTGACGCCAGTTCTGAGGCCTTAGTGTTGGAAGGCCTGGCTCGCCTGATCGCCGGGCGAACGGCCATCATCATTGCGCATCGTCTGTCCACGGTGAGCCGCTGCGATGCCATCCTGGTTCTAGAAGGCGGCAAAATCATTGAAACGGGGACGCATCAGCAATTGCTCAGCTCGGGGGGACGCTACGCTGAACTCTACGAAGTTCAGTTTCGCGGACAGGCCGCCGCATTTCGCGCGGACAGCCAAATGAGGACACCTTGAGTGGAAAAATGGGCTTGGCGGACGCAATCCACGGGACAGCTGAATCCCAGTCCTTTCCTACGGATGCAGCTCTTCCCGGACTGAGTCTTCTGGTCCGACCGCCCGAATTGGTGGAATTTCTCTCCTCTCTCTTGGTCAAATTGATGGATGCGGGTAAGCGGATCTCGGACTGTCGCGTGAATCTTCTCCGATACGTTCCGGGCAAACGATGCATTGTGGCATTGCAGCTCAGGATCGAGTCCAAAGAAAGCGGCGGGGTCGAATGCCGGAAGCTGATCGCCAAAGCTTATGCGAACGGGCGAGGGAAGAAAGTCTACAGTACACTCCGGGAATTGCAGAATCACGGTTTTGCAGACGGCTTGCTGACCGTGAGTCAGCCCCTGGCCTATGATGCAAAACGGCAACTGCTGCTCCTTCGCCATTACGAAGGCGAGATGTTGAGAAATCTCGTTCTGACCCAACCCAATCTTGAATGGGCCATGGAAGGCGCAGCCGAATGGCTAGCGAAGCTGCATCGCTGTGGCCTCACCGGCGGGCGTCGCTACAGTTTGCAGCACCATCTGCGTACGCTCGGAGCGCAGAGGCAACACCTCGAGCAAGTATCTCCCGACGCAGCCCGGAGTTTCGAAGAGGTTCTCGCGCGAATCAGAAGGCAAGTCGATAAAATCGAGGAAAGGAGGCTTGGTCCCACCCATCGCGACTTTTCTCCCGATCATCTGCTGGTTGACGGGGCGCACTTCACGGGGCTGGACTTCGACGAGTTCTGCCAGTACGACCCGGTTTTCGACGTGGGCCATTTTATCGCTCATGTCGGGTATCTCGGGCTGCTCCATTGCGGCTCTTTGCATCGCTTCGATCCGCTGGCGAAGCGCTTCTCGGTCACGTATCAATCCTTTGCAGGAATTCGGTCCCTAGCGCGATTGGAACCGTATCTTGCGCTGGCGTATTTGAAATTGGCCCAGATCGTGGCCCTGGTCACACGGCCGGACGGTTGGCAGGAGATGACGGACACCATTCTGGCTGAGGCTCAGCGATTTTCCCAGGTGAAATGATGTTCAAAGGCTTTCGGTTCGCCGTTGGAACCAGTTCATTCGGTCACATCCTCGCGTTGATATTGGCGTTGGTGCTTTTCCCCAATCAAGCAGCGGCACAGAGTGCCACCTATTTAAGAGGTGTGGTGGAAGACCCGAGCAGTGCCACCGTGCCCGGAGCGAAGCTCATCCTAATCAACAAAGCGACGGGCGAAAATCGCACAGCAATATCTGATGGCAACGGCCGCTTCCTCTTCGAAAATGTTCTCGCGGGCGATTACACATTGAACGTCCAGGCAGAGGAGTTTCGAGCTTACTTCAAGGATGTCACCATCGGAGCGGAATCCCTAGAAATCACCGTCAGAATGAAAATTGCTCCCGAGGAACAGCAAATTACCGTGCTGGGGACTCAAGACCGTGTCCTGCCCGAAGATAATGCGGACGCAGTGAAAGTCAATGATCAGCTCATTCGGGAGCTTCCATCGGAAGGCCAGGACATTGTGTCCCTCCTGGGCATTTTTCTCTCTCCCGGAACTCTGGGAGCGGAAGGAGTGTCTCTCGTCGTTGACGGAGTCGAGGTCAATGAATTGGACACCCCCACCTGGTCCATCAAGGATGTCACAATTAACCAGAACCCTTATTCGGCGGAATTCCGGCGGCCGGGCAAGTCGCGCATTGAAGTCACCACAAGGCAGCCCTCCCGCAGATATTTCCACGGCGGTATTTCTTACTATGCGCGCAATTCTGCGATGGATGCGCGCAACTTCTTCGCTCAAGAGAAACCCGACTTGGACCGGCGGCTGTGGGAAGGAGGTCTGAGCGGCCCCTTGGCTGGGAGAGCCACCACTTTCTTTTTGAGCGGATCGCACCTGGAAGATGATAGAGACATGGTAGTGAACGCTTTCGCCCCTGCCGGCCAGGTCGTCAAGAACGTTCCAACGCACCAGGACCGCACGAGTCTCCTGGGGCGCCTCGACATTTATCCTAGCAAAGTCCACACGATCACAGCGCTTTACACATTCAATTTCCAAAACGGTCGCAATCAAGGCGTGAGCGGTCTTTTTCTTCCCGAGCAGGGAAACGGAGAGCAGGAACACCTTCATCGGGTTGAGATATCGGATCAGGCCCTCGTTTCGGGTAATTTGCTGAATATCCTACGTCTCCTAGCTAAACGAAAAACTCAGAGTGCAGGCGCCCTGGCTGACAGGCCCAAAATTGTTGTCAATGGAGCGTTCACTGGAGGGCCATCCTCAACATTTCACAGAGATCGTGAGACAGTGGCAGAGCTGGACGACACAGTAAGCTACTCTCGCGGAATGCACACCTTTCGTTTTGGTGGGACGTCCCGCTCAAAAATCCTAAACATCTTTGACGCGTCCAATTTTGCAGGAACTTTTGAATTCGCCAGCCTCGCTGACTTCAACAATCAAAGGCCCTATGTGTTCCGCATGAACCAAGGACAGCCGAACGCCTCCTTCGTCGAATACGAAGCGAATGGCTTCCTTCAGGATGAACTCCGGCTCCGGCCGAATTTCACCCTGCTCCTGGGCGTGCGATATGACTGGCAGTCCACCCTCGACGATCGCAAGGATTTTGCTCCCCGGATCTCTTTGGCGTTTGCCCCAGGCAAGCAGAAGACCGTGTTTCGCGCCGGCGCAGGGATCTTCTACGACCGCTTGCCTGGGTCTGTCATCGACCGCGCCATGCTTTTCCGGGGCCTCCGGATGCAGGAAGTGGTGATTCTCGATCCTCCTTACCCGGATCCATTCGCGGCAGGAGCGAATCCGCCTCCCAGTTTCTTCCGTGTTTCTCCCGGCACCCGGGCACCCTATCTCCTGGACGCAAGCCTGGGTATCGAACAGCAACTCTGGAAGGGGGCTCAGCTTACCGTGGAGGGGCAAACCTTGCGCGGGGTGCACCTGTTCCGCTCACGCAACGTCAACGCGCCACAGCCGCGGACGGGTCTACCGCCTAATCCCAATTTCACCAACATTGATCAAGTCGAGTCCTCCGCGACGCTGCGCGGAAATGCTCTCAACGTCTCTTTTCGCGGGCAGATCGGCAAACGCTTCCACGGAATGGCCCAGTACACGTTTTCGCATACAATTAACGATACCTCGGGAGTCTTTTCCTTGCCGGCGAACAATTATGACCTGCGGCCGGAGAGAGGCCGCGCCGATTTTGACCGGCGACACCGGTTCAGTTTCTTCGGCACGCTCACCTTACCCGCGGGCTTCCGGTTTGGTGCAGTTCTGGCGGTGTCCACTGCCCCGCCATTCAACATTACAACCGGGGCCGACGACAACCACGACAGCGTGGCTACTGATCGTCCAGCCAACGTGGGACGGGACACGGGTCAGGGCCCGGATCTTCTGCAGTTGGATTTGCGCTTCGGCAAATCGTTCCGTTTTCCCCGACCCGCTAACCGCGAACGCACTTCCAGAAATCTCGAATTCAATGTGGATGCGTTCAACGTCTTGAATCGGACGAATTTCAATAATTTCGTGGGAGTTCAGACCTCGCCGTTCTTCGAACGCGCAAATTCCGCGCTCCCAGCGAGACTGATTCAGTTATCGGTTCGGTACCATTTCTAGGAGCTTCGGCAACATCGAACTGCCCCTCCTGATAAGAGAGACTCTTCGAGCGAAATTTGCGCCGAGGGGATTCCTGGCGAGATATTCACAGTGTGAGCAGTAACACAAAGCTCGTTCAACAGGTCACCCTCAGTCCCACTTGATAAGGCGCCTTCACAGCACGTGCGTACGCCAACTTGGTGGTGTGATGGCTATCAACGGCCGGCCGGACCCACCAACCATTCGACGCGCGTGACGCTCGTTGTACAGTAGCTGCATCGCGCTCTCTAGCGCACCCACGAGTAACAGGCAAGGGTGACGCCTTCCCATGCTTCGGACGTGATCGACTCGACGCTTTGTTCCGTCTGTTCCGGTTGGCTAGGGTGGGTAGCTGCAACGCATGGAGGACACAGACCTTACTTATTAGATTATCTTTTCGATCCCCACCGCCCCTACCAACCTTTTTTCATATCAACGCTTTAAGCGCTTGCTCGCGTTCCATTCGAAACTTTTTTCCAATTGAATGCTTGGCAATGCGCTCCATCGAATCCTGCTGCGACTGTATCGTCCGCTATGAATCGCACGATCGCTTCATGCTCGGCGCGGACTACAATCCCAGATACGCCGCGCGCACCATCTCATTCGCAAGCAGGTTCTTCGCCGTATCTTCCATTAATACGGCCCCGTTCTGCACCACGTACCCGCGGTTGGCGATGCCCAGCCCGCTCACTACGTTCTGCTCCACGATCAGCATCGTGATCCCCGTGTCACGCACTTCCTGGATTTTCTCGAACACCTCTTCGACGATCTTTGGTGCCAGGCCCAGCGAAGGCTCGTCCAGCAGCAGCACCTTCGGCTTGGCCATCAACCCGCGCGCGATCGCCACCATCTGCTGCTCGCCGCCGGAAAGCGTCCCCGCCAGTTGATTGAGCCTCTCCGCCAGCAGCGGGAACAGCTTGAGTTGCTCGTCCATGGACTCCCGCGAATGCGCCCGGGCCCGCGGCGTGTAAGCCCCCAGCGAAAGATTCTCGCGGACCGTCAGATAGGGGAAGACCTGCCGCCCCTCGGGAACGTGGCTCACTCCGCGCGCCACCATCTCGTGCGGGGGCACCCGCGACACTTCGCTTCCGTCCAATCGCAAAGACCCGCTGGCGGCGTGCTTGATCCCGGAGATCACGCGCAGGATGGTCGTCTTTCCAGCCCCGTTCGCGCCGATCAGCGCCACGATCTCGCCGGCGCGGACCTGCAGCGTAATGCCGAAGAGCGCTTGCAGGTCTCCATAGAAAGCGGTCGCGTCGCGCAACTCCAGTAAGGACGCGCCGGCTGCGCCGCCGTTCGTGCCCGCTCCGCTCATTGTCCCAGCTCCTTGTATTTCGGCCCCAGATACGCCTCGATAACCGCCGGCATTTTCACCACGTCCTCAGGCACGCCCTCGGCGATTTTCGCGCCATAGTCCAGCACGACGATACGGTCGGCGATCTTCATCACCACCTGCATCACGTGCTCCACACCGCCGACCACGCTCACACCCCACTCGTGCAGCCTCTTCAGCAGCTCCGCCAGCGCCAGCGCCTCCCCCGTGGTCAACCCGGAGACCACTTCATCCAGAAGAATCAGCTTGGGCCGGGTCGCTAGCGCGCGGGCAATCTCCAGCCGCTTGAGCGTTGCGAGCGGCAGTCCGCGCGCCGGAAAATCCCGCAACTGCCGCATTTGCAGGAAAGCGAGAATCTTCACCGCTTCCTCTTCGGCATTGCGGACGTTGCCCGTGCGCAGGAACGCGCCTAGCATCACGTTCTGCAGCACGGTCAGGCTCGGCAGCGGCTTGACGATTTGAAACGTCCGCCCGACGCCGCGCCGCGCCGTGTCGTGCGGCGCCGATTTCGTGATCTCCTGGCCGTCGAACAGAATCGTTCCTTCATTCGGATGGAGGAATCCGCTGACCAGATTGAATACGGTGGTCTTTCCGGCGCCGTTTGGACCTATAACGAAAACAATCTCCCCTTCGTTCATCGTGAACGACACGTTCTTCACCGCGGCCAGGCCGCCGAAGCGCTTGGAGACGT
>WNGL01017831.1_pt1 | contig 15205 bp, 14 predicted proteins | sample 5400591 | NCBI WGS metagenome assembly WNGL01 (sample SAMN13153377, study PRJNA577476) | soil metagenome | isolation source: 80 cm soil or saprolite under Garry oak tree replicate 1 | place: USA:California | collected 2016-06-15
GGCGACATCGAGCGCCGTCACGCCGCTCTCTTCCTTTTGGCGTTCTGCCGTGGCGACGAATTCGTGCTGGCAGATCTGCGGATAGGCGATCTCATAGTCCGATGCCAGCTCGTGTTTCAGATAGTTCGCGTTGAGGATGGCGCTCTGCGCAACATGCAGCAGCCCGTCCGGGCCATAGGTGCGGATATACGTGTATGCGCGCACCAGTACGCCAAAATTACCCATGTTGGCGCGTACCTTGCCAATGGATTGCGGTCCTGCATCTTGCCAGTAGTAGCCCTCATCACCCTTTGCAGGCAGCGGACCCGGCAAGAAGGGAACGAGGTGCTCTTTGACGCCGATGGGGCCTGCGCCTGGCCCACCACCACCATGGGGCGTACTGCAGGTCTTATGCAGATTGAAATGTACCACATCAAAGCCCATATCACCAGGACGGGTGATGCCCAACACTGCGTTAGCGTTGGCACCATCGTAGTAGAGCTGGCCGCCCGCCTCGTGAACCAGGGTGGCAATTTCCACAACCTTGCTATCGAAGAGTCCCAGGGTGTTGGGGTTGGTCATCATGATAGCAGCGATATTCGCGGCATTTGACTCTAGCAGCGCTTTCAGATGCTCCATTTCGATGCCGCCCGTGGCAGGGTCGGTCTTGACCTCGACGGACTTGTAATCAGCGAGCGTAGCGCTGGCGGGGTTGGTACCGTGCGCGTTATCAGGGATCAGCACGATATTGCGATGCCCCTGGCCCTGGCTCTCGTGGTAGGCTTTGATCAGCATCAGGCCAGTGAGCTCCCCATGCGCCCCGGCAGACGGTTGTAGGGTGACGCGAGCCATACCAGAGATTTCGGCTAGATATTGCTCTAGCTCATACATCAACTGAATTGCACCCTGCGCATCATTATCTGGCTGTAAGGGATGGATACGAGCGAACCCTGGCAACGCAGCCATATCTTCATTGATCTTGGGGTTATACTTCATTGTGCAGGAGCCAAGCGGATAGAAGCCCGTATCCACGCCAAAGTTGCGCTGAGATAGGTGAGTGTAGTGGCGTACAACCTCAATCTCACTCACCTCAGGGAGGGGGGCAGGCTGTTTGCGAAGCATATTGGCGGGCAACATGTTCTCCAGCGGCTCTGTAGGGACATCCATCGCGGCCATGGTGGCAGTGCGCCGACCAGGAGCACCTTTTTCAAAGATCAGTTTCTCAACACTCATGCCTGCACCTCCTTCAACACCGTTACCAGACGATCAATATCTTCTTTGGTGCGTGTCTCCGTCACACAAAAGAGCATGTAATTCTCCAGGTCGGCATAACTGTCACTCAGGTCATAACCGCCAATGATGCCTGCCTGATCGAAGTGCTGCTGGAGCTTCTTCGTTGAAACCGGGGCCTTGATGACAAACTCATCGAAAAATGGGCTGCTAAACGCCGCTTCGTATCCAGGGAGCGCGGTGATCCGGCGGAAGGCGTAATGGGCTTTTTGCAGACAGAGTTCGGCAAGTTCGCGGAAACCCTGTTTGCCCAAGGCAGCCATGAAGATGGTTGCGCCCACGGCCAACAATGACTGGTTGGTGCAAATATTGGAGGTTGCACGCTCACGGCGAATATGTTGCTCGCGGGTTTGCAATGTGAGCACATAGCCCGTCTGCTTCTCACTACCCTCTTCGACTGTCTGTCCTACGAGTCGGCCCGGCATCAGGCGCATAAACTTTTGGCGGGCAGACATGAAGCCGAGCGCTGGTCCGCCGTAACTCATAGTATTACCAAAACTCATTAGTTCACCCACGGCGATGTCGGCTCCGTACTCCCCAGGAGGAGCTAGAATGCCCAGGGAAGCAGGCTCGGTAATATTGGTAACGAAGACAGCCCTACCCTTGTGCGCAAGCGGCTCGATAGCAGCCATATCTTCATTACAGCCAAAGAAATTGGGCTGCTGTATGACCACTGCCGACGTGGTGGCGCTCACGGCCTCGTCAAGAGCCTCGATTGAGGTCACGCCATTGCTCGTCGGTACCTCTTTGACCTTAAAGCCTCGGGCATGAGCATAGGTGTGCAGTACACGACGATACTGCGGGTCAACTCCCTGTGAGATGACGACCTCGCCACGTCCACCAGGGCCAACAGCCAGTAGCACGGCTTCGACCAGCGCAGTTGAGCCATCATAGAGTGAGGCGTTCGCGATATCCAGTCTCGTGATCTGGCAGACCATCGTCTGAAACTCATAGATCGCTTGCAACATGCCCTGGCTGACCTCTGGCTGATAAGGCGTATACGAGGTGACAAATTCCGAACGTCGCTGAAGGTGCGGTACCACGCTCGGTATTGCATGATCGTAGGTGCCAGCACCAAGGAAAGAAATCGTGGTATCCAGGTTCCTATTTTTCGCCGCCATGCCGTTGAGCAGGCGCTTGAGGTCAGGTTCAGAGAGGGCTGGCGGAAGGTCGAGGGGGCGTCGCAGGCGCACATTTTCTGGCACAGGCGCGAGTAGCGCCTCCAGCGAGGGAAGTCCCAGGGTGGCTAACATCGCCGCCTGGTCTTCCGGCGTATTTGGTACATAGCTCATGCTCTTACTCTCCCCTACTATACTATCGTCCCTGAAGATAGGCTTCGTACTGGTCGGCGCTCATCAGACTATCAAGCTCAGCCGGATTGGACATCTTCACCCCGATCATCCACCCATCATCATAAGGGTTGTCGTTGATGAGCTCCGGGCGATCCTCTAAATCCTTATTGACCTTGACAATTTCGCCGCTAATAGGAGAAATAAGCTCTGAGGTGGCCTTGACCGACTCGATGTCGCCGAACTTCGCCTCGTGTGAGACGCTCTGGCCTGTATCCCCATGCAAGTCGATGTAGACGATGTCACCGAGTTGATCCTGGGCATAGTCAGTGATACCGACGATTGCCTGGTCACCTTCCACACGTACCCACTCGTCTGTTTTACTGTACTTGAGATTGGCAGGATGATTGAGCTTGGCCATAATATCTATCTCCCTTCTGTTACTTTTTTCTCTTGTAGAATGGCAATGCGACGATCTGAGCTGTCAGGCGTCGCCCACGTATATCGATCTGCACGGTCTGTCCGACAACAGCATCTGCTGTCTCAATATAACCCATGCCGATATTCTTGTTCAGCTTTGGACTCGGCGCACCGCTGGTAAGCGTGCCAATGTGTCGTTCACCCTCATATATAAGGTAGCCACCACGCGGCACACCCCGGTCGATCATCTCGATACCGATGAGCTTACGCTTGAGACCTTGTTCTTTGGTCTTCAATAGTGCGTCACGCCCAATGAAATCTCCTTTCTGCAATTTTACTGTCCAGCCAAGACTGGCTTCCAGAGGATTGGTCTGCTCGTCGAGTTCATGACCATAGAGGCAGTAGCCCGCTTCTAAACGTAGTGTGTCCCGTGCCCCTAATCCTGCAGGAAGCAGGCCATGAGACTTTCCGGCAGCGAGGAGATCATTCCAGAGTTTGACGGCATCCACCGGCGCGCAATAAAGTTCAAAACCATCTTCACCAGTATACCCTGTGCGTGAGATAATACAGTTCACACCATCGACCACGCCAGGTTCGCAGTGATAGTAACTAATACTGCCGAGGTCAACCTCCGTTAGCGGCTGCAGAATCGTCTGCGCCTCTGGCCCTTGCAGAGCAAGGAGCGCCGTTGTGTCCGATTGATTCGCAACGTGGACGTCTTTAAACTTTTTAGCTTGCCCCTCTACCCAGGCAAAGTCCTTGTCGATGTTGGCTGCATTAACGACGACCATGTAGTGCATCTCTGCCAGGCGATAAACAATCAAGTCATCGATAGTATTGCCGTCAGGCAGACAGAGCTGCGTGTAGAGAGCCTGGTGGATGGCGAGGCGGGAGACATCATTGGGAACGAGATATTGCAGGAAGGGAAGCGCATCTGGCCCTTCGACCTTGAATTCACCCATGTGGCTGACGTCAAATAAACCTGCATGGGTGCGTACTGCGCGATGCTCATCCAAAATGCTGCTATATTGTACGGGCATCTCCCAGCCGCCAAACTCTACGAGTCGCGCACCTAACGCCCGGTGCTGCTCATAGAGTGGGGTACGTTTCAGCGGGGTCGCTGTAGTGTCATGTGCTGTCATCATTGGTACTCCAGTACAGTCTAGAGGGTTTCGCATGTATGCTTCACTATATCAGATTTTTGAGGAAGCGTCGAGGGGTTGAGCAGCCAGCGGCAAAGTAAACGTAAAAGTACTTCCCTGCCCGACCGTGCTTTCTGCTGTGATACGACCTCCGTGCGCCTCCACTACATGTCGGGCGATCGCCAGGCCCAGACCACTACCTCCGCCACCTGGGCCAATAAAATCAGCTTTTGAACGAGCGCGATTCACTTTATAGAAACGCTCAAAGATACGCGGCAGTTCTTCTGGACGAATGCCCACACCTGTACCGCGGACAAAAAAGCTTTGCGTATCTCCCTTTCCAGGGGGCTGCGTCCCAATTACGACTGTTCCGCCAGAGGGAGTAAATTTGATAGCGTTGTGAACGAGATTGACCAGTACGCGCATAATCTGTTTGCTGTCGGCGTCAACCAATATCTTCCCCTGTTGTATTTCAGTGCGCAGCGTCACACGATGTCGTTGCGCTTGTGGTAGCATACGGGCCATCACCTCACGCACCAGTTGTTCGGCTTCCATCGGCTCAATTACCATAGGCACCTGGCCCGATTCAATGCGTGAGAGTTCAAGCAGTTCTGTTACCAGGCCCGTGAGATGCTGCACCTCATTTTCGATCTTTTCAAGAAACGTCTGGGCTTTGTCGCGGTCCGTATCAATTGCTTCTTCCAGGGTCTCAGCGAGGAGGCGAACGGAGGCTAACGGGGTGCGCAATTCATGTGAGATGTTGGCGATAAAGTCGCGTCGTACCCGCTCCAGGCGGCGCAGTTCAGTTAAATCTTCGATGACGATAGCGAAGTAATGATAGGTCTGCGACACCCGACCCGATGATGCATGTTGCCTGGAGGTTTTCTTTTTTTGTTGGCGGTCAGGAGGTCCCGTCTTTGGAGAAGAAGACACTGCCAGGCCAGGTTTGTGTTCAAGCGGGATAACCGAGACTCTCCAGGCAGTACCTGCACTGCCGTTATTGTAATCGCCTTTTCGTGGACTTCCTGTTTGCATGCTCTCTTGAATAAGCTCGATGATGCTAGGGTCACGCACAAGTTGATCCAGTTTCGCATCCTGCAATGGAACATTTTGAAATGAAGCTTGATTCGTTATCGTCTCAAACAGGCGAGCAGCAAGCGAGTTGTAGTAGCGAATAGCTAAGCTACGATCAATAATGAACTCTGGCCAGGGTGCTGCTTCGAGCAATTGCTGAAAGAAGTGCCGGTAGTTAATATTGGTATCATCAGTCAAAGGACTCACCTCTTCATCGGCCCGCAAGCGGACCTCACTTCTTTTTCGTGGAGTATAGGCCGTTCGTGGCTGCGCCACGAACGGCCTATACTCCACTTTCTGTTAAACACAACGAAGGGCCACCAATGCAGGTGGCCCTTAGAGTGAGGCTCCTCGAACAGGATTCGAACCTGTAACCCACCGGTTAACAGCCGGTTGCTCTACCGTTGAGCTATCGAGGATTGGATGCTCTTACGAATGGACGTAGTATACACCACGTCATGGAGTTTCGTCAATAGTCTTTTTTGCGAAATTTCTGAAAGTCAGCGTGGCTGTGTCACGTCAACCATTTCTTTCCAATCAAAGCCATAATACCAGAAGGTGAGTGCTCATTTACACTGACCTTCTCTCACTCAGAGGGAACATCTGTCGATGTTAATTCTACTACCTGCTAGCTAATGTTTCACGTGAAACATTTGAATCAGTCACAGCATTCCTAAGTGAGGCCAGTCTCATCTAGATGTCCTGCGCTATGATTATAGCAGAAGCTACGTATTAAAGAGAGGCGCAGGCGTATGACCACACCCGAAATCAACGTAATCACCGGGGCATTCAGCTATACAGGCAAATACATCACCCGCCGACTGCTGGCAATGGGGAAACAGGTGCGAACGCTCACGGGACATCCCAACAGACCCAATCCGTTCGGCGACCAGGTTAGTGTCTTCCCATTCAACTTCGACAAACCGGGGGAGTTGGTCAAAAGCCTGCAGGGAGCCACGACCCTCTATAACACCTACTGGATTCGCTTTTCCCACAAGTCGATCACCTTCGATCAGGCCGTAGAGAATACCAAAGTGCTCATTCAAGCTGCTCAAGAGGCTGGTGTCCGCCGCATAGTACACATCAGCATCACAAATCCTGCCGAAACGTCTCGGCTCCCCTACTTCAAGGGCAAGGCGATCCTCGAGCTGGCCATCATCGGCTCAACGTTATCCTATGCCATTATTCGCCCGACGGTGATCTTCGGAACAGAGGACATCCTCATCAACAATATCGCCTGGCTGATCCGGTGTTTTCCTGTGTTCCCAATCTTTGGCTCAGGTAAGTATTCTCTCCAGCCGATTTATGTAGAAGAAGTGGCGGATCTCGTTGTCAATGCTGGCCAGCAAAACGACAACATGTTGATTGATGCTGCTGGCCCCGATATTTTCACCTTTGAGGAAATGGTACGACTCATTGCCAACAAACTGCATCGCAAGGTGATGATTGCGCATGTTAACCCAGGATTGGCATTTTTCATGGCTAAACTGATTGAACCTCTGGTTGGCGATGTATTGATCACTCGCAATGAGGTTACAGGATTAATGGCGGATCTCCTCATTTCCCAGGCTCCACCAACAGGGCACACACACCTGGGCGACTGGCTGGAGCAGAATGCCAACATTGTAGGGAAGCACTATGCTTCCGAGTTGGGCCGACACTATCGTTGAGTTGAGAGGGATATGATCATGCAACTCGTATTGATTCGAGACGTACTCATTTCATATAAAATGATGTATAATGCTGCCGAAGAGTCTTTCCTTTCATAGCCAAGGGCAGGATATAGGATATGCACAAAGAAATGTCTATACATACACCACTCACACAACGGCACTGGTTGCTACGCATTTTGTTGGTACTCGGGTTTATAATCGCTTTTGTAGGAAGCACTGCGACGACACACGCGGGTGGTATCCCCGGTGGTAACGTCGCCTATCCCGTCGTGCGAGCAGTCGATATCGCCGAACCTGCTGTCGTACGCATTATCACCACGCTCGGTGGTCATCTGACCGTCCATTTTTCTAATACAAATATCGTGACCTTCCCACAAGGTACCGGTAATAGTTATCAACTGGTCTTGTCGGGTACTGGCACATTCATCAGCGCACATGGTGATATTCTAACCGCAGACCATGTTGTCAACCCTCCACCACACGACCAATCATTGAGCCAGTTTCTCGATCAAGAGGCTGCGCCTGATGTAACGAACTACTATAACCAGCACGTACCATCTAACAACCAGGCAACGCAAGATCAAATATTGCAGGCGCTCGAAAGCGGACAGTTACCTTCGGACCCTCACTACGATACACCGAGCAGTGAGGCGTATCTCAGCACAGCTTATACAGGTCCGCTGACTGCGCCAGATATTCCGAGCATACCCGCACAGTTTCATGCAACCGTCGATCGTATTGAACAGCAAAGTTCGTTCGCTCAAAAAGATGTTGCCATCATTCATGTTAACATGAATGACATGGCAAGCGTTCAATTAGGTGATTCTTCTACAGTTCAGCAGCAGGATGAGTTGACCATTATAGGTTTTCCGGGCAATGGCGATGTGAGTAGCAAACCTACCGACCTTCTCACCTCCTCAGTGAACAAGATCACCGTTAGCTCGATTAAAACGACTGATACAGGCGCGCAAGTGATTCAAGTAGGTGGCAACGTGGAACATGGCGATAGCGGTGGGCCTGCGCTGGATAGCCAGGGCGGTGTAGTAGGTATGTTGAATCTAGATACGACTCCTGGACCATTTGAGAAAGCCTGGAGCCAGGCCTTTACAGACTATGCAGCTACCACAAATGGCCACTGGCACAAGGCACAGCAGGAATTTGAGAGCATTGCGGCGAAATACCCCCTGTTCAAAGCAATTACGCCTTACCTGACATATGCTCAGACGCAGGCGAAGAATGAACAATTGTCATCATCGCCGGGATCAGGGGGACCATCCTCTTCAAATCCTATTACAGCCTATATGTGGACGATTGTTGGAGTAGGTGGTATTGTCATCCTCGTAGTGATCCTGGTAGCAGTTCAGAGACGACGGGGAAAGAAGCCATCTGGCAGACCCGCAATAGCGCAACCTCGATCTAGTGCTGTGCCAGTTTCTCCTGGCGCCCCACCGCTAGATGAAGGCATGGCAGCGTTTGGCGCTCCGTCTCCATTGAGTTCACCGATACCTCCCAGTTCCAACACTAACAGCAACCTATCGGGTACGCTGCGACCATGGCCATGCGGGCATATGAATCGTTCCACGGCACGTTTTTGCAGCATCTGCGGCGAGCCTGCTCCACCAGAGTCTACCATTCGTCGTGTTGAACAATAAACTACTGTTAACCAATACCCATAATGTTGTAGCCAGCATCCACAAAGACAATGTCACCAGTGATGGCGCGAGCAAGAGGGCTACACAGGAAGAGGGCAGCATCACCCACCTCGCTCTGCTCGATATTGCGACGCAACGGCGCTGCCTCTTGCATATGATCGCGCATCGTCGAGAGGCCCGAGACACCACGCGCTGCAAGAGTATTGAGCGGCCCGGCGGAAATGGCATTGACGCGAATATTATGTTCTCCCAGTTCATAGGCCAGGTAACGTACATTGCACTCTAAAGCGGCTTTTGCCACAGCCATGACGTTGTACTTTGGCATCACGCGCTCACTCGCCATATACGTAAGGGTGAGAATGCTGCCGCCCCCACGCGCCTGCATGAGGGGTTTGGCTCGCTTAGCCATAGCGATGAGGGAATAGGCACTGATATCCAAGGTAGTGCGAAACCCCTCGCGTGTCGTCTCTATGAAGGGGTTCTCCAACTCACTTGGGGGAGCAAAGGCGACGGAATGTATGAGAATGTCGAGTCCGCCACCAAAGGCCTCGCTGGTCTGTGCAAAAGCCATATCAAGCTGCTCATCATTCTGCACATCACATGGTATGACCAGTGTATTGGGTATCTTTGCGGCCAACTCGCGCACATACTTCTCCATACGCTCCTGATATGCCAGAGCAAGACGAGCACCTTCAGAGGCAAAGGACTGTGCAATTGCCCAGGCAATGGAGCGGTGGTTAGCAACGCCGAAAATGAGGGCCGTTTTTCCTTCTAGGAGGGACATTAATTTCTCCTCTCAATACTTTTAGCGTTCAATGGGGTAGCGACGAGCAACCCAGCCGTTCATACCATTCGCTAAATTGTACACTTTTTTCAGACCTGTGAGCAGCGCAATTTCAGAGGCCATAGCACTTCGCTGCCCCATTGCACAGGTAAAGATGACTTCCTCGTCCTCTGGCAGGTTCAAATCTTTGAGAGCCTTGCCAAAAGAATAGATGCCATTGATAGGAAGCAGCGTTGCCTCGGGGATATGCCCGCGATTCCACTCATCTGGCTGTCGTACATCGATCACATATACACCAGCATCAATCATGCGTTTGGCGTCATCGGTACCAATCGTGGTGTAAGGGAACGCTTCTTCTTCGTCATTGGATGGCATTGCTGTTCTCCTCTCTGTCGTACTGTTCCAGCCAGAGACGGCCTAAGGTGGTAATGCTGATTACATACTCATCGCCAACAAAAGCCATAGTGAGCAGACCCTGATCTTCCATCTCACGAAAGTCATTGGTGATCAAGTAGTAGTCATGCAGCATGCGTGACAGATCGCTCTCTGGTAATTGCTTCCATGCCTGTAGAACACCCAGAACAGCAGCATACTTAATACTGCTATCGTCAATTGTGCGCATCCATACCCCTCCTTGACTTCGAAGCGCTACGGCTTAATACATGGCATGACAACAGTGTAACAAATCCAGCAGTATTGAGCAAGTATAAGCGAGACATAGACCCTACTCGACTTCAGCATTAAGTTGTGCTATAAAGGACCTATTAAAGAGACGCATCCTGAAGGAGGCATGGCTTATGACATCCAACCCATCTCAGCCACTAATTCAAGCTAACACAGTTATTCGCAATATTCGCCAACTCGTTACTGTTGCGCAACAACCTATCCCGGGAGCAAATGGTCCACTACAAGTTATTTCGGATGCAGCACTGGCAGCGCATGATGGCGTAATCGCCTGGATCGGCCCCGATAATGATGCCGAACCTATGTTCCAACATGACAAAGGTGACGCAACTGAGCGTGCTGATGATATTGTGATTGTCGATGCTCAGGGAGCTGTCATCACCCCTGGCCTGGTTGATTCACACACACACCTGGTATTCGCAGGAGATCGTGCTGAAGAATTTCATCTTCGTCGCACTGGTGTCAGCTATGGAGAATTGCTTGCCCAGGGGCGTGGTATTCTCACTACGATGAACGCGACTCGTGGTGCCGATACAGAGATGTTGATGGGGCTAGCGCAAGCCCGCCTTGATATCATGCGTACTTTTGGCACGACAACAGTAGAGGTGAAAACAGGCTATGGGCTAGACAAGATCACAGAGGAGACCTGTCTGCGCATCATCAACAACCTCAATGCATTCGAGGGGAGTTCTATCCACAAACATAGCCAGATACGTGTAGTGCCGACATTTCTTGGTGCTCATGCTATCCCTCCTGAGTACCAAGATCGACGCAGCGCCTATGTAGATCTGATTGTAGAAGAAATGCTACCTTCGTTTGTGGGTTTGGCGCGTTTCTGCGATGTATTCTGCGAGCGTGAGGCTTTCACACAAGAGGAGAGCCGACGCATTCTTACACATGCAAAAGAACTGGGCTATCAACTCAAAATCCACGCCGATCAACTTAGTCCATCTGGTGGAGCGATGCTTGCAGCAGAACTGGGTGCAACCTCAGCCGACCATCTTGATTATGCCAGTGATGCCGACCTGGATGCCATGCGCGAGGCCGGTGTGGTAGCCACGCTTCTACCTGGCTGTTCTTATACATTGCGCAGTCCTTATCCATCGGCCCGGCGCTTCATTGATCGAGGTTTACACGTAGCCGTGGCAACAGACTTTAATCCTGGTACCTCCTATTGCGAAAATATGCAGATGATACTAGGGTTGGCTATGTCTTCTATGGGTATGACGCTTGAAGAGGCCTTAACAGCGGCGACAATTAATGGGGCACGTGCGCTCGCCTTACAGGATCAGATCGGGAGCCTGGAAGTGGGTAAACGCTGTGAACTCGCTTTCTGGTCAATTTCGGATTATCATGAAATCGGCTATCATTTTGGCGTGAATCTGGTTCAGTCTGTGCTCGTAAAACGTTAATCTAATCAATACTGAGGACCGTAAGCTCCCTAGAATGTTTCATGTGAAACATCATCTTGATGTCCCGTGGTAATGTTTCACGTGAAACATTGAGTGCGATGTTAACGAAATGTTTCATGTGAAACATCCTTCACAAATCAGGACGCTTTACATGGCCGAAATTATCGAGAAAAGTGAAAACCAGTTTGTCGTTGATCTACTGACTACGCTGCGCCAGGAGAAATTCAGTCCCATTGGTTGGTGGCGTTTTTTTGGACGCTCATGGGAGATGTCATATCGGACAGCGAACGCCAATCCCACCCTAAAACGCTCCTGGGCACGCACAACCTTATTCATCGGCATACTCACGGCGGCCATCATTCTTGCTGATTTTTCCTTCGAAGCACCCGTCCAGGCAATTCGCCTCCTTCCGGGTTTCCTGTTCTTTGTCATATGGCAACAAAGCGATCTCTTCTGGCATCTCGGATTGAACCGCCAGGCTCAAACAAGTAAACTTTATCCAGTGGTGGGTGTTGCCAATGTGCTCACTGGCTTGCGCGGATTAGGGGCCTCATTTCTTCTTGGCAGACTCGTTGGAGGTCTTAGCACATCCTCAGCATTGGCACTGCTCATCTTTCTTGCTGGGATCGTGACCGATATCCTTGATGGGCAAATTGCGCGATACACCAAGACGCAAAGTGAATTGGGACAGATTGCTGATGGTGAGGCGGACTTTTGTCTGTACCTGGCGATCACCATCATCTTGATCCAAATTGGCGTCCTTCCACTCTGGCTGGGGGCGGTCATGCTATTGCGCTTCCTCATTCCCCTTCTGGCCGCATTAGGAAGCTATTTCCTTTTTGCTCATCCAGTACGCTTCGGCTCAACCATCTGGGGGAAGTATGCTGGACTGGTGCAAAGTCTCTACTTTCTCGTATTGCTTGCGCCCGCCCAGCTCGCATTTATCGCGCGCTTTGCCAATTTCCCGCTCCTCATAGCTACGCTCATTCTGTTGATTGTTGCCCCCCTTGCCCAGATTGTGGCGAATGCGCGGGTGTAGATAGTGCCAATGTATTGCAGATATGATTCATCATTTTGCACGAGGATACCTGGCACCCGCAAGGGGTGCCACTACACCTCTTTCCACATCTGATAAATGTGCGAGTTGACCTGGCGGGTGCCAGGTCAACTCGCACATTTACACCCCCACCCCCTTTCTGCTATGCTAAAATACAGAATAAGAGGCAATGCAGCCAGAAAGGAACTTCACGATGAAGATAGAATATATACCCTCTAGTGTGACACTCAATGGGCAAGCGTTATCCGTTGCCGAAGTACTTGCAGTTGCCCGTCACTATGCCTCGGTGGCGTTGGGCGATGAATCCCTCCAACGTATCCAGGCGGCCCGAGCGTTGATCGACACTATTGCTGCCGAGGGGCGAACAGTTTATGGCGTCACAACAGGTTTTGGACACTTGAGCAAGGTTCGCATTCAGCACGAGCAACTGGTAGACCTCCAGCAGAATCTGCTCCGCAGCACTGCGGCAGGCGTAGGCGAACCACTGAGCGAAGAGGTCGCACGCGCCATGACACTGCTGCTGGCGGCGAGTCTTGCACGGGGCAACTCAGGCGTGCGCCCGGAGATCATCCAGACGCTACTCGGTCTGCTCAATGGCAGGGTCTACCCCATCATTCCATCTAGAGGGTCGGTAGGCGCAAGTGGAGACCTGGCACCGCTGGCACATCTTGGACTGATACTTATCGGCGAAGGTGAGGCCATCTATAACGGTCAGCGTGGCAGCGGAGCAGAAGTTTTGCAAGAAATTGGGCTGACGCCGCTACCCCTGCAAGCCAAAGAAGGGTTAGCGCTCATCAATGGAACGCACCTGATGGAGGCAATTGGAGCGCTGGCAGTCGCGGATGCGCAGACCATCATGAGAGCGGCGGAGGTTGCCTGCGCAATGAGCATTGAAGGACTGATGGGGAGCCATGTGCCCCTGGATGCACGCATTCACCAGCTTCGGGGACAGCGGGGGCAGCAACTCAGTGCGGCCCGATTGCTAAAGCTGGTGAGTAACAGCGAGATTAATTACAGCCATCGAAATTGTTCGCGTGTGCAAGACCCCTACACCTTGCGCTGTGCCCCGCAGGTTTTTGGAGCTGTGCGTGACGCTCTGGAATATTGTGCCACTGTATTCGAGCGTGAGCTGGCTGCCGTAACCGATAATCCGCTTATCTTCCCAGAGGAGGGTGATGTGCTGAGTGGCGGCAATTTCCACGGGCAACCTCTGGCCCTGGCCCTTGATGTCATGGCCATTGCTCTTGCACAACTGGCAAGTTTCTCTGAGCGACGCATCTATAACCTGATGGGACCACACGATTGGGATGAAGGTGGAGCACCCCTCTTCCTTACGCCAAATCCCGGTCTGCATTCAGGCTTCATGATCGCTCAATATGTAGCGGCTGCCCTGGTCAACGAGATAAAGGTACTGGCGCACCCGGCAAGCATCGACTCTATTCCAACCTCTGCGGGTATGGAAGATTTTGTCAGTATGGGCGTCACTAGCGCCCACAAGCTATTACGTATCCTGGAACAAACACAGCAGGTTATCGCTATCGAGTTGATGTGCGCTGCACAGATGCTGGAGTTCCGCAAGCCCTTGAAACCAGGAGCAGGTGTACAGCAAGCATACGAACTTGTGCGCTCGTATGTAGCGAAACTAGAGGGTGATCGCGTACTGGCACCGGATATTGCAGTACTCACTAAAGCCGTGAAAGAAGGGGTGTTTGACACAGTAGAATAGACTATGTTTCACGTGAAACACAGGTGTGATTCAGTTTTACATGGGAGGAGCCTGGCACCCGCAAGGGTGCCAGGCTCCTCCCATGTAAATGTTCATCTCATAACCTCACCACCATCCACTATCAATACCTGACCAGTAATGAATGATGCAGCAGGAGAAGCGAGAAAGAGAGCAGCGGCAACAATGTCATCGGAGATACCCCAGCGTTTCATCGGTATGCCCTGCTCCACATGTTGGCGGAACGACTCTGTACGCCTCTGCGCCCATTCATTCTCAATCCAGCCGGGCGCGATACAGTTGACGCGCACACCAGGTGCCAGTTCTCGGGCCAGGCAGCGCGTCATAGCAATCACAGCGCCTTTACTGGTCGCATACACGAGATTGACAAAGCCAGCAGCACCAACAAAGGCGTGATCCCAGCCAGTAGTGAGAATACAGCCTCCTGGACGCATGTGCTCGGCCACGGAGCGACAACACAGCCACGTCCCCATTACATCTACTGCCATCACTCGTTCAAAACGTTCTTCCTCACTCAACCCCTGGGTCTCCGAGGTATTAGCACTGGCACCAGCATTATTGATCCAGACATCAATGGGGCCCAATGTTTCATACGCCTGGGTGACGAGACGAGATACATCGCTTGCTATATGCAAGTCCGCTTGTGCTAACAGCGCTCGACCGCCTGTCGACTCAATCTGACGCACTACTTCTTCCGCGTCCTGCTGAGCATGCCCATAGTGGACTAATATGCTTGCACCCTGGACTGCAAAGCCCAAAGCAAGGGCACGCCCGATGCCACGTCCTGCACCCGTAATCACGACATTCTTGTTGTGGAACATATGGGTCTCCTTTTGATGTTTCACGTGAAACATTACAAAAGTCCTTCTCAGGGTTCTGAAAGACTACTCCTTGTTAGGTTGTCTCAATATGATATACTTCTATAGAAAGCGTAGTCAACGGGGACTATGCTTGCTCCTTACTAAGAAATTGCGCCATGGAGAGCGCAGACGAAGGGAGTTACCC
>WNGL01005391.1_pt1 | contig 15204 bp, 17 predicted proteins | sample 5400591 | NCBI WGS metagenome assembly WNGL01 (sample SAMN13153377, study PRJNA577476) | soil metagenome | isolation source: 80 cm soil or saprolite under Garry oak tree replicate 1 | place: USA:California | collected 2016-06-15
GACGCGACCATTCCGCCCTCGGTCGACGCAGTTGCCTTCAGCTACATATGCGGTGACTTCACATGGCACGGACTCCCACCATGCTGACAAACGGACTGCTGGACGCACTCATTGCCGGGCTTGACCCGGCAATCCATCTGCTTGAAGCAAAGAATGTCTTTACGATGGATGCGCGGGTCAAGCCCGCGCATGACGGGTCAGGGCTGGTGTAAATTGATCGAGGACGGCCGGTCTGTCCGTTTCCGGGAGCGACTGGTGCCCTCTTCAGATGCCGAGCCTGTCACCGTAACGGTCGACGATGCGGTCCGCGTCTCGGGCTTGCTGCAGGCGCCGCCGCGGGCGCGGGCTTGCTGCGTGCTGGCGCATGGCGCCGGCGCCGGGATGGCGCATCCATTCATGGCGGCGGTCGCGGCGGAGCTCGGGCAGCGCGACATTGCGAGCCTGCGCTACCAGTTCCCCTACATGGAGCAGGGCGGCAGGCGGCCCGACCCGCCCAAGCTGGCCCAGGCCACGGTCCGCGCCGCGGTGGCCGAGGCGCTGCGCCTGCTGCCGGGGCTTCCGCTCGTCGCCGGCGGCAAATCGTTCGGCGGCCGGATGACGTCGCAGGCGCAAGCGGCGGCTCCCCTGCAAGGCATCCGTGGACTGGCATTCCTCGGATTTCCGCTGCACCCGGCCGGACGCCCAGCGCAGGACCGCGGCAAGCATCTTTTCGACGTAGCGATTCCCATGCTGTTCCTGCAGGGAACCCGCGACGCGCTCGCGATCCCGGACCAGATCGAGCCGCTCTGCGAAGCGCTCGGCGCCCGCGCGACACTGAAGCTTTATCAGGACGCCGATCATTCCTTCCACGTGCCGGCGCGGACCGGCCGGAAGGATTCGGAGATCCGCAGCGAGATGCTCGATGCGCTCGCCGCCTGGATCGATGCCGTGATCGGCCGTCCCGGCAAGGAGCAAGCGTAGCCCGGATGAAGCGAAGCGAAATCCGGGTGCGTCACGTGACGACGCCGAGGACGAAATCCCGCAGCGCTTCGATGTAGCTGATTTCGGTATCGAAAACCTTCACGCGGCGGCGCGCGAAATGGTCGGGCCCCCCGGCTTCAGCTGTTGCGATGTGCTCGCGGACGTTATCGTTGCGCCGGCAAATGGAGGAGCGGGTAGATGAAGTCGCTGAGGACATGAAAATTGTCGGTGATCAGCACAATCCCGAAGGCCGCCATGATTGCCGACGCCGCAAAGCCGGCCCAGGGGCGGATGCGGTCCAGACTGTCGGTCAGCCGGGTTGCTCGCGAGAGGGCGAAGGCCGCGGCCAGAAACGGGATCGCGACGCCAGCCGAGAAGGTCAGCATGATCGCCGCGCCGACGGCGGCGCTTCCCACCGACCCGACGTAAACCAGCAGGGTGCCCACGATGGCACCGCCGAAACAGGTCATACATCCGACCGAGAATGCCGCCGCGGTCAATGCGCCACGACATAGGCCGCCACGATCCACGCGCTCGACCAAACGCGGCATCGGAAGCCTGCAAACCACCGGGATTCTCGAGCTCGCCGCCGTCCATGCGGCCAAGAGCACGATCACCGTACCGGATACAATTGCCGCCGGTCGGTTGATGGCCGCGAAGAGCATCTGGGATTGGTGACCCAGGTGGCCGATCAGGGCGCCGGCGGCGGTGTAAAGGAGCGTGAACGCGGCAACGAAAGCCCCGGCGAATATGAGCAACCGATCGCGGCCGACCGATCCTCTTCCGCTGCCAAGCCCGATTCCGGCGATGGCCGCAAAATAGACGACGACGAGTTGCAGCAGGCACGGCGTCAGCACTGCCGAGAGCAGGCCGGCAGAGAGCGAGGCGACGAGCGCAAGATTCCACATGCCGTTGATCGACGTTCCTGGCGGATAGGTGATCGGCAAATCCCACGCCACGGTTCGCCGGGAGGGGCGGCCGGCGTCCCAGGGAGATTCGAGGCGCAGCTCCAGTTTCTTGGACGAGCTCGTCAGCAGCGGCAGGCCGGAGGGAGTGCCCAATGGAAAGCGGACCACCGAGGTCCGATGATGCTGTACGCCGCCCGGCCCTTTGCTGTCCGCGGGCTCAATGGCCTGTCCATCGACCAGGAGCGTCGCGCGCGGCGGCTCGGCGGGCAAAGCATCGACGTGGGTCGTTTCGGTCACGAAGAAGACGAGGTATTTGCCCGGGTCATACTTTCGCGCCGCTCCCTGCGGGTCGATCAGGTCAAGGTACTCGGCGGTGGCAAAGAGTGCATCCACATCGGCGTCGCCCGGACCGTCGGCCGCTCGCAGCAGCAGCCGGGCGGTCGCGGTCGAGCGGTTCATCCGCTCGGCCTGGACCGAAAACCCGACATCGCCGAGGACGCGCCGCCCGTTCATGAGATACGGAAAGGCGAGCCACGCGAGCGCCAACACGATTGCAAGCGTCAGCCAGAGTGTGCCGCCGACTACGGCACGCAGGCGTCCTGGCCGCGGCATTGCGTCAGCTTGCAAGACTGTGAAGGCCATGGTGCGATCCTCGGTCGGGGCAATCGAGGGCTACTGCTTCGGCGTGACTTTGGGTTGCGGTGGCGGAACGTAGGGCTTTGCGGTTTTCGTCACTTCGATCGTCAACGGGTCACCTTTGATCCGGCAGTCCCCGCACTCGATCGTGAACTTCCCCTCGTTTTGTGGGGCGACCCACACGATCGTCGCAGCGTCGCGAGCCGCGATCTTCATGGGGAGTGTCGCGATGCCATCGCTGTGGATGGTGCCGGGCTCGGTTCCCGTATTCTCGATCACGAGCTGAAGCGGCGTGCCGGGATAGACACTGACCTTCTCCGGAATGAACTGGCCGCGCTTGAGCAGCGCCTTGACCAGCAAATGCCGGCCCATCCACTCGGTGTAGACAGCCACCTTCTTGATGTCGTCGTCGGCCAGTTGATCGCGCAGGAACTGCATGGGCGCGATCTTGGCCAGCGCCTCCCTGATCGTGGCTTCATTCACGCCGCGGTTGGCGGGTCCGACCTTCCCCTCCCCGAACGCGCCGTGGCAGGTCTTGCAGCCGACCCCGCCCACGGTCTCGAAGATCTGCTTCCCTTGCTCGACCAGGGCCATCCCGGGCGCTTCCTCCGCGACGACAGGACGATGATCAAGCACGAGAAGGCTGATGGCCGAGAAAGCAATGATCGCAGCGGGGGCCACAGATCTTTTATCGGGTTTCATGCTTGTGCGTTCCGATTGGTCGAGCGGCGAGACACGGTTTCTGATCATGTCAGCTGCGAATGTGGAGTTTGACGGTGCGCGCATCGCACGGTTCACCGTTTCCCGAGCAGGGCCCGTTTGGTCTTCAAGGCGCTGCCATGAAGCCCGTTCTGGTCGGAGAGCACCTCGCCCGACCAGCCGTCGTAGCGCACGAACGCCCCCGAGTGCGAACTGCCCCCGTTGGGCATCGGGATGCGCTTGGTGACCTCCTTGCGATCGAGATCGAACACCACGACCTCGAAGCTCGAATTGCAGCTGATCCACAATTCGTTCGCGTCCGGATCGGGATGAAGCGTGCCGTGGTCGCCGCGGATGCAGTTCGTGACGTATTGATCGATCGGTCGGTCCGACTTCTCCATGAGGTCGGCGTCGAGGATTCCCATCACCTTGCCGCGGTTGTGCGATGCCTCGCCTTTGCCGATGACATAGAGTTCCTTATCGTTCCAGCCGAAATGGACGCCATAAGGCCCCTCGACACCGGCCCGCGCCATGCCGACAATCTTGTCGGCCTTGCGGTCGTATTTGTGCACCCGGCTGAAGCCTGCGCCGGTGAAGTAGGCGTAGCGATTGTCGGAGCTGAATGCGACCCAGACTGGATTGGAATCCTTCAACGGGACTTTGCCGATCACGCTCCAGTCCTTGGTGCTGATGCGCACCATGGCATTATCGACATTGTCTCGCTCCACACCGGCCCCACGTCGGCGGGCTGACGCGATGATTTCTTCGCCGTCGGGCGAGGCGAAAAACAGGTAACCCTCCATCCCCATATCCTTGTAATCAACGCCGCCGACCACTTTGTTGTCCTGCGCCGGATCCATGACGAACAGCGGATGTCCGAATCCGTAGGCCATGACCAACGGGCGACCGTCCGGCGTGTTGAATGCCTTGACGTGGTGTGGGTTGCCCTGGTTCAGATGCAGCACCTTCTCCAACTTGAGCGTGCGCGCGTTGATGATCAGGAGGCGGCCGACCCGCTCCGAGCCGAAGGTCCCCTCCCCGGTCGGCAGGTAGATCCACTTGCCGTCCTGAGATACGCCGAGGCCGTGATCCTCGAATACGTTCTTCCAGCCCCACTCGAGCACGTCATAGTGCTGGGAGGCGACCGGCTCGCGCGTATCGGCGTCGATGATGGCAAGACCGGGCAGCGTGACGCCGCTGAGCAGGCCGCCGTAGCCCGGGCCTTCGGTGGAGAAAAACACCAGCGGATGCTTCTTCGGGTCCCAGGCATCCGGACCGTTCGAATCAAAACTCTTCTCGAGCGATACCCCGAGCTTGGTCGCAAGCGGCGTCGTCCACGCGTCTTGCGCCAACGCCGAAGGCGGGGTCGCCAAGAGCAAAAGAGAAGCGGCCGCGAAGAGGGCGATCAAGGCGGGCGATGGGCGGACAGATGATCGCATGGTGATTCTCCCTGGGATGCTGTTTCGGTCGTACCTTGCAGACATGTGGATTTGCCCGGTCAGTTGTGACAGACGTCGAAGCTGCGAGCCATGATTGCGGCCAGCGGCTCGAACCCGACCTCGATCGGTTTCCTGAGTTGCCGCTTTTGCAGATCGATGACGGCGACTTGGCGCGTCCCTTCCAAGGCAAGATAGAGCTTTGCCCCTTCCGGGGTGACGGCGCCCTGGGCTGGCGTGCCCGGCAGCGCAATTTCGCCGGCCTTTGCCAACTGATCGAGATCGTAGACGAGGAGCTTCTTCTCATCGCGGCTAGGTACCAATGCGAGCGTATCAAACCAGCCGCTGTAGACGGTGCTCATCCCGGCCGCGCCCTTGAGCATCGCGGCGATCGACATCGACGAGTTGGCGACGACCGTGACTGTTTTCTCCACATTGTCGGGGATGATCAGGTAGCCGCCGATGCCGGTCGGATAGGCCTTGGTAGCGGTGCGTCCAACATCGAGCTGCCGAATGAGGCGGAAATTGCCGAGATCAAGCACGCTGATGGAGCGTCCGTCGCGCGCCTTGGCGTAACCCAACCGGCCGCTCGGCGATCGAGTGAGGCCCGAAATATCACCCGGCGCGGGGCCGTAGGTCGGGATTTCCTCGATCAGCTTGCCGCGCGCGATATCCACGACGCCGATGCCTTTGAGGCCATCGGCCGCCACATACAGAAAAGCGCCATCGGCGCCGAACATCAGGTCGCGAATTGGCGGCAATCCGCTAATCCGGGTGACTTCGCGTTCACGAACCAATTCGATGAACGCGATCGTCCCGGCGGCGAGGTCCGCCGCCGCGACCAGATTGCCGTCGACGCTGTTCAAGAGCCGCTGCGGCGCGAAGTCGAGGTCAACGCCGGTTTGCCGCCCGTTCCTGAGGTCGACGATGGACACACGGCGGCCGGACGCATCAATGGCGACAAGCTTTCCCACGGCTTCGGATACGACGACCTGCGCCGGAACCACGCCTGAGTCCAGCTTGCCGACGATATTGTCGCCATCCCGCTCGATGATTGTAACGGTCGGCGTGGTCCGGCTCGGAACGAAGACGTAGCGCTGCACCGCGCTGAAATCCTGGATGGCAGCCGCTGTAGGTGTCGCCGCCGGGTCATCCGGCATATTGACTGCGGCAATGACAGCGGCGGCGACGAGGACCGCGAAGACGCCGCCGACCTCTTTGATACGAAGGGATGCAGTCATACCCATTGCTTTGACACGCTTTCCGCCTCGATACCGCAGGTTCTTTGCTTGCCTCTTCGGTGTCATCGCCTGCGGTGCTTGTCAGGCGTCCAACCGCCATCGGCGAGATACTTCTCGCCGATCGCAAGCGGTTCTTCCTCAAGTGGCGTGGCCATGGTGTCGTTCCAACGATTGAGAAACCCGAACACCGCGATCACGCCGACGATTTCGACGATCTGTTCCTCGGTCCAGTGCTCGCGCATCCGCGCAAACATATCATCGGTGACGGCGTTTGGCACTGAACCGGCCGCGACCGCGACGTCAAGCGCTACCCGCTCGGCCTCGGTGTAGAGCGGGCTCGTCTGGTAGTCCCAGATCGCCGCGATCTTCTGCTCGTCCACGCCGAAATGCATGGCGCCACCAGCCGTGTGAGCCATGCAGTATCGGCATCCGGCGGCGCGGCTCGCGACATGGGCGATAAGGCGCTTGAAGCCGCGATCGACCTTGCTCTGCGGATCCCACACCGCGGCGGTCATTTGCACCCAAGCCTGCACCATCTTGGGCTTGCGTTGCATGATCAGGAGACTGTTGGGAACAAATCCGAGCGACTTCCTGGAGGCCTCGAACTGCTCTTTCAACGCCGGGTCTGGCGGAAGCGGCGCAAGACGCGGCGACGGTCCGATACGCTGATCCATGGCGGTCTCCTCCGTCTCCTCAACAAGTCGACGGGGCAATAGCCGGTCATACCTCAGTTTGAATTCGCCGGCGATTTGCGCCGCCGGTCCTCGGCGCGCTTGGCCAACTTTTCATAGTCTTCAGCGACCCCCTCCATCATTGCCCTGGATATCGGGTCGTTCATCTGTGCCGCCATGGCGCGCGCCTCTTGGGCACGTTGCATCCAGTGCTCAGGGTTGTTGATGTCAAATTTTGGCATCGCCCCTATTCCCAGGCCACTCATTCAAGCTGAGGCACTCCCCGACGCGCTCTCACTGGACATTCTGTAACGCGCGTTGCATAATGTCAAATCGATCCACCCCGGGCGGTCCGGATCACCCGGTCCATGGCGGCGTTGCATGGCAAGACCCAGAGGCTTCGACGAGGCGGCCGCGCTCGATGCGGCAATCGAATGCTTCCGCGGGCGCGGCTACGAGGCGACCTCGGTTCGCGACCTCACGGCCTGCATGGGCATCGGGGCGACCAGCCTTTACAACAGCTTCGGCGGCAAGCGCGCGCTCTTCATCAAGGCGCTCGAGCGCTATGTCGATCGCTCGGTGCGGGCCCGACTCAGGCGATTGGAAAGCTCGCTGGCGCCGAAAGAGGCGGTCAAAACCCTGATCGAAGACGTGATCGAGAGGTCGCTGACGGACCGCACCAGAGGAGGATGCCTGCTGATCAATTCGGCGCTTGAAATCGCCCCCCACGATCCGCAGCTCGGCGCCGAGATCGCTGAACGATTGGGCGAGATCGAGGACTTTTTCCGGCGCGCGATCATCGCGGCGCAAACCGGCGGCACCGTCCCGGGGAAACTGAATTCGAGCGACGCAGCCCGCCTCTTCCTCGGCATCCTGCTCGGCATCCGTGTTCTTGCCCGCTCGAAACCCGAGCGGGCATTGCTCGAGGGCGTCGCGCGACCCGCGCTCGCTCTGCTCAATTGAAACGGGGAGTGCCAACCTCACAAGGGAGGAGACGATGAGACTATCCAAGACTGCCATCATCACCGCAGCGGCCGCGATCGTCGCAGCAGCGACGGCCGTGGATCTGGTGCGTGCCGGCGGCGACAAGGTCGCCTTTCCCGCGGACTATGCGAAGGGCGTGGTCTACATGACCCTCGATCGTCCGGAGAACAAGCAGGTGCGCGAGTATTACACGAGCCAGGCGGCGGTCGACGCCGCCAAGAAGGGGGCGCCGCTCCCGAACGATACGGTGATCACGGTCGTGCAGTACGCGGCGCAGCTTGATCCGCAAGGCAATCCCACCAAGGACGCCAACGGCCGCTTCAGCAAGACCGCCAACGTCCTCGGCTACACCGTGATGGAGAAGCGCGCCGGCTGGGGGGCGGAATATCCCGAGACCATGCGCAATGGCGAGTGGGAATACCAAGCCTTCCGCGCCGACAAGACGGCCAACCCGAACGCCAATCTCACCGGCTGCTTCAACTGCCACAAGCCGCAGGCAAAGCAGGATTATGTGTTCTCCTACGACAAGCTCAAGCTCGCGGCGAAGTAGCCGTCGCGCCATGAAAAAGCCCGCTCGGTGAGGCCCCAACGGACCGATCGAGCGGGCTTATTTGGTTGCGGGGAGAGGATTTGAACCTCTGACCTTCAGGTTATGAGCCTGACGAGCTACCGGGCTGCTCCACCCCGCGGAAACCGGTCGCGCGGAAGCGATCCCGCGTAGCAGCTATGTAGCAATCGGAACAACGATTGGGAAGGGCGGGCAGCAGGGCTTCTCGCCACCGGCGTGGCGCCGGGGGTATTCCCCTGTCATCGCCCGCGTCCTCCGCTGTCATCGCCCGCGAAGGCGGGCGATCCAGTCATCACCGAACGTCGTTTGACGCGCGGTCGTGCAGGATCGCGGGGCCGGTGGATTACTGGATGCCCCGCCTTCGCGGGGCATGACAGTGGAGAGATCATGCCCCCTTCAGGGGGGGCGATTAGCAGCGTAGCCCGCGTGGAGCGAAGCGCAATGCGGGACCTGTCCGTGCGCGCGGCTTCCCGGATTGCGCTGCGCTTCATCCGGGCTACGTCGTTCGCTTGGTCTGTGGAGAGGTTCCCCATGCGCGACAAGCCCGCCTTGCGACCGGGGGTGGCGACCGGCGAGGCTTTGCGGGCGGTCGCCCGGGCCATTCTTGCCGATGCGCGCGCGGCGATCGAAGACCCGGCGCGGTCGGATGCCGAGGCCGTGCACGATTTCCGGCGGGAGATGAAACGCTGGCGCGCGCTGCTGCGGCTGCTCGGCCCGTTCCTCGCCGAGGAGGGCCGGCGGCTGCGGAACGAGGCGCGCGATCTCGCGCGCGCGCTCGGGGGGGCGCGCGATGCCCAATCGGCGCTCGATGCGCTGGGCGATCTCGCCGGGCATGGTCTTGCCTTCTCGGAGCGCTCGCTCGCCACTGTGCGGAGCCGAATCGACGCGATCAGACAGGCGGCGGAGGCGATCCTCAACGCCGACATGCGCCTGCGACTGGCCCGCGCGCTCGACGAGGCGGGGATCGCGGTCGAGCGCTGGCCGGTCGATGCGCTGACCTTTGCCGAGGTCGCCGGGCGTCTCGCCCGCGGTTTCCGCGCGGCGCGGCGCGAGCTGCCCGGAAGCTGGGCCGATGCGGATGCGGAAGCGCTGCACGAATTGCGCAAGCGCGTGGTCATCCACCGCTACCAGATGGAGATCGTCGAGCCGCTGTGGCCGCGCTTCTGCAGGATGTGGATCGCCGAATGCCAGCGGCTGCGCGAGCGGCTCGGCAAGCACCAGGATCTGCTCGTGCTCGCCCGCCTCGCCGGGGCGCACCAACCATTGGCGCCCTGGCGCTCGCGGCTCGCGCCGGCGATCGAGGCCCGCAGGCAGCAGCACGTCGCCGGCGCAAGGCGCATCGCGCTGCGCCTGTTCGTCGAAAGACCGCGCGCCTTCCGCCGCAGGCTCGAAGTGATGTGGGAGACGGGGAAGTGACCTTGCTCACCTCCCCCTGAAAGGGGGAGGACAGGCACGCGGAGCGCGCTGGTCGCCTTCGGCGACCGTCCTCCCCCTTCAGGGGGAGGTTTAGCGCGTCATGCCATCAAGGCTGCTTCGCCTGGCCGAGGGCGGCGAGCAGGCGGGGGATGAATTCTCTTTGCCCCGGCAGAATCCTTCGGCTCGCTTCGTCGACCGGGAACCATTGGGCGCGGTCGACCTCGGGAAACGATGTCTTGCGGCCGCTCCTGGGGGGCCATTCCAACTCGAACTGATTGGATTTCAGCTTGGCGACGTCGAAGTCGCCTTCCACCGCCCAGGCGGTGACGATCTTTCGGCTCGGCTGCTTGAGCTCGCCCAGCGGCAGGAATTTTCCGCGCGGCCGAAATCCGGTTTCCTCCTCGAACTCGCGCACCGCGACCGCGAGCGGGTCCTCGGTGTCGGAATATTCCCCTTTCGGGATCGACCAGGCGCCCAGATCCTTCTTGGCCCAGAACGGTCCGCCGGGATGCACCAGCAGCAGCTCGAGGCCGTCGCCCGAGCGCCGATACATCAGGATGCCGGCGCTTCGCTTCGCCATCGCAAGACCGCGGAGATCGTTCCAATCGAGGTCAAGGTCGCGTCCCGCTGGAAGCAGCGAAGGAGGAAACCTCCCGGGTCACCGCTGCAATCAGATCGGGCCAGGGCTGCGCCTTGCGCTGCCGCCGCACCCGCACCCGCGGATACCACGGGCTGTCGTCCTTGTCCTTGAACCAGTACCAGATGCGGGCGAAACCGTGCGGCACCATCACCCAGGTGGGCCGGCCCAAGGCGCCGGCGAGATGCGCGGTGGTGTTGCTCACGGTGACGACCGCATCGCAGGCGGTCATCAAGGCCGCGAGGGCGTCGAGGTCGTTGGTATTGTCGATGTCGGCGAGACGCACGACCTCGATGCCAAGCTCACGCCGGATCGCTTCGCGCTCGGGGAGCGTGTCGCCATATTGCAGGTCGACGAAGCGGCAGCCTGGCAGCCGCAGCAGGGTCTCGAAGTCGCTCAATTTCGCGCTCTTGGCTTTGCCTCCGATCGGCGCCTTGCTGATCCAGGACAAGCCGATCAGCAGGCGGCCGTCTCCGGCCAGGCGCCGACGCAGTTCCAGGGCGCGATCCCGGTCGGCGACCAGATAGCCGCGCTCGCGGCGCGGAAAGCTGTCCCAGCTGGTCCGCAAATAGCGGCCGAGGCCGCCGAGCGGCTCCTGCGCGTCGACGCGCCCGGCATGGAGATCGGGGCGAAGCCCGATCACGCTCAGCTGCGGGAACGAGCGCGCGAACAGCGTCACCAGCCGAGGCTCGACTTCGAGCACGACCGAGGGGGTGCGGGCGATGAGCTCCGGGATCATGCTCGAATGCAGGATCTCGTCGCCGAGGCCCTGCTCGCTCCAGACCAAGAGGGTGCCGTCGAGGCGGCGGCCGTCCCAGCGCGGCTGGCGATAGTCGCGCGGCACAAGCCCCTTGGCGGCGGCCCAGCGGTGCTCGTAAAGCGCCCAGCCCTCCTCGAAGCGGCCGAGGCCGAGGCAAAGGAGGCTCTTGTTCCATTTCGCCTCGACCGCCTCGGGCTTGAGCGAGATCACCGCATCGAGCGTCGCCACCGCCTCCTGGAAACGCTCGAGGTCGATCAGCACATCGCCGCGCACGGTCAGCGCGTCGACATCCTTGGGCGCGAGCGCAAGCGCCTGCTCGCAGCTCGCCAGCGCCTCCTCGGAGCGGCCGAGCTTCCTGAGAATGATGCCGCGGGTGACCAGCGCGCCCAAGTGGGCAGGAACGAGCGCGAGCGCCCGCTCGACCTCGGCCAGGGCTTGCGGCAGCCGCCCGAGCTGGTCGAGGGCATTGGCCCGGTTGTTGAGGGCATCGGCATAATCGGGATTGAGCGCGAGCGCCTGGTCGTAGCTCGCAAGCGCCTCCTCCTGCCGCCCGAGCCGGGCGAGCGCGCTGCCGCGATTGTAATGCGCTTGCGCGAAATCGGGCGCGAGCGCCAGCACGCGGTCGAAGCTCTCGATGGCGGCCTCGCTCCGCCCGAGGTCGATGAGCACGGCGCCCCGGTTGCACCAGTCCTCGACCGAATCCGGCTTGAGCGCGAGCGCGCGATCGTAGCTCTCGACCGCCTCGGCGGGCCGGCCGAGCGCGACCAGCGCATCGGCGCGGCTGCCATGGGCATCGGCAGAGGGAGCAAGCTCGAGCGCGCGATCGAGGCTCGCGAGCGCCTCGGCGTGGCGGCCGGCGCGGCCGAGCGCCATGCCGAGGAGCTTGTGGAGGCGCGCCTGCGCCGGGGCGAGGGCGAGGGCCTGGCGGAGGAGATCGATGCCTTCGCCCAACTCGCCTTGCTCGCAGCGCGCCCGCGCCAGGTGATAGTGGCCATCCACGTTAGCCGGATCGCCGCGCAAGACCTGCGCATAGCGGCTCGCCGCCTCGGCCAGCGCTCCCCCGCGATGGAGCGCCAGCCCCTCCTGCAGCAGCGCGGCGATGGAGGCGGCCATCTCGTCTCAACCGCCGCGCCGGCGGAGCATCTCGGCATGCTCGGCGCGCCAGAGCTCGCCATAGTCGACATTGCCCCACTGCGGAAACCAGGGGCCGCCGCGGGTGAAGTGCACGGCCTTGGGCGTGCCTTGGGCGGGCTTCTCGTTCCAGCCTTCGAGCCAGTTCCATTCGACCGGCAGGGCGCCGATGTCCTCGTCGGCGACCCATTGCATGCGGTGCAGATAGGCGCCGGTCGCGCGATTGATGAGTTCGGGCGTGAGGCTGCGGACCGCGGCATGGCCGCAGTCAAACAGCATCAGCGAGGACCAGTTCTTGCGCGGATAGAGGGTCTGCACCGCGCGATCCATCTTGGTCGTCTCCTTCGGACGGTAGTCGTGCTGGACGCAATAGATCGCCTTCGGGCCACGGGCGTAGCCGGCAAGCCCGGCGATGTCGCCGAGCCAGAGGAAATCGCAGTCGCAGAACAGGGCCCAGCCCGAAAAGCCGGCGAGAAACGGGGTGAAGAACCGCGAATAGGTGAACTCGGTGGAAGCGAGGGGGTCCTGGTCGCGGCGGTAGAGCCCCTGGGCGCGCAGGTCATCGAGCTTGATCGCGGCCACCGCGACCGGAATCGAGGCGCGGCGCAGCAGCGAGAATTTTGCGACCTCGTAGGCCTCGGGCTCGCGCCGGTCCCAGCCGATATAGATGCGCAACGGAACTGTCATGGTGCGGCGGCGGCGATTTGCGGAAGGCGCGGCAAGTGTAGCCCGGATGAAGCGGCACTGTCATTGCCGGCGAAAGGCGGGCAATCCAGTAATCACCGAACGTCGTTCGACGCACGCACGCTCGTGCAGGATCGCGGGGCTGGCGGTTACTGGATGCCCCGCCTTCGCGGGGCGTGACAGTGGGGGCTGCGGGTCCCCCTTCCCGATCGCGGAGCCCGATTCTCGATCGACGTGTATCCGAGGGATCTTGCGCGCGTTAACCATGTTTGAAATGGCCGCGCGCGCGTTAACCAAGTTTTAAAGCTCATGGTTTCCGGAGCCGATGAGCAGTTGAGGCCGGCATCGAGGCAAAGGATACTGCTGCTGTTGGAGGAGGCCGCGATGAAAAACCATAAGCATGGGGGGCTCAACCATGATTCTTCGGAGCTGTTTCGCGGCCGGCATCGGCTTGGCCCTGGTCCATCCTCATCCGGCTGATGCCGCGCAACATAAGTTTCGGCATCAGTCGGCCCATCAGCATTCCTTCCATCGCCAATCCAGCTTCCATCGGAGGCTGCTCAGGACGTCAGCCGAATTGAAGGTGCTCACGGCCCTCAAGAAGGAGATCCGTGACCTGCGCAAGCAAATGAGCGCAACTCAAACCGTTCGTCCGGACGGGGCCAAAGTTGAAACGCTCCAGAGGGAAGTGGTCGAGCTGAAGGACGAAGTGGTCGGGTTGAAGGAGAGACTCTGGGGCGTCTATCCTTTGTCGCTCTCGCTGTCATTCCCGCCGCCACGACCGCAGTCCAGCGCGGTTGCGGAACCAAAAGGCGTGACTCTCAAGCTGCCCGATGTGGGCGATGCTTATAATCCTCCGCAAGGGCCGATCAATCCCGCAACCGCCGCTTTGCCGGCGGTGATCGAGGATCGACTGCCCGACGCGTTGCGGCCGAGGTCGGCGCTCGAGGAAGCCAAGACCTATCTGATCTCGACCGCGACCCCCGGCTATACGATGCGAAGGCAAGGGGTGCCGGTCGCGATCGAACGGCTGCATCCCGCCTTCGTCGTCAAGCTCGCCGAAGGCATCAAGCAGGCGCGCGAGGCAGGCCTGGAGCATGCCAGCGTTTATTCCGCCTACCGGCCTCCGGCATTCCGAATTGGCGGCTTCAGGGACAAGTTCAGGTCCTTGCACAGCTATGGCCTGGCGGTGGACGTGACCGGCATCGGCCGCGCAAGATCGAAATCGGCCCGGCTGTGGCAATCCATCGTCAGGACGGTCGGGCTCTATCTTCCCTATGGCGCCAACAATCGCGCCGAATTCAATCATACGCAGCTGGTCCCCACGAAGGTCGCGTCAAACGATATGCGCCAGACGATCACCGCGCGGGAACCGAAAGACCTGCGGCAGATGTGGCTGGCGTCGCGCGTCAACGCGTACGTGACCGATCTCACTCTCGCCGATGCGTCCCAATCGGCGACCGGCGCCGCCGATGGAGACAAAGCCGCCGTGCAAGTGCAGCATGCGGCCGCCGAAGTGCGGGCTCCGGCCGATCATCATTCCGATCGGGGCGGCGCGCGCAAGGCCGTCAGGTCGGGCCACTCCGGCAGCCGTGGATCGCAACCACGCAGCCACAGCGCCGCCGGCCGGCGCGCGGCATCGAAGCCGCAGCGGGCGAAGACGCGGCGGGCGAAGGGGCGGCGAAAGACGAGCTGATCTCCGAATTGAATGCCGCAAGTCGGGTAAACCCGACTTGCGGTACGCCAGGTCGCCAAACGCAAGCGCCGCCGCGGGATTTCCGCGGCGGCGCTTTTAAAATCGATCATCGTGAAGAGGTGTTTCCGTCCTTGGCAGGCCTGGCAGCGACCTACTCTTCCAAGCCTTGAGGCTTAGTACCATCGGCGCTGGGGAGTTTAACGGCCGAGTTCGGGATGGGATCGGGTACAGGCTCCCCGCCAATACCACCAGGCCGGCAAAAGACGGATGACGGAAGACGGACGACGGAAAAGGGTTCCGAACTCCGTCTCTAACTTCCGCGCAAGCCGGTCTTTTTCATCCGTCGTCTGTCGTCCGTCATCGCGACCACGGACGTGCCACAGGAACGGGTATTGAAGATAAGAGCGATCAAGTTCGAACGAGCGATTAGTACCGGTAAGCTGAACGCGTTGCCGCGCTTGCACACCCGGCCTATCAACGTGGTGGTCTACCACGGCTCTTCAGGGAGACCTGGTTTCGAGGTGGGTTTCTCGCTTAGATGCTTTCAGCGATTATCCCGTCCGTACATAGCTACGCAGCACTGCGGCTGGCGCCACAACTGCTCCACCAGAGGTACGTTCATTCCGGTCCTCTCGTACTAGGAACAAATCCTCTCAAGTCTCCGACACCCACGGCAGATAGGGACCGAACTGTCTCACGACGTTCTGAACCCAGCTCACGTACCACTTTAATCGGCGAACAGCCGAACCCTTGGGAGCTGCTCCACCCCCAGGATGT
>WNGL01005392.1_pt1 | contig 15203 bp, 15 predicted proteins | sample 5400591 | NCBI WGS metagenome assembly WNGL01 (sample SAMN13153377, study PRJNA577476) | soil metagenome | isolation source: 80 cm soil or saprolite under Garry oak tree replicate 1 | place: USA:California | collected 2016-06-15
CGAGGTGGCGCGCATCGCGGGCGAGGTGGACTTCGTCTTCTGCGCCGTCGACATGTCGAAGGACGAGACGGCCAAGCTGGAGGAGGACTACGCCCGCGCGGAGACGCCGGTCGTCTCGAACAACTCGGCCCACCGCTGGACTCCGGACGTGCCGATGATGGTGCCGGAGATCAACTCCGCCCACACCGCCATCATCGAGGCGCAGCGCCGCCGGCTCGGCGTGAAGCGGGGCTTCATCGCAGTGAAGCCGAACTGCTCGATCCAGAGCTACGTCCCAGCCCTCCACCCGCTCCTCGACTTCGGGCCGAAGAAGCTCTTCGTCTGCACCTATCAGGCGATCTCGGGGGCCGGGAAGACCTTCGAGAGCTGGCCGGAGATGGTGGACAACGTCATCCCCTTCATCAAGGGCGAGGAGGAGAAGAGCGAGAAGGAGCCGCTCAAGATCTGGGGCCGCATCCGCGACGGCAAGATCGTGAACGCCACCGAGCCCGTCATCAGCGCGCAGTGCATCCGGGTGCCCGTCAGCGACGGTCACATGGCGGCCGTCTTCGTCCAGTTCGACAAGAAGCCCTCGCGCGAGGAGATCCTGGCCCGCTGGAAGGCGTTCCAGGGCCGGCCGCAGGAGCTCGGGCTGCCGAGCGCGCCGAAGCCGTTCCTCACCTACTTCGAGGACGATGCGCGGCCGCAGACCAGGCTCGACCGCGACGCGGGGGGCGGGCAGGGCGTCACCATCGGGCGGCTCCGCCCCGACGCGCTCCTCGACTACCGCTTCGTCTGCCTCTCCCACAACACCGTCCGGGGCGCCGCCGGCGGCGCCGTCCTCACCGCCGAGCTGCTCCAGGCGGAGGGCTTCCTGCAGGCCAAGTGAGAATGATGAAACCTCTGAACATCGCCGTCCTCGGCGCCACCGGCGCCCTGGGCCGTGCCCTCGTGCAGGCGCTCGAGGAGGGCGACCTGCCGGTCGGGACGCTCCGCCTCCTTGCGAGTGAGCGCAGCGCCGGCGGCGAGCTGGAGTTCCGCGGCGAGCCGCGCCGGGTGGAGGTGGCGAGGGAGGGCGCCTTCCAGGGGAAGGACCTCGCCTTCTTCGCGGCGGGCGCGGCCGTGTCGCGCGATCAGGCCGAGTCGGCCCGGGCGGCGGGCTGCGCCGTCATCGACTTCTCATCCGCCTTCCGCAGCGACCCCGACGTGCCGCTCGTCGTGCCGCAGCTCAATCCGGAGGCGCTCGCCGGCTTCGCGAAGCGCCGCCTCGTCGCGGTGCCCGGGCCGGCGGCGGTGCAGCTCGCCCTGGCGCTCGGGCCGCTCCACCGCGCGGCCGGGGTCGAGCGCGCGAGCGCCGTCTCGCTCCATTCCGTCTCCGGCGCCGGGCAGAAGGGGATCGAGGAGCTGGAGGTGGAGCTACGCGCCATGCTGGCGTTCCAGGAGCCGCCCGCGCCCGGCGCGCTCCCGCACCGCATCGCCTTCAACCTCGTGCCGCAGGTCGGGCCGTTCGACGAGGACGGCGCGAGCGAGGAGGAGCGGGACACCGTCGCCCAGGCACGCCGGCTGCTCGGCTCGTCTCTGCGGCTCTCCGTCACCGCCGTCCGGGTGCCGGTCTTCTACGGGCACCTCCATACGCTATCCGTGAAGCTGCGCCGGCCGCTCTCGGTGGCCGAGGCGCGCGAGGTGCTGCGGAAGGCTCCGGGCGTGAAGGTGCTCGACGCGCCGCAGGAGGGCGTCTACCCGATGCCCATGCTGGCCGTGAACGACGACGCGGTGCTGGTGGGACGGCTGCGGGCCGATCCGAGCCAGGAGCACGGGCTCGAGCTGATGGTGGCGGGCGACAACCTGCGGCAGGGCGGCGCGGCGACCGCGGTCGAGATCGCGAAGCTCCTCGCCGAGCAGCACCTCGGGCGCGGCTGACAAATTGGCACTGCGCTCGCGGCCCGTGCGCCGCCGGTGCCAAAAAGTCGCCTGCTGCCGTTCCACTCGGGCCCGATCGCATCTGGTCGCGCGCTTGCCTGGGTGGCCTCCGCGTTGCAGGATGAGCGCCCATGCTGAGACGCCTCGCCGTCCTTGCCTGCCTCGCCGCGGCGCCTGCGCTCGCGTCGGCCCAGATCACCGTCACCGAGTCGAACGACCTGGACAGCATCATCAACATCGCCGAGTGCAACAACACGAAGCAGGACACGATCTCCTTTCAGTGGACGGTGTCCACCACGACCACGACCACTCTGTACGACCTCTTCGTCTCGAACACCTCGGGCTGCCCGATCACGTCCACGACCACCGGCGTGGTCACCGTGGCCATCCAGCCGGGTATCACCGGGACGGTTACGGGCGGGACATTTTCGGGTGGCCAGACGGCGGGGCAGCTTCTCGCAAGTGCCGGGACCGCGACCTGCAGCAGCACCACGAGCGCCCTCTACTTCTGCGTGTTCACACCCAACACGCAGAACACGACGACTGCCGTCGCGCTGGCGACCGGCAGCCTGACGGTCGATCTGCTCGAGCCTCCAGCCCCCGTCATCACGTCCGTCACGCCGGGTGACAGCGCGCTCAACGTGAGCTGGACGAATGGCCCCGGCGCCGCCGATGCCGGCACGACCGGAGCCGCCACGAGCTACAAGATCTTCGCCTTCCCCACGGACAACCCGGCGGCCGAGAAGAGCCTCGCCGTCACCGGCGGCCAGACCAGCGGGCGCATCACGGGGCTCGCCAACGACACCGGCTACACGGTGCGGGTGAGTGCCCTCACGAAGGGCGGAAACGAGAGCCCGCGGTCCGACCCCGCGACGGGCACCCCCGTCGAGATCCTCGATTTCTGGCGCCTCTACCATCAGAACGACCAAGGGCGTGAGCAGGGAGGCTGCGCCACCGGCGCGGCGGGACTGACGGCGCTCCTCGCGCTCACACCGCTCCTCTGGCGCCGCCGGCGTAGCGGAGGCCGCTCGTGATGAAGGCGCTCGCCGTTCTCCTCCTCGCCTGCGCGGCGCTGCCGGCCGCCGCCGAGCCGTCCCAGCCGTCCCCGCGCTGGGGCGCGGCCGAGTTCGCTTTCGGCGGCTACCGCCCCAGCATCGACCGAGAGTTCGGCGGTAACGGCCCCTACTCCACTGCCTTCGGCGGGCGGCGGAACCTCTTCTTCCGCGCTGACCTCGCGAAGTCGCTGCTCACCGGCTACGGCGAGCTCGACCTCGGGATCGGCGCCGGCTACTGGGAGAAGTACGGCCGCGGCCAGCTCCCCACCGGCGGAGGATCGTCCGACTCGACCGCGCTCAAGATCATCCCCACCCGCCTCTCGCTCACCTACCGCTTCGATCAGCTGGCCGAGCAATTTCGCTGGCTGCCGATCGCGCCGTACGTCCGAGCCTCGCTCGAGCGCTACAACTGGTGGGTGAACAACGGCTCGGGCGACACCGCCAAGGCCGGGTCGCGCTCCGGCTACGGCGCGACGAACGGCTACTCGCTCTCCGGCGGCGTGGCGGTCCTGCTCGACTCCATCGACCCGGGCCTGGCGCGCGAGGCGGACCGCGACACCGGCATCAACCACACCTACCTGTTCATCGACTTCACGAAGAGCTGGATCAAGGACTTCGGCTCGTCGCGGAGCTGGGACCTGTCCGATGAACGGAACGTCAACATCTCGGGCGGGCTCCTGTTCGTGTTCTAGGGTAGCCGCCGGTGCTGCAGCGCCGGCACCTCGCGCCGCACCTGCTCCAGGCGCTCGCGCGAGACCTCGGCCACGCAGAGGCCCTCGCCCTCGGCCGGGCAGCGGGCCAGCACCACACCCCACGGATCCACGATCATCGTGTTCCCGAAGGTGACCCGGTTCGCCGAGTGCCGCCCGCACTGCGCCGGCGCGAGCACGTAGGCCTGGTTCTCGATGGCCCGAGCCCGCAGGAGCACTTCCCAGTGGTCCTTGCCGGTGAAGAGCGTGAAGGCGGCCGGCACGGTGAGGAGGTCGGCGCCTGCTTCCGAGAGCTTTCGGTACAGCTCCGGGAAGCGCAGGTCGTAGCAAACGGACAGCCCGATGCGGCCGAGCGCGGTCGTCGCCACCACCGGGTCCCGCCCCGGGGCCACCGTCTCCGACTCCGCGTAGCGGGCCCCGTCGGGGATGGCGACGTCGAACAGGTGAATCTTGCGGTAGACGGCCACGATCGAGCCGTCGTCCCCGATGAGGACGCTCGTGTTGGCGGTCTTGCCGGCCTCCGCCACCCGCTCCGGAAACGACCCGGCGAGGAGGTGCACCCTGCGCTGCCGCGCCAGCTCGCGCAACGCCGACAGGGTGGGCCCCTCGAGCGTCTCCGCCCCGCTGATGCGATCCTCGTCGCGACCCATGAAGGAGAAATTCTCGGGCAGTCCGATGAGCTTTGCCCCCTGATCGGCCGCCCGCCCGACGAGCCGCAGCGCAGTTTCGAGGTTGCGGGCCCGGTCGCCCACAGAGGTCATCTGCACCGCCCCGACGAGGAAGCTGGAAAGAGCCATGGTTCTCCTCTATCACCGGGCCTGCGGCGGGGCGACGCACACCGCCGCCGGCGCCGCGGCGTATAGACTGCGAGGCTCCATGCGCGGCTTCTACACCACCCATGAGGCAGCCCAGGTGCTCGGGGTCTCGCTGCCGACGGTGGTGAACTGGATCAAGGCCCGCCGGCTCAAGGCGCATCGGACGCCCGGGGGCCACCGGCGCATCGGCCGCGAGGATCTGGCGGCCTTCATGATCCGCCACGGCATGCCCATCCCGGAGGAGCTGTCGGGCGCGGCGCCGGCTCGGCGCAAGGCGCTCGTGCTCGGTGAGGGTGGACCCGTGCGCGAGGGACTCGCCCGCCAGCTCGCCGCGGGTGGGTACGCGGTCGAGCAGGCCTCTCCCGGGTTCGCGGCGGGAGCAGCGGCGGCGCGCTTCCAGCCCGATCTGTTCGTGCTGGCCGCCCCGTCCGCCGATGGTGGCGACCTCCTCAGCGGGTTGCGCGCCGATCGGGAGCTGGGGAGCGTCCCGGTGCTCGCGATCGGGCTCTCGGAATGGGCGGAGGCACTGACCGCAGCCGGGTGCAGCGCCGTCCTGCCGCGGCCCCTCGCGGATGGAGCCCTGGTCGAGGCCGCCGCCGCAGCGCTCACCGGCATGAGCGCCAAGCGCGGCTCACGCGGGCGCTGAGGCCTGACGGGCGTCTCCGCGGTGACCTGGACCCGTGGAGGCGCCGCGCTCACGTTGCCGTGTCAGGCGAGGACCGGTAGGATCGTCTCTGTCGTCCGAGGACCCACCTTGTCGTCCCTGCTCCGCGCGCTCACCCTCATCACGCTCGCCGTGACCACGCTGCCGGCTCGCGCCGGCGAGGCTGGGCCGGGCACCCACCGCGCCTCCGGTCCGGCGTTGGCCGACTACCTCCGCGCGCGCCTGGCCGAGGCGAGCGGCGACCGGGCCGGCGCGCTGGAGGCGCTGCGTCACGCCTTGGTTCACGATCCGTCAAGTCCGCAGCTCCGCATGAGCTACGCGGAGGCGCTGGCTCGCTCGGGTGACCTCGTCGAGGCCGAGGCGGAGGCGCGCCGGGCGCTGTTGCTCGCGCCACACGGCCCGGCCGGCGCCGACGCCCGGCTGACGCTCGGCCGCATCCTGGCGCAGTCGCACCAGCTGCCCGAAGCCGCCGCCGAGCTCTCCGAAGCGGCCCGGATCGAGGGCGAGCCGGCCAAGACCGGTACGCCGGAGCCGGGCGCGACGCGCGAGCTCGATCCGGAGCCCTGGCGCGAGCTGGCGCGGGTGCGGCTCGAGGGCGGCAACGAGCCGGGCGCCGCCGCCGCCTGCGAGGCGCTGGCGGCGATCGATCCGGCCGAGGGTGCGGCGGGCTTGCGCGAGCTCGCCGCGAAGCTGCTCGACGCGCGCCAGGACGCGGTCGCCGAGAAGCGGCTGCGGCGCGCCGTCGAGCTCGCGCCCAGCGAGCCGGAGGGCTGGAAGCTCCTGGCGCGGCTGGACGAGGCGCGCGGCCGCGACGCCGACGCGCGCACGTCCTGGGAGCGCGCGCTCGCGAACGATCCCGAAGACCCGGAGGCGCTCCTCTCCGCCGGGCAGCTGGCGCTCCGCACGGGCGACCTGACGGCGGCGCGCGGCTGGCTTCGGCAGGCGGTGCGCGCCACCAGCGACGAGGCCTCGGCGCGGGCGCGGGTGGCGGCGCTCTGGCTCGAGGCGAAGCAGCCGGCCGAGGCGCTCGACGCCGCGCGCGGCGAGGACCCTCGCCTCGCCTACCTGCGCGGGCTCGCGCTGCAGCAGCTGCGGCGCTGGAGCGAGGCGGCCGCGGCGTTCGGCGAGGTGCCGGCCTCGAGCGGCGAGCTCTACGCCAGTGCGCGCGCGAGCCTCGCCTTCGCCCTCTCGCGGGCCGGCAAGCCGGCCGAGGCGGTGAAGGCGGTGAAGCGGGGCCTCTCGGCCCAGCCCGGGGACCCGACCCTGCTCTACGCGCTCGGCGAGGCGTACGACCGCGCCGGGCAGCGCGAAGCCGCGCTCGCGCAGATGCGCGCGGTGCTGGCCGTCAAGGCCGACCACGCCGAGGCGCTGAACTTCCTCGGCTACGCGCTGGCCGAGCGCGGCGAGCGGCTGGACGAGGCGCAGGCGTTCGTCGAGCGCGCGCTGCGCGTCGACCCGCAGAACGGGTACTTCCTCGACTCGCTGGGCTGGGTCCTGTTCAAGCGCGGGGAGGTGTCCCGCGCGCTGCAGGCGCTCGAGCGCGCCGAGCGGCTGGCCGGGCCCGAGGCCACCATCCTCGAGCACCTGGGCGACGTCTATCGCCGCGCCGCGCGCCCTGCCGACGCGGTCGGCGCCTACCGCCGCGCGCTCGTCGCCCCCGACCCCGACGCAGACGACGAACGGACGCGCGTGAAGCACCGCGCCGCCCTCGAGCGCAAGCTGCGCGAGCTCGGGCCGGGTGAGGCGCGGCCCATCCAGTCGAGGCGCTAGCCTCGCGCGGAGCCGAGCGATGCCCGTCCCGTCCTTCCCCGGCGCCGCCGAGGCCCACCACGAGCAGGGCTTCCTCCACGCCCGCGACCACACCCGCCTGTACTGGCAGCGCTTCACGCCGGCCGCGCCGCGCGCGACGGTGGCGGTGCTGCCGGGCGGAGGGGACCACTCGGGCCGGTACCCCGGGCTCACCGCCGCGCTGGTGCGGGCGGGCTTCGAGACGGCGCTCGTCGACTTCCGCGGACACGGTCAGTCGGATGGCCGGCGCTGGCACATCGACGCCTTCGCCGACTATCTGGGTGACGCCGACGCCTTCATGGCGCACGTGCGGGCCGGAGCCGGCGGGCGGAAGATCTTCGTGGTGGGGCACAGCCAGGGGGGCCTCATCGCCGCCGCCTGGGGGCTCCAGCCCGGGCGCGGGGTGGCGGGCTTTGTCCTCTCCTCGCCGTACCTCAAGCTGAAGCTCGACCCGCCGCGCCTCAAGATCGCGGGCGCGCGGCTCGCCGGCATGGTCGTCCCCTGGCTGCCGGTCGCGACCGGGCTGCGCGTGGAGGATCTCACGAGCGACGAGGACATGCGCCGCTGGACCGAGGGCGACCCGCTCTACGGCCGGGCCACCACCCCGCGCTGGTTTTCGGAGTCGCTGCGCGCGCAGCGCGAGGTCCTCGCCGCCGCGCCTACCTTCACGTACCCGCTGCTCGTGCTCACGGGCGGCGGGGACGCCATCGCCGACCCGGCCGCCGGGCGCGCCTTCCTCGAGGCCGCGGGCTCGCCGGACAAGGCGATCCGGAGCTACCCCGGCTTCAAGCACGAGCTCTTCAACGAGCGCGAAGCGAGTCGGCCGATCAGCGACGCGGTCGCCTGGCTGGTCTCGCGCGCAGGTGGCGGTCCGACCGCGTAGGCCGGTTGGGCGTTGACCCTCACGCGGGGCACCTCTATTCTCGCGTCCCGCAGCGAGGGGACACATCTGCGACCCTCCGGAGGAATTCTCCACATGGCAACAGGAATCGAGAAGGCGCCGGCGCCGCGCTCGGGCGCTCACACGTTGATCGGATCGTCGATCGTGATCGACGGCGAGATCTCCGGCGGTGAGGACCTGGTCGTGCTCGGCACGGTGAAGGGACGTATCGAGCTCAAGGAGAGCCTCTTCGTCGAGGGCTCGGGCGTCATCGAAGCCGACATCGAGACGGCCAACGTCGAGGTGTCCGGGCAGGTGACGGGCAACATCATCGCGACCAACAAGGTCGAGCTGAAGAGCGACTCCAAGGTGGTGGGCGACATCCGCTCGCCCCGCATCCTCATCGCCGACGGCGCCGTGTTCCGGGGTTCCGTCGACATGGACGTGAAGGGGAAGTGACCCGTGGCCATCTCGAACGGCAGCACCATCATCGGTGAGTCGATCCTCATCAACGGTAACCTCAACGGCGACGAGGACCTCACGGTCCGTGGCCGCGTCGAGGGGACCATCACCCTCACCAAGAACCTCGTCATCGAGGCGACCGGCGTGGTCAAGGCCGAGGTGCAGGTGAAGAGCTGCATCGTCTCGGGCGCGCTGGTGGGCAACGTCACCGCCACCGAGAGCATCGAGATCACGAAGGAGGGGCGCATGGTGGGCGACATCAGCGCGCCACGCGTCGTGATCGTCGACGGCGCGGGCTTCCGCGGCCGCATCGACACGGGCGAGGTGGACGTGGAGGAGGGCGCCGAGCGGCCTTCCTTGGCGCGTGCTGCCTCCCGACCGTCCCTGCGAGCGCCACCTGCGCGCCAGACCATCCCGGCCCGCACCGAGCGGCCGGAGCGGCTGGAGCGCGAGCGTCCCGAGGAGAGCAACGGCTCCGCCTCGCTCGCGGAGCGCGCCGCGGCCAGCGTGAAGCCGCCCCCGCCGCCGGTGCCGGTGGCGATGGGCGCCATGAAGCGCAAGGTCATCGTCCGCCGCAAGTAGTGCTCGCGTGCCGCTGGGACGCGAGCAGCGCAGCGCGGTGCCCGCCCACGCCACCGGCGCGGTCGAGTTCATCGCGCTCGAGGACATCGCCACCGACGACACCTTCCGGCTCCGGCCGGAGGGCGAGGTCGCCGACCTCGCCACGAGCCTCGGCCGCCTCGGCCAGCTCGCGCCGGTCGAGCTGCGCCCATGGCCGGGAGCGGGGAGCGATGGACCCCGCTGGCAGGTGGTGGCGGGGTTCCGCCGCCTGGCAGCCGTCCGGCTGCTCGCCCGCGAGCGCGTGCTGGCGCGCCTGCACGCGGAGCTCTCCGACGCCGATGCCTGGGGGGTGGCGCTCACGCAGGCACTCCTCCAGGAGCCGCTCGGGGAGGGCGACCTCGGTGCACTGCGCGAGCGGCTGGCAGCGAGCAGTGTCGCACCATGGGCGGAGGAGCTCGTCGAGGATGCCCTGGCTCGGGCGCCCGTGTCGCCCGAGCTGCGCGAGAGGTTCATCGAGTTCCTCTCGGGCGGTTCCCAGGGCTCCTCCCGGCTGCCCGAGGCTCAGTACCCCTCACCCCAACCCTCTCCCCTGACAGGGGAGAGGGGGGATGAGGTCCATACCCTCTCCCCCGGCGGGGAGGATGAGGTCCATACCCTCTCCCGCGGCGGGGAGAATGGGGACATAGCTTCAACCCTCTCCCTCCAGGGCGAAAAGGGGGAAGCAGCTTCATCCCTCTCCCCCGGCGGGGGAGAGGGCAGGGTGAGGGGGGACGATGGCGACCCGAGCGTCGTCGAGGTCACTCCAGAGGAGCTCGTCACCGACCTGGCCACCCGCCTCTCGGCGCTCAACCAGGATCTCGCCGTCGCCTTCGAAGCCTGGGAGGATTTGCCGGCGGAGGGGCGTCGGCTCCTCGTGGAGCAGGCGCGGTATGTGTCGGCCCTGTTGCCTTTCCTGGAGGTGGAATGAGCGTCACCGCGGATCGTGCCCGGCTGCTCCAGCTCCTGCGCGAGCTCTCGTTCGAGCGACGCCAGGTGACGCTCGCCTCGGGCAAGACGAGCGACTTCTACATCGACTGCAAGCGGACCGCGCTCACCGCCGAGGGCCATGCGCTCATCGGGCGCTGCCTCTTCGAACGGGTCCGGAAGCTGCGGCCGCTCGTGCGCGGGGTGGGCGGGCTCACCTTGGGCGCCGACCCGCTCGCCTCGGCGATCGCGCTCACCTCGTTCCTCGAGCACGAGCCGGTGGATGCCTTCATCGTCCGCAAGGAGCCCAAGGGACACGGCACCGGCCAGTGGATTGAGGGCCGGAGGACCATCCCCGACGGCAGCCGGGTAGCGGTGCTGGAGGACGTCGTGACGACCGGCGGGAGTGCGCTCAAGGCCATCGAGCGCTGCCGCGCCGAGCAGCTCGAGGTGGTGACCTGCTTCGCGCTCGTCGACCGGGAAGAGGGCGGTCGAGAGGCGGTCGAGGCGGCCGGTGTCCCGCTCGACAGCCTCTTCACGCGGAAGGACTTCCTGCCATGAGGCTTACCCTCCTCGCTGCCCTGGCGGCGCTGGCCGCCATCGCGGGCTGCGCCCGCATCCCGTTCAGCGAGTCGCAGCCGACTCCGACGGCCGACGAGGGCGTCTGGGCCGAGGTGCGCCAGCGCTTCACCCGCTCGGGCAAGATCTACGATGGGCTCGGCACGAACGCCTTCGCGAGCGCGGTCTACGAGCCGTTGGAAGCGCGCGAGGCGCGCACCGATCGGCTGGCGGTGTGGAAGAAGCTCACCGACCAGGAGCGCGAGGTGCTCCTCGCCAGCGAGCGCGACCAGGCGAGCCGCTTCGACGACTTCCTGCTGGCGCTCTTCACCCCCAACCGACCCGACAACGACCTCACCTCCAAGACGAGCGTCTGGCGATTGGCGCTGGTGATCCCCGGCGAGGGGGAGCTGCTGCCGCAGACGGTCGAGGAGCTGCGCATCGACTCCACCCTGCGGGCGCTCTACCCGAACGTGGGCGACTTCGACGTCGTGTACCGCGTCCGCTTCCCGCGCTGGAAGGAGCCGCTCGGCGGCCGGAGCTTCACGCTCCGCCTGGCTGGCTCGCGCGGCCGCCTCGACCTCGACTACGGGCGCAAGCCGTAGCGCGAGCGGTGGTCTCCGCCGCACGCCCGGCCGTGTAGGGCGGGGGCTCGTCCCCCGCCGCGCCCTACTCGAAGTCCCCTCGCGACAGGACCGTGTCGTGCAGCTGCGGCTCGTCGGCCGCGGGGAAGTCGAGGAGGTAGTGCAGCCCGCGCGACTCCTTCCGCCGCCGGGCGCACTCGACGATGAGCATCGCCACGTCGGCCAAGTTCCGCAGCTCGACGAGGTCCGGCGTCAGCTTGTACTGCCAGTAATAGTCGCGGATCTCGCCGCGCAGCAGCTGGAGCCGGGTCCGGGCGCGCTCGAGGCGCTTCATCGTGCGCACGATCCCGACGTAGTTCCACATCAGGCGGCGCACCTCCTCCCAGTTGTGCGTCACCACCACGCCCTCGTCCGGATCGAGCGCCGCGCCGGGGTTCCAGTCCGGCACCACCGGCGTGGCGCCCCGCACGCCCTGTAGCAGCTCCCTCGCGTGCAGCGCGGCCCGCCGGCCGAAGACGAGCCCCTCCAGCAGCGAGTTCGAGGCGAGGCGGTTCGCGCCGTGCAGGCCGGTGCAGGAGACCTCGCCGATGGCGAGGAGGTGCGGCACGGAGGTCGCGCCCATGAGATCCGTCACCACCCCTCCGCACTGATAGTGCGCGGCGGGCACGATGGGGATGGGCTGCACCGCCATGTCGATCCCGAACTCCTTGCAGGTGGCATAGATGTTGGGGAAGTGCTCGATGAGGAACGCCTTCGGCAGGTGCGTCATGTCGAGGTAGGCGCAGTCGTCGCCGCGCCGCTTGATCTCGGCGTCGATGGAGCGCGCAACGATGTCGCGTGGGGCGAGCTCCTTGCGCGCGTCGTAGCGCGCCATGAACGCCTCGCCCGAACGGTTGCGCAGCAGGCCGCCCTCGCCGCGCAGCGCCTCGGAGATGAGGAAGCTCTTCGCCTCGGGGTGGAAGAGGCAGGTCGGGTGGAACTGGAAGAACTCCATGTTCGCCACTGCCGCGCCGGCGCGGAACGCCATCGCCACCCCGTCGCCGGTCGCGACGTCGGGGTTCGAGGTGTACAGGTAGACCTTGCCCGCACCGCCGGTGGCGAGCACCGTCACGCCCGCGGTGAGGGTGAGGATCTCGCCCGTCTCGCGGTCGAGCACGTAGGCGCCGAGCGCGCGGTTCGGGCCGCCCAGGCCGAGACGCCCGGAGGCGAGCACGTCCACCGCCACCATATCCTCGATCACCCGGACCCCGCGCGCGTCGCAGGCGGCGAGCAGCGCCCGCTCCACCTCCCGGCCCGTGGCGTCCTTCGCGTGCGCCACTCGGCGGCGCGAGTGGCCGCCCTCCCGCGTGAGGTGCAGGCGGTCGCCCTCCCGGTCGAGCTCGACGCCGAGCGACTGAAGCCAGCGGATCCGATCCGGGCCTTCGCGGACGGTCACCTCGACCGCGTCGCGATGGCACAGCCCCGCGCCGGCCACGAGGGTGTCCTCGATGTGGCGCTCGAAGTCGTCGTCCGGCCCGAGCACCGAGGCGATCCCGCCCTGGGCATACTGGGTCGATCCCTCGGAGCGCTGGCGCTTCGTGAGCACCAGCACGGATCCGTGCCCTGCCACCTCCAGGGCGAAGGAGAGGCCGGCTACGCCCCCTCCGAGGACGAGGAAGTCGACGTGCTCACGGGCGGGGAGTCGGCTCATGTCGGTATCTGTACCACCGGAAGAACGGGCCAGGAATGAAGTTGTAAGCTACCGATTTTCCCTGGTACCTATTGATGTTCGGAATGCTCCGCCTGTTCGCCATCCTCGCCGTGCTCGGAGCCGCGCTCCCCAGCCCGGCGGCGGCGGAGGAGCTCTACTCGTTCGTCGACGCGGACGGCGTCATCCACGTCACCAACGTCCCGCAGGATGCTCGCTTCCGGAGGGTGCGTGTCAAGCTGGCGCCGCCGGATGGCGTGCATCGGATCGCCATCAACGGCCGCAAGCCGCCGCCGCTGCTCCGCCGCGGCTCCGCCTACGACGTGCACATCCAGGCCGCGGCCGAGAAGTACGGCCTCGCCCCGCCGCTCCTCAGGGCGGTGATGGCGGTCGAGTCGAACTTCAACCCCGGCGCCGTCTCGGAGAAGGGCGCCACCGGTCTCATGCAGCTCATGCCCGCCACGGCGCGCGACATGTCGGTCGACGACGTGCTCGACCCCGGGCAGAACATCGACGGCGGCGCGCGCTACCTGCGCCACCTCCAGAACCAGTTCGGGAACGACCTCGAGAAGGTGCTCGCCGCCTACAACGCCGGCCCGGAGGCGGTACGCCGCTCCGGTGGTGCCGTGCCGCCCTTCCGGGAGACTCAGGCGTACGTCAAGAAGGTGCTGGCGCTCTACGAGTCGTACATGAGAGGACGCTAGGCGTGCCGCGCACGCCCGCCACGAGGGACGAGGTCGGGGGCCAGGACGAGGAATTCCTCTTCCACCTCCAACGTGGCTCCGAGCTCCTGACGAAGGGGGAGCTGGCGCCTGCGTCGGCGTCCCTCGCGCGTGCGCGCGAGCTGCGGCCGCGGGATCCGCAAGTCTTGGGGCTCCTCGGGCAGTCCCTCTACAAGCAGGCGCGCTACGAGGAGGCGGTCGAGGCATACGCGCGGCTCGTCGACGAGAACCCGGTCGAGGCGGCGGCACGGGTGAACCTCGGGCTGGCGAGCCTGAAGGCGAAGCGGCACGCCGACGCCGTCCGGCAGCTCGAGGTCGCGCTCGACCTCAACCCCGAGCACAAGAAGGCCATGGGCTACCTCGGCCTCGCCTGGCTGGAGCAGGGCGACTTCGAGCGCGCCCGCTCCTGGTTCGTGCGCTCGGGCAGCGAGCAGATGGTGACGAAGTGCGACGAGCTGCTGGCGCTCGCCACCGCCACCTCCACCGCCGCCGCGCCCGAGTCCGCCCCGGCGGCCGAGGCGGGGTCGAGCGCGACGGCGCCGCGCTCACCCGGCCTCGAGCGGCTGACCGACTTCGCGGTGGCGCGCCGGGTTCCCGGGGCGGAGGGGGCTGCCTTCACTGTGGGCGATGGGCGGGCGGCGGTGTCGGTGGCGGGCGAGGTGCTCGTCCGCGGCGAGGGGCTCCTCGCCGTCGAAGGGCCGCTGCGGTTCGCGCCCGAGATGAAGCGCTTCCGCGGCCGTGCCACCGAGAAGCCCTTCGGGGAGGGAGAGCAGCGCATGCTGCGCGTCTCCGGCGAGGGCGGGCTCCTCCTGCACGCGGGCGAGGCCAGGTTCGCCGCGCTGAGGCTGGAGGAGGAGTCGGGCTACTTCCGCGAGGAGGTGGTCTCCGGTTTCGAGGCGACGGTCCACTTCGAGAACGGCCGCATCGCCGCGCGGCCCGGGCCCGATCTCAACCTCGTCCACCTGCGCGGCCCGGGCGCAGTCCTGCTGCGCACCCGCGGAGCGGTGGTGGCCCTCGACGTGCAGCCGAGCCGCGCGGTTCGCATCCCGGTCGCAGCCCTGGTCGGCTTCGCCGGAGCGGTCACGCCGCGGGTGGTGGCGCTGCTCGATCCGGCCGGACCCGAGCCGGTCCGCCCCGAGGCGCTGGCGGTGGAGGTCTCCGGCTCGGGGCGGGTGCTCATCGACGAAGGGGCGGCGGCCTAGGCCGCTGGGAGCCCGTGGCGCGCTCGCTCAAGAAGGAGCTCTGGAGCTCCCCCAACATCATCACGCTCGTCCGCATCGCGGCCATTCCGGTCTTCCTCGTCTTCACGTACTTCGAGTCGCGGGAGAACTCGTTCATCGCCGCGCTCGTCTACTCGATCACCGCCGCCACCGACTTCCTCGACGGCTGGCTGGCGCGCCGGCTGAACCTCGTCACGGTGATCGGCAAGTTCCTCGATCCCCTGGCCGACAAGCTCATCGCGATGGCGGCGCTCGTCATGCTGGTGCATCTCGGGCGCGTGGCGGCCTGGGTGGTCATCGTCCTCATGGCGCGTGATTTCGCGGTGAACGGGCTGCGCACCATCGCCATGAGCGAGGGCATCGTCATCGCGGCGGGGAAGGAGGGGAAGTACAAGACGGCCGTCCAGCTGGTCGGGATCGTCTTCCTGCTCCTTCACTATACGTACCCGATCGACTTCCTCGTCGGGACGGCGGTGGTGGACGCGAACCGCGTCGGGACGGCGCTCCTCTACATCAGCGTCTTCTTCTCGGTGTGGTCGGCCTGGAAGTACTTCGCCGGCTTCGTCGACGCGGTCTACCGCAAGGACGCCCAGGCCGCGCGCGATGAGGACGAGGCGCGAAGGCGCGCGGCGCGC
>WNGL01016503.1_pt1 | contig 15202 bp, 14 predicted proteins | sample 5400591 | NCBI WGS metagenome assembly WNGL01 (sample SAMN13153377, study PRJNA577476) | soil metagenome | isolation source: 80 cm soil or saprolite under Garry oak tree replicate 1 | place: USA:California | collected 2016-06-15
TCATGTTGGCGAGATGCCCCAGGTCGTGTTCGTGGCGGAGGATCAGCCCGCCGCCCAGGCAGCCCGAGGCGCCGCCGTTGGCGGTGACGGACACCCTCGGGCCGCCACCCCAGTCGACGGTTTGCGCCCACCCGTTCGGGAACCCGTCGACGGTCATGTCAGCGATCGGGGTACGGGCGGAACGGTGCGTGTCGGATGCTTCGGGGTGGTGGTCTTTCGCGCACCACGGCGGGTGCTGGTCATCCAAGCTCATACTCGGCCTCTCTCTCGTGCACGGGTGCTTTTGGGGTGGCGGTCCAGCCCGCCACGAGGTCATCGACCAGGGCGTCCATCTCGGCCAGCTCAGCGGCGGACGGCTCACGCGGGCCCGCAGACAGGCGCGGCGCAGGAACAGACGGGGAGGGGGAGACTGGCGCGGGCAGGTTCATGCCTGGCGGGGATGCTTCCATGTGGAAGATTTCGAGCAGCATCTTGCGCTCGACCGCGTTCGACCTGTCCCAGCCCGCACGGGTGAGTGCCTCGGCCGCAGTGGCCTTGCCTGCCTCGTACGCCTTGACGGACTTGCAGACGGTGCACCGCTGGGAGGCGCTTCGGTACTTGAGTTGGTGTTCACGGTCCCGCGTGACGTCATCCTCGACGTCCGCGACTACCCAGGACCCGCCTACCTCTTTTTGCAGCTGGGTCAGCCTGGCGCCCCTGCCCATGTGGTGGTCGACCAGGCGGTGGGCGAGCCGCCCCTGATGCGCCCAGCCTGTGTAGTGGCCGGCTTGCTGCTTGCCGTCCGGGTCCCCGTAAGGCGGCCACAAATGCAGGGTGTAGGCGTGTCCGATCTGCCATGCGAGCCCTGAAGGGACTCCCCTACGGCTCATGACCGTCTCACCGGAACCACTCGCTCCGGAAGTGTTCCGGGGCGGCCCGGTAAAACCCCGCGCAGGCGGGCTTCGGCCAGGATTGAGACATGCAGACACTGGTCTGGCTCATGTCAGCTGGCCCGGTTCGGTCTACTTGACGGGTGACGGCGCGAACGCCGCCACCACAGCGCAGATCGCCTCAGGCGTTACCGCTGTGGCGCCAGGGGTCCTAACTGGGCAGGCATAGAGCGTGCTAGCTTGCATGTTGGGTCCTGTTGCAGGGGCCTCGCCCCCCGGGTGATCTTGGCGGATGGTCCGGGGGGCCTTAATATGCCCTTATTTGCTTGGGCATATCATCATGATGACCGGGCGAACTCTGCCCTGTCAATAAGCTTGGGCAAAATTAATAAGCTTGGGTAAGTAGAGAGGTGGCGGGCAGCTTGCCGGCGGGAGCTTCGCGATACCTAGACATTGCTGCTGACCTGCGCACTCGGATCCTTGAGGGAGAGTGGGAGCCAGGCGCGAAGCTGCCTCGCATGATGGATCTTGCCCACTATTACGACGTCAACAGGGACACGCTCGCCCGGGCGGTTGCCCTCCTCGAGGCTGAGGGGCTCGTCTGGGCAGTCCCCCGACGAGGGACGATAGTCAGACACGGCATGTCGAGGCCGCGGCGCCTGCGCGGCAACCTCGTCAAGCGCAACCTTGCGACAGACAGCCCTGGCTACAGCTTCCCCTCCGCATCCGGGCAGGAAGTATGGAAACACCACATCACGCCAACCGCGCGGCACGAGAAGCTAACGGACCCCCGACTAGCCAGGATGCTAGGCGTACCAGAGGGGACTGAGGTCATGCGTAGGCTGCGCCTTACGGGCCCGGAAACCGAACCACCGTTCCAGATCAATGACAGCTGGATCCATCCTCGTGGCGTTGCGGACGCGCCCGAGGTAGCGAATCAGGAACCGGGGCCTGGAGGTTGGCTATACCGGCTCGAAGCGGCAGGGCATGGGCCAATCTCGTGGACGGAGTATCACCGGGCCCGGATGCCCGCTAAAGACGAGGCTGATCTGCTGCAAATTCCGATGACCCTTCCCGTCCTCGAAATCGTCCGCGTCGGGCGGTCAGCCAAAGACAATCAACCCATCGAGGTCACTATGTACGTCATCCCAAGTGACCGGGTAGAGACGTTCCAGGTTCTGCATAGGGATGAGTCAGCTACCTGGCCATGGCCAGAGCAGCCCAAGACCGAACCCGAGTCCTAGCGTGTAGCGGTCTCTGCCGCCGCCGATCCGAGGGCAACGGGCTCGGTTGACTGATGCCCAGCGTCGAACTTGCGTACGTCGACAACCACAACGGTGACGTTGTCCGGTCCGCCGACCTCCTCGGCTAGGGCTACGAGCTGGCGGACGGCTTCGGACGGAGTCGGGGTAGACGTCAGAACTTCTCGGATGCGCTCTGTGCTGACGACGGGACTCAGGCCGTCTGAGCACAACAGGTAGCGGTCTCCTTCCCGAAGCTCGCGAAGACCGAGATCAGGCGAACGATCCGGCCGTCCATCCAGGTATCGCGAGAGCACCGGTGCCAGAAAATCGGCATCTGAGACGAGCTTGCCTATGGTGTGATCTTCGGTTATCTGGCGAAGCAGGCCCTTCCGGAGCCTGAACGCGCGAGAGTCCCCGATATGAGCAAGGGCAGCGCGGTCACCTGACCAGAGCATCGCAGTAAGGGTAGTTCCCATGCCTCGCCTCGAAGGGTCCTCGACTGCCCGGCGAGCGACCTCTCGGTTTACTTCTGTCATCGCCGACCCGAGGGCCTCAAGCAGGGCATCGGGCCCTGCCTCTGCGTCATGAGTACGCAGCGACTCGATAGCCGCAGCACTCGCCACCTCTCCAGCAGCATGACCACCCAGCCCATCAGCAACTGCGAACAACCAGCGGCCAGAATAAGCTGCATCCTCGTTGTTCTGACGGACGAGGCCGGTGTCGGAAGCAGCAGCGGCAACCAACGTAAACGCTGCGGGCATCTCAGACCACCTCTCTCGCGCAGGGACCGCCCGTTGGACAGGGCACTACAGTAACCCAGCTTCAAGACCTGCACCGTTGACGGCCTGTCATAACGAGGTTTGAAGAAGGGCCCCTTCGTTCATTCATAGCCCAAAACCACGCGATGACAGTAATGCCAGGGCTGAGGCATGGATAATTGTCATCACAGAGATTCCGTGAATCTGATTACATGTCAGGGTAAGCACTTTACCGAGTTTTTACCTCTCCAAAGTGGAGCACTCTACCTTCACTGCGGCTCAGGCTGGGCCACGCCGAACGATTCGGCCGCCTTTTGACCGAGGCGAGGACACCGCGTCACCATCGAACTCATGAACGATCGCGCCAGGGTCATCGATCTGGAGATCAGCTCCAATCCTGGCGTCCTCGTACCCGCGGCTCAGCGCCACGCAGTCCCTGAGGACCTAAGCGACGTCGATGAGCTCATGAACGCCGCGGCGCGCAGGCTCGCTCAGCTCGACCCGCCGTTCACCGAGCAGACCGCGGCGACGCTCGCCACCCTGCTATCCGCCGTGCAGCCCCATGCAACCTGCCCGCACGATGCGCACAAGCCCAAGACCCAGGGAACCGCCGCGTAGCAGACCGCCGTGCACTCTGCACTAGGCGGCCATGATCACTTTGACCGAGGACATCACCGCGTCCGCGTGAGACGCCGGCCGCCCCTCCACGGGACCGAACGTTATCGACTCCGTGCACGTCCGCAGCACCTGCCGGCGCAACCCGAGCGGCATCGCATCCCACACCGCGCCCGCGTCCGCGTTCCCCGCGATACCGTCCAGAGGTGACAACTGGCGCAAGCCCGCAATCCGCTTGTCCAGCTCCCTGAGCTTCTCCCTGAGCGCCACCGAGGCCTCCGCGAAGTCAGCCTCATCCATCGTGCCGACGGCCACCATGCGGGCAACAGACGCTTTCCTGGCGGCGAGCTGGGCACGCTCAGATTCAGCCCTCTTGAGGTCCTCGGGCGCCACGGGCTGAGGCAGGAGCTTCACCGCGTCGGGCTGCGACAGGCGAGCTACCACGCGAGCCCGCACCCACTTGTCCACCAGGTCCGCGCGGCGCTCATACCTCGAGCACCCGCGGCATCTGTACGTGGGGACGCCCTTGCGGTTCGCGACCGCTATGAACTCGTGGCAGTTCTCGCAGGTCGCGATGTACGACACCAGCCACCGCGGCGGCGCCCCGGAATGCGACCGGCGCGAGGCGTCGGTGAGAATCGAGCGGATCTCCTCCCAGTCTTCCCGCCTGATGATCGGGTCCCACGGAGCCTCACCGATGATCTGGTCATCGGAGTACAGACGGGCCTTGGCGGTGACGGGCACGCCCGCAGGCGGCGCGGGACGGTACGTCAGCAGCCCCGCAACTGCGGGATTGAGCAGGCACCGCCGCGCCCCGCCTGCCGTCCAATCCTTGCCCGTGGTGGTCTTGACGCCGCGCTTGCGCAAGTCGAGCGCGACCTGGCGCAGGCTCACCCCGCGCAGGATCTGGGCGCCCATGCCGCAGATCTCGTCTGCCTCTGCCTCCAGCACCACGAGGTAGCGGCCTTTGGCGGGTCCGCGGGTCTCGAATCCGTACCTGCGAGGACCCCCTAGGTAGCGGCCGTTGTGCGCGTGCTGCCGTTTCTTCCGCGCCACCCTGCGAGACGTATCCGCGGACGCCTCGTTGGCCCGCGCCACCTTGTTCCGCGCCCTGCCCCTGCCTGCGTTGCTGGTCAGGTCGATCTCGCCCGACAGGTCGACTACGGGCACCCCGAGCAGCTCAACCGCGTCAATAATGTCCTCAAGGTCCCTCGGGTGCCTGGTGCTGCGGTCAAGGTCGACGGTAAGCGCCCCGTCGGCCTGGCCCTGGTACAGCATCTGGATAGCCCGCCAGAACTCGGGCCGTCTCGGCCTGCGCTGACGTGCCCCGTTCCACGGCTCCCCAGCGGGCAGGGTCACCATGCGGACGTTGAACGCCGACACGTCGTTCTCGATGATGTGATGAGTTTCAGGCGGGCCGACCGTCCATCCGAGGTCGGCCGCCAGGTTCAGCAGATCGCTGACCTGAGACTGGACACCCTCGGTGTCCAGCTCGCGAGGTCCCTCAGGCGTGATCACGAACTCGGCGCGGGAGATACGCGCCAGGATCAGCCCGCATGAGGGTTTCATGCCGCCGAGCGTATCGGCCGAAGCCTAACTAGCGCTACGCCACGGCGTCACGCAAGGTTGACTACCGCTGCCAGCCAAGACCCCCAGAGGGCTGATGAGAGGTGCGCGAGATCACGCTCAGCTCCCTCAGGTCGTCTAATCCTCGCTATGCGCTGACGTTGGCCCGCTGGGTGTGCTCGCTGCCCGCGCCGCCGGCCACGTAGGACAGCACCGACGGCGGCAGCGCCCGCTCGGCCCGCGCCTCGAGCTCGGCGAACGCCATCGGGAAGCTGGGCAGGACCCCCTGCAGCCCGGCCAGGTAGATCTCCAGCTGATAGTCCCCGAAGGCGGTCACCTGGACATCAAAGCACACGCTGAGCTGCAACCGTTCTGCACCTAGCCAGGGACCCGGGCGGCTACCCGGCCGGGGGATCGTAACGGGTATGGGTCGACGAGCCAACGTCACTGGGGGTGCCAGGAGATGAGCAGCAACAGCCGTACCGCGGTCTCGGCCGAACTCGGCCTGGGGCTAGTCGGCCCAGAGCACACAATCGTGCCGCTGATGGCCAGCCTGTACTACAGCTGTCAGGACCCGTACGCGGTCAAGATAGCGTTCCACGTAGGCACGGACGAACCGGTGGAGTGGGTCCTCGCCCGCGATCTGATCGCGGCATCCTTGCACTCTCGCGAGGGGGTCGGGGACGTCAAGGCCTGGCCATCAGCGGCATCAGAGCAGGGCCCGAAGACGCTGAACATCTCGATGACGTCCCCGTTCGGCCACGCCCAGTTCGAGGCCAGCGCGGCGGCGTTCGAGACGTTCCTGGCCCGGACCTACGAGCTGGTCGCGGACGGCGACGAGTCCGAGTACATGGACTTCGACGCCGAGCTCACCGAACTGCTCGGCCAGGCGTAAAGCTCACCAGGCCCCGGCGGACGGGGGCGGGATCACCGGGGGGACGATCGCCTCGATCAGGTGCGGGCCTGGTTCGGCGTAGGCCTCGCGCAGCGCCCGGTCCAGCTCCTCAGCCGTGGTCACGCGGCGGGCCGGGACGCCGAGGCCCGTACTGAGCTGGGTGAAATCCGGGGTGGGGGCGGACAGGTCCAGCATCCGGGCGGCCCGCTCCCCCGCCTGCCCGGCCCCCATCTCGCCAGCCCGGGTGCGGGCCAGTTCCATCCGCAAGATCGCGTAGGCGGCGTTGTTGATCAGCACGGTGGTGACGTCGAGCCGTTCCCGCGCCTGGGTCCACAGCGCCTGGATCGTGTAGAGCGCGCTGCCGTCGGCCTCCAGCGACAGGACCGGCCGGTCCGGAGCGGCGATGGCCGCGCCGGTCGCGGCGGGCATGCCCTGGCCGATCGAGCCGCCGGTGAGCGAGAGCAGGGTGTGCCGCGGGGCGGCGGCCAGAGCCATGGGGAACGCGAACCCCGAGGTGTTGGCCTCGTCGGAGATAATGGCGTGCTCGGGCAGCGACGCGGCGATCGTGTTGGCCAGGCTGATCGCGTTCAGCGGGCCCGGCTCGGCCGGCGGCGGCGGCGCGGCCTCCGTGAGGACCGGCTTGGTGCCGGCCGCGACCTGGTCCGCGAGTAGCTCGAGGGCGGCTTCGGCGTCCTGGTCGGGTTCGGCCAGGGTGGTGACTGTGCAGCCGGGTGGCGCCAGGTCGCTGGCCCGGTCCGGGTAGGCGAAGAACGACACCGGCGAGCGGGCACCGGCCAGGATGAGGTTGTCCACGCCGGCCAGCTGGGCTTCGGCCTGCTCGGCCAGGTAGGCCAGCCGGTCCACGCCCGGCACCCCGGCGCCGCGCTCGAGCCGCGCCGGGAACGTCTCGGCCAGCAGCCGCGCGCCGGTCGCGACGCTGATCCGGCTGGCCGCCCGCAGGCCGCGCTCGGACAGGGCCGTCCCGCCGAGGAGAAGCATGGTGTGGGAGTCTAGGAGTCGACTATGGTCGACCATCGATCGTCCCGCCGAGGAGAAGCATGGTGTGGGAGTCTAGGAGTCGACTATGGTCGACCATCGATGCCAAGCCGAGGGCGGGGGCGGGGGCGGGGGTGCGGGGCGGGGCTGGGGTTGCGCCGTCGCTCCAGGAGACGTCGGCGGGGAGGACCAGGGTGGCGATCTGGCCGGACTGGGCCGCGGCCACGGCGCGCATGGCGTCCTGGGCTAGGTCGCGGGTGGTTCCGCTGGTGTGCACCCAGCCGGAGACCGTTCGGGCCAATGCCTCGATGTCGGACTGCAGGGGCGCGTCGTAGCGGGCGTGGCCGGTGGCGTGCGCGCCGACGATGACGACGACCGGGGTCCGGGCCCGGCGGGCGTTGTGCAGGTTGGCCAGGCCGTTGGCCAGGCCCGGTCCGAGGTGCAGGAGCACGGCGGCGGGTTTGCCGGCGATCCGGGCGTACCCGTCGGCGGCGCCGGTGGCGACGCCCTCGAACAACGCCAGCACCCCGCGCATCTCGGGCACCGCGTCCAGCGCGCCGACGAAGTGCATCTCCGACGTGCCCGGGTTCATAAAGCACACGTCGACACCCGCGCCGGTCAGGCTGCCGACGAGGGCCTGGGCGCCGATCATGGAGAACCGCTCACTGTCACCGCTCGATCGTAGGCCTGGTCAGGACGGCCAGGTCCAGTTAGCCACCTCGGGGGCGTCCTCGCCCTGCTCGCGGGTGTAGGCGCGGGCCGAGATGCGCTTGTCGACCATGAGCTGGCGGACGTGGCCGGCCGAGGAGGACAGGTCGGGTACCCGGTCGATCACGTCCATGACCAGGTGGTAGCGGTCCAGGTCGTTCAGCATGACCATGTCGAAGGGCGTGGTGGTGGTGCCCTCCTCCTTGTAGCCGCGGACGTGGAAGTTTCTGTGCCCGCTGCGCCGGTAGGTCAGCCGGTGGATGAGCTGCGGGTACCCGTGGTAGGCGAAGATCACCGGCCGGTCGGCGGTGAACAGGGCGTCGAACTCGGCGTCGGACATGCCGTGCGGGTGCTCGGTCTCGGACTCCAGCCGCATCAGGTCGACCACGTTCACCAGCCGCACCTTGAGCTCGGGCAGGTGCTCGCGGATCAGCGCCACCGCGGCCAGCGCCTCCAGGGTCGGGACGTCGCCGGCGCAGGCCATCACCACGTCGGGTATGCCGGGCGCGTCGTTCGAGGCCCACTCCCAGATGCCGGCGCCGCGGGTGCAGTGGATGATCGCGTCGTCCATGGACAGCCAGGTCGGGTTGGGCTGCTTGCCGGCCACGATCACGTTGACGTAGTTCCGGGAGCGCAGGCAGTGGTCCGTCACGGACAGCAGCGTGTTCGTGTCCGGTGGCAGGTAGACCCGGATGACTTCGGCCTTCTTGTTCACCACGTGGTCGATGAAACCGGGGTCCTGGTGGCTGAAGCCGTTGTGGTCCTGCCGCCAGACCAGCGAGGAGAGCAGGTAGTTGAGCGAGGCGACCGGGCGCCGCCACGGTATGCCGCGGGTGACCTTCAGCCACTTGGCGTGCTGGTTGAACATCGAGTCGATGATGTGGATGAACGCCTCGTAGCAGTTGAACAGGCCGTGCCGCCCGGTCAGCAGGTAGCCCTCCAGCCACCCCTGGCACATGTGCTCGGACAGCACCTCGATCACCCGGCCGGCCTGCGCCACGTGGTTGTCCCCCGGCACGATCACGCCCTCGAACTGCTTGTCCGTCGCCTGGTAGGCGTCGGACAGCCGGTTGGATTCGGTCTCGTCCGGGCCGAACAGCCGGAAGTTCGACGGGTTGTCCCTGATCACGTCGCGCAGCCAGGCGCCGAGCACCCGGGTGGCCTCCGAGGTGGTCGCGCCCGGCGCGGGCACGTCCACGGCGTAGTCGCGGAAGTCGGGCAGCCGCAGGTCGCGCAGGAGCAGGCCCCCGTTGGCGTGCGGGTTCGCGCCCATCCGCCGGTCGCCGACCGGGGCCAGCGCGGCCAATTCACCGATCAGGGCCCCGTTCGCGTCGAACAGTTCCTCGGCGTGGTAGGAGCGCATCCACTCCTCGAGCTGGGCCAGGTGCTCCGGGTTCTGCCGGGCCGCGGCGAGCGGGACCTGGTGCGCCCGCCAGGTGCCCTCCACCGGCAGGCCGTCGACCACCTTGGGCCCGGTCCAGCCCTTGGGGGTGCGCAGCACGATCACCGGCCAGGCGGGCCTGCTCAGGTCGCCGTCGACGCGGGCGCGGTGCTGGATGGCGCGGATCTCGGCGAGGACCGCGTCCATGGTCGCGGCGAGCTGCTGGTGCACCAGCTTGGAGTCGTCGCCCTCCACCGTGTACGGGGTGTACCCGTAGCCGCGCAGCAGCGATTCCAGCTCCTCGTGCGGGATCCTGGCCAGCACGGTCGGGTTGGCGATCTTGTAGCCGTTCAGGTGCAGGATCGGCAGCACCGCGCCGTCGTTGACCGGGTTGAGGAACTTGTCCGAGTGCCAGCTGCCGGCCAGCGGCCCGGTCTCGGCCTCGCCGTCGCCGATCACGCACGCCACGAGCAGGTCCGGGTGGTCGAACGCCGCCCCGTAGGCGTGCACCAGCGAGTAGCCGAGCTCGCCGCCCTCGTGGATGGAGCCGGGCGTCTCCGGGGCCGCGTGCGAGGGGATGCCGCCGGGGAAGGAGAACTGCCTGAACAGCCGGGCCATCCCCGCGATGTCCTGGGTGACGCCCGGGTAGAGCTCGCTGTAGGTGCCCTCCAGGTAGGTGTTGGCCACCATCCCGGGGCCGCCGTGGCCGGGACCGCAGATGTAGATGGCGTTCAGGTCCTGGTTCCGGATGACCCGGTTGAGGTGCGCGTAGATCAGGTTCAGGCCTGGCGTGGTGCCCCAGTGGCCGAGCAGCCGGGGCTTGACGTGCTCCGGGCGAAGGGGTTCGGCCAGCAGCGGGTTGCCGAGCAGGTAGATCTGCCCCACCGACAGGTAGTTGGCAGCGCGCCACCAGGCGTCGATTGCGTCGAGTTCGGATACGGTCAGCGGCCCGGGCTCAGTCATGGGTCAAGAGTAGGGAAGGAAGGTTAACGCAACCTGCGCAGGTATGGGTCCTGCGGCGGGGAGGGCTCCACCTTGACCCGGGCGCTGCTCACGGCCGGGCCGTCCAGGCCCAGCTCGAGCTCGGCGACCTCGGGCAGGTCGTCGGCCAGCCGGGACACCCGCAGGAGCAGGTCGTGGAGCACGTCGAGGTCCGGGCGCGACCTGGTGAGGTACGCAGCATCGACGTCGGTGAGGGGGGTAAACCGGGCCGTTCGGTATGAATCTCCCGCTTCGAGCCTGACCAGCGGGCCGAACACCCGGTCGCCGGCCACCCGCACCACCACCCTCGGGGTCCCCGAGGGGTCCGCCATCGGGATCCCGTAGCAGGCCAGCAGCTCGGCGGCCCGGGCCTGGCCGAGCCAGCCGGAGGCCTGGACCAGCGCGCGGGCGTCGGCGGTCCTGACGCCGGGGAGGTCGGGGACCTGGCCGCGGGGGGCGGCCCGCCAGGCGCCGTAGCCGGCCGCGCGGGCCACGGCCCGCACCGCGGCCTCCGGCGACCCGTAGGCCGGTATCCGGTTGTCGATGAGCCGAACGGACTCCGGCTGCGTCAGCACGACGGCGGCGAGCGGCTTGGCCACGGTCGCTTCCCGGATCGCCGCCTCCAGGTCACCGGTAGCCCCGGTGGGCAGCACGATCGCGACGACGGCGTGCACCTCGTCGTCCGCGGCGAGCTGCTCCAGGGTCTCGCGGAAGGCTCCGGCCTGCACCGGGGTAGGAATTTCTGCCAGGCCGCGCACCCGCAGGCCGGCGCTGGTTCCGGCGCGCGCGGCGAGCTGGCCGGCGCTGCGGACGTTGGACAAGATGGCCACCGTGCGCCCGGCCGGAACGGGCTGGGTGGCCAGCAGCGCGGCGGCCTCGACCAGCTCGCCGAAGCCGCCGGTCGTGATGACGCCGGCCTGGTCGAACAGCGTCTCCTGGAAGGGTGTTGCTTCGGCCAGCACGGTATCGGCCAGCACGGTGAGGACGGGCAGCTTCGCGCCGACCCGGCGGGCGGTCCGGGCGAACTTGCGCGGGTTGCCGAACGACTCCAGGTAGAGCACGGCCAGCCTGGTCTGGTCGTCGCGCTCCCACCAGAGCAGCATGTCGTTGCCGGACACGTCGAGCTTGTCGCCGACCGAGGCGAACGACGAGATCCCGATGCCGAGCCGGGACAGGTGGTCGACCAGGGCAAAGCCGAGGCCGCCGGACTGCATGACCAGGCCGGTCACGCCGGGCCTGGCCGGGCGGGCGGCGAACGTGGCGTCCAGGCCGAGGCCGGGCACGGCCACCCCGAAGCAGTCCGGGCCGACCAGGCGCATGCCGTGGCGGCGGCAGGTCGCCAAGAGGCCGGCGCTCTGCGTTGTGTCGAGCCCTGACGTGATCACGACCAGGGATTTGACGCCGCGCTGGCCGCACTGCGCGGCCACCTCGAGCACCTGGGCGGCGGGCACGGCGATCACCGCCAGGTCGGCCGGCTCGGGCAGGTCGAGCGGTGAGGCCAGGGTCGGCTCGCCGCCGACCTGGGCCGCGCGCGGGTTCACCACGTAGAGCCGGCCGCGGTACCCGGCGGCCCTGATGTTGTCCAGGATGGCCCGGCCCACCGTGCCGCGGCGCCGGCTCGCGCCGATCACCGCGACCGACTCGGGCGCGAAGACGTGCCGCAGGCTGGCCACGTCCGCGCTGCGCTCCCGCTCGGCCACGGCGTCCAGGTAGCTGTCGCGGTCCTGGCCGTCCTGGCCGGGCAGCGGGAAGGTCAGCTCGATGACGCCGTCGTGGTAGCGGCGCCGCACCGGCAGGCCGGCGTCGGCGAAGACGCTCAGCATGGCCTGGTTGTCGGACAGGGTCTCGGCCGTGAACGTGCCGATCCGGCGGCTCCTGGCCAGCGAGACCAGGTGCTCGAGCAGCAGGGTCGCGATGCCCCTGTGGTGCATGTGGTCGGCCACGGCGAACGCGACCTCGGCCGTGTGCGGGTCGTCCCCGGGCGGCACGTAGCTGGCCACCCCGACCACCTCGCCGTTCGCCACGGCCAGCAGCGCCGCGCTGCCCGGCTTGGGGTTGCGGCAGATCCGCCGGGCCTCGATCTCGGCCGAGTGCCGGCTCACGTTGAAGAACCGCAGGTAGCTGTTGTCCCGAGACATCGCCTCGTGCATGGCCTTGACCGCGTCGAAGTCGGCCGGGACGGCCGGGCGGATCTCGACCGTGGTCCCGTCGGCCAGCAGCGCGTACACCGCGGTTGGAGGCTGCGCCATGATCACATCCTCTCGCGGCGCCTGCGTCGATGGCTGGGTGCACTGCGAGAATGACTCCATGAGCTTCAGCGTCCAGTCCGAGGTCGGCCCGCTCCGCCAGGTGATCGTGCACCGGCCCGGGCTCGAGCTGTCCCGGCTGACCCCGCGGAACGTCGGCGAGCTGCTCTTCGACGACGTGCTGTGGGCCGGGCGGGCCAGGGAGGAGCACGACGCCTTCGCCGGCGTGCTCGGGGCCCGGGGCGTTCGGGTCCATTACTACGGGCAGTTGCTGGCCGAGACGCTGGAGGTTCCGGACGGCCGGGCCTTCGTGCTGGACCGGCTGTGCGTGTCCGAGATGCTCGGCCCGAACCTGGCCGGGCCGGTGCGGCGGCTCTTCGACGACCTCGACGGTCCCGCGCTGGCCGAGTTCCTCGTCGGCGGCGTGCTCAAGGCGGACCTGCACCCGGCCCGGCCGCACAGCCTGACCTGGGACGTGCTGCACGCGGACGACTTCGTGCTGCCGCCGCTGCCGAACCACCTGTTCCAGCGGGATAACTCCTGCTGGATCTACCACGGGGTCTCGGTCAACCCGATGGCCAAGCCCGCCCGGCAGCGCGAGTCGCTGCACAGCCGGGCCATCTACCGCCATCACCCGATGTTCGCCCAGGCCGACTTCACCTGGCACTACGGCGACACGGACGCCAAGCACATGCCCGCCACCGTGGAGGGCGGCGACGTGCACGTGCTCGGCCACGGCGCGGTGATGATCGGGATGGGCGAGCGGACCACGCCGATGGCGGTCGAACTGCTGGCCCAGGCTCTGTTCCGCAGCGGCCAGGTCAGCGCGGTGATCGCGGTCGAGCTCCCGATCTCCCGCGCCATGATGCACCTCGACACCGTGATGACCATGGTGGACCGCGGCACGTTCGTGCTGTACCCCTACCTCGATCCGCTGCTGCGGTCGTGGACCGTCACGCCGGACGCTAACGGCGGCCTGACCGTGAGGCTCAACGAGAGCCTGTGGGGCACCGTGGCGGAGGTGCTCGGCATGGACAAGGTGACCGTGCTGACCACCAACGAGGACGCCCGTGCGGCCGAACGGGAACAATGGGACGACGGCAACAACTACCTGGCCATCGCGCCCGGCGTGATCGTCGGCTACGAGCGGAACGTCGCCACCAACGCCATGCTGCGCCAGCACGGCATCGAGGTGATCTCGATCGCGGGCAGCGAGCTGGGCCGCGGCCGCGGCGGGCCGCGCTGCATGAGCTGCCCGATCGAGCGGGAGCCTGCCTAGGACGGCACCACCGCCACCGGGCCGTGCGCGTGGTTCAGCAGGGCGTGTCGCACCGAGCCGGGACCCGGCGCGCCGGGGCGCCTGCCGATGACCACCAGGTCCGCCCGGGCGGACAGCCCGGCCAGCGCGCGGGCCGGGTGACCGTGCACGACTTCGTGAGTGACCGGCACATCCGGGTACTTGGCCCGGCACTCGTCGAGCAGGCCGGCCAGCGCCGTGGCGGCGTCCGCCGCGGCCTGGGCGCTGGATTCGGTGAAGAACTGGCCGGCCCGGGAGATCTCGGTCTGCGGCGTGTGCCAGGCGTGCACCGCGTGCAGGCTCGCGTGCCGCAGGCTGGCCTCCTCGATCGCGAAGGTGAGCGCGTCGCGGCAGCTATCGGTGTCGGCGACGCCGACGCCGATGAGCCCGTGCGGGACCGGTGGCTCGTCCCGGATGACCGCGACCGGGCTGGACGCGTGGCTGGCGGCGTACCGGCTGACCGAGCCGAGCAGCAGGGCGGTGAAAGCGCCGGTGCCGCGCGAGCCGAGCACCAGCATCAGCGCGCCCGCCCCGCTCTCGGTGACGGCCTGCGCCGTCGGCCCGGTCAGCTCGTCGGTGTCGATCAGCACGCCGGCGGCTGCCTTGGCGGCCCGTTCGGCCGCCATGGCCAGCGCCCGGTCACGGTCTTCGACGAGAACGTCGGTTACCGTCTCGTACTCGCCCGCGCTCGTGTGCGGCCTCATCCGGGGCAGCAGCCCCGCGGTGGCCACGATCCGCAGCGGGGCACCGCGCAGGGCCGCTTCCCTCGCGGCCCAGCCGACCGCCTGCAGTGATTCCTCAGAACCGTCCGTACCGGCCACGATGGGCTTCGATGCCATGGCTCGTCCTCCTTAGGGCGCGTGGTCCTTGGGCGCGTCGTCCTCAGGGCACGTCGTTCGCGCACCGCCATCATGACCGGGCGGCCGCGGGTACGGCTAGTGCCGGCCCGGTAGTGCCGCCCCGGCGGGCGGCCGGCCCCGGCTGGCGCACATCCCCGGCGGGCGGCCGGCATTCTTGCCATGCCAGAATTGCGCGGAATCGACACGGAGTACGCTCTTGCCACCAGAGCATCGGCGAAGCGACGCGAAATTGTTGCGAATTTCGGCTCTGTTGCACGGAGCCCTGTGTGCCTAAGATCATCGGCAGGGGTACAGGGCCGCGGTAGTGACTGAGTAAAAAGGAGATTGACATGCCTGGCATCGTTGTCGGAGTCGATGGCTCCGGTCATTCCCGCAAGGCCCTGGAAAGGGCCGTGGCCGAAGCAGTGGCCCACGACGCCTCGCTCACCGTGCTCACCGTCCACCAGGCCGTCCGCGACGTATACGGCAGCGCCTCCCACTACCCGGATGACGCCGCCCTGACCGACAAGGCCAAGGAGGCGGCCCAGGCGGAAACCGACCAGGTGCTGGCCGCGCTCGGCTCCCAGCCGGAATCGGTCACGGTCACCGCGGTGCACGGCCTGCCGGTCGACGAGCTCATCAAGGCGAGCCAGGGCGCCGACATGCTGGTCCTGGGCCGGCGCGGCTTCGGCGGTTTCGCCCGGCTGATGATGGGCTCGGTGACCGACCAAGTCAGCCGGCACGCGCACTGCGCGGTCCTGATCGTGCCGCCGGCCGAATAGGGCCCGGTTCAGCGAGCGCCATTCA